>Ga0208183_1000018_pt1 | contig 172570 bp, 167 predicted proteins | sample MalvirDeepMed_51_FD_184251 | JGI IMG/M metagenome (GOLD analysis project Ga0208183, IMG submission 184251) | Marine viral communities from the Global Malaspina Expedition - Malaspina viral metaG DeepMed_51 (SPAdes) (version 2) | ecosystem: Environmental > Aquatic > Marine > Oceanic | place... | reverse complement strand
AGGACGCCGGACCACGATGACCGGCAGTTCTCAAACGTGCCCAGATGGCGGAATTGGTAGACGCACCGTCTTCAGGTGGCGGCGCTCGCAAGGGCGTGGAGGTTCGAGTCCTCTTCTGGGCACCATTCCCGGTCAAAACTGGGCACCAATTCGGTGCCTCGTTTTGCCCCTGATGTAAGAGCGCTTTCGAGGGCACCCTTGGAGCCCGAGATTGTTATTTCGTCGTTCGTGACGGACACCTGTTCGACGAAGAGTCGGACCCAGGCGCGCCGCGATCCCGGAGCACCGTTACGGATCTCGTCGGAGAGAGCCTGGCTGAACCGCTTGACGAAAGCTTCATCGATCATATCGCTGCGGGCATTCAGTTGCACGAGAAGGCTGCTTTCGCTGGCTTCGAGCTGTGCCACTTCCCTTTTCCGCTCGGCGAGCCGTTGGGCGAAGTGTCGATCGCTTGGCTTCTCAAGACCGCTCTCGACAAGTTCGTAGAGGTTGCGCAGGCGCTTCTCGGCTTCGATACGCGCAATGCGGACGCGATGAAGGTCGGCTTCGCGTCGCTCGTGGGCGGCATCCGACTTCTCCAGCACCCGTGCGGCCAACACCTTGAGCCGCTCGTGTTGGAGGACGCGTTCGAGAATGGTCTCGATTACGATTGGATCGAGCACATCGTCGCGAACAGCCTTGGTGTCGCAGGCCGACGCAGTGCGTGAAACACGAGCATTACAGCTGTAGTATCTGAACTGTCCGCCCTTTCCGGTCCTGATCGTCATGCCGCAACCGCAGTTTGGAGCCCCACATATCGCGATGCCAGTGAGCAGCGTCGGTGAATTGGTGATGCGCGGGGCCGTAACGCGCGGCGCTGCCTTTGCCCGCCGCGCGGCCACCAACGCGATCAGCCCTGGGTCGATGATTTGCGGACACGGCACGAGGATGGCATCGCTTTCGGAAGGCTTGACCCCTTGGTCATCTGCGGTGCGGTCCAGATAGGAGCCAGAGTAGTGCTCGCGCTTCAGTATGCCGTCCAAATTGCCATGGGAAAACTTGCGACCACGCAATGCATAACCATTCTTATTGAGATATTCTGCTATCGAGCGAGTGCCCATCGCCTGTCCATTGAGACCGCGGCTGGCGAGATCGAAGATTTTACGAACGACGGTCGCTTCCTCTTCGATGATGACGAGTTTCTTGCGCTCTTTCTTCCCTTCCATCGTGACGGTCTGGGAACGGTAACCGAACGGAACGGGTCCGCCGTTCCAGTAACCGGCGCGGGCGTTGCCGCGCCGATCCCGTCGGGTGAAGATGGAAGCATCCTGAGCGTATTTCTCGTTCATGATCGCAACGATGGACCGGATCATTCGTCCGGTCGCATCCTGCGTGAAGTTTTCCGTCAATGAGACAAGGTGAACCCCCGCTTCAGCGAGCTTGTGCTCGCTCACAACCTGGGTGAGGAGCCGTCTAGCGAACCGCGAGAGGCTGAACACGAGAATCTGATGAACCGGGCGTTCTGGCGAAGTCGCTAAAGCAATCATCCGATCGAACTGTTTGCGCGCCAGCTTTCGCCCGGACACATTGGGCTCGGAGAAGATCTCAACGAGTTCGATGCAGTTCCGTTCGGCGTATTCTTCGATCGCTCTGATCTGCGCCGCGATACTGGCGTTGTTCGGGCCTTCCTCATCCACCGATACGCGGACATATCCATAGGCGCGGATCGTTTGGGACATCGGGAGCTCTCCTACTCACTTTCACCACGGAACATATCATGAATCCGATGTTCGAGCATCTGAAAAACGAGTTTCGCCTCGCCGTCGAGGATTACCAGTTCCGGTGGCAGATCGGTAACGATCCGCCTTTCGTCGGTTGCCCTGCTGCCAGCGCGCCGAACCTTCGGGGCTCGCTTAGCCACCGGCCTGATCCGCCGCGAAGAACTCTTCGATGCTCTGCAGGAGATCGGCGAGCTCGTGCTCTTTGGTCTTGAGCTGTTCGTGATAGGTAAACAGATCGGAGAGGAGACTTGCAGCCGACAGGCCCTCGTGGTGTCGTCTCTCTACGAGCTCTCGGACATCATTAAGATCGCGGATAAGGCTCTCGCGAAGCCCAGCCAGATGATCGAGCCGGTAGGCAAGCGCCTCGATCTTTTTCGTGCGCTCCGCGAACGCCTCGTGCGCGTTCACGACACGAACTCTGCTAGTGCCGCGGCCAGATTGGGCATTTCGGGTTCGGACCAGAAGGCCGGGTTCCCGCCGGCTTCCTCGATAAAGACGAAAGCCTCGCCACGGGTGCGGAGCGCCGGCTTCTCGATCTGAAGGGCGAGGGCGATTTCCTCGATGAGGTAAACCTGATTGGACGTCGGCGGCTTCGATCGCCAGCCCTGCTTGGGAAACGCCGGCGAGGCCTTGAACTCGATGACTTCCTTTCGATAGATCTTGGATCGATGAATCCAACGGGCGTGGACGCCAAGTTTGCGGAGATCGTCGCCGACTTGAGAACGGAACAGGCGCGCAAAGAGATCAGGTATACCGCCTGCCGGGTTGCTCAGCGCAATCTGAACCAGTGCGAGCACGCCGGCGCTTCCCGAAGCGAGCCATCCGGCCAGGGCTGTCGGATCGAAGTCCAGCGCATTCACCGGCTCGAAGCTCGAGCCAAGGCGATAGCACTTGGCATCGCGCAAATTGTGCGCCGCGCGCCGGTGCGCGCGTGCTTCCGCCTTCCTAATCTGGTCTTCGAGCTCATCGGCCTTGATGTTGAGCGCTCGGATCTTGCCGTCGATCACATCGGCAAGGTGCGTTGCCGAAGCCAACAGGCGGGCCGGAATTTCCGATTCGCTTTCCATGCCGGCAAAATGGCGGCACGGTCATTCGGCTAGTTGGGACCTACCTTGAGGCTGGTTCTGGATGGCTCACAGGTAGACGCTCAGCGTGTCCGTGGCGAAGTTTACCGCTTTAAAGCTCTCGAGGGTCAGATCGGCATTTTTCGAAACGATCTGTTTCGCATCTCTTTTAGCCTGGCTGTCGACGAGGCGGCCGGCATCCATCGAGTCCTTCATAAGATTAAACACCCGATCGAAGTCGAATTCTGTGCCGGTCATATTTTCGATCTGTCGAACTGATCTGGCGCAGCGCTGGTTCCCGTCACTACCAGTGATTTTCCTCAGCTGTTTGGGAACCGCTTCATTGTCACGTATCAAGATAACGCGATAAAGAGCGTGCAGTGTATCGATAGCCGATTGTCCCGCCTCTATGCGTGGCCGACCCAGCGATCCTGGCGAACTCGTCCGGTGCCCGGAGCGATATTTCGTTTCGTTGAGCGCTACGGATTTCCAGTCGGTCGTGCCTTGCTTCGGGAAGGCGAGCCAGCTGTAAACCTGCTTTATCATGATATGAAGGAGTGTAGCGGGCGGAATTTTGCCAATATTGCCGTAAATAGTATTGGCGTGATGTTTCGAAGAGAAGGCGGACAAGTTCATCTTCTGCCGCTGAACCAGCTCTTGAAGCTTGAGCATGCAGATATCGAGATTTGCGCTCAATTGCTTACCGTATTTCGACATAAGATCGGTAAGTTCGGCCTCGGAGCGTGGAAGGAGCGTGTTGTCGCGAAAGATTTTTTCGCCGCGCCGGAGGCATTTCGCCGAGGGGGTGTTCGGGTTTGTGGTTGAGCCTGTCGCGCTTGACGAATTGTAGAGGTTCAGGACGATCTCAGCGAGATGATGGTCCGCCTTCACGTCTTTCGTAAGAGAGCCCGTGGTCAACGTGCTTCCAGAACGAACGCTGTCCGCCTCGTCCAGCCGTATCCAACCTGTAGGACGATGGATCCGATCGGCCAGCAGCGTCGCGGCCTTATGCAGTTCATGCAGCAGCACAATCATCAGCATGCCTCGATGAACTTCATCCATCAGTCCGATGGGAGGATTGCTGAGTTTCGCTGGAATTCGATATGCGTCTGTCAGTCGCATTTCGAGGAAGCACCTTGCGATCTCGGAGTTGAAGGAGTTCAGTTCGACCAAACTCTCTGCGAGTTCGCGGATATCGAGTTCGGTTTCCTCCTCCCAGAACCATACCAGCCTGTCGTATCGTGCGGGCACGATCAGCGACCGCAAGTGCGTCGAAACTTCCTCGATGCTCGAGAGATCGACGAGGATCGCATGGTGGCCTATCGAGCCGAGCCACGGATACATGGCGCGAACGACGAGAACGATCGCTGTGTCAGTAGCGAAAAAACGGAACGTCGCCCTGTGGGTGAGCGCCTTCGCCAAACTCTGGTCGAGTATCTGCTGAACGAAACTGTCCGGCTCCTCGAGCCGCTCGGGTAACGGCAATCGAAGCCCGAGCGGTTCCGAACTGCGAAATTTCCCTGGGGAGATCATTGTCTGTGCTGGAACTGAGCTGCTTCGATTTCAGCCATGATCGCATGGCTTTGGAGGTCGAGCATGACGGCGTCGTCGGTTCTGATGACACCTCGACCCCACCGGAGCTTGAAATTCGGAAGGCCGTCCCTGCATTCGACCGTCGCCGTGTCGCTCTTGAGAATCAGGCGCAGAGCGCGCTGGGGATCGGACGCTTCGCGCTGAAGGCGCTCGAGTAGGCAAGAGTCGATCGAAGCCGACGCGCCGTTCTCGAGATGGGTTGCCTCGCTCTCGCTCAAATCCTCGTCAAGCATCGCGCGGGCTTGCAGCCCTTCGATAGCTTCGTCCGATGAGAAGGCGCGGAGGACGCTACGGTGAGGAAGCAGTCTGTCGCTCGAAAGCGCTACGTAAGTGATTTCGATACGGGAACGTTCGTAATCGACCTCTAACGGAAGCGGCGAATAGGCAATATCCACGACCTCGACCGAGATCCGCGGCATCGTTGAGATCGTTTCCTTCAATGACGAAAGCTCCGCCTCGCGCTCGCTACGGCTATCGATGACACACTGAATGGGTTCGCGGAGCGTTCCGATCGAAGACTGGACTTCATCGACTGTCTTAGGAACGGGCACCCAGAACGCTTGCGTGTAATGGCTGGTGATCTGCAGTTTGAACTGCAACATATCGGCCCCGTGACCGCTCTGGACGATCGTGAATTGATCCTGCTCTGGCGGCTGCGGAGCACGCCCTGCGAGGTTCATCATTAATGCCGCTCAGGCCTTGGAAGCTGCGCGGGAAATCGAGTGGAGATCGAAAGAGGTATTGGTCATTTTTTCAAGCCTTTCGTTACCGCCAGCAGGAGCCGGCCTTCACCATTAACATAGCAGAACGGTTGCTATTCTATCAATGGAAAATCTCATGACTGCCTTTGATGAGCTTGCAAATCTATGGCCGGATGGCTCTCCTTCCTTGCGCGAGCGAGGGTATTTCGAGCTTCTTGGCGAGGAAAAACGGCAGGCAGTCATTGCGCGTCTGCGAGCCATCCAGCAGAATCGCGAAGGTGCATCAGCACAGGAGCTGGCAAACGAGCTGAATATTGCCGTTTCTGGGTTTTACGCTCTTGCGAACCGTTTCTCGCGCGATCCTTCCATCACTACCCTTGTCGCTGGACTGCGTCCGAGACGGGGTCGGTCGCGTGGTGAAACCCTCACCGAAGGTGTCATCATTGAGGTTCGAGAACTTATTGCCACCCACCCGCATTGGCCAAGGGAGAGGGTGCTCGAACACATCCAGCAATCGCACGAAAAACCTCCGGCCCCTCTTACGCTCAGACCGGTAATCGATCGCTTGCTGGTCGCAGACGAACAGGAGCGTCTCGGCGGAAAGAATGGATTTGGCCGCAGGACATTGGTCTGCTCGTGCCCCATCGTATTTCGCTTTCCATCCGCAATCGGTTCCGAAGCCGCCGCAATAGCTGGCTTTGTTTTCGACTTGGCGACCGGTTGGTGTCTAGCCAACGCGACCAGCATCCATGCGGACACGGCCATATCCATCGCTTGCGAACGTGCTGCCGAAACCATCGCCGAAATGGACTTCGTCGAGAAACATGTAGAAGCACCGACAATAGAAGTTCAGCCATTCGCGGGAGCGTCCGCCATGATGTGGCATATCGATAGGCTACAGAAGCTCGGTGTTGCTTGCGATACACACAGCACGCGAGAAAGGAGTTTATCTACTAGGGCAATCGAATTACTAGGTTCGCCTCTGGGCTCGCTGCACTTCCATCCTCGTATGGAACCGACGTCGATCTCGTCAGGGCAGTTGAAGTCAGTCGACGTTGCGGAGTTTCTAGGAGCGATTTTGCACGATGAGTTGGAGAGGAAAGAGGTCTTTCCTCTCTCCGGCAAGACAATTGCGGGGACGTCGATGGCACTTGTTGAGCGAGCTTTGAGGGAACTCGCTTAATTTCAAAACTCCCAGCCCGTTCCTCGCGAACCAGCTTGGGCTTCGCACAGACTCAGGAGAGGGTGATCAGATCGCATAGACCGCATTATATTTTAGATCGCGTGCTCAGCAACCGTTTTTCGATTGGAAATGGGCCGGTGGGAGACCGTCGGGCCCTAGCACAGCGATGGCGCAAGCAGACATTCGGCTTTTAACGCCCAATCGACAACGCTTCCATAAACAATGGCGATGATGAAAATTGTCATCCCTCGGGCGGATTTACGAGCTTTTCCAACAAAAGCAGGGCCTGTTCGAGCTGACGACGTTCGACCATGTTGAGCGCACTGACACGTTCTGCAAGCGGCTCGATTCTGCGCGCTTGCCCAGCATTCCACATTTCCCGACCTGCGACGGTAGCTTGGATTATGGTTCCGCGACGATCCGTTGGGTCAGGATCTCGTCGAACGAGACCGCGATCAACCAGACTGTCAATCGTCCGAGTTATCGTCGGTCTTCGAACTTGCTCGTATTGAGCTAAGCGCGATGGTGTGATTCCGTTGGAATGGATTACTACCGCCATGGCGGACGCTTCAGGACCGGAAAGCGAAGGGGCATCGTCCGCTGCGCGCAACCAGCGCGTCAGACGGGTAGCCAATACGGAGAGGTCCGTCGCCAGAACGCGGGATGTCGCATCATCCATGTAATTAGCCTAGACTAACCTTATTTTCACATCTACAGCTTGCGGAATGAAAGCGTTCAATTCCCATGGCCGCCTTTGGCTAGCAGGTCCGGCTGCCGCAGCCCTGTTCTTTCTTAGCCTGATCGGCTTTGCCGCGGTGCGATCGGATGGGTATTCGCACGCCACCAAAGCAGTGAGCGAACTGGGTGCAATCGGGGCTCCATTCGCAATGGCTTTCAACATTGTCGGCTTCATCCTGCCTGGCATTCTAATCATCATCTTCGCATCTCGGCTGATGAGAAAAGGTGAGAGCAGCCACGGTCCGGTCCTGCTGGCGATGTCTGGCGTATGTTTAGCTCTAGCAGGTCTCGCGCCAGCTAACATGCTAGATAACGAAGCCCTCACCACGATACTGCATGCAGTCGGGGCGATAGGATCGGGACTCTGCTGGGTCTTTGCCCTTTTTTGGATCGGCCCGCTTTTGTCTGAACGGTTCGGACTGCAAACCTGGGGGCGGGTAACGCCTTGGTTCAGTTTGTTCTTGCTGTCTAATGTCGGTTGGCAAGTGGCTTTTCGCATGACGGGAGTCGTTATGCCAGGCTGGGGTCAGCGCATTGCCTTTTTAGGGTATTTTTTGTGGTTTGCTGTGACGGGGTTGCTTTTATGGCGCCATGCTGTGGGCGAGCGTCGAGCTGCGAGCATGTACGTATGAGCGTGCAGTATAACCGCATCGGTGAAACCTATGCCAGCAACCGAAAAGCCGATCCGCGGATCGCTCAGCTGATTACGTCAGCGCTTGGAGATGCGAAGACCGTCGTCAACGTCGGGGCAGGAACGGGTTCTTATGAGCCCATCGATCGCGACGTCATCGCAGTAGAGCCTTCGGAGAAGATGATAGCGCAGCGACCCTCGTCGTCGGCTCTGACTATATGTGCATCAGCCGAGAGCCTGCCGTTCGATGACGACAGTTTCGATGCCGCCATGGCGATCCTGACAATCCATCATTGGAGCGATCAAGACAAAGGCCTTCAAGAACTCAGGCGCGTGGCCAGTAAGCGTATTGTCATTCTGACCTTCGACCCGGACGCTCGTCCATGGCCGACGCGTTACTTCCCGAAGCTGGCCGAACTCGATGCTGTAGCTATGCCGAGTTTAGACAGTCTGACGCGACGCCTTGGCAGATCCGAAGTTCAGGTCGTCCCGATCCCTCATGACTGCCACGACGGCTTTCTTTACGCATATTGGCGTCGACCCGAAGCCTATCTCGACGAGGCGCTGCGATCAGGCAGCTCATCCTTCTGGAAGATTGGCGATGTCTCGGCGGGGCTCAGCAATCTCGAGAGAGACCTCAAGACCGGCGATTGGCATCGTAGCCATCCGGATCTGCTGGATCAGGAAACCTACGATGCGGGGTATCGCCTGATCGTTGCCGAGCTCTAATATTCGCTGATCTGTTTAAGTGGGGAAACGACATGCTCAAGCTTCTAGCCACTCGCTTCGGACTCATATTTCATGATGGTCTTCGGATATGGCTGCTGGCACCCGTTATTCCCGCCCTGATCGTATTGCCGGAATTCGCTCAGCATGTCGTGGAAATACAGATCGGAATGTTCGACAGTCCCGAGGCTGGACAGGCCTTGGCGAACGATCCCGTGCGCTGGGCGTTTGGCTATGCCAAGCTCGCCGGACTGGCTCTTGCAATCTTGGCCACCGTGCGATTTTGGGGAGCTAGGAGCAATGGCGGTTATTGGTGGGATCTGCGCGCGATCGCTTGGAAGAACCTCCTGATCGCTTTCGGATTGATTGCCCTGACGGGCCTCCCTGGCCTCTTCTTGGAAGATCGAATCGGTGAACTAACCACGGGGCTGATCAACACTGCGTTGGGGCTCGCAACATTGCCATTGCTCGTCCTTCTGGTGCATGGATTGTCAGGAAACCGCGATGCAAGTCTGTGGAGCGTCTTTCGTTACGACTGGTTCGCCGCTGTCCGTGTCGTCGTCTTTACAGCGCTGGTCTGGATCCCCCTTCAGTATCTACATGGAAAGAACCACGACTGGGCATTCGGCGCGCCCGATGCGCTAGTTTGGGCGCTGATGATATTCGACAGCATCATCGTTGGACTTATCGCTACGCTTGTTGGAACCGCGATCCATCATGGTGCTCTTCCACTGCGAGGAAAGCGATCCACCTCACCGGAAGCATCATCAATGGCGTCATAAGTCGACGGCGGCAAACACCCCCCGTTGGTTCTCGAGTTCTGCAAACTGAAAGCCTGCTTCGTAGCATTCTGCCAGAGATTAAGCAGATGCCGATCTTCGGTCCGCGAGAATTTGATCGGGTTTGCAATTCAAAGGATTGGCAGCCTAAAGAGGCGCGCAGCATTCATTCTATCTTTGGGGGAATTTCACATGGGTCGCATCTCACATTCTTTCGCGCGCACCGCGTCGGCGCTTGCGCTTGGTATCGGTCTGGCGGTCGGTCAGGCGTCCATCGCATCGGCGCAGGATGGGGCGACGTCTCCGAGCGCGACCGTTTCTTCGCCGACCGGCATCCCGGCCTGGGGGATAACGAGCCCCGACATCGCGCCCGATCCCGATATCGTTTTCGGCGTGCTGCCGAATGGAATGCGCTACGCACTTCAGCGCAACACCAATCCGGTGGGCGAGGCGGCGATCCGCTTCACCGTCGAAGTCGGCAGCCGCGAGGAAACCGATGCGGAGAACGGCGCGGCCCATTTCGTTGAACACATGGCCTTCAACGGTTCGACCAATATTCCCGAAGGCGATCTGCTCCCCATGCTTGAGCGGCTGGGCCTGGCCTTCGGCGCCGATACCAATGCCGAAACCTCGCTCGACTACACCACTTACAAGCTTGCCCTGCCCAACACCGAGGACGAGACGGTGGAGACGGCGCTCAATGTCATTCGCGAAATGGCGGGCGAGCTCACCTTCGATCCCGAAGCGGTCGAGCGCGAGCGCGGCATCCTGCTGAGCGAGGCGCAGCTGCGCAACGATCCCAACCGGCGCCGGATCACCGATTACTTGCAGACCGCCTTGCCGAATTCGCGACTGGGTGAGCGCGTGAAGGCCGATGTCGAGCGTATTCGCGGCATTTCCGCTGCCGATCTGCGCGCCTTCTACGATGCGTATTATCGCCCCGAGCGCGCCACGCTGGCCGTCGTCGGCGATTTCGACGTCGCCGAGATGGAGCAGCGCATCAAGGCCGAATTCGGCGACTGGCAGGGCGAGGGCGAGCCGCGCGACATCTACGAAAGTCCGCTGCCGCAAACCGACAATCCGGCGATCGCCAATTTCGTCGATCCCGCGATCCCCGAAATCATCGAGCTCCAGCGCGTCTCCCCATGGGAGCCTGCCGCCAACACCGTCGCGGATACGCGGGCTCAGTTCCTGCGCGCCATTGCCGGGATCGCGCTGTCCAACCGTATTGCCGCGCTTTCGCGCAGCGCCGATTCGCCAACGCTGGGCGCACAGGCGCTCGAACAGCCGCTATTCCGCAGTGTCGAGACCTACGGCCTGCTGATCGTATCGAAGGACGGCCAGTGGCGCGACACGCTCGCGCTGGCGGAGCGTGAGCTGCGCCGTGCGAACCAATACGGCTTCACCGCCGCCGAGATCACGGAGGCAAAGGCCAATATCGCCACCGTGCTCACCAATGCGGTGTCACAGGCCGCCGGTCGACCGAGCGCGGCCTTGGCCGATGGTCTCGTCGCCGCAAGCCTCGCCGATAGCGTGCCGACGGCGCCCGCTTCCGATCTTGCCCTCTATCAAGCGATCGAGCCAACCGTCACGGCGGACAGCGTCAGCAACGCCTTCCGCGCAGCCTGGCAGGGCGGGCCGAGCATCGTGCATGTTTCGACCAAGCAGCCCATCGACGGCGGCGAACAGGCCATTGCCGCTGCGCTCACGGAGAGCGCAACGGTCGCTGTTGCGGCTCCCGAAGAGGCGGCGGCGGTCGATTTCGCCTATTCCGATTGGGGCGCGCCGGGCACGGTCGTGTCCGACGAGACGATCGCCGATCTCGGCATCCGCACCGTTCGCTTCGCCAATGGCTTGCAGCTCAATCTCAAGACGACCGATTTCGAACCGGGCAAGATCGCCTTCTCGCTGCGTACCGGCGCCGGAGCGCGCGCGTTCCCCAGCGACCAGCCGGGTCTGAAGGAACTGCTTCCGATCGCCATCAGCGTCGACGGGCTGGAGGCGCACGATCCCGACGAACTACGCCGCGTCGTTGCGGGGCGTACGGTCAGCGACAGTCTCGCGGCGAACAACAGCGCGCTGGTTGCGTCCGGCAGCACTACGCAGGCCGATCTCGAACTACAGCTCGACCTGCTCGCCGCGCGCCTGACCGCCACGGCATGGCGTCCGGAAACGCAGGCGCAACTGGCGGGCGTCGCGCCGATCGTGGCGAAGAATATCCGCTCCGCGCCGACGCAGGTGTTCGGCAGCGCGCTCAACGCGGTCCTGTCGGGCGGCGATGCGCGCTTCGGCGTGGTCGATGCAGACAGCCTGACCGGAGTGACGCTGGACGATCTTCGTGCCGCCGTCGCACCACAGCTTGCCGAAGGGCCTCTCGCTCTCGCTCTGGTCGGCGATGTCGACCAGGATGCCGCGATCGCCGCCGTCGGCGCGACTCTCGGCGCATTGCCCGAACGGGCGTTGCGCGATGAAGACGGCGCGGCCGCGCCGATCGCTTTCGTCGCAGGTGGAGAGCCGAAGGTCCTCACCCACACGGGCGAGGCGGACCAGGGCGTGCTGTCGCTGAGCTGGCAGACCGACGATGGCGAGGACCTTCGCGACGATATCACGCGCGATCTCCTGGCCGCCACCATGGGCCTGCGCCTCACCGAGACGCTCCGCGAAGAACTGGGCGCGACCTATTCGCCGCAGGCCATCAGCTTCTCGCAGCGGACCTTCGACGGGTTCGGCCATATCACGGCCTTCGCGACCGTCCCGCCCGAAGCGATGGACGAAACCGCGGCCGCGTTGCGTGAAATCGCGGGCGAGATGGCCGATCAGGAAGTGGCCGTCGACCTCCTCGACAGAGCGCGCAATCCGATCCGTGCAGGCTATGAACGCGCGGAAAGCCAGAATTCGGGCTGGCTGGACCTCGTCGCCATGGCGCAGAGCGATACGTCGGTGCTCGATCGCAGGCGTGAGCGGCTGGCAATCCTCGATGCGATCACGCCCGCCGACATCCAGCGGGCCGCGCGCACCTATCTCGCCGACGAGCGCGCGGTCGAAATCCGCATCGTTCCTGAAGGCGGTCGGTAAAGCGCATGTTGGGTCGGTAGCGACCGGGATGGTTTTGGCCATAAGGATCGAACACGATCCATGCGGCGAGGCCATCCGGTCCGCGGTCTGAGCGCAGCCTATATGGGGTGAGGGGGGGGAACAGTTGGAAAACGAAGGTCGCGTCGCGCTCGAATTGCGCGAATTGAGCAAGACCTACGGTCGCGGCGCAAAGGCGAAGCGCGCGGTCAGCGACGTGACGCTGAGCGTGCGATGCGGAGAGGTCTACGGGTTCCTGGGGCCCAACGGTGCCGGCAAGAGCACCACGATCCGCATGGCGCTTGGCCTGATACGCCCGACCTCGGGCGAGGTGCGGTTGTTCGGCAGGACGGTGACAGAGCGCGCGGCGTTGAGCCGGGTCGGTTCGCTTGTCGATGGCGGCACCTTCTATCCCTTCCTGTCCGGGCGCGACAATCTGCGCGTCCTTGCCCGAACGCGCGGTTGCGACGACCGGCGGATCGACACGGTACTGGAGCGCGTGGACCTTGCGCGCGATGGCAAGCGCAAGTTCAAGGGCTATTCCACCGGCATGAAGCAGCGCCTGGGTGTCGCCGCCGCGCTTCTGGACGATCCCGATCTGATCATCCTGGACGAACCGGCCAACGGGCTTGATGCGGCGGGGATCCAGGATATGCGCGGCTTGATCCGCGCTCTGGCCGATGAAGGCAAGGCCGTGTTCCTGTGCAGCCATCTTCTTCACGAGGTGCAGCAGGTTTGCGACCGCCTTGCCATCGTCAGAAAGGGCGAGCTGATCCGCGAGGCCAGCACGGCCGAATTGCTCGGCACCAGTCTTCGCCTAGTGATCGAGGCGCGGCCGATGGACGAAGCTCTCAAGGTACTCGCCTCACGCCAACCGATCGAAATGCCGTCTGGCCAAGTGTCGGTCGAGGGCGGCCAAGAGGACGCTCCAGCGATCGTGCGCGACCTCGTGACCGGTGGCGTGGACGTTTTTCGCATCGCAGCCGAAGAACAGAATCTCGAAAAGGTTTTCCTCGAAATGACGAGCGATCCCGATGCTTGACGCCATAGCCGCCGAAGCGCTCAAAATGCGCCGCCATCGTGGCACCTGGCTGATGGTGTGGATCTACCCGATCGCCGTCTTTCTGATCGCCGCGGCGAGCCTCATCTACTACCAATTCGCGCCTGCCAGTCCGCCCGGCGAGACCCAGACTGCGGCAGCCTGGATCGCCGATAGCGCCATGTTCTGGCGCGCCCCCGGCTCGGCCCCCGGACGAATTCTGATCGCGGGTTTCGTCGCCCTTCTCTTCGCAGGCGAGTATTCCTGGAACACTTGGAAGCTGATCATTCCGGCGCGCCGGCGATGGCAACTCGTCGTCGCGAAGTGGGCCGTCGCGGTCGGTTTCGCCTTCGCGGCTTTCGTCGTAACCGATCTGATCAGTTTGACGACCGTGTGGCTCCGCTCGCTTCAGGGCAGCGAGATACCCGAAGGCGTGACCTTGTCGGGAATCTTTGTCGCGCATGCCCGCGCGGCAGCCTACGCTCTATTGCCGATAGCCTATGCCACGGCCTTCGCCGGACTGTTCGCGGTGCTGACGCGGTCCATCCTCGCCACCGTCATTCTCTCGATCGGCCTCGTAATCGTGGAAGGGATGCTCGGAATCCTGGGTGTGTTCTTCCACGCTCGTGCGCCTGACCTCACACGCTTCCTGATCGAGACCTCGCCGCCCTACCACATCCTCAATCTAATCGAATGGGCGAACAGGAAGACGGGACTGGTTTCCCCGCTCGGTCCGGATGCAGGCGTGGCGCTGAGCTGGACCACTTCGCTCGTCGCGCTGCTGATCTGGATCGGCCTCGCAATGGCGATCACCCTGGTTCGTTTTTCGCGTCAGGACTTGAACTAGAGCTATGTCCAGTTTTGGGCCGATTTCAGACCGTCCGCTTCTGGCACGAAAACCGGCTGAAGCGGACGTTCGGATTCCGCGCCCGATTGCGCCCTTTGCGATCAAGTTGAGCTGTCCCGAAAGCGGACTAGTCATACGCCATTGACTTGAAACTCTACATATGTAGTTTGATCGTATGAGGCGACCCCATTCATCCCGACAAGCTCTTAGTGTTCTCGCTGCTTTACATGACCGTCCACAAGCCTGGCGTCACGGTTACGACCTTATGGGTGAAACGAATCTGAAGTCCGGCACGCTTTATCCGCTACTCATGCGCTTGGCGGATGACGGACTGCTCGAATCTGAATGGCAGGAACCCGTTCCCCCCGCCCGCGCCCCGCGCCATGCATACCGGCTGACTTCAGCGGGCCGTGCATTTGCGGAGGCCGCGCTCGCTCGCGAGCAACGCCGACCTGAAAAACGGAACGTTGGATTCGTGCAATGACCGGTCGCCTCCGCTTCCTCGCCATTGTGTTGGTTCGCTGGAGCGCGACCTTATTGCCGGCACGCCGCAGTCAATGGGCAAAAGCCATGCTCGCTGAACTCGAAGCGATCGGGGATGATCGTATCGCGTTGGATTATGCTTTCGGCTGCCTTTGGGCGTCCATCAAGGAATTCATCATGACATGGAATTTTGCTTCCCGCGTAGTGCGCATCGGGACTCCTTCCGCTTTGCTCATACTAGCGCTGATCGCTGCCAGTCTGACCGTCCGCAATGCTGCGATAAGCCCGCCCGCCGCTTTGGTTTTCGGCTTGTCCTCAGCCATCTTCGCGAGCGCGGCAGTTCTTTTCCTTCGCAAAGGGATCGCGGCGTTCGGTCGCGCCGCCTGTGCTTTGATGGTTTTTTATACAGCCGCGCTTCTACTTCTCCATTCCTCAAAAAACCTCCTTGGCAGCGATGGCGTAACCAGGCTGTATCGCGCACTCGCCGTTGAAGGAATTTTCCTCTGGGCTGTATTGCTTATCGGCGCTGTCTTCCTGATCCGCATTGACCGTGCCTCTCGTGCTGGCCGGAGGTGACTTGGCGATGACGAGCGCTCGAACCAGCTACGCAGTCGGGATCGGATCAGCTTTGCTCGCGGTCGGGGCACTGTTCCATCTTACCGGCTATGTCTCCATACCCTCTGCGCCCCCGGTCGGCGGGCTCGATAAGTTCTTCGGCGCTGCGTTGCGCGCGCTCTGGCTGTTTGCAGGCCTGCACTGGCTGCTGATCGCCACGATCTGTGTTGTGGCCGCCAAGTCCCCCGCGCGCTTCGCCCGCCTGATATTGTTGTGCTGCGCGGTCATCATTCTCACTGATGCGGCACTTTTATTCTGGTTCCTCGGGCCATTTATCGGTGCTGCGATCTTAGGTGCCGCAGGCATCGCGTTCCTAGTCGGATTTTTCCGGCTCTCGTCGGAAACTAAGCAAGCCGGGTAAGCAGTGCGGCTCGCGACACCTGATCGGTCAGAGCCCCCAATAGGAGACCGGCAGTGAACCACCTCTTATCGTTCATAGATAGGGGAGTGTCCGGCCTTGAAAGCGGCGCGGCGGCTCTGCCAGCGTTCCGAGAAATAGCTGCCGTTCGGGAATCGACCCCATCGCGGACAGACGAACTACCCGTCGCGCTTTCTGGAAGCGGACTCCGAGAAGTATTGATCCTCGAGCGTATAATCGAACAAGTCGAAAGGATACGCAGCCAATTGTGGAAACAGGCTTTTCCATCGCTCTGATGGCTGGCTCATGAGCCAAGCGCAGCTCGTAGCGACCGTAGCTCCATAGTCCCCGACTGGTTCATATCCCAAATTCCGCGCCCTTCCGTCACTGATCGTAAACGGGTTTGGAATCGACCAAGGCGTCGCCCCGATCGAAGAAGGATGCGCCTGTGTCTCAACCGGAACGAGTTGAGCCTGGATGTCGCACGCGGAGATAATTGCTTGGCCGATTTCATGCACGTTCGGGGCATCGGGATCGGGTATGTTGTAGACGCCTTCCGCCTTGTTGCTCGCGATCACCGATACCAGTTCAGCCAGGTTAGCGGTGGCGGTGGTCTGGAATCTGCTGCGGCCACGATAGGCCAGGGGAATTGCTTCTCGACCGTCGATCAAACGCTTCACGAACCACCATTCGCGCGGATGCGCGCTGAAAGGTCCGTGGATTGCACAAGGTCGCAGGATGGTCGCGGGCGCCCGTGCGCTTTCCAGAAGGATTCGCTCCATGGCTACTTTGCGGGTCGAATAAGTGTCAGGCCCAGGCTCGACCGTAGGTTGCTCTTCCGTCATACGTTCGGGAAGTTCGGGAAAGCCGTTCTCGCGAGCTTCATCGAGTGTCCGGCCCTTCGCATCGCGATATACGCTTGCTGATGATACCGCGATGATTTGACCCACGTGATGCTGCACCGCCAGTAGCTGCCTGGCATCGGTCTCATCGAACGCGACGGTGTCGAACAGAAGGTCGCAGCCACTTCCAATCGCCACGCCGATCGCCCCATCCTCGGATCGGTCCAAACCAACTCGGGTCACACCGCTGTCGATGACGTGTTGCGGGACGGTCTGATTACCGCGGCTTCCGAGTGCCACTTGCCACCCTTGCGCAATTAGCTTTGCGGCGACTGCAATGCCGATTTGGCCGGTTCCTCCAAGGATGAATGCTCTTGGCATATCGTGACGATACCGTGCCGGCAAAGATTGTCAGCATTCTTGTTATTTCGGTCCAAAACCCGTCAGTCCGCTGACCACTCCCTAAACCGTCCTAAATTCTCATCGTCATCTCACAGCCATCCGTTTTCGCGTGCGATGCGGCTGGCTTCGACGCGGCTGCCGGCGTCGAGTTTGGACGCGGCTTCGGCGAGGTAGTTGCGCACGGTGCCCGGTGAGAGGTCGAGCTGGCGCGCGATCTCCTTGTTGGAACGGCCTTCTTCGGCGAGACGCAGGACGGTTCTTTCGCGGTCGGTCAGCGGGTCGGTTCCGGTGGTCCAGGCGGCCGCGGCGAGATCGGGGGCGATAACCCGCTCGCCGCGCGCCACGCGCCGCACCGCATCGGCCAGCTGGTCCACCGGGCTGTCCTTGAGCAGATAGCCGCCGACGCCGACTTCCAGCGCGCGGCGCAGATAGCCGCTGCGGTCGAAGGTGGTGACGATCAGCGTGCGAGTGGCGGATTTCTCGCGCACCAGCGCGGCGGCGACCTCGATGCCGCTCATCCCCGGCATCTCGATATCGGTCAGCAGCACGGCGGGGCGATGGAGGCGCACGGCATCGAGCGCGGCCTCGCCGTCCAGTGCGGTGGCGAGGATCGTCATGTCGCCTTCCAGCTCCAGCAGCCGGGCGAGCGCGCCCATCACCATCGCCTGATCCTCCGCGATGACGAGGGTGATCGCTGTGCCGCTCATGTCGACGGAACACTCGCGCTCAGCCGCAACCAGCCCGCCGATCGTGCGATCTCGAGGGCGCCACCCGCCGCCGCCAGCCGTGCGCGCATCCCGCGCAGGCCCGAGCCTTCCGTCAGCGGCGCGCCATCCCCGTCATCCTCCACGATCAGAAGCGCCTGCCCGCCGTCGGACAGGATCAGGATGCGACAATGGCTGGCATTCGAATGGCGCGCGACATTGGTGACCGCTTCGCGCATGGCCATGGCGAGCACGCCCTGTCGGTCCGACGCGAGGGCGTGATGCTCGCCCTCGATGCTGCAGGCGATGCCCGCCGTCGCCAGCAATTCGCGCGCGTGGTCGATCTCGCGCGACAGCACCGCGCGGCGAGTATCGGCCAGCGTGCCGCGCACATCAGCCAGTCCCTCGCGCGCGGCGGCGGCGATGGTGCGGGCTTCGGCAGCGGCTTCGGCCGGGTCGCGCTCCGCCAGCTTCGCGACGAGATCCGCCTTCAGCGCGATCAGCGTGAGCGTGCGGCCCATCACATCGTGCAGGTCGCGTGCGATCCGTTCGCGTTCTGCGATACCGCCCAGCGTGCGCACCTCCTCCTGCGCGGCGAGCAGCGCTTCGTTCTTGGCGGTGAGCGCCTTGCCCGCAATGTTCGACATGCCCACCATCACGATCAGCACGGCTCCGGGCAGCCACCAAAGCCACGGCATGGACAGGCCCACCCCCACCGCCGCGGTGGCGAGGGCAAATACGCCCACGAACCGCACCGCATCGCGGGCTGGCTGGATGTTTCCGGCAAGCGCGGCGGCAAAGACCGCGATCACGCTCCAATTGCCACCCAGCGGTGCGAGCAGCAGCGACAGGATGAAGATCGCCACCACGCCGCGCCGCAACGGGATCATCCGGCAGGCGGTGGCGACGTAAATCGCGAGAAACGCCGCAATCCCGATGGCCGATCCGGCAAGCTTCCAGCCGCTCGGCAACTGATAGAACCACGGAAAGGCGTAAAACGGAAGATAGGCCAGCCACACCCATTCCCGATTGGGATGCAGCACCGCGCCAATGCGGTTGGCCAGGGTGGAGAGCGACGACCGTCCCATGCAAAACAGTTTCCGCCTCATAGCGTCAGGCGTCAAGCTGCGCTGCGCCGCCAGCCGGTGAGCGCGAAGGCGCCTGCGGCCAGCGTCAGCCCGGCGAGGCAGGCGAGGTGGAGCCAGACGCCATGCTCGCGCGGCAGCCCCGTCGCGATCAGCGCGAGCTCACCCAGATGGTAGGACGGCAGCACCCAGGCCAGTGCGCCGATCCAGCCCGGCAATTGGTCGATCGGGAACCACAGGCCACCGAGCACGCAGAAAGCGAGAAACAGCAGGTTGGCCGCCGCAATCGCGCCCTTGGCGCTCATGCGCATTCCGATCCCCAGCCCAATCAGCGCGAACGGGACGACCGAACCGATATGGATCGCGAACAGCGCAAGCCACTGCCCCATGCCCAGCCGCACGCCCCCCGCCGCGAGGCCGAGCGCGTAGATCGCCAGCACTGCCACACCGGTGAACACGCCCGATGCTGTCACTTTCGCCGCAAGATAAGCCGCGCCGGGCAGCGGTGAGACCCGCTTCAATTCAATCAGATTGGCCGCCCGCTCATCCGCTATTCCCGCCCCGAAGCCGAACAGCGACGGGCCGATCGCGGCGAACACGCCGAAAGTCGCCAGCGCATAGGTGGCGGTGCCTGCGTTTCCGTCGCTCATGGCGATCGCGAACAGGCCGTAGAAGGCGACCGGCAACACGATCGTGGGCAGGATGAACTGCGGCAGTCGCCAGCTCTTGAGGATTTCCGCCCATGCTTCGCGTGCGTAAATGCCGCGCGGCGGGCCGATGTAGGCGATGGTCATCATGCGGCATCCTTGTGTTGGGGCATGAGAACCGCGGCCAGCGCGTCCTCTAGGCTCGCGGGTTCGACCCGCAGATCGGCCAGATCGGGAGCGGCGGCGAGCAGCGCGCGCAGGGTGGCAGGCGCATCGGCGGACAGCACCCGCCAATACGCGCCCTCGCGCTCGACTGAACGCACCGCAGCGAGCCGTGCCAGCGCTTCTTGCGCGATGTCGGCGCGGCAGCGGATTGCGGTGGCCGCGGCACGGGCTCGGATCGCGTCGGGAGGTCCATCGGCGACGTTCCGTCCACGGTCGATCACGGCAATCCGGTCCGCTAGGGCGTCGGCCTCTTCAAGATAATGCGTGGTCAGCAGCACCGCGGCCCCGCCATCGGTCGCCTGCCGCACGCTGGCCCACAACGCGCGGCGGGCGGGCGCGTCGAGCCCGGTGGTCGGCTCGTCCAGCACCAGCAGGTCGGGCCGGCCGCAGATCGCCAGCGCGAATTGCAACCGCCGTGACTGCCCACCGGACAGTTCGCCTGCACGCCGCTTGGCGAGATCGGTCAGCCCAGCCAGCGCCAGCGTTTCCGGCACCGGGCGGGCATCGCGGTAGTAGCCCGATTGCAACGCCACCAGTTCGCGCACGGTCAGCACATCGGGAAGCCCCGCCGATTGCAGCATCACGCCCATCCGCTGGCGCGCTGCGAAATGGCGCGGGTCGAGACCGAACAGGCTCGCCGCTCCGCTGTCGGGAATGAGCCGCCCGGTCAGCACGCCCACGGCGGTGGTCTTACCTGCGCCATTGGGGCCGAGCAGCGCGATGACTTCGCCCGCCCGCAGATCGAGCGACAGCCCGTCCAGCGCTCGGATCTTGCCCATATGCTTGTCTACATTGGCGAGCGAGGCGGTGATCGAGAGATCTTGCGGCATCGACATGCCTCCTTTCGCCATCCGTTGTGCCGTGCCCGGCAGGATCGCGGCAGTGACACGGCACAGGGGCGTGGGGGTGACATCTGTCACTGGTGCGGGCGCTGGCGCTGCGCTTTCTTTGCCGGGAACCAGACAGGAGGCATCGATGAAGCACGTAATCTCTAAGCGCGGCGTAGGCGCGATCATCGCTGGAGCAGCGGCGCTGCTTGCCTCCAGCGCGATGGCCCAGCCGATTCTGATCCGCGACGTGCGGGTGTTCGATGGCCAGGCGGTGCACGAAAATCGTTCCGTCCTGATCGACGGCAATCGCATTCTCGAAGACGATTTTCGCGGCACCCCACCCGCCGATGCGCGGATCGTGGAAGGTGCCGGGCGCACGCTGCTGCCCGGCCTGATCGACGCGCATGTCCATGCCTATGCCGGGCTCGACGATGCGCTGCTGTTCGGCGTGACCACCGTGCTCGACATGTTCACCGATCTCGCGATGACCGCCGCGGCGAGAGCGCGAACCCGGGCGAACGACAATCCGGGCGAGGCCGATCTGCGCAGCGCGGGTTTCCTCGCCACCGCACCCGGCGGGCACGGCACGCAGTTCGGTGTTGCGGTGCCGACGCTGACCGCGCCCGATCAGGCCGAAGCGTGGGTGGCGGCCCGGATCGCGGAAGAGTCCGATTATATCAAGATCGTGATCGAGCCGGGCGGCGGGGCGATCGGCCGCACGCTGCCCACGCTCGACCAGGCGAGCGTCTCGGCACTGGTCGCCGCGGCGCATGAGCGAGGGAAGCTCGCCGTGGTCCACGCGACTACGAAACACGCGGCAGAGATGGCGATCTCCGCCGGGGCGGATGGGCTGGTGCATTTCTTCGCCGACGCGCCGGTGGATGATGCCATGCTGGCGGCGATGACGCGGCAGGGCATGTTCGTCAGCCCGACCTTCGTCGTGTTCGAAGGCTTCAACGGCCATGCGGGCAGCCGCGCCCTGCTGGACGAACCGGGCCTCGCCGGGCTGCTCGGCGAGCAGGCGATCGGCAACCTGAATCCGCTCTCGGGCCAGGATCACGCCCACCGGTTCGCCCCGCAAATGGCGGCGAACATCGCCGCGCTGCACCGTGCGGGCATCCCGGTTCTGGCAGGCAGCGATGCGCCCAATCCGGGCACGTGGATGGGCATCTCGCTCCACCGCGAGCTCGCGCTGCTGGTGGAGGCGGGGCTTACCCCCCGCGCGGCGCTCGCCGCCGTCACATCCGCACCAGCGCTGGCTTACGGCCTGACCGGACACGGCCAGATCGCGGACGGCGCCTTTGCCGATCTGCTGCTGGTCGAAGGCGATCCGACGCGCGACATCGCCGCTACCCGGGCGATTGTAGAGGTATGGAAGGACGGACAATCCGTCAGTGCCTTGCGCGAGGCGCGCCGTAGCGCGCTCGCCAACACCGCCGCACCCGCACCGGCGACGCTGCCGGGGGACGGGCGCATCGCCCGCTTCATCGGCGACGCCTCGGGCGTAGGAATCGAAGCGCCATTTGGCTCCTGGAGCGTCTCGACCGACGCCATGATGGGCGGCTCCTCCACAGCAACGTCCACGTTGACGGGCGAAGGCGCGCTGCGCCTGACCGGCACGGTGGTGCGCGGTGGCTTCGCGCAATGGGCCGGCATCGCATGGATGCCCGGTGCCGCGCCCATGGAGCCTGCAAACCTTAGCGCAGCCACGGGCATCGCTTTTCGCATTCGCGGTTCCGGCAGCGGCACCGGCGTGATAGGCTTTTCCGAAGCGGGCGGCCAGCGCCCATCGCTTTTCCAGTTCGCCATCAGCGAGGCTTGGCAGGAGATCACTGTGCCATTCGCCGATCTGCCGCGCTTTGACGCGGATAATGCTACGATGCTGTTGATCGGCGCGTTCGAAGCTGGCGATTACGCCGTCGAGATCGAAGACGTTCGGCTGGTGAACGCCAAATGATGACTGCTTCCGGACGGCTGTCGTGATTCGAACTGCCGTCCGGTTTCGGGAAGTCGCTGCGCTACGTGGGATGACCGGAATTAGGGCGCTAAGCTGACATCGCCATGGCCCGCTCAGAGCTTGCGCTTCTCACATCCATTGGTCCTCGAGAACTGCGCGGACATTCAAAGCAGAGTAACGTCTGGATCGAGACAATCCCCCAACTGTGCGGACTGTCGCTCGATGGAATCTACGCGAAACTTCAAGACTTTAAGCCCATTGATATCGGGGTAGGTCCCAAATTCCACGTCGCGGCAACGTCATGTGTCGATCTCCACACCAGGAGAACGACACATGAGAAGCGAAGAATCGAACAAAGACGGAAACATTGGCCACAATAGCGGGGTCAATGCGATGAGGGTCGAAACGCTGCCGCTAAGTAAGATCATAGTCTGGCAGCCGGCGCAGGATCTGGCCAACGACGTTCAGCCGCTCGACATCGATAATGAGCGCGAGGTCATTCAGGAGTCGGGGCAGAAGGCTCCGCTTCCGGCTCGCGAGCGGGAAGACGGTCGCGTTGAAGTGGTCGCACAGGCACACATCTTGACGGCTCTCGAAGATATCGGATCGAGCGATCCAACCGTTTCAGTGCGCATCTTTCCCAGCATGAGCGATGCCGCCGCATTCAAGCTCCTGTCGCAGAACGCAGAGCCGGGAGTTGTGGCCAGTCCGCTCGCCCGCGGCCAGCTGCTCGCGAGCGCCGTCAAGCACTTCAAAACGGAAGCGGCAGCTGCACAGGGCTGCGGCGTCGCGAAATCGACGGTCAGCAAACGGTTGGACGTCATCCGGGCAGCCGAGCTCCTCGGCGATAAAGTAATCGTGATGCGTGATATCGATCAGCGCTCGGCGTCCTGGCTGATGGGCGCGGTGGGACGCGGCCAGAAGCCGGACCCGGACAAGTTCCCGCACCGTGCCCGCCTCCTCGCAGCGATTAGAACCATGCCCCGCGGTTCCGCGAAGCAGGTGTTCGCTGCGCTGCGCCGCGTGAATAAGGACGAGGTTCAGATCAAACCCAGGAAGGGCATCACCGGCCTTACCTACGGCGAAACGCCGATTGGCGAAATGCGCCGCATGAAGAACGGCGATCTTCGCATCTCGCTCGTCGGAGTTGGGCAAATCGGTGCTGACGATCTGGCAGCGATCCTGCGCGATGCCATCGGCGCTGCACGGCGCAACGGCTGACTGGCTGAGCTCGAAAGGAGCGGTTTCTCATGAGAAACCGCCCCGTCATCCAAAAAAAGTCGAAACAGAAAGCGGCCTGAAGATGCCGCATGAGAGGCAGTAGAGAGGGTAGAGTTAGGGGGCGCGCGATAATGTGTTCTGTTTTCCGAACGCTTGCGGCGCGGACAGAACGATGCGGCCCCCTAACTCACTTTCAAAGGGGAGCAAGGCAGTGACGACGAAATGGCTTGTCCGACAGCGCCGGGCGGCGGAACGCGAACTTGCCGAAGCGCTGGCTTTGGGACGCCAAGACGCAAAAAGGCGCGCCGACGCCGATCGCGAGCGTGAAGCGATCGAGCGCGACGCGCGCAAAGTCGGAAGTGCCATCCGAAAGGCCAAGCGAGCAGCGGGAAGGATGCACTTCCCGCTTCGTGCTTACCCCGCCTTCGTCGAAGGTCGCCGCGAAGGACGGATTAGGATCCGGCGCTTCGAAAAGGCGCTTGCACTTGCGCTCCCGAAAAAAGTTGGGGGTGGGAATATTTCATCGTTTCACTTTCGGATGCGTGGGCGCGGGCTTGGCACTTGGCGCAAGGCAAAGGGCTATCCTTACCGGCGTGGCGAGGCGGTGCGCACGGTCCGATACATCTTTCGCGAAAATGCGCGCGAGATCCCGAACGGCGGGATCGTCAGTTCGATCTCGGAAGAACCCGACAACATCGCCTCACTGCTGGCTACGCTCGAGGAGCTGGAACTTACCGCAGGCCGTAACAATGCAACCGTCTACTGGTCGCTCGTTGTCTCCCTGCCGCACGAGCTCACAAGCGAGCAGCGCCTCGCTTTGTTGGACGAGATCTGCACACCATTCCGCGAGCTGGGGCTGCCGATTGCCGCGGTGCTGCACGCGCCCGGCCCGGATGGAGATCCCCGCCGTCACAAGCGAAAGCAAAGCTCTATCGGAGTCCCCTTCTGCAGACTTGAAACAAGTGAAGGAGGCGAGCACGGGAAGCGCTGGGCGCAAGGATCGAAATCGGAGCGGTGAAATACCCAAAGCGACCCCAGAGGAATTGGAGGGTATGCTGGGCAAACTCCCCGGGCGTCGTAAAAGCAACGAAGTCAATCAACCGACGACGAACCGCGAACCTGGCGACATTGGAAAAATTCGCGAAGTCCTACGGCAGCGTGGGCACAAAAAGACTGATGCAGTTTCTCACATCGAGAGGCCTTCTCTCGAAATCAGCACCCCATCCGAAGATCGTCCCACTAAAAGCGACAATGCTATGGTGCGGGCGCAATATGATAATATTGAGGCCCAAGTTCCTGGTGAAGAAGCCGCGACGATAGCCGAGAACTCGGCGAAACCGCGCTTCGACCATCTTTCGCAGTTCGGACAAGATCACAGCGACGAACGCCGAAGCCGACGGCGGAAGCGCAAAACCGCCTCCGATTTTACGAAAAAGATCGCTGAAAACGGGCTTGTCGAGGGGGGCAATACGGACACAGCGGCGAAGGTTCCGCAGTCAGATCGAACAACCGACCTCGCTCTCGTCGCCGATCTTTTCCATTCGGTCGAGTGGGATCCGCGCGAATTTCGAACGGACATGAGACGTCCTGACAGATGGTCTCACACGATCACGGAAGCCGAAGACCTTGATTATCTCGCCATGCTTTCCGCGCACGCAGCGCGCGATGGCAATTATCGTTCTTGACCAACAAAGGAATATTCGATGTCCACTCACTCGACCAGTCCGGAAGCACGCAATGCGCAAGCCACTTATCTCTCGCCGCTCATTGCTAGCGAGCCTGCAGGCAAACGTCCTGCATGTGTCTGCGCGTCCTGCCCGGCATCGATTTGGTATGACGACGATGAACTTCGCTGCTTCTGTTCGGTGATGAAAATCATGGCCTACGAGCCCCATCGGAAACCGATAAAGCGCTGCGACGGTCGCACGCTTGCACTGGCGAGGCTCGAAACAGCACACGAGAGTATCTAGAAGCCTAATGTCGCCAACGTGCTGGGCATAGCCTGTTCGATCGGACGGCTTCACCATCACATTCCGAAGCTTCTGCCCTCATCTTTGTCGGCGCTTCTGGGTCGGATAATAAGAAAAGCTATCCATGGTTCGCGGCGCTAGCACCAGTTGAAATTCAGATCAGGGCCAAAATTTCCTTATTCAAGTTCAAAGTCTGCGATTAGTGAGGGAAGCTAATCGGTAGGATGAAAATCAAGATCGATGCTTCCGCTGGATCGTCCGATCCAGCGTCTTTCAAAGGAAGTATCGATGAAAATCTACGAAGCAAAAGAATACAATCCAGCCCTGCGTCTTCTAGCGCTGCCACTGGTCGCAATGGCGTGGGCAGGTCCCATCCGGACCGTCAAATGCGCCTACCTTCCGCCGGACGCGATCGCTTTCGGCAACTGCAAGCTCGTTTGCGCGGTCACACAAGCGGATGAGCCCATGTTCGCCGATTTTGCGAATGCGGCGGATGAGCTGGCGAGCGATATCATTCTCATCCGCGCGGGTCTGTCTCCGGAACAGGACAATGCGGTCACGGTCGACATCGCTCTACGAACGCCTGCCGAACTGCTGGTCAAGCGCGCCTATCATTTCATGGAACGCGACAATGGCGACCTCTGGCTGTGCGCTTCTAGATCCAGTGGGCCTGCCATACAGCTCACCGGTCGTGGCCTGGAGCTGCATATCCGCCAACCGTTTTCAAACGACGAGCGGGCCGACGGCGCTTGCCGGGCCGCAGCGCAGATCGTCCGCCTCTCGCGAGGGCTGGTCTGATGGCGAAACGCTCGACAAAAGAAGCAAAGCCGAAGTCGGTCACCGATCCGGAACGGCCCGAAAGCTGGCTTTTCCTTCTGAACGAGGATGGCTTGGGGTTCGGCGTTCTGCGCTCGAACTTCAAGGACCGCACCAACTCCGCGCACGAATTCGGAATGCGCAAGTTGCAGCCCGTGCCTCCATCGGCATCCGATCCTGATGCTATTACGGCAGAGAGAGCAGACGTAATCCTGCCGCGTGAGGCCGAGGATCAGTTCACGAGCCCTGTCGCGTTTCTGAAAGCCTGTGATGAGATGCAGGTCGATCCCGGCATCATCGTCTATCTGACGATCCCAACACCGGATGCAGACCGGCTGCATCAGGCATGGGAAACGGGGCGCGAATTCGCAAGGATTCTCGCCGAAGAGCGCGGTCTAGCGACCCTGCTTATTCAACATGTGCCAGGACGGGTGTCATCTTCCAACGCTCCTCACCTGCATTTGCTGATCTGTCCTCGCACGTCGTCAAAGTTCGGCCTCTCGTTTGGTGGCCTAGATCGCGAGCTCCTTCATGATTCAGGGGCTCGTATTCTCGCCGACCGATGGGCGGAATTCGTCGACGCTGAGCAGTGATTGTCGGTCGGGGGCACCTTGTTAGGTGCCCCCGGCCTATCGCTTTTCGCTTCGATCCATCCAGAAACCTTCAACGGCGGCCGCAAACTTTTCTTTCTGCTCCTCGTTCGCTCCGAAAATGACCACCATGAGCGAGAACGGTGTCGCTTGTGCGCTACCGCGTAAGTCGAGAAATCGCAGCCGACCTTGCAAGAAGTAGATATCAGCATCGGCGCGCAGCGTCTCGTGAAACCATGTCGAGTCCGTCCGTGCTGGGACCAGGCACGCTATGGTCGCGACATTGCCCAGTCGCCATTGTTCATGCGCCCGGCGCAACCATTTAAGCTGGTCGGAGAAAGGTGGGTTTACATAAACGAACTCGCCGAACCAAGCATCTCGCAACCCGTCGTCTCCGTTTGCAAGGATGTATTTTTGGGATGCAATGACGGGACTGAATGGATGCCCGCATGGATCGAGGTCGATGCTTCCAAAGGAGGCGTAAATCGATTCCATGAAGTCCGACGGTGTGAAACGGCTGTCACGGTCGGCCTTATCACCTTGCCCCCAATAGGCGCGCTCAGGAGCTCTACGTTTTGCTTTCGGCGCCAGCGCATTCAAGATTTTCAAGACACTGGCAACCGACCCGCCTCCAATTTCGACCGACCTGATGGTCGTAGGAGAAAGACCAGTTCGTTTGGCCAACTCTTCGATGGTCATGCTCCGCTTCAATCGCCGATTGCGCAATTGGTCCGCGAGCGACTTTCCTGGCCCAATTCCGGTAAGCCTAAAATCTAGGGCCTGCATCGCGGCTTCCAATGTCGATGTCGATCCAATGCCGCGCTCGAGGCGGAAGATCGCCTGCGCGCTTGCACCAGACCGTTCTGCCAGAGTTCGCTGCAACCAGCCTTTCTCCTGGCGCGCCGCACGTAGGTCATCGATCAGAATGTGATGTCTCCAGCTATCAGATACTGGCGAGATAATGATAGATAGCCAACGCGCTAGTTCCGTCAATCCGAGCGCGCCTCAAACGTGCGCTCGAAAAATTCGAGATGAAAAGGCTTCCTTGGGCTGTCGCCCCTAGAAGTCCGCTGCGTGAGATAAAGGAACCGAATGAGGATTGGGCACCGAAACAGCGCGCAAATGTGCCCCTGAGGCGAGAGCGCAGGCGAGCGGGATCGACCGCTGCGCAATTCTAATTTTCGGCAACTGGCTGATCGCCGACAGGGGTGCAGAAGCCGATCAATACCTTACTCAATGCGACCGAAGCCAGCAGGAAGGAGGAAACTTGAACAGCGAATGCTGATGATAATCAGCTGGAAAATGCCTGTCAAGTAAAAACTAAAGTAAATATGGTATTTATCCTGACCTACTCTCGCACGGATCGATGATTGTCGACATCAGAATTCGGGATTTGCGTTGATTTCGCCCTTGAGGCTGCTCGCTAAGCGAGTGCGATCTCGTAGGGACGAGATCGAGGGAGGCGCGCGGTGCGAGCCGACCGCTGGCGCCGAAAGATTGAGGGGTTTGGGTGAGGAATGGTCCTCGAATGAAAATGAGAAGGTAAGACAATGACGCAGGCCACCGCAATCGATCTCGATCTCCAAGTGAAGCAAGCGATCGAATTCAATGCAGGAATGATGGAGTCGATGCTTGATGCGATCGGATACCCTTCGCTTTTGGCGCCCTATACCGGCGACTATCGGGTGATTGTCGCCTTTCCTGGCGCGGCCATGATCGAGGTCGATCTGCTCGTTCGATGGGATGTCGCCCAAAAGGTGCGACTGCCTCTCACGGATTGCATAGAAAAAATCGAAGCCAATCTGGTCGTGGTGCGCAGCAGGCTTGAGCAAGTTCTGGCGAATCTCGATGAACTCGTTGAGCGCCGCGAATTGATCCGAGCCGAGGCAAGCAAGCAGATGTCTTTGGCTCGGCGCCAGAGTATCGGATTTCGGGTTACCACGGTGGAGCTCGCATGGATCGATGCCGAGCGGTCGGATCGGATGGGCGAAATGGACCTTTTCTACGAGGCCGCCGCCTGCAACATGCTTCGGCCTTTCCGGGAAAGGCTTTCGATCTCTTCCGTCGCAGAAGCGCGCGGCGAACTGAAAGCATTGCGCGCTGAGCTTCGTTCCACAGTCGACAGGGCTAACTTGGCCGAAGCTAAGGGCGCGGTCGGGTACATCGAAGCTGACAGCCTTGAGCAGCTGCGAATCGTAGCAGGAGATCTTCAGGCTGCCCTGGGTCAGATCGTGCGATCTTTGGAAACGCGTTTCTGGTCAGAGGGCCGAATTTGCACGTCCTTTGGATGGGAGAACGGCGTTGTGTATTCTGAAGATCATCGTCCTGACAACCGCCGAATGAACTCGAGCGGCTCGTCCGGATTGACTGCCGATCCTTCCTCCAGTTGCGAACGCTTGGTCGCATTCACCGGCGATGGTCGGCTGCTCAACTGAATAGCGTGTTCCCGCCGAGTTCGCTCGGCGGGAGCGCAGCAAAACGACTTTGGTAAACGGCAACTATGCGCCCTAATTTCGGCCGTTCCACTTCTTGCCCGAAACGCCCGAAAGCGGACGTCTATTGCGCCCTCGCGCTACGGCAAGTCGCCCCAGGCTTCCGATGATATGGCATTCGCGGATCTTGTCCGCCTGGCAGGATCGTAACATCTGTCAAAGTTCGTTGCGGAGCGCCGAGATGAACGTTCTTGCGATCGATCTTGGCCAATTGCTGTGGGACCAGCTGATCGATGTCCTGGGACGGCTTTGCATCGTGATCGGATAGCGCGAGCAGTTCTCGAACTTGCGCCATGCTGAACCCGAGTTCGCGCGTGCGACGCAAAAAGGTTAGAATCCCAAATGCTCGTCGGAGTAATCGCGATAAACAATATCGGTCCGGTCGGCTGCTGGCCGGATGCCCTCGCGCTCGTAATAGCGGATCGTCTCCGCCGTCGTGTCGGTGGACCTTGTCAATTCGCCTCTAAGAATCGCTTGATCCTGTCCGGGTCAGAAGGCTCGGGCGGCGACTTCAGTATGACCCGATTCGGGTCGAAGTGATTTCGGGCGAGGAGATAGAGGGTCTCGCCGATCAAACCAACTCGACTACGCGTTCCGACATCGACCACTGTCGGTGATGAACGTCACTTACCGAAGCATTCGCTAACGAGCTTTTCTCGAAGAGAGAAAGCTTCGGTGTATTGTTTTCCTGCGGCGCCGCGCGGCATGAAATTCCACCTGGCGCACTATAAGCTCCAGATCGTCCTTCCCGATATCGAAAGTTTCTCCCAAATCTCTCAGTGCGGCCTCGATATCGTCGGAATGTGGCGCAGTAGGCTCATGCTGTGGTATAGCCTGCGCTCCGATTGATCGCGCCTGATGAGGATAGTTGTGTCCGGAAATCCTATGATATAGGACACCGACGATCACCAGACATACTGCATTGAAAACAATGGGCAGAAAGACGAAGCTATATCCAAGGGCTTCGATGGTTTCTCCGCCGATGACCGCCGTGAGCGCCGCTGCTCCCCCGGGAGGATGCAGGCTGCGCGTGAGCGACATCGCCAGGATGGCAAGTCCTACAGCGAAACCGGCTGCAATGTGCGGCGAACCAAAAAGATGCGCGCAGAATACGCCCGCAAAGGCAGAAATCGCATTGCCGCCTATAACCGGCCAAGGCTGAGCTAGGGGACTCGCGGGAACGGCGAAGACGAGCACGGCCGACGCTCCCATCGGAGCGACGATGAAAGGTAGGATCGCGCTATCGTGCAAGATCCAAGACGCGATGAAGCTTGTAAGAGCGATACCCGTCAGACCACCGGCGCACGCCAGCATGCGATCGCGAAAAGTGGCTCCAGCAAGTATTGGTTCGAAGATGCGTCGCATGGTAGCCTGTTTTGATGTCATCGCCTGGCGCCAATGCGGTACCCAATGCCGGGAAACGAGGCAAAATTCGCAATCATACTGATAGACGCACTATCTACCGGCAGCGTGGCGCACCATCACGGTAACCATTCGCCTTGCAATCACGAGCGCTGTCTCTTTGTTCCCTATTCTCACCGCCAACACTCAAGGCGCGCTTTCTTCGATTCCAGATTGCGCAAATCGTGCCCTGAAGCTATTTGCTTCGATCAACGGTAATCCCAAAGGGCTTTTGCACTTTGTAGATTATGAGGCATGGAGCTAAGCTGCTCGGTCCTTCAGTGTCGGCTGTCGCACTTAGACAATCCGCAAGCAGCATTCCTTACCAGAACGATCAGGCCAGTCGATCGCAGCGCCGGCTTGCGTTCTGATGAGACCGACGCCCACGAGGGTAATCGCCACAAATTGTTTGATTGAGAACGTCTAGGCAATGCTCATCAGACAGTTTGCCGATGAGTTCGCCGTGCTTAGTGTGCTGCATGTGAGCCAGGCGGCCATCGACAGCCTTTGTGATGCCATCGTGGCGCTCTGCTAGAGTCTGTTTCGCAAGCTCGCCTTGGTCGTGGGGGGATTTTTATTTGCCATGGCAGTATTTAGCCAATGCGAGCACTGAGCAGGCACGCTAAGGAACGAAGTGCAGGAACGGCTGTTCAAAACGATGCTGGTGAGGCGGTTTCGTGCGCCTTGTGCCATAGAGTTTTCGACCCGTTCAAATGGTGCACCCAGTCTTGTCTACCTCCTTAGAGCGACTGGGCGCCAGTACCCCCTCGGAATAGCAACAGGACCGCCCGCATGAAGTGCTTAGGCTCGCTGGAATCAAGCACTTGCCAATGATAGCCATTTGATGGGCTGGTATGGAACTGGCTCTGCGCTTTCAGTTGTTCGATTCGAACTGATGGTGTAGCCCTGCCGTTTCAAGCTTCCCTTGGCGGCAGGGCATTCTTCCCTGAAAGCTTCTGAATGGCTCCGCAATGCCTTCGATGGCGTTTCGAGCCATCACCTCTGCCGAAAATGGTTCAAGAGGGGAGTCATGATTAGATGCGATGCTTGCGGCATGACTGGCGATGAAACCGCGATGGACAATCACGTATGTAGGGTTGAAATTGAAGCTGTAGATGAGCGGCCTGATGGAAAGGCGCTAATGACAGGAAGTGCTTATGCCATGGCGATAGGGATGTGCATCACCCTCATTGCATCGCTCGCCTATGCCAACGTAGGCAACGACCTTTACAGCTTTTCCAATGAGTATGCTGTGCAACAGGCTGCTAGAAGTGCTGGTTTATACTGGTCTGCTGTAATGCTCGGTAGCGGTTTGTTCTCAGTCGGTCTGTTGCTCTGGTGCACAGGATACATTGCGAAAGCCATCAGCTTTCTGCCATCGAATAGAGTTGGTTGCCTGAGAAGCGATGAGGATCTCTTCTCATTGTTGAGAAGGTCGGACGCTGCGCTTTACAAGGCGAAGGCTGATGGACGCAATGTGGTTCGCTGCGCTGACGGAGACGTGACTAAGTCAGCGCACGGCGTTTTCGCTTCGGCTAGCTGGGGTCGTGAGACGCAGGGCGACAGGAGTGGACATAAGGGGGTAGAAACAAGCTCGAAACTGTCAGCTTTTGGCGTCCACGACCGTATTAGCCTCCCCTCCCAGAACGAAGATCCAGATAACAATGCAGGCGATCCACCCCGCGTTGAATATGATAAGTGCTGTCCACACCGCTGCCGGTGTTGCCCTCCGTTTTCCTGGCCCGCGCACCAATTCACCCGGCCTATTCCCGCGGAACACGCGAGCGACATCGCGCAGGTGTAGCAAGAGCCAAATGCCCGCGCCCAAGCTGACGACTGCAAAAAGCGTGATGAGAGCAGGAAGGAACCACAACGGCATTGAAGAAACTCCTTTCGGACCGAACTCAGACAGCCGAGCTGAAACGACGGACGGACTGCGGACGGTAGGTATCGAACAAGGCAGCGATCACGCGTGCATAGGGCAACCCGCTCGCTGTAATGGATAACTGGTCATTATCGATGGTTGCAAGCTCGAGCTCGATGAAAGGGCGAAGGGCGTTGAGCACAGGCTCATCCAACACAGGGTCGATCGTCGCGCTGCCACGGCATAGGAGTGCTTCTATTATTTCCCCGCGCACTCGGTCGTCGTCGGTCCGAGCGATGCCCACCGCCGTTGTCAATCGGCTCTGGCTGGCTTGCATCCTGTAGCGACCGCTATTCTTCTCGTTCTGGGCAAGCAGCTTTGGGAAACTGCTTACTGCCGAACTGCCGAGACCAATCAGGACCAGTGACTGATCGTCCGTGAAGCCTTGAAAGTTTCGCCGCAGCTTTCCCGTCGCAGATGCTTGGGCGAGCGGATCGCTGGGTTTGGCAAAGTGGTCGAAACCAATGGAGCGGTAGCCCTGCTCGGTCAGGTAAGCATGCCCGAGTTGAGCCATAGCAAACCTTTCTTCCGGATCTGGAAGGGCGTTGCCGTCGATGACGCGCTGTCGCGCAATCAGATGCGGAACATGAGCGTAACCGAAGAGCGCGATGCGGTCCGGTGCTATGGCGACCGTGCGCTGTAAGCTGTCATGGAGGTCGTCCTGCGATTGGTGCGGGAGACCATACATCAGATCGAAATTCAGGGAGGTAATCCCATTCTGACCAAGAAGGTCTACGCTGCGTTCGATTAGGCCTTCGGGCTGAACCCGGCCGATCGCCTCCTGGCAGTGTGGAGCGAAGGTCTGCACACCGAGGCTTGCACGTTCGATCCCGACACTCCCGATCGCCTGCGCCCATTCCGCCGAAAATGTTCGGGGGTCGAGCTCGATCGAAAATGTGGGATCATCGATCTTGAAGCGTGCGATCAGGCAGTCGACGAGCGATAGGAATTCTGTTGGGCTGATCGCATTTGGGCTGCCGCCGCCGAACGCGATCCGACGCACATGTGCGTCGCTCCGCAACATATCGGAAACGAGATCTATCTCGCAGACCAGCGCATCAAGATAGGATTCGAGCCGCTGCCGCTTGCCAGACTTGCCCGTGTTGCACCCGCAGTAAAAACAGATTTTCTCGCAGAACGGGATGTGGACGTAGAGCGAAACGGCGCCGCTCGCATTGCCAAGAGCCTCGGCAAAATGGGTGGCTGACAAGGGGCCGAACTCGGCCGCAGTCGGATAGCTGGTGTAGCGGGGAACCGGAGTTGCCAGCAGATCGGGGTGATAGGGCCACATGGCGGGCTCGTTGCTCGTATTCGAGATCGTATTCATTGCGCTGGATCAATTCGCTTACGGGAACAGGACGCGTGGCAACCCTCGCTATGACAGGGCGCCGTGGGAGGCGATTCGCGCATCGGGATCGGAATGCTGAGGACACCGCCGCCGCATAGACGTGTTTCGATGGTCTGAGCAGCAACAGGAACCGGTCCGAATGATGCCGGAAGCAAGGCCAGAAAGGCGAACCTCGTCTTCATCGGCACCCTTCCTCATCTTCGTTGGTTGAATTCCGGCCATCATCCTCGTCATCGATAAGAATACGGTTTGCCGCACCGTCGAGATCTTCGAACTGACCGTCGCGCATGGCCCAGAAGAACAGGACCAACCCGGCACCGCCCAGAAACAGCGCGACCGGGATGAGGAAGACCAGCACGTTCAAGGTGCGTTTCTCATGCGCGCCAGCCGCAGGGAATTTCCAACGACAACCAGTGAACTGAGCGACATGGCTATGGCAGCGATCAAGGGCGTCACGAGACCCGCGAGCGCGAGCGGCACCGCAACCACGTTGTAGCCGATCGCAAATCCGAAGTTCTGGCGGACGATGCGCATCGTCCGGCGTGCGATGGTGACCGCCAGCGCAACCGGCATCAGCCCCTTGCCGAGGAACACCGCGTCTGCGGCTTGTTGGCTCACGTCACTGGCGGTGCCGGGCGCGATGGAGGCATGGGCTGCTGCCAGCGCAGGACCATCATTGATACCATCGCCTACCATCAGCGGACGACGTCCGTCTGCTTTCAAGGTATCGAGCAGGGCCAACTTAGTATCGGGACGCATTTCGCCTTCGCCTTCAATACCAAGCTCGCCCGCAAGTGCGCGGACGGGAGAATGCCGATCGCCTGAGACGATCCTGCTGTCCAAGCCGCTTGCATCCAGTGCGGCGAGCGTTTGGGCGGCATCGGCCCGCACCGGATCCGCATAAACGATGGCAATTTTTTCCTCACCAATGCGCAAGGTCGATGCCATCCCCGTTTGATCCAAAGCACCACGAGCCAATGAGACAGGAATCTCGCCATGCATCCCGCTTATGCCTTGTCCTCCTGTTTCGGTGATCGCAGTGAGCGATGCAGGTGAGACGCCTTCCGCTCCGAGCGCGGACACGATGCCCTTGCTCAAGGGGTGTCGGCTAGACTGCGCGAGGGCTAGCGCGACAGCTTTTTGGTCATTCGTAAGATGATCGAGGCTTGGAACAGGCTCGCCCAGGGTCAGCGTTCCGGTCTTGTCGAACAGTGCGGTATCGACTTCGGCCAACCGTTCGAGCGCGCTTCCATCCTTGACCAGTAGGCCTCGCCTGGCGAGCGCCCCTGAAGCAACCACTTGAGCAGTTGGAACTGCGAGCCCCATGGCACACGGACAGGTAATGATAAGAACTGCGATCGCGATCACGAGTGACTGGTGCCAGCCGGCCCCGGCAATCATCCATCCTACAAACGCCAGCAACGCAAGAGTATGGACGGCAGGCGCATAAAGGCGTGATGCACGGTCGGCGATACGGACGTAATGACTGCGCGACTGCCCCGCCTCATCCATCAGCCGCGCAATCTCGGCAATCGCTGTATCGGACGAGGCGGCGGTAACGCGCACACGGATGGGATCGCCGAGATTGATCGCTCCGGCGTGAACGGTATCGCCAACACCGGCAGGCTGAGGCGTGCTTTCGCCGGTAAGCATCGCATTGTCGATCGAGCTTTGTCCGTCCTCGACCAAGCCATCCGCCGCAAGCGCCTCACCCGCGGCGACAAGCATGAGCATTCCCGGCTCAAGGTGGTCCGCTTCGACCGTTCGGCTGGATCCATTTTCCGCCAAGACGCGAGCTGACTTTCCCATACGCGACAGCAGTGCACCGATGCCTGCGCGGGTTTTGTTCCGCATCGTCGCATCGAGCGCGCGACCGGCAAGTAGGAAGAACAACAGCATGACAGCACTGTCGAAATAGGCATGCCCACCGCCGATGATTGTTTCGTAGACGCTGAGCCCGGTTGCAAGCAGGACACCGATCGAGATCGGCACGTCCATGTTTGTCCGACGATGCCGCAGGGCCATGGCTGCGCTCGAAAAGAAGGGTCGCCCGGCGTAAGCGACCACCGGCAGGGCGATCAGCGCGGACAGCCAGTGGAACAGTTCGCGGGTTACACCGCCCGCACCCGACCAGACACTGACCGAGAGCAGCATGATGTTCATCATCCCGAACCCCGCCACGGCAAGCGAGCGCAGGAGCATGCGGGCTTCGGCATCGTCTTGGCCTATGGGGTTTGCATCGGCGACCTGCGCTTCGAAGCCGATCCTGCCGATGGCTGCAACAAGCTCTTCTGCGTCGAACTTCCGGTCGTGCCGGACGGCGACACGCTTGGCGGAAAAGTTGACGCGTGCAGCCTCGATACCGTCGATCTCTTGTAGACCGCGTTCGATCTTGGCGATGCAACCGGCACAGCGCATGCCGGGCACGGTGAACCTGCTATCGACGAGGCCGGGTCGCTCAAGCGTTTCGATTGCCGTAGGCGCGTTCACGGCAACTGCTCTTCGGTCGACCATGCCTCTCCCTCGGGAGATGCGACTTTCAGGCGCACGATCCAGCGTCCCGTATCGAGTGGTTCGAGCGATACGTGATTCCCGGGCGTCGCTTCGATGAAACTAAGGCTCTTGCTTTCCGGTTGCCCGAGCGGTCGGCGAGCTTCTGCGGTCACGGTCGCGCCATCGGGCACCGATGTGGTGTCGATGAGGAGGTGCCCGTTCTCGCTTCGGGTCATCTCGACCGACCAGCCCCACGCCTCCTGCTCTTCGGCAGCGTCGAGCCAGTCGTTGAACTCCTGGCTTGCGACATAGGAGTTTTCGACGATCACGCCGCCGAACCCGCGCACGGCGAGTGTAGCCATGAACAGGTTGACCGCAATGATGATGGCGAACCCGGTGACGATGATTGCTGCCGCATGCTTACCGGTGAATTCGCGTTTCATTCCTCGCCTCCCGGCGTGTCGAACCGCGTTTCCGTTGTCGCTGTTTCCTGCTGCTCATCGCGCGAAGTCACGCTGAAGCTGAAATCCTGCGTAGAGGTTCCTTCGGGCGCAACCACATAGGCCCGAACCGAAAGAACCTGATCGGCAAGCACTGTTTTGACCTGGGTGCGCGCTGCGTCGTCCCTTCCGATTGTATCCGTCCACATCAGCGCGCCGGGAAGGCCTTCGATAGCAATCTCCATCTCGCGTGGTCGGCTTTCCATGTTGCGTAGCTTAAGCGTGTAGGAGTTGCGCACAGATCCATCGCTCATGAGGATGTAAGGCGGATTGCGATCGGGGGAGACCGAAAGGCCGACATGGTTGCGCACGCCCAATGCGAACAGCATGGCGAAACCGATGCTACCCCAGATCAGGAAATAAGCGAGGGTTCTTGGACGAAGCAGCGCTCTCCAAGGTGAGCGCGTGGGTTCTCCATTCGCTTCCTTCTCGCAATCCTCGAGCGTTGCGTAGTCTATCAGACCACGTGGGCGGCCGACATCGGCCATTACCTTGTCACAGGCATCAATGCACAATCCACAGGTGATGCAGCCAACCTGCGGACCTTCGCGAATGTCGATACCGGTCGGACAAACGGCAACGCATTGGAGGCAGTCGATACAGTCGCCGAACTTGCCCGGGTTCTTTTCCGCCTTCTTGACACTCCCACGCGGCTCACCGCGCCAGTCCTTGTAGGTCACGAGCAACGACTTCTCGTCCATCATCGCGGTCTGGATGCGCGGCCAGGGACACATGTAGATGCAGACCTGCTCGCGCATGAACCCGCCCAGCGTGAATGTCGTCAGCGTCAGGATTGCCACCGTGATGTAAGCTGCCGGTGCCGCCTCTCCCGCCCAGAAGTCGCGCACCAGCGTCGGCGCGTCGGCGAAATACATGATCCATGCACCGCCGGTCCAAAAGCTGATGACGAGGTAAATCGTGTATTTGAAGCTTCGCTTTGCAAACTTCTTCGGTCCCATGGGTGCCGCGTCAAGCCTCATGCGTGCGTTTCGGTCGCCATCGACGAAGCGATCGACATGCTGGAACAGGTCCGTCCAGACAGTCTGCGGGCAGGCATATCCGCACCAGGCACGTCCGACCGCGCTCGTCACGAGGAAGAGCCCGAGCGCCGCCATGATCAGCAGGCCGGCGACATAGTAGAATTCGTGCGGCCAGATCTCGATGCCGAACATGTAGAAACGGCGATTGGCCAAATCGACCAGCACTGCCTGGTCGGGAGCATAAGGACCGCGATCCCAACGAATCCAGGGCGTGCCGTAATAGATCGCCAGAGTGACGAACATCACGAACCACTTGAACCGGCGGAAGGGTCCGTCGATCCGCTTGTTGTGGACCTTGGTGCGTTTCTCGAACAGCTTAGTCGGCAGCTGCTGACGCGGCGGCTCGTGTGGCTCGTGACGCAGCGTCGTCGCTTCCGGCTCGGCTACTGCGCTCGAAACCGGCTCGTTCGTCTTCGCCCGCCCGTCCTCGACAACTACCGACCAGTCACGCTCCTCGCCTTCGCGGCGAGGAGGAGCGCTCGACGCGCGGCCGGGATCACGGTTCTTCATCGACCTCCACCGTGGGATCTTCGGCGACCTCGACGAATTCTTCGCCGCCACCCAGAGACCAGACATAGGCCGAGAGCATCTTGATCGTGACCGGGTCGAGACGTTCGCTCCAGTGCGGCATGCGGCCCATCTTGGGGTTCAGGATCTGGTCGCGGACCTGTTCGCGAGAGCTGCCGTAGAGCCAGATCGCATCGTTCAGGCGTGGTGCTCCGAGTTCGCGATTACCCTCGCCAGCAGCGCCGTGACAGACACTACAATTGTCCTGGTAGAGCTGCACACCCGTCCCATTTGATGCGCCTTTTCCGCTGAGCGAAAGCACATGACTGACAAGACCATCAAGTTGGGCAGGTTCAAACGCTCCTTCGAACGGGGGCATGAGACTGGTTCGGGTGTCTTCGACACCGGGTGCGCGGATGCCGTTTACCAATGTGTATTCGATGGCCTTCAGATCGCCGCCCCACAGCCAGTCATCGTCGTTAAGGTTGGGATAGCCGAGCGTCTGGCTTCCGGCGGCTCCCGAGCCATGGCACTGTGAGCAGTGGACCTGGAAGGCCGAACGTCCTCCGGCTACTGCCTGTCCGAAAAGTTCGCTGTTCTCCGGCAGGCGTTCGATCGGTATCCGCGCCAGCTCTTCGCGCACAGTTGCGCGCGCCTGATCGACCACGCTCATCTCTTCGGCGAGTTCTCCGCGGCTGGACCAGCCAAGCACGCCTTCCGTCGCTTTGTCGACCAGCGGCCAGGCTGGATAAAGAATGACGTAGACCACACCCCAGACGATCGTCAGGTAGAGAGTCCACAGCCACCAGCGCGGCATGGGCGTATCGAGTTCCTCGATACCGTCCCATTCGTGCCCGACAGTCTCCGTTCCGGTCGGCTCGTCGATGCGCTTATTTGCCATCCTGGCGCTCCCCGGTTTCCTCGTCCTTGAATATCGAACGCGCCGCTTCTTGGTTTTGTTGCTTTGCCCCGGGCCGAAACACCCAAAGACAAAGGCCGAGAAACAGGATCAGGAGGGCAACAAGTCCGTAGCTGTCCGCGAAATGACGCAACTGGTCGTAGAGGCTCATCTGCCTTTCTCCTCGGCCAACCGCTCTTGGGCTGCAGCGCTGTCGACATCGACCAGTGTTCCAAGCATCTGCAGGTAGGCGACGAGTGCATCCATTTCGGTCAGTCTACTCGGATCGCCGTCGAAGTCGCGGACCTGAGCCTTGGGATAGCGTTGCTGGAAATCTTCGACATCGCCTCCGCTGTCGGGGTTGGCCTGAAGGATCATGTCCGCCATCGCTTCGCCGACGTCACGATCCGAATAGGGGACGCCAACACGTCGCAGGGCGACCAGCATAGCAGCGGCGTTGTCGGTATTAAGCGGTGTCTCACCGAGGAACGAGTATTTCGGCATGATGCTTTCCGGCACCACGCTCTGCGGATCCTCAAGGTGTTGGACGTGCCACTCGTCCGAATAGCGCCCACCGACGCGCGCGAGGTCTGGCCCGGTGCGCTTCGAACCCCACTGGAAAGGATGGTCATACATGCTTTCGGCGGCGAGGCTGTAGTGCCCGTAGCGCTCTACCTCATCGCGGAAGGGTCGGATCATCTGACTGTGACAGGAATAGCAGCCCTCGCGCACATAGATGTTTCGACCCGCTTGCTCGAGCGGCGTATAGGGACGCATCCCCTCTACTTCCTCGATCGTGTTATCGATCCAGAACAGCGGAGCGATCTCCACGATGCCGCCGATCGCCACCGCGATGAAGGACCCGATCGCAAGCAAGTTGATGTTCTTTTCCAGCTTCTTGTGCTGGGTAGCGAGACCCATGGCGATCTATCCTATTCTGCGGGTTCGGGGGATGCCGAGCCTGCGATGGGCCGGTCCTTTTCGGGGTCGTAAGCGGGCATGGCACCCATCGGCTTTTCCTCTCGCAGCTTGCCGCTAATGGTCATCCAGACGTTGTAGCCCATGATAATGGCGCCGCTGAGATACATGACACCGCCCAGTGCTCTGATGATGTAGAGTTCGTGCAGCGCGGCCACCGTTTCGGCGAAGCTGTTCACAAGATAGCCGTCGGGGCCGTATTCACGCCACATCAGGCCCTGGGTGATGCCTGCCACCCACATGCTGGCTGCGTAGAAGACGATACCAAGCGTCGCGAGCCAGAAATGCCAGTTGATCATGCGCAGCGAATACATGCGCTCGCGCTTCCACAGTCGCGGGACAAGGAAATAGACCGCAGCGAAGCTGATCAGCCCGTTCCAGCCGAGAGCGCCCGAATGCACGTGCCCGACGGTCCAGTCGGTATAGTGGGACAGCGAATTGACCGCCTTGATACTGAGCATCGGCCCTTCGAAGGTGGCCATTCCGTAGAACGCCATGGCCATGACCATCATGCGGATAATCGGATCGGTGCGAACCTTGTCCCATGCGCCGTTGAGGGTCATCAGTCCGTTGATCATGCCGCCCCAGCTTGGCATCCACAGAATCACGGAGAAAACCATGCCGAGCGTCTGTGCCCAGTCAGGCAGCGCGGTGTAGTGCAGGTGATGCGGGCCGGCCCAGATATATAGGAATATCAGCGACCAGAAGTGGATGATGGAAAGCCGGTAGCTGTATACCGGTCTTTCGGCCTGCTTCGGCACAAAATAATACATCATCGCAAGGAACGGCACCGTCAGGAAGAACGCGACCGCGTTGTGTCCATACCACCATTGGGTCAGCGCATCCTGAACGCCGGCGAAGGCGGAGAATGAAAGCGAGCCATTCCACGCAACGGGCACCGCCAGATTGTTGACGATATGCAGCATCGCGATGGTAATGATGAAGGAGAGGTAGAACCAGTTCGCGACGTAGATGTGCGGTTCGGTCCGGCGCGCCAGCGTGCCCACGAAGACGATCAGGTAGGCGACCCAAACGATGGTTAGCCACAAGTCGACATACCATTCCGGCTCTGCGTATTCGCGGCTCTGCGTGACCCCGAACAGATAGCCCGAGGCCGCAAGGAGGATGAACAGCTGGTATCCCCAGAACACAAATCGGGCGAGAGCGGGAAACGCGAGTTGCGCGCGGCAGGTGCGCTGGACGACGTAGAAGCTGCTCGCGATCAGGATGTTGCCACCAAACGCGAAGATTACTGCGGACGTGTGCAACGGGCGAACCCGCCCGAAATTGAAGTAGGGCTCGATGTTGAGCTGCGGAAAAGCCAGCTGCGAGGCGATGAACACGCCAGCGAGTAGACCCACGAGAGCCCACATCATGGTGGCCAGGACGCCCCAGCGGATAGGGTCGTCGTCATATCGCGACGGCCCTTCAGGCATTTTGAAGAAGCCCTGCGTTTTTCCTAACGGATCGAAACGAGCGGCGGTCACCCAGACCATCACGAACGCGATAATTCCGATTATGGTCGCGTGTGCCGCCATCCCGCTATCGGCCGCTGTCGCAGCCATCAGGACAGATAGGACCATAACCAATAACCAGAGGCCCACCCGACCCAGTGCAGCTTCAGCTTGCATCAAATACTCCGATCGCTTTTTCTCGGCTCTATGCGGCTGGCCGCACAACCGCATTGACTTGGATCAAAATTCGAAAAGTTTTGCTTTTCAACAAGGAAGCGCAGCCGCCTCCCGAATTCGAAGCCGGTCTAATATCGTAACTTCGGATCTGCCGTTGGTATCTATGATGCCAAGTTCCCGCAGCTCGGTGAATTGCCGACTGACTGTTTCGATGGTCAGCCCCAAGCTGTCAGCGATTTCGCGTCGAGATACCGGAAGACTAAGCGATACTCCGTCATCATTTTGTTTCCCGATGCGTTCGGCCATCGAGGTTAGGAAAGTCGCAACACGTTCCTGCGCGGTCTTGCGGCCAAGGAGCACCGACATGTCTCGGGATTGATCGAATGCGACGAACATGTGTTCGCAAACCGCCTTCGCTAAATCGGGATCTGCCGCGATGGTGCGAATGAAGGCGTCTGCCGGAAAAGTAAGCACGCGACAGTCGGTGATGCCGTGTAGCGAATATGGCACGGCGTCCGACCGCGGAAACACTGTGAGATCGTTCGCCAGCAAGAAAGCAACGACCTGTTCTCGATCATTACCAAGATGTCCGACAAACTTCGCAACACCCTCTGCAACGAAGGCAATAAATCTGGCAGCGGACCCGTCGAGCTCCGCAGCTGCCCCGCGTTTGATGTCTACGTCGCCGCCCAACGCGCAAAGGCGTGATGTCATGGACTTTGGCAGGTCCAAATGGAGTAAGGCAGCGAAAAGGCGCTGAAGATCGTTGTCGGACAAGGCCCGAAGCTCCGCAAGAGGTTCCGGACCGACATGTGCAGTTGAACTTCCATCAAGTCTTTGAGGTAGATCAAACGGCTAGAATATTTCTAAACGTGACCCATCGCGTTTGGCGACAGCGCATAAGACGCGATTATGCAGCCAGCATCTCGAGAGCGTCACGCTTACGAATGGTGACATCCCGGCGGCCTCGCATTTCAATGACGCCTTCCTCACGGAACTTCGTAAACTGGCGGCTGACTGTTTCTATGGTGAGGCCGAGAATATCCGCGATCTGCTGGCGTGACATTGGAAGCTCGAACTCGTCAGGCACTTTCCAGTCCGTATTCTCACAGGTCGCCAAGACTGTTCGTGAGGCGATTTCGAGAAGCAGGGTGGCGAGCCTTTCCTCTGCGTTCATCCGCCCTAGAAGCAGCATCCAGCGTCGGGTTCTGTCCAGTTCCCCGAGCGTTCGTTCAAGTAACTTGTGCTCCAGCCGCCCATGCTCCTCCGCAAAGCGCTCGAAATCCGATCGCTGAAAAACGCAGACGGTTGATTCGCTCAGAGCTTCTACGCTGTAGGGAGAAACCTCGCCAAAGGGACGACCGAGGAAATCGGATGGATAGGCGAGCCCGAGGATCTGTTCCCGGCCATCACTTTTCTGGGTGGAGAGCTTCAGCACACCAGAAACCACGTTGGCGACAAAGACGGCTTCGTCGCCTTCCCATAAAAGGGTTTCTCCAGGCGCCAGACGTCTTCTGCGCCCGATCTTGTTCAACAACGCTATTTCATGATCGTCCAGGTCGGCGCAGATCGCGCGTTTTCGGACGGAGCAAGCCTGACAGAAATTGATTTCATTTGTTGGATCTTCGGCCTGCATGGCCACCGTTTAGCCCTGCATGCTTAGCTTTCCAACCCGTTCGTCCGGACAGTTTTACGAAGATGGCGCGAGCACGTGTGGACGACGAAGGCATAGATCGCCAAGCGCATGACATCGAGCCCGATCCACCAATTGTGCAGCGATGTTGGTCCGACCGCCGCACCTGCGATCTGCGCCATCGTGCGGTCGTCCAATTCCGGCATGATTACGATCCACTGCAGAGCCACTGTCGCGATTGCTACGATTATCAAACGGCGCGATGTTCCTCGTGCCGAGACGAAAAGGGCAAATAGCAGAATGCTCTCGATCGCGACGGACGCCCGGAAGGTCTCTCGCCCCACCGCGAGTAAATGAGACATCGGCACGTCGGCTGCCAGGAATTTTACTGGCGTCGCGATAAACGACAGAGAGAAAAGCGTCGCAAGAACAGCGACAGCAAGCCCTAGGGTTCTCAGGGCTGAACGGTTTGTCATGCCTGACCTTCCTTCGTGTTCTCATCGGATCGCGGCGCACACAGGATCGGTCCGTATCGGAAAAGAAAGAGGCCGAATGCTCCGAGCCAAGCTGCTCCAGCAACCGCCAGCGCCGCCTGTCCGTCGCCGATGGAGAGAGCTGCCTGAACCCGCAAGACAGCCGCAATCGTGATGAGAATAAACGAGGCGACAATCTCCCGACTGGCAAAGAGCGCCCGGCCGGTATGGCCGAGGCTGGCTCTGCTCATGACTGCGAGTATCATCGTTGCCATCGCGCCTGTCGAAAAGGCGTGGATACCCGCTGTCTCCGGAACGATCTCGACTTGGGCACCGGCAAGAAGCAAGAGCCCCACCGGGAGCCAGAGGTATGCCAGATGCAGGATCCACACCAGAGCATTGGCGCTGCACCGCCAGCCCTGCCATTTCGACAGGCGAAGAAAGTGGGCAACGGAAGCGCTCGATAGGAGCACCGCGCTCAACAAGCTGAACGGTGCGCTTAGCCACGCCAGCAGTGCGGCGGCGGTCAGGGCGATTATCACTTTGTCCAAGGTGCGAGGCTGCGTGGGCAATCGTTCACGAGCGCCGATGGAGCTGAGCCAGTTCCGCGTAAAGCTCGGGATAATTCGTCCTCCGATGATCGCGATTAACAAGACGACGAGACTGAATCCGGCTCGCCATCCCAGCGACGAATCTAACGAACCTGCCATTTCGAGCCGGTCTAGGATTCCGGCAGCTCCAAAGAGGAGCACGATCGCGACGACAGGCAGATTGCGGTTTCTGCTCTGGATTATCTCGCGTGCGAGGAGGAATGCCAGAAGGAGATAGAAGCCTCCATCGACGAGAATGAGCATGGGATTATTGTCGGGCGATACGAACGGAAGAAGTCTCCCGGAGAGCCACACTGCGAAAAGGGCGGCTAAGGGACCACCTGCAATGGGCAGCCGCCCCGTCCAGTTCGGAACTGCTGTCAGCACAAATCCTGCGATCGCTGCACCGACAAAGCCGAACAGCATTTCATGACGGTGCCATGCGAGTGGATTGTCGAGCAGGTCGAACGACACAAAACCAAAAAGCACGGTCAGCCATGCCGCTAGGGCGGATATGGCCCAAGCTGCGGCACCGAGGAAGAATGGTCTGAAGCCGCCGCGCAGGATCGGCGGGCTTTTCGCCATTCGTCTGCGGCGCAGCTCCAGTCTTTAAGAATTTGTCGGCATACGAGGCGACCTTGTTCGATTAGGTCACCGATAGCACTACACCCTGCCGGACAACTTGATTTACCTCAAGCTTCGCTAAAACGTCGAACCGAATTGCTCGCGATCGCTTCCACCTTCGCTCCTAGAATGCATCGATTGCTAGGACGGTTCAGGTGATGGGAAAGCGCGGGATGACACGCGCAACCGACAACACTGGGGGCACTAGAGAGTGGGCAAATCGCGTGATGGCCAGCCAGTATTATCATCAGTGTCGAGAAGCCACGAAGGGCGAGAGGTCCGCAAATGATGTTAAGACATCGAAGGTCTGGACCAAGGCGCATTGAATTGCATCGGGACCAGTGATGACGTGACGAGCGCGGATGCCAGTAAAATATCCCCTGCTACCAAGTCGGTGACTTTCGCTAGATCATCGATATGATGCCTCAACACCGCGATGCGGTCCGTGTGCTTGACCGTCGCCCCTCTTTTTGCACCGTCCGCCGACAACGGTGAATACTCCGACAGGCGTTCGGCGATGCGGCCAGATCCTTTGTTCTCCTACCTCAATTTGCGCTCGCCCCCTTAAGCTTCGTGGCAACGCTGCTGACGGTGGTATCCATGGCTGCACTGGGCCTAGGCGTGGATGTGCGCAATTTGGGGAATGCCAGTCCCAAAGTGATTACTAAGGTGGTTTTGTCATTGATCGTGCTTGGTCGAGTATCGCTGATTGCGATCTGGATCAGCGGAGCATCGATCCACCTCAACCGGCCGCCAGAGCAGGTTCGAGGTTCCCGGTCATATCGAGATCTTCTCATAACAAAAGCCCCGGGAACAACACGAATATCCCGCAATGCTAGGCTGCCCGGTCCGTCCTTTCCGGCTGTCGCACTTCGACGATCCGCAGGCAGCGTTCCTTACCAGAACGGTCGGGCCAGTTGATCGCAGAACCGGCTTGCATTCCGATGAGACCGGCGCCCACAAGGGTCAGCACGGAGAGACGGTTCTGGTCCAGGTTTGCATCGCGCGGCCATACCAGTTGAACCTTGCGCCGGTCACCCGATCGCTCGTCGACGAATTCGACCTCGGATTGCATGGTCACTACGTCATGAGGCAGGTCTTCGGCTGCCACGACGTTGGCGCGATCCAGTTCCTCGCACAGTTTTCCAGCTAGATCCGGACTGCGCTCCTCGATGGACATCGCCAGTTCGTAAAGCGCGTCCGCTTCGGTATCGATAACATGAATGATCGGCTTTTCGCCGTTTTGGGAAGTGGTCATTTTTTGTAACTCGCTGGAGAGCCGCAAGAGGATCGCGGCTGGGCTGTAGATCGTCCGGGAGCCTCGTCCCGGACCGGATCACGGCCGTCGAGACGAGGCGTGCGCCCGTGCGGGCAGCTGACCTGCGTGCGCGAAATGTCGGTCGATGTGTTGCGGAAAGACCATGAGCCACATGTGGGCGCGATCTTCGGTTTAGTCAAATGGCATAAGACCAATCGCCTCGTCGACTATTTCGAGACTTTCGAGTCCGGAAGGCCTATCTAAAGGAAATGATGAACTTTCCTTCTTTCGGATTCAGGCGCGGTCCAGATCTCGCCATCGATCTCGGCACTGCCAACATGCGTATCATGGTGCGAGGCGAAGGCGTGGTCTTCGACGAACCATCCCTGTGCTATTACGAGAAGACGGCCGGTCAGATGAAACTGATTGCAGCTGGCCAGGACGTCCTGGCGATGGTTGATCGGGTTCCCGGAACCCATGTGGTCCGCCGTCCCCTTGCCCGCGGTGTTTTGCAGGATATGGACGCAGCTTCCGCACTCCTTGCTCATGGTCTCTCGTCGGTGGTTGGCAGGAAGCGTAGAGGACGCCCCCCAGCCATGATCGGTATTCCGGCGGACGCTACGAAGGCAGAGGCAAATGCATTGCTCGCTGCCGCGGACGATGCCGGCTTCGGAAGGATCGAACTGGTGCGCGAGCCTTTTGCAGCGGCTATTGGGGCAGACCTGCCCGTCCGCGAAGCCCGCGCGTCCATGGTCGTCGAATGCGGCGCCGGAACGACTGAGGTTGCGGTCTTCTCGATCGACGGACAATGTCGTTCGCGCTCCGTGCGTTTGGGCGGTCTCGGCCTCGACGAGGCGATTACCGAACATCTTCATCTCCGACATCACTTCCTCATAGGCAAAATCACCGCCGAGACGCTGAAGAAGCATCTCGCGGCAGAAGGTGCTGAGGACGCGGAAGTGGAAATCAGAGGTCGATCACTGCACAATGGTCTTCCAGGAACGTTGACCTTGCCGGTTTCCGAGTTTCACCCCGTGCTGCAGCGACACTTCGGTCGTTTTGCAGATGCCGCCAGGCTTGTGGTCGGCGAAATATCTCCCGATCTTGCCGCCGACCTGTTGAGCGAGCGCGTTGTCGCCACGGGCGGTGGAATCTGCGCCAGATTCCTGGCTGAGGCGATCACCGCGGAATGCGGTGTTCCCGTGACCATCGCCAACGATCCCTCCGGTTGCGTTTCGCGCGGCCTGATGCGGTTGATGGAGGAGCGCGCTGCCTAACTTACGCCGGCAGCGTTTCGTCCGGGTCGATCATGCAAAACGGGTCTCGCTTCTTTGCAAGCTTGTGGTCGCGCGCTTACGTGCTCCTCACGTTCACCGCCCTGTTCTGGGCCGGTAACGCAATCGTTGCGCGCGCGGCGCGCGAGCTGGTCCCTCCCGTCGCCTTGGCGTTCTGGAGATGGACGATTGCCCTGGCTATCATCCTGCCATTCGCATGGCGTCACTTGCGTCGGGATGCACCCGTCATCCGAGGGAACTGGAGGATGCTGCTGGTGCTTGGCGCACTCGGCATCGGCGCCTTCAACACCCTGCTCTACAGCGGATTGCAGCAGACAACAGCGCTCAACGCCATGTTGCTGCAGTCGGGCCAACCTGCCCTCATTCTGTTTCTCGGCGCGATTTTCATGGGTGACAGCACGACGGTGCGCCAGATCGTAGGTGCCGCCATCGCGCTGGCTGGTGTGCTCTGGATCATCGCTCGCGGGAACCTTGGTATTCTCGGCACTCTGAATTTCAACGAAGGCGACCTCATCATCGGGTTCGCCGTGTGTCTGTGGGCGGTCTATGCGGTAATGCTCAGGCGCCGCCCTGCGATCCATCCCCTCAGCCTGTTTGCAGTGACCTTAATCGTCGGCATAGTCGGAATCTCGCCGTTCTATGGGATGGAGCTCAATTCGGAACGATACGTGGTTTTGAAGGAGGAAAGCCTGCTGGCGATCGGATATGTTTCGATTTTTCCGTCCGTCCTTGCCTACCTCTTCTTCAACAGGGGCGTAGAACTCATCGGGTCCGCCGGAACCGGGATGTATATGAACATCATGCCGATCATGGGGGCGGGTCTTGCGATCGTCTTCCTGGGCGAACATCTGCGAGGCTTCCATGCGATCGGAATGGCGCTGATAGTTGGCGGCATTCTTCTCGCTGGCCGAGGTAGCAAGCCTCTGGCGGGGGCTGTCGTTTCTTCGAAGACAGACAATATCGAACGACGAAATGAAAGTGAGTGACCGTTTCCCGACACACGCGAAGGATCCCGCATTCGGGCCGACGATCTGGGTCACACGCACGTCGCCGGATAACGAAAAGACTACGGGCGCCTTGCGGCGGTTAGGGTTCGATGCGCTGGCTGTGCCAGTTCTGCGAGTGGAAGGTCTCCCTGAGAAAGCTTTGGACGAGCCGCCCGATGCGATCGTGTTCACGTCGGTAAATGGCGTGCGCCATCATTCTATCTGCCCGGCCCTTCTCGATATTCCAGCGTTCGCGGTGGGCGACAGGACAGCGGCGAGTGCCGCCCACGCTGGATATACCCATGTTGTCTCGGCGGCTGGGGATGTTCTCGATCTGGAGCGCCTGATCGTTCAGTCCCTCCCGCGAGGGAGTCGGCTTCTGCACTTTTCCGCCCACCGGCCGGCTGGAGACCTAACCGGCAACCTTCGCCGCAAGGGTTATCTCGCCACGAGAAAGCCGGTGTATGAGACCCGCGATGTCGCTGTCGCGAAGCTATTGGCATCCCTTCCAGCACCGCACGAGATAAACGGAATTCTGATCCACTCGCCGCGCGCTGGTCATGTGGTGAAGCGCTGCCTGAAACGGACATCCCGGCCTTTCAGAGGCATCGTCTATTGCATCTCCGATGCAGCCGCGGCTCCTTTCGAGGGGAAGCAAGGAATGGATATTCGTGTCGCGGCACGGCCAGACGAAGCCTCGATGCTGGCGCTCATCGCGAACCCTTAACGGAACACAGGAGCAGCCGCATCCGTTAGCGTGACGGATAGATAAAAATGGAGATCAACATGAACAAGTTCGCCCCCCTGCTTCTCGGATCCGCTCTCCTCCTCTCCGCCTGCAATGATCAGGAAGACCAGGTCGAAGACCGTATTGAAGAACAAGCCGAGCAGAGCGCGCAAGAGTCCGGCGACACCCCGGTGGCACTCGGTCTGACCGAACGCCAGTTGCTCGATGCTGAAATCCTGGCCGCCGACGGAACCGAATTGGGTGATGTGGAAGCCGTGACGAAAGATGCCGACGGCAATGCGGCCGAACTTCTTATAGAAGTCGAGGACAGCGATCCTGATCGTTACGTCGCGATACCGATTGACGGTCTGACCGTGACGACCCGTGGCAATGACACCGATCTTTCGTCGGAGATGACGAGAGAAGATATCGGTTCGCTTCCGGATGCGCAGATTCAGTGACGTTTGAGCGAAGCAAGCCGGCAAGTCAGTTTCCGCCTGCTTCAATGCCCGCCAAAAGTGATGTTATTGAAGAAAAAATGGCGAGTATGTCCTGCCGCGGCAATGCGAACAGACCGGTCGAAGTCATCCAGTATCGTCACATGGCCATTTCGCAATCTGAGCGCGGCGAGCGTCGCCGTGTGGGCGCCATCGGTTGGCGAACTTCCGATGGCGAGCCTGTCCGACAGATCGACAGAGATCTTTACCAAGTCATCTCGTCGGAGGAGCTGCTCGAGCGGGTAGACTGATCCGCGCGACGGGCACGAAGTTCGTTCTCGTGGGTCGCGAGCCTTTCGTATCGGCATAATGGGATGTGCTTGTTCGGCTCCTCACGGCATTCCGAGCTTGGATAGACGACTCCGGTTGATTTGCTGACAACGGCTCCATCCGTCAACTTTGCCCGTTCCTGACGATCAGGAGCCATCAAATGGATAACCTCATGACCGCGCGCCATGAGATGATCGGCGATGATACGCCTATGGCATCGCCACCAGACGGCCTCGAAACACATCAGCGCCACCCGACAGTCATCCGCTAGGTTAACGACGTCCTCGATCGCCGACTGGAAGTCGCCGCTCAACGCATAATCGGCGTAGTTATGAAAGCTCTGGACGCGCCAGTATCCGTTCAGCGCAGGATCCACCTCAACTTGTCGTTTCCTTCTGCCGCCGAGTTTATCGAAGTGTCCGTAGGCGATGTTGTGCTCATCGAGCAGATCGGGGAAGGAATCGATGTTGAAGGCGGGATTGGAGCGGGAGCGGGGGAAAGCCCGAACATCGGCCAGCATGTCCACTCCTGCTGTTTTCAGCATGGCAATGACAGTGTCCGCATCCCGGTTGGAATGGCCGATCGTGAAAACGGTTGGCATCAGCTTTTCAGCTTTGTCAGCGCACCTTCCTTGTGGGCTGCCACATGATCGGTCTTGTCGCTTTCGATCTCGTATTGAGGCTCGTCCTTCGAGGCACGCCGCGTATGGCCCTTGTAGTCGAAATCCGATTCGTGAACCTTGGAGATTGTTCCGCTGACTCTTCCTGCCTCGGAATTCCAGCTGACATGATCTCCGACTGCGTATTTCGCCATGATGCGCTCCTGCGTTGGGACGATGTCGCTATTCCTACCAAACGGGGCATAGACAGGAACGTTTCGCAGGCGACTGAAATGGCTTGTTGGCAGGCAGGATCTGGCGACGGGGTATGAGCCCGGAACGAAGGGATTCTCGCTTCGGGCCCTTCGACATATCAACTACCCAGATACCCAATACCGCCGATGATGGCGCACATCGCCGACCAGAAAAGCAGCATGAAGACGATGTCGGGTATCGCGAACCGATCGAGTTTGTCGCGCTTCAACAAGGCATATTGCTGCGACACCTCGTCATCCATCGAAATCAATCCGACATCGAGCGCGCTTGCCTCCTTGCGGAACCACCGCACAAGATCGTCGAGCTGATCAATCGGCAGGTCGGGGTATCGGGCCATTAAGGCCTTGGCGTATGCACGCCGTTCGTCGCGGATCGCACCGCGTTGCATTTCGGTTTCCATTGAATGTCCTGACTGTTGGACGCGGATGAAAGTCCGCCGAAAGTTCCAGAGTGTCAGGAAGATGGAGGGCCGGTCGGAGGGGGACGTGACCATTTCGCAGGTCCGTCGGCCATCCGGTGGTAGGATTGCCGGACCTCCTCGTCGCGTTCCCATGCGTGCACCTGACGAGCCGAGACCGGCACTCCGCAGGGTCCATCGGGTCCATCGGCCGAAGCGCCCAGCTCGGTATCTGCCGAGAGTTCGGCACCACGCCTGGGACCGGTGTCGTGACAGCCGGTAGTTTGCGATATGGTCCATGCGGTCGAATCCCGCGCGGTGCCACCTCGATCCGGTGTGGCACCCTGCGAGTGAAGAAGGGCTGCAAGAACAGCCGTCAGGATATGGAAGATCAGTTTCACGCTGCCAGCTCGAACCGGTCGGCACGTGCGAGCTTCCAGGCGGCGCTGTAGAAATCCCGGTCATGCGTTCCTGAGAGCAGCTCGCCGTCCTCGAGGAAAATATGAAGCTGGGAGAAGAGCCGGATTTCGGTCAGAGAGACACGTCTTACCAGATGGTGCGGTCCAAGCTCGGATGGGTGCGAGAGACCGGCAGCAGCAGTCATTTCCGCGAGCGCTCGCAACGTATTGCGATGAAAGCGCCGGACCCGCTCTGCCTTGTCAGGCACAACGAGGGCCCGCTGGCGCAAGGGGTCCTGCGTGGCAACGCCGACCGGACAGCGGTTTGTATGGCAGGAAAGAGACTGGATGCATCCGAGCGCGAACATGAAGCCGCGTCCGGCATTGGTCCAGTCGGCACCCAGCCCTAGGACCGCGGCGATGTCGAACGCACTGACGATCTTGCCGGCCGCACCGATTTTTATCCGGTCGCGAACCCCGGCACCTACGAGCGTATTATGAACGAACAGGAGGCTCTCGCGCATCGGCATGCCGAGGTTGTCGGCGAACTCGACCGGGGCCGCCCCGGTTCCGCCTTCTGCGCCATCGACGACGATGAAGTCGGGAAAGATCCCGGTCTCGCGCATCGCCTTGACCATTCCCATGAACTCCCATGGGTGTCCGACGCACAGCTTGAAACCGACTGGCTTGCCTTTCGATAAGGTTCGGAGCTGAGCGAGAAACTGCATCACCTCAAGCGGTGTCGAGAATGCCGAGTGCTCAGCAGGGGAAATGCAATCGACGCCTACCGGAATACCGCGTGTAGCAGCGATCTCAGGGCTGACTTTCTCGCCGGGAAGGATGCCGCCGTGACCGGGCTTGGCACCCTGGCTCAGCTTCAGTTCGATCATCTTGACCTGCGGGTCCGCAGCATTGTCAGCGAAGCGCACCGGGTCAAAGCGTCCCTTTTCGGTTCGACAACCGAAATAGCCGCTGCCAATTTCCCAGATAAGGTCGCCGCCATTCTCACGGTGGTAGGGGCTGATCCCTCCCTCGCCAGTGTCATGCGCAAAATCGCCGAGTTTGGCCCCCTTGTTTAACGCCCGGATAGCGTTGGCGCTCAGGGAGCCGAAGCTCATCGCGGAGATGTTGAAGATCGAGGCCATGTAGGGATCGCGCGCGTCGCTTCCCCCGATAGGCACTCTGAAGCTGTCGGGATCTGCCAACGGCTTGGGCTTTGTGGAATGCGAAATGAATTCGTAGCCGTTCTTGTAAACGTCAGAGAGCGTTCCGAACGGACGGTCGCTAACCTCGTCCTTCGCGCGAGCATAGACCAAGGAGCGCTGCGCCCTCGAGAAGGGCGTCTGATCGTCATCGCCTTCAATTAGATACTGGCGAATTTCTGGTCTTATTTTCTCGAAAGCCCATCGCAGGCGTCCGATGATCGGATAGTTTCGGCGCACCGCATGCCGCGTTTGGATAAGGTCGATGACGCCCAAGAGACATAGACACGAGAAAATTGCGAGAACTGGCAATGCCCATGCGTCGCTAAGCCTCGTGAGAGCAAACAGGAGGCCAGCCAGACAGAGGCCGAGCACGGTAAAGCGGGAGAAGAACACTGTTGGCTCCGGTCTCGCAAATGAAGCGAGCATGCCTCGGGCTCGTTATCGCCTTGGGCTTGGAAAACATCGATGCTGGAAGTTGCAGCGTGGCGCACATCCCTAGAACGCCCGAAGCGCTCTAGGGATACAGGCGCGCGGTGCTGCTGCCTGCCGGAACCATCACCCCGAGACCATGATCGACCCGTGTCATGAAAAGGTAGTGCGATTTCGACATGGTAATTTCAAGTGGCGCGACTTCGGAATTTCTTCAACATCGGATAATCCTTAGTTGAGGACTGCGACAAGGCGCTGGCCATTGCCGGAGAGGACGAGAAAACCCCCAGCTTCCAGCGATGCGTTCTCGATCAGAGAAAGGGCATCGAGGAAACGGCGCTCTTGCTGCATCAATCCGGCTTCACAGGCGCGCTTCGTCGCAGCGACATTGCCAACCTCGAGCAAGTTGTCATCGAGGCCATATAAACTGCTGAAGCGGTTGCAGCTGGTGGAACCATACAAGCGACCATCGGCCGTGAAGGTCATCGTGGGAGCGGAGATCTGCGCCACGGCATCGCCGCCGATTTGGGTTACACGCCATTCGCCGTCCTGCAGGTCAGGAATACCGGCACCGGGATCGCCTAGCGATGTCATCGATACCCTTATGTCGCCGATATCGACGGTGTCATTACGAAGATTGAGCAGGAAAGGCTCGCTGGTGCGGAACAGGATTGTGCCATCAGGCTCGCGGATGAAGGCTCGCAGGCCGTAGAGCGGGCCGTCGCTCAAATTCAGCTTCGACACGTCGATCGAGAACGGGATCGGCGGCGAGGCCTGTCCGATCGTGTTCATTGTGCGCGCGAGGATGAGCTCCTGGTTCCGACCAAGGGTGATGTCGGAAACAACGATTTCCACCTGTGCGCCCGGGGCCAGCGCGATGCGCTCGCGATAGGACAGTGTGCCGGTAATTCTTTCTACCATGGCGACCTCACCGCTTTCTGCAGCGGGCTGAATGGTGGCACAGGCACTCAAGCTCATGGCGAGGGCAAGCGATGCTAACAGCAAGTTACATTTCACCGTCATTCTCCTTGTTACCCTCCTGATTTGGGCGGGCGGTTGGGATCGGCGCCGAGCGGCCGTTGGCCGAGCCGTAAGCGTCGATGTGAAGCGTGCGAGTGGGGAAGGCGATTTCCACGTCGAGTTCTTTCAGTTTCCGCATCAGCGCGAGGAGCAGATCCTCCTGCATCTCGAGTGACTCCGCGAACGATGCAGTCCGAAAATATGCGAAGATCTCGATGTTGAGTGCGCTTTCGCCGAAACCTATGAAGCGTGCACGAGCATCTTCTTCGAGGACATGATCGTTTTCCGCCAGGATTGTCCGGAACGCGGCCAGAACCTCGGTCATCTTCTCGGCATCCGTGTCGTAGCTGACTCCGACCACGTGCTTGAAGAGGAACTGGTCGCGAGCGGAAAAATTCTCGATCTTCTCGCCGGCAAGAAATCCGTTGGGGATCGTTACCAGCGTCCGGTTGATCGTGCGCACACGGGTCGAGCGCATGCCGACATCCTCGACCGTGCCGAACGTATCGCCGATCTGGGCAGCGTCGCCTACCTGCACCGGATGATCTCCGATGATCGTGACAGACCCGACCAGGTTCTCGATCGTTTTCTGCGCGCCGAGCGCCAAGGCGAGCCCGCCGATGCCGAGAGCAGCGATACCGGTGGTTACGTCGACACCGAACGTGTCGAGCACGCCGATGAAGATCATGATGAGCAATGTGAGCTTGGCGATCCGCCGCAGCAGCGTGATGACCGATGCGGCCTGGCGCCGCTCCGCGCGGTTCATCCGTTCGCTCGCCATCCGCGCGACAGCATCGATCAACCTGAACAGAAACCAGCCAAGGGAAAGCCAGGCCGCGATACCTGCGCCGCGCAGCAGCTGCTGGCGAGCGATGATCGAGGCCTCCATGGTGCCTGCAACATAGAAGAAGGCGATTGTCGCCACGTAGAGCGCGAGCGGTGGGAGAGCGGCGTGGATCAAACGAAAGACGGTGCTGCTGCTGTGTTCGGGAATGAGTCGCCGCAGGACCGAGATAATTGCAGCAGCGAGCAGGCGTAGCGCTGCGAAAAGCGCGACCGCTACGCCGATCAACAAAAGCCAGTCGAGGACTGGCGCGCCGGCGACTTCGATCGCCTTTTCCTCGTTTTGTTCCGCGACCTCAGGCGAAGGTGTCCAATCTTCGAGAGCCGACACTGTTTCCGGCGAAATTCGCCATTGCAGTAAGTCCCGTTCCCCTACGGCGACGCGCTGCAGGATAATGGGCTGCTCGGAACCTTCGAGCTGGAACGTGCCGACTTGCTCCAGGAGGGGATCGAGTCCGTCCTCCAAGTCGCCATCGGGAGCGTTGGAAAGCACGGCAAAGGGTCGAAGCATCCCCCCGCTGTCGAGCGCGAGTTTCAATTTTCGAGCGAGATCTGCACCTTGTGCCAGTCCTTCCGACGCGTTGGTCGCTTGCGAGCCTTCATTGTCTAGGGGCAGCGTGGCCGGATCGGGAGTGCCGGCGAAATAGCGCGCGGCCCGTTCGTAGTCCTCGGCGGCAAGCGCATTCAGCAGCGCTGTTACGCTGGAGCGCGGAGTTTGTCTTTCGAATGTGTCTACGGGAGCTTCGGTTTGCGCTGTTTCGGAAGGCTCAGGCGTCGGAAGCTGGGCTTGCGCAACTGTCGCCCCGACAAGAAGAGCCATGACCGCGACTGCGTGAACAAGGAAACGCCGCCAGATCGAACAAATTGGGTTGGATTTCATGGTCGTCTCTTGTGGGATTGCGCCAAAACCCATGGCTGGTTGCCGTCCTGCAACACGAGGGCACCGGTCGGGTCGAAGCGGTAGCTATCGATCGACTCAATGGCTCCTAGGAAGACCCGTTCCTGATACATCAGCGCTTCAGGACAGACTTTACGCGTCGTCGTTGCGACGTCGATCGTCATGGCCGAGCCATCGACGCGGTATCGGCCGAGAAGGAGATTGCATCCTGTCGAGCCAGAAAACTGCTCGTCATGCTCCAGGACCAGTTCGATACGCGAATAATCGATGATCCCGCGCCCGGCGATGTCTTCGACGATCCAGGCTCCGCCGAGCGGCTCCGTTGACCTCGGGACGCCCGCGCACCCCGAGATATAAAACATCGCTGTGATGCCGACCATTCTCACAGACGAGATCAGGGCGAGGTTTCCGTCATGGGCCGATCGGCCAATCGAACAAGCGTCCTGACCGGTCTGCGCATAAGAAGCCTGTCCACCTGCCGCGGCAATGAAGCGATGATCACGCCGGCCAGGATAACGAGCGCACCGACCACGTCGGACAGGCCGAAGATTTCGCCCGCCGCATAGCCGAACAACCCACCGAAGACTGGTTCGAGCGCGTAGATAATTGCGGCACGCGAGGAATCGACCCGGGCCTGGGCCCAGCTCATCGCGAACTGGATGTAGGCGGTAGCGATACCATAGCCCACGACCACCCAGAACAGTGTCGGCGAAGCAACCGGCATTGGCTCCCCTGTGGCGAGCGCGAAGGCAGCACACAGCAGCGTGGTGGTGACCATCATCACGAACGCGATCCGCAGAGGATCGGCCCGGCGCACGTAATATCCAAGGATGACGACCTCTACCGCGATCGCAACGGCGCCAACGATCGAAAGTGTATCGCCGTAGCTAAGGGTGATGTCGGCTGGCGACAGGCCCGACATGATGGCTACACCGAGACAGGCAAGGACAACTCCGATCCAGATCCCGGCAGCTGCGCGTTGGCGAAAAAACAGCAGCTGAAGCACAGGAACAAGTGGCACGTAGAGTGCGGAAAGAAATGCTACGCGCCCAGTGTCCGTGGTTTGCAGCGCATAGGCCTGTGCGCCATATGCGATGCTCGCAGTGGCAGCGACGACGATACCGGCAACCATTTCGGTGGCACCAATTCCGCGGGTCGCACGCGGCAGGACCAGCGCGAAGGCAACGGTTGCCATCAGATAGCGTAGGGCGACAAAGCCGAGCGGCCCTGTAGATTCCATGCCGATCTTGGTCGCGAGAAAGCTCGCGCCCCAAAGCACCGATGCAGCAAGCAGAGCGAGCTCGGGAACAATACGACGGGGGATGTGCAGTCGCTGCATGCCGACTTCCTGTCTCGCTATTGCCAAAAGAACGAGCGCCGCAGATCTTGCGGCGCGTCGACTGCAAATATAGAGGCTGGAAAACCGTATTTCCCTTCGAAGTTTTCGCCCTGCACAATAGAATCTGCGGAAAGGAGACGAGCGTGCCGCAGAAACCCTCGCTTGACCGAATCGACCGCAAAATCCTCGATATCCTTCAGCGCGATGGCCGGATTTCCAATCAGCGTCTTTCCGAGGCGGTGGCTCTTTCACCGAGTGCTTGTCTCGCGCGCCTGCGCAGGCTGGAGAAAGAAGAGGTCATCACGGGCTACAAGGCCCAGGTCGATGCAGCCAAGCTGGGTCCTAATCTTACCGTGTTCGCAGAGATTGTTGCTTCGGCACACGATCCTGCAAGCACGCGAAGGATCGAACAGGCGCTTGCCGACATCCCCGAAGCAATCGAGGCTTATCAGGTGAGCGGGAGCTACGATTTTCTGGTTCGTTTCCTGGTTCCGGACATGGAGTTCTGGACCAATCTGGCAGACGAGTTGGCCGATGGAGAACTCAAGATCGAGACCGTAAGAACCGTGGCCGTAATGCGCCGGATAAAAGGATGGGTGGGGGTTCCTCTAGGAGCGACCTGATCCTCGCGTCTGAGACAAGTGCAGGCTCCGAAATGAATGGCACCGCCAGTTCAACCATGTTCCGTTGGCCCCGGATCCCGAGAGGCACGCCCTGGGGCTTAGAACATATTTCCTTGCGTATGATCGTGGCGCGGAACCTCTTCGCTGATTTTGATTAAGTTCCTAAAATGCTGCGGAGTTTGGGATGTTTGAACAGTTTCTGGGGCCTGACCATTTCGACATCATGCCTCACCTGGTCGCGATTGGCCTGGCCTATCTTCTGGCGTTCCCGATCGGCTGGAACAGGGAAAAATCGGAAAGGAGTGCGGGGCTTCGGACCTTCCCGCTCGTCGCTGTTGCCAGTTGCGGGTTTATCCAGGCAGCGGAATCCATGACTGCAGATACTCCGGAGGCGATGGCCCGCATTGTCGAAGGTCTGATAACCGGCATGGGGTTTATCGGTGGGGGGGCCATTCTGCGCCTCAAGGATTCGGTCAAGGGCACCGCCACGGCCGCCAGCCTCTGGATTACCGGTGCTATCGGCGCGGCGGTTGGTCTTGGCAGCCTTGATGTTGCGATCATGCTTTCTGTCATAACCGTCGCGACGCTGTGGATCATGGCGCCGCTGAAGCATTTCGGTCATCTTGAACAGGAGGATGGCAGCGACGAAGTTCGCAAGGAGAAGTAACAGCAGGCAGTGGTTTTTTGCGATGCGTCGGCTGATATTCCTACATTACGACCGCACTGATGACGCTGATACCTATCCCAAAAAAGGCGACGGCTGCCGGAACTATGAGCACCTGGCCATAAACTTCCTTGCGCGCCAGCGGTCCGTAGGCAGTTTGCAGGACAGTGCCCGGACGATCGAGAACGCTGCGCGGTTGCGACGATGCTTGCCGTAGCATCACACGCGCGGTTCCGAAGAACATGGTGACGTAGATCGCCGAGATTGCGATCGCGAACGCGGCGTGAGCGCCGCCGGTCGCACCAAGCAGGGCAATCAGGAAGATCGCGTAGCAGGCAATCATCGCCTGCCATACCGATGCGGGCAGTTCGAACATTCGGGATTCGGGCTGCTGTGCTTGCCTCGGCGCTTCGTTGTCGTTGGCCTCGAGCGCGGGAATCGGAACCAGCACATCGGGCAGTGCATCGAGAGACTCCGGCAGTGGCGCCGCGGATTGCGTGCGAAGAACGGTATCAGGCATGGGGTAGGTCCTTTCCTGCGCGCCCTCCGGCGAGTCCATTTCGGCGCATTTCTGTGGCAGTCAGCAAGCTGTCGGCGATCATCCTCGCCCGTGCGCCGACGAGATCGGTCGCGGCAGGATTCCCTTCTGCTTCCTGAAGCGTTTCGTAGAAGAGGTCGAGCCAACGCGAGAAATGCCGGAGTTCGAGGCCCGGAATAGCAAGGTGCTTGAGCATGGGATTGCCCGAGAACTCGCCGCTATTGTGGAGCACCGAGCGCCAGAAACCCTTCATTCTGGCTAGGTGCGGCGACCAATCCGCAATGCGTTCGGCGAAGATCGGGCCGAGAAGGTCATCCTCACGGATTTTAGCGTAGAATGCTTCGACCAGGCGATCGATAAACGCCGCGTCAATCCCGATTTCCTCGGCCGCTGCGCGCTTTTCAGCGCGTTTTTGCTGCGCGAAGGAACGGGTGTCGGGATCGCCCGGATGCGAACGGATGTTAGCGCTGGTCATGAGCGCCTCCCTCGTCTTTGTCGGCGAAAGGTGTTGCGTCTGCAACGCGCAGGAACTGCACATGAAACCGCACCGCTCCGACCGGCTCGACACGGTGAAGGATTGTCGGTTCGACTACGCCGGGTTCGCATTCGGGCGTGAGCAGCACTTCGGTCGAGGCGCGGCGCGGATCGGTGACGACGTATCGCAACTTGCCTTCCTCGATTCGGATGAGACCCCAGACGCCGTCCTTGGTGGAATGCTCAGCCAGCAGACCTGCCGGCACGGTGTCTTCGCTGAAAGTTGCCGTACGCTTGTATGGCTTGATGCCGTCGGGAAGATCGGTGGTCACGTCAGGCCGCCTTTCGTGTTTCGAAGATGGCGCGGATCGCACTGCTCAGCTCGTCGCCCAGAAGCGGCTTTTCGATCAGCTCGGCGTTTGCGGCGGCGACACGGGCTCGCAGCTTGACAGTAGGATTGGTCGCAAGGATTATTGCGGGCGCGCAGCAGCCCTGTCTCATCAACCCATCGAGAGCGACAAGACCGTTTCCGGCGTAGCATTCGTCGATGACCAGTGCGGCCGCCGTGGAAAGGTCGCCCTCCTTCGCAATCCCCTCGGCGATTTCGAACCCTTCGACCGAGAGCGAGAAACGCAGCGCGGAAAGGACGGAGATATCTTCGACCAGCAACAGGATCTTGGCTTGATCGACCATCTTCCGTCCTCCTCGCCAGCAGCCTGGATCAGGCGGCCTTCTTCCAGTTGGGTTCAAGCGTCACGTGCGGCGGGCATTCGGCGACTTGGCCGACCGGCAGACCCGCAAGCTCGTTAGCGAAACCGTGGTTGACGTCGCGATGGTGGGCCTCGTCGGCGCGCACCACCAGCACGACGTCGCGCAGCGTGGCATCCTCAGGGAGACCCCAGTAGCGCTTGGCGATCTCCGGTGCGGGCACGTTCGGACTGCGACCCTCGTCAATCTCGGCGAGATAATGCGTGTAGCTGATGACGGCTTCTTCCTCGAAATAGCCCACGACACGGTGCGCGGTCTTCGAGCTGATTAGGTAGAGCGCGAAGAAGAACAGGTAGAACACCCATTGCACGCCGATGATCACCGCGCGCTCGAACCAGGTGGGCTGCGAGACCTCGATGAAGGTCATCAGGTGCATGCGCTCGTTTTCGGCTTCGTCCATGAGCGTCTTGATCCAGCCCTTGTCGTCGCACATGCGGCGCAGACAGGCGAGATGGTTAATCGTTGCCCCAACCATACCCGGCACGGCCGCCACCGTCTCGAGCACGACGGCACGGTGGCCGTAACGCTCGGCAAAGAAAGTATCGGCACACCAGCGCAGCGCCTTGGTGAAACCGAAGGCAATCCGGTCCGACATTCCGCGGGGGTTGTGGTGGACACCGAGATCGATGAAGGGTGCAGTCATTGAAACTTCTCCGCTTGCGGCAAATGTTGTTGGAGCGCCGCCGATGACCTCCTTCTATGCCGATGCACGGGACCGCGAAATTTGGATGATCACCCTACGCCAAGCACCCTAAGGGCCTTACCGGAGGTAGGGCGCACCAGTTTTGTCAGCCGCTTCCTGCCGCGTCTGTCGTTTTCGACCGCGCTGTTACTGGCACTGCTCGCTATAGCGGCGGGCGTGGCGGTCCGCCTGCTGGCAGCCGACGAACTCGGTCAACGCGCGACGTTCATTTTCTTCGTTCCCGGCGTGGTCGTCGCGAGCGCACTTTCCGGGATTCGAGCCGGAAGTCTTGCGGCTGTGGTCGGCGCTGCCGCGGGTCTATGGTGCGACGCGCTGAGCGGACCGATCGAGGGCGGAAGCCTGATTGCCGCCGCAGCCTTCGTGCTTATCGGCTTGGCCGTGGCCATCGGCGGCGAATGGTTTCAACGCGCGCGGATCGAAACTGAAACCGCCGCCGTGGCTCTCGCGCGGCGTGAAGCCCATCTGCAATCGATCCTCGACACCGTGCCAGATGCGATGATCGTCATCGACAAATCCGGATTGATCCGCGATTTCAGTCCTGCGGCCGAACGGATGTTCGGATGGCATGCGGCAGAGATGGCCGGAGAGAACGTCAAGGTGTTGATGCCCGATCCCTACCGCAGCGCGCATGACGGCTATCTCGAGCGCTACTATCGCACCGGCGAGAGGAGGATCATTGGCAAGGGTCGCGTGGTCGTCGGCGAGCGCAAGGACGGTTCGACCTTCCCGCTCGAACTCGCGGTGGGCGAGATGCAGGCGGAAGGGCAGCGCTTCTTCACCGGGTTCATCCGGGACCTGACCGAGCGCCAGCAGGCCGAGGCAAGATTGCAGGAATTACAAAGCGAGCTGGTGCACGTCTCGCGGCTTACCGCCTTGGGTGAAATGGCGTCTGCGCTCGCGCACGAGATCAACCAGCCGCTCTCGGCGATCGCCAATTACCTCAAGGGTAGCCGGTTGCTGCTCATGCGAGAGGAGGTCCAGCACGAGCGCGTAGCGGAAGCCGTTGAGCGGGCCGCCGCGGAAGCGCTCAGGGCGGGCGACATCATCCGCCGGCTGCGGGATTTCGTAGCCCGCGGCGAAACCGAACGCACGATCGAGAGCCTGCCGAAGCTCGTCGAGGAGGCCAGCGCTCTCGCGCTCGTGGGTGCCAAGGAGCATGGCATCCGGGTGCAGTATGAGTTCAGCCCTGCAATCGATCTGGTGCTGGTCGACAAGGTGCAGATCCAGCAGGTCGTGCTAAACCTTGTGCGAAACGCTGTCGATGCGATGGCGGACTCAGACTGTTCACAGCGCAATCTGGCGATCGTGATCGAACAGGCCGACGACGAGGACATGGCACAGGTATCGGTGACCGACACCGGTCCCGGCATCGATCCCGAAGTCGCCGACCGGCTTTTTCAGCCCTTCATCTCCACCAAGCGCACGGGTATGGGCGTCGGACTGTCGATTTCGCGCACGATCGTCGAGGCGCATGGCGGGCGTATTTGGGTCCGGCCAGCTCCCGGCAGCGGGGCGGAGTTCGGCTTTACGGTCCAGCGTGTCGCAAGCGAGGAACTATACGATGGCGAGTAGAGGTGCGAGTGATCCGATCGTCTACGTAATCGACGACGACGAGAGCGCACGGCACTCGCTGGAGTTTCTTCTCGACGTCGCCGAAATCCGAGTTCGCTCGTTCGCCTCGGCCGATGCTTTCCTGAAATCCGCACCTCCGCTTTCCGGCGCCTGCGTGGTGACCGACGTGCGCATGCCCGGCACGAACGGTGTCGAACTGGCCGGTAAGCTGAAGGAGCGCGATGATACTGTGCCGGTGATCGTCATTACCGGTCACGCCGACGTGCCGTTGGCGATCCAGGCGATGAAGGCAGGCGCTGCGGACTTTATCGAGAAGCCGTTCGACGACGAGGCCATACTAGCGGCAATCCGTAAGGCGCTGAACGAGAGCACCGACGATGAGCAGAAACAAAACGAACGTCGCGAAGTGCTCGACCGTCTCGCTCTGCTCTCCGCGCGGGAGCGCCAGGTGGTCGATGGCCTTGTGGACGGGAAAGCCAACAAGGTGATCGCCTTCGATCTCGACATCAGCCCCCGAACTGTTGAAGTCTACCGCGCGAATGCGATGATGAAGATGCAGGCGAAGACCCTCTCCGATCTCGTGCGCATGGTGACGATTGCCCGGCTGGGCTAGCTGGTTCGTCTGCTTTCACCGGATTTCAGATGAAAGCGGACAGTCCGCAACCGGCCCAGAAGCAGCCTCTTTCGAAAGCCAGTCCTTGCCGGCCCGGCAAAGGAATCAGTCTTTCAGATGAGCGGCGTCAGTCGACGATCCATGAAAATGAAGTGACCTACCAAGAAGAGTTGATAAAGGTGCTACTTCGTTTACCCATTGCAAGCTTAACCCCTTCTCTTTTTATACTCCTTTTCACGCGCAATGCAGCTATCATCACAGGCCTTTCCGGCCTTACAGGTTTTGCCGCAAGCCTCTGCATAAGCAGTACCGCAGATTGGCACAGCAGCGCCTGTCATGCTCGTTACCGTAAGTGCCGGTGCAGCCAGCGCGTATTTCATGACAATCCCCCCTTTGTTTCCGGGAACCATGACAGGGGCTAAATCTTGAGTCGAATCTATTAGTTACGCGAATTTTCTGATTGCCAAGCGGTTAACGGCGATTGAGAATAACCGGATGTTTGCGCTTCTAGCCACCGTTGCCATCGTTCCTTTTGGGCAAGCCTTCGATTGCACACCTGTCGCAGTATGGGATGGGGATGGACCGATCTGGTGCGATGAAGGACCCCGCATTCGCCTATCGGGAATTGCAGCGCGCGAGATGGACGGATCTTGCAGTCGTGGCCATCCCTGCCCCGATACCACAGCAGAGGAAGCGCGAGATGCGTTGGTTGCGCTGTTAGGCGTTCCTACTGGTCGCCTATCTTACGGCCACATCACGGTCAAAGGGCCGACCATGGATTGTTTATCGGTGGGCGGTGGTGGCGGAAGCCGGACTGCTGCATGGTGCGTTTCGCCCCTCGGCGGAGATCTATCGTGCGCGATGATTGAGGGCGGCTGGGCCGCTCGTTGGAATCGATATTGGCGAGATCACAAATGCGCGCCAACAGATCGGAATGCGCGCTAAGGCTTGGTTCGCCAACTTCGCGCGTGCTTTGATTGCAAGTACTGGTCGGATAGGCGACCCAGCTTGGTGGTTAGCCAGACGGCCCCTCCGCTGATGAGGCAATAGGCTTCGTGGATTTCACAGCTGTTCAGCGAGAAGAGCTTTGCCCCTGAATTGCGCAACGATAGCATTTACAGTGCGGGCGTTTAGCCGACTTTTGCGGTGGGCATGAGGAAGACAGAGCCCTTCCCGCTCAGACGATAGACGAAGCCCTCTCCTGAGCGCATTGCATTGCGAAGTCCACTGACGAGCGGCCCGATGCTGACCTGGAGGGAGGCCGAGTACATCAGCATGAAATCGCCATCGACCACGAGTTCGTCGCTTCCATCGAGTTCGATGATTTTGATCTCGTACTCGGGCACGGGGCACTCGACAGCAAACACGCCGCGCCCGGTGAGCTTGGGCTGCATTAGGCCATTGCCGGAGAGAACGCCTGAGACAGTCGAGTGACGGTGCGTTGAGAGCTTAATGCCGGCAGAGCAGGCATAAAATGCCCGGTCGTCGAGTAGCATGGCATCGTTCTCGCTTTCCATCATTCCGAGAACGAAGTGCTGCCGGCTGGGCTCGCACCAGACGGTGCCGGATCCGGAGAACTTGGTAGCGTGCGCGGACTCGCCTGTCCCGGCCGAAGCGATAGCGCGGGAGAAGAAACCCTTCCCCTCGTGGCTGATGACGCTGGACTCGATCTGGCCGTGATGGAACTGTAGGGCGCCGGGCTCGAGGAGAACCTCGCCGCCCTTGAGAGAGACTTCGACCTGATAGACGTCCTTGCCTTCGGCAATATATTGAGGCGGCTGGTCAGCAGCGGTGGGCAGCGCCCGGGTGAACATCCGCTTTTCGACGAAGCGGTGAACGCGCATCGTCACGTTGTCCAGTGAGAGCTCGCTATCGAGCTTCATATATTCGGCCATCGTTTGAAGTCCCTGTGCTTGTGCAACTTATGCGGCGATCGGTTCGACGAACCGGTGCGGCAGCCCATTTTCGGTAGGCATGGGAATGTCACCGGCGAAGCCTGCATTTACCTGCCAACAAAGCTGGGTCAGCGCTCACAGCGAGATCCCGGGCGCGGCTGGCGATTAGAGAGATCTGCCGATGCTCGCCCCGGGTCAGCTTCAATGCGTCTTCAATAATCGACGCCCATGACCGATCGCGGCGCAGCTTGTCGAAAGGGAATACACCAGAGCCTTCGACAACATAGGTGTGCTCATCGTCCCAGACACGTACGTGAGGCATGGGAAAATCTCCAGAAAACGGTTTGCAGCACGGTAGCTGCACTGTGGTCGAGCCCTTAGCCGAAGGGGTTTTCTTCGTCCGAGTAGCGTTGGCCGATGAAGCGGGTGTTGTTCGTGAAGGCGTCCAGATCGTGCTGCGCCAGATTGCGCATGATATCGTCGATCTTGGCCTGCATCTGATCGAGGCTCTCGTTGAGAATGAAGCTGGCAGACTTGCCGGTCTTCCGAAATATTTCGCCGCGATGAGCAGGTGGGATATTGATGTAGCTCAGCACGAGTTTGGGCAGGTGCTGCTGTCGCATCTGCTCGATATCGACCCTGCTGAAACCAGGCACCTGTTGACGGCCCAGCTCTGTCTCGACTTCGTGGAGGCAGGCGAGGATCCGGCGGACCCGGTCTTTTGCCTGGGTAGGAATGCGATCGTCTTCCCAGTCGACGGCGACGGGATCGACAGCAGGCGCAGGAATAGCCGGCCCGGCTGGCCCAGGAGTAGCAGCTGCGTCCAGCTTTTTGCCGGAAAGCGTGCGGATGAGGCTGTCGAATAGGCTCATCTCGTTTTCCCTTTTCGTCTCTTCTCTGACAGTTTGCCGCCTAGATCCCGGTGAGACAAGGTTTGCCGGCGGAGGTTGTCGTCTTCGCCGAAATTTCAGGAGCGACACCGCTGGTGCATCGACAAGCATCAACACCCCGACGACTGCCAGCAGGAGGGGGATGACGGTGAGCGCCATGGTCAGGCGAAGCTTTCCAGCATGACCGAGTTCTGGCTGCGATTGTCGCTCTGGCTGCGCGCGATGTAGGCCTTGGCCTTGTCGTTCTCGATCGACAGCGCGTCCACGGTGACCTTCATGTTGGTCAGCGCCTTGATTTTGAACTCGTCCATCTCGTCCATCGTGGCGTAGATATTCGCAAACGCGCGCTGCAGCGTCTCGACCTGGATCGTCGCGGACGCAGCCTGCTTGTGGATGGCGGCGGTATTCTGGCGCAGCATCGTGCTGGTGCTGTCGATGATATTCGACGTGGTCGTGTTGAGCGCGGTGATCTGTTCGAGGACCAGCCGCTGGCTAGCGAGCGCCTGGGCTACGGTGACAGCCGTTCGCAAGGCGGTGATCGTTGTGGTGGACGCCCGGTCGACGCCCTTGATGAGCTCGACGTTGTTCTTCTTCACCAGGTCGAGCGCGAGGTAGCCCTGCACCGTCACGGCCATCTGCGTGAGGAGGTCGGTCGAGCGCTGGCGGACATAGAACAAGGCGGTTTCCTGGAACGCCTTGGACTTGGCCGGATCGGTAGCCCGAAGATCGGCCGCCTTTTCTTCGAGCTTCTGGTCGAGCGTCTTGGTGATGATGATCATCTGCTCGAGTTTGCCCATCATCTCCCACATTTTCTGCCGCTCGCCATCGATGGCGATGTTGTCCTGCAGCAGCTCGTCCTTGCCGCGCGAGAGCGAGGTGAGGATGCCATTGATGTGGGATTGCGAAGAGGCGTAGCGATCGAAATACTTCTTCAGCTTGTTCCCCATGGGAAAGATGCCGAGAAACTTGCGAGGCTTGAGAAGATCCCCTTTGCGGGCGGGGTCGAGATCTTCGACGACGTGGCGCAGCTCTATCAGGCTTTTGCCGACGCTGCCATTGCCGTCCATGGCCTTGGTCGGGCGGTCGAGGAACCGGTTTGATTGGCCGGAAAGCGCGTTGATTTCTTTCTGGCCGATGTTGGTGATCTGGGTCACCTTCATGCCGAAGTCCGGGCTGCCGGCGTCTAGAGCGACCAGTTCGCCGATGAAGCCGTCGACCTTGGTCTGCAATTGCGACCGCACGCCGGAGTCGACGGGCACCAGTCCGGACGCCTTGTCGATAGGAACAGCAACCACGGGTTCGGGTGCGGTCAAGGTCAGGTCGGACATCGGGGTTCCTTGATTTGTATTGCGGACGTTTGGCACTCAAACGCCTTTATTCGAGAGTACCATTCTCCGCTTGTGCCATATCTCTGAGAGGCTTCTATAACCTTGTGCGCGGCGCTTAGGCTACTTGGCTTTCGACGCCATGGATGTCGATTTTGCATCCATAGACCTGAGCTCGCTTAACGATGTTGCCGGCCCAGCGGGTGTGGGTGGCGGGCTCGCACATGCTGCCGTTCGATCCGAATACTGCGCGTGCGTCCTGTTCGAGAATCTGCCGCGCTTCGGCCATTTCGCCAGCGCTGGGGCGATAGCATTCATGGATCGTCGAGAGCTGCATCGGATGAATGGCGGTCTTGGTAAGGAGACCGTGTTCGATATCCTGCTGGACCTCCTCGCGCAGCAGATCAAGAGAGGCGTAGTGCTCGAAAACCGGGGCTGAGACCGCAAAGCCATGCGGGATGAAGGTGTGGGCTATGTCTCGAATGACCGCAGCGAGAGGCCCTTCGTATGCCGTGCGGAACTTCGAGCGGCGGACACCGAGGACGTTGAGGATGTCATTGCCGCCAACGCGGATTACTTTCACGCGTGAGGCATAGGGCAATAGCTGGTCACGAATTCGCTCGAGCGCGCCGCGATCGAAAGCTTCTTCGGTTTCGATGGTCGGCATGAACTGGTGCGTGCCCTGCATGAGAGCTGCGAGCCAGTGCGAAAGGGTCTGGGTGGTGACCTTGGGCAGAACGAAGCCTTGGACGCGCGAAATGCCATTCTGCTTCAGCATCCAGGAGAGCATCCCGAGGTCGCGCGGCCGCGCGTAGACCTGTAGATGTGGAACATCAGTCTCGAACGCGCTGAGGAGTTCGACAAACTTGCCCTTGGCCAGGTCGACGTCTCGCTCAGCGATAGAATCTTCGAGGCACACGACCATCGAGCGCAGGTCTGGATAGAGGCCATAGGCCGTGGTGAGCGCGGCATCGAGGGTCGCGGGGACGTATAGGGTCGCCCCAAGATCGACGGCGCTCATTCTTGTTCTCCCCCAAGCTTCTTGATGATGGTCACTGCGCGGTAGTTTTTCAGATCGCGCTTGATCACTGGCACGCCAGATTGGCCGGCCAGGTGGATGATGTGTTGAACTTCGGGATCATCCGGGTTCTGGATGTAGACGGCGTGAGGCACGCGCCGCAGGACCGCACGGGTGGCTTCAGCGATGCCGGGCTTGATCCGGTTCACATCGTCAATGTCGCATTCGACCATAAGCTCGGCAAGCAGCTGCGCGCTGAAGCCACTCGAACGCTCTGCTTCCTCGGATGACCAGCCGCGACTTTGCTGACAGGTTGGCACTGCGCGCTCGATCGTGTCGATGAAGTCCTGGCTGATGTCGTGCGCGCGGTTGTGCTCTTGAAACATGCAGGCATGGAAGTCATCGGGTCCGACGACCTCGTCGTTGAGCACTGAGCGGCTGATGAGGCCTGAAACGATGCCGTTCAGAAGGCCGCTTGGGATGACGTAGTCTTCGGTGGTCGCGGCCATGTCAGCGCAGCCGGCCGGGTCCGCGACAACAGCGAGAAACGGTGCGAAGCCGAGTTCGCTGTTGGAAAGGGAGCGTTGCAACTCTTTGCGGATGGAGCCTTTCCCGGTCCAGCCGTCGACGAAGATCGCGGCGTCAGTGCCATGCTTGTCTTTGATGAAGCGCAGGGCATTCTCATCGATGCCGCGACCCCGGATGATGCTGACCGAATAGTGGTAGGTCTGGATTCCACGGCGATCGAGGGCGCGCTTGAGAAGGACGCCAATCGGCGTGCCAGCCCGAGCGAGCGAGATGATCGCGCATTCGCGCTGATTAGCCGACCGGGCGATGATCTGGCTGGCGAGAGTGCCGATGTCAGCGTGGAGCCGCCCCGCATTGCGCTTCAGCGCCTCGTGGTAAAGCCGCATGTAGCGCTCGTCGGGGACTGCTTCGGTGGAAAGCATTTCGGAATAGTGCTTCTCGCCTGACTGGATCAGCTCCTCTTTGCGGTGGACGTCGGTCGGCGCGATCTCTGCTGGCTTCAGCAGGATTTGCACATCGTCGCTCGCATAGGAGCCAGAAAAGTGGTGCATGGATTTTCTTCCCCTGGATCTTACAGCCTCAACCAACCCAGGAACTCTCTTGAGTCACGCTCTTCCAGAGCTGCGACGCAGTCGGGGCCATCGCGAAGTCGCACAAATCCATGAAGCCGACGTCCGAAGAGCTGTCGCCAACCCCGATCACGGGGCTATCGGGTTTCTGAGCCCGATGCTGATCGATGAGGTAGGCAACGGCGTGACGCTTGTTCAGCCAGCCGGGCAGGAAAGCCAGATTGTTTCCGTTGCCGTGCACGCGCCAGCCGGCAGGCAGCTTTGGAGCGAAGCCGCGCCCAAGCTCAGCAAGAGCCTCTTCGTCGTCCCGATTGCTCTTGATCACAACATAGAGATTGAGATCGTTCTCGTTCACGACCCAATGGCGGAAGTCCTCTTCGGGAAGGTCGCGGCTCGCATCAGCATAGATGTCCGCAATGCTGGGCCCGGCGCTGGCATGCGCGGCCAACCGGGAATGCCATTCTTGATCGATCTGATTGTCGGACCGAACGATGCAGCCGCCATTGGAGCAGACGGCGGGCGCCTGCTCGATGTCGACACGGCCCAGCACTTCGCGGCTTCGGGCTGTGACTGGCACGACGGTGCCCACTCTTAGCCATGAGAGGAACGTCTCCTGCCGGGCGGTGGCAAAGCCGCTGGGCGAACCGTCGACCAGCGTGCTCATGCATTTCAGCCCATCGGCATTCCCGTTTGGGCATTTGCGGGCGGTTTGGAAGAGGGTGTCGTCGCAATCGGCAAAGACGAGGGGCCGGTTCATCGTGCATGCTCCTGCTGCCGATAGCGGCATTCGACCATCCCTACCGGGATATCCTGACCTAAGGCGCGGACGGCAGTCGCGGCTTGTTCAGCTTGGCGGGCGGCGATCTCGCTTGCGATCACAATCCGATCGGGTCGGTGCTGTAGTATGTTGTAGAGGAAGCACGGAGCGCCGGACCCATAGGCGTCATCGAACTCGGAGACGGTGCTCATGGCGTAGCCAAGGAGCGCCGGGGTGCGGGTGATGCACTGGACTGCAGCGATAGCACCCTTCTCTTCGACCTCTTCGGCGATGAGGAGGGCTTCGTAAGAATGCTCGCCGTCGCCCAGGACCAGGATACGCTCGCCTTGCACAGCGGCGATCGGCTCACGCATAGCGGTTTCCGGCTCGATGAGGCCGGTGCGGCTGGTCATGCCGGTCCGAGGCGCGCTGCCCGCCTCGTTGGATTTGGCAGCGAGGATGGGCGCGATCGCATTTTCGTTTCGATCCCATTCCATCGATCCGGAGATGATGGCGTTCGCGCCGGCAGAGACAGGAAGGTCTGCAAGATAGTTCTCGCCGCTCCAGTCCGTCAGGCAGCAGGTTTCGATGCGCTCGAGGTCGGGCAAGGATCCGGCGACCGCCTGGCCTGCAGCAAGGAAGGTGTTCCCGGTGCTGCTCTCGTCATCGACGATGACGAGAGTTCGCGCGCTGCTGACGATCTTGTGGAGACCCTTGCCGGCTATCTGGACGAGATGCGAGGTGGCATGGCTGTGGCCCTCTTCAAAGGAGGCGAAGACTTGGGCGCCGTCGACCCGCTGGCGTGAGGTCTGGAGGTAGACGCAAGTCTTGCGAGGATGAGTTTTGCGGTAGTGGGCGAATACGCCCTGCCCCAATGCTGTTGCGGTTTCGGCCATGCCGAGAAAAACGACCGGCTCCGGCAGATCGGCCGAGAGCTTGTCTGCCAGAGCATTCATAGCATCGCGCATATCGCCAGGGCGAGCCGGCAGATGCCGGCCGAGAACCTTGGAGACGATAAGGAAGCCACGCTTCGGGTTTGCGCGCGAGGCAAAATTGCACAGGGAGTGAATGTCGGGGCCGTTCTCGACCGCAAGGCTAAGGGTACCGGTCGACAAGGCCACTGAATAAGCGGCGTCGGCCATGGCAGTCTGATTGCGCACTTTTCCTCCTCTGAACATCTTCACATCGTCAACTCAAAGGATGTTGGACAAGCAGCATGCCGCGTGAATTTGTCTCGATCTTCGCGCCGAGACGGCGCAGCAAATTGTGTGGGTCAACCGAAGGCATCGCTGCCTTGTCGATCTCGTTCCAATCCACCCTCTTCGCCTCGACGATCGCCACATACTCATCATCGAGTTGCCCCGATGAAGCTGAGCGCTGCGTGTAGGCGGAGACGGCGACGGTTTCGATGGCGTCGCTGACTGCCATAGAGTGGCCGATAAGCCGCGCGAGTATGGAGCAGACGTGGTCGAGATAAAGACCTGCGACGTCCTTTTGGCTCATCGGCCTTTGGGTCAAGGTCATTTTGGAAATGAGAGGCGCCCAGCGTGCCGAAGGCATGCCTTCAATCTCAGGAAGGTCGACGTCGAGCAGAAGGCGTCGGCCGCTTAGATTGATCGCGATGTTGGTCTCCGCAGGCCATTCGAGCGCGCCCAAGGCGGCGAGCAGAGCTGATTCGATCGATTCGGTATCAGGTCCCGAGTTGGCAACGTCTGCGCGCCAAGCCATCAGTGCTTCCATGAATTCCTGCTGAGATGAGAACTGCTCGCGAGCGGGCTTCCCGCGATTTGAGGATGGGAGGACTGCTGCAGTTGCCGGGACATCGTGGTGAAGCTGACGCAAGCTGTCGAGGAGGGCGTTTCGCTCGTCGGCGTGTTCCTCGAGAAAGCGTTTGATGTCGCCTTTCATCAAACGTTTTGCGGCCGGCTGGAGAAAGGGATCCAGAGGGCGATCATCCGGATCGAACAGCTTTACTGCATCCTCGACGAGACGCGCAATGACGCGGTCTGGCATGGCGGATCTGGGATCTCGGGTCAGCGCGTTCGAGCGAGGCTTGGGCTTGTCGAGCCGCTCGCGGTAGCTGAGGCCCGAGCCCGGCAGGCCGACCGTCCCATAAACCCCACGCTTGCCGACATTCACCGATGCGCTTCTAGGGCCGACTGACCATGAGGCTCCGCTCTTGGAGAGGTTCAGGCGGACGCCGGGCAGGATGGTGATGCGTTTTTGGAAACGAAAGCCCATAGCGCCCTCCTTTCAGGCTGATACGCTGATGCTGACGACGCAGCTGCGGATGCGATTGACGACTTCGCGGCGGTTGCTATCCGTCAGAGGCTGGCAAGACGGCAGGGAAAGGCCGGCGGCTGCAACGAGCTCGTAGACCATCGCGGCCTTCACGCCGAAATTGACGTTTTCCGAGATTGAACCTCGATCATGGACGTCACGGTGCGCAAGGGATGCCGCGATGATCCCTACCAGATTGCCGCAGTCGTCGACGATGGCGCCCCCGGAAGAGCCAGATCCGATAGGGGCCGTGAACTGGAAGCGGGAAACATCACTCATGCTGCCGGTGAGGCCCGAGATATTGCCGGTGGTCACTTTGATGTCGGCGCCGAGCACATCCATCAGCGGGTATCCAGCCGCTATCACGCTCTCGCCCAACCAGATGGGGCAGCCAAGCCGGATGGGGAGGATGTTGCCTGGGGTGGGCCCCTGAAGCAGCGCGAGGTCATGGAGAGGATCGACCGCGATCGGCACCAGGCGGTCGCGGCCACGGCCGACATGAAAGTTTGATCCCTCTTCGATGACATGGGCATTAGTGACGACCAGGTCTGGCGCAATGAGAACGCCGCTGCCCGTTCCGAGCATATGGCCGGGCGGGCGCGAGCGTTCGCGGCGGCTGGGGTCGGCCCGGCCTTCGCCGCGTGGAACTGATTTGGCCCGGAAGGGGACTTCCACGCCAGTGAGGTTGCGGGCGCGCACATAGGCTTCGATCCCGAAGGTGAAGCCTTCGTTCGAGATCTTCATGCGTCGCTGGCCGTTTTTTAGGTAGGTCTCTGCGAGGATCACTGCGGCAAGCTGCTGTATCGGAGCCGGAAAGTTGTTGGTGACCCCTTCGAGGGTGACTTCGACGGGATAGCAATCGTCTACGAAGCCCCCTTGGCGATCGTCGAGAATGTACGCGATCACTTCAATCTGATCGCTGATCTGATTGATATTCGGGCAGTGCCAGACGCCATTCCCTTGGCGATCGAAGGGGATCACCGCACCGTCGGCGCAAATGCCGGCCACGCCGATCCGCTCAGCGTCCCTTCCTTGGAAGTGGATCCGGATATCTGCCGCATCGGATATGGGGATCCGCTGCCCCGCTGTGAGCATGCCCATAGTCGTCTCCTTAAGCTGCCAGCTCGAGCTTGCTAGTGAAGGCGATCTCGATATCGATTGGCGTCTGGTCGACCTGAGACGGTGTAATCCGGCGGGTCAGCAAACCACCCCAGTCTGCGAGCAGCTTTCCGCCGAATTGTTCGGCGTAGACAGACCCGCCTGCGGGACGAGCATTGATCTCGAGCGCTTTCCAGCTGCCATCGGTGGCGCGGCGGAACTGGACATTGATGACACCGGTCAGATCGAAGTGCCTGACGAGCGATCTCACCGCCTCATCGAGAGGATGCTTGCTTTGCAGACGCTGTGATCCGCTCGATTTCGTGCGGGCAATATAGCGTAGGATACGTCCTCTGAGCGCTAGTACATCGAAGGAGATTTCGGGGCCTGGAAGGTATTCCATGACGGCCAGAGGCCTCATGCGGCTTTCGGAGCGTTCCTCAGCATCGATAGCAGCGAAGAACATCTCCGGGTCGATGTTGCGGAATTCTGGTCGCATCAGGTGGTCGGTCGGCGAATCAGCTTCGAGTTTCCAGAAACCATGGCCATTCACCCCTATCAGGGGCTTGATGCAGACGATGCCATCCGAGCTGGCGCTTTTGATCGTATTGAAAACTTCACGCATCTCAGCAGGGGTATGTACCTGCCATGTTGGAGCATGGAATTCCCATCCGGTGATTTCCTTGGCGAAGGCGCATTTGTCTTCAAGGATCGCGAGGACTGCTGCCGTGGCGGGCACATGGACCCAACAGGGAAGCCAAGCGCCGACAAAGAGCTCACGCCTATGTGTGGGGATGAAAATGTCGATCTCGTGATCTCGGATCTGGGCCTCGACCCAGGCGAGATATTCTGCGTCGGGGAGGTCAGGCTCAACCCAGGTGCCTGCGGCGCCGTCATATTGCGGCATTCCCTCGCCAGTGCTGATGAAGACAGCGAGATCCGGATCGGCGGCCATCATCGCCTTGGCGATGGGGACAAGGGAAAAGCCGCGATTGAACCAGATGCGCATGAGGGGGGGTCTCTGATTGGGTGTTTTGGCTGAACTTGTGAGGAATCGTTACAGGTTGCCGATGATAGGATAGGAGGGCCGAGCAGAATGAATCCGCCCGGCCCCTCTACGGATTAGCTGATGTTGACGCCCATCGAAGATGCGAGGCCGGCCAGACCGGATTCCCAGCCCTCACCAATTGCCTTGACCTTGATGTCGCTTTCGCCGGTGCGATAGAGCTCGACGAAGACCATGGCAGCGTTCGTGCTGCTATCTTCGGACAGATCGAAGCGAGCCAGTTCCTTGCCGTCGGCATCGTTGACGACGCGCGCGAAAGCGTTGGAGACCGAACCGAAGTTCTGCTTGCGCTCCTGGCCTTCGTGGATCGTGACGGCGATGGCCACCTTCTTCACGTCGGCCGGCAGCTTCTCGAAGTCGATCTGGATCGTCTCGTCGTCACCGTCGCCTTCGCCGGTGCGATTGTCGCCGCCGTAGGAGACCGCGCCATCGGGCGAGACCTTGTTGTTGTAGAAGACGAAATGCTCGTCGCTCTTCACCTTCTCGTCCTGGCCGAGCACGAAGGCCGAAGCGTCGAGATCGAAGTCCTGACCATCGGTCTTGCGAACGTCCCAGCCGAGGCCGACGGTGACCGACTTGAGGCCGGGGGCCTCCTTGGAAAGAGAGACGTTGCCGCCTTTTGCGAGCGAAACTGCCATGTTGGTACCTTGCTGTGGTGGAGGAGAGGAAATCCCCCGGCGCCGAGCTTTCGGCACCGGGGGTCGGAACGAGGTCAGCCGACGCTGACGCCGTAGTTGGTGGCCAGCGGGCCCAGTCCGCCAGCGAAGCCCTGGCCGACAGCGCGGAACTTCCAGTCGTTGCCGTGACGGTAGACTTCGCCGAGGATCATCGCGGTCTCGGTTGAAGCGTCTTCCGACAGGTCGTAGCGGACGACTTCGTTGCCGGTCTTCTGGTTGACCAGGCGGATGAAGGCATTCGAAACCTGGCCGAACGACTGCCCGTTGATTTCGCCGTCGTGGATGGTGACGACGATTGCGACCTTGTCGATGTCGGCCGGCAGCTTCGAAAGGGTAACGAGAACCTGCTCGTCGTCGCCTTCGCCCTCGCCGGTGCGGTTGTCGCCCTGGTGGACAACGCCGCCGTTGGCAGCGTTCTTGTTGTTATAGAAGCAGAAGTCAGCGTCCGAGCGAACCTTGCCACCGGCGGTGAGCAGGAATGCCGAGGCGTCGAGATCGAAGTCCTTGCCGTCGGTGGCGCGCACGTCCCAGCCGAGGCCGATCATGATCTCGTCGAGGCCGGGATCTTCCTTGGAGAGGCTGACGTTGCCGCCTTTGGAGAGGGAAATTGCCATGAAATGCATACCTTTCTTGAATTCGGGGAGATTAAAGTTCTCGGGGCGGACACCGATCCCCTGTCGGGGGCCGCATGAGCTTCAGCAGATCAGGTTTCTGACATTGCTGAAGTGTCTCGTTTGCCCTCGAAGAGGGACCAGAGGACGCCGATCGCGAGCAAGCTCATGATGATCGCCAGGCTGATGCCCGGGTGCATGTGGAGCGGCTCTTCGAGATCGAGGAGGTTCCATTCGATGCCGAGCTCGGTGACGGCGGCGACACCCAGCTTGCCGGCGATGAAGATCAGGATCACGATGACCATCGTCTCGAGCCTACTCAGAACGCGTCGCAGAGCCTCCAGCACGAAGTAGAGGGACCGCAGGCCGAGGATGGCGAACATCATAGCCGCATAGACCAGATAGGGCTCTTGGGTGACTGCGATGATCGCTGGGACGCTGTCGAAGGCGAAGACGATGTCGCTGATCTCGATGGCCACGAGGCACAGGAAGAATGGGGTCGCAGCCCAGACCAGCTTGCCCTTGGCGTTCGGCACCTTGACGAAGAACCTGCTGCCATTGGTCTGGTCGGTGACCGGAATGACCTTGCGCAGGCCACGGATGTACCAGGCGTTCTTGTAGTCGACCTCGGAGGTCTCGTTATCGTCGGATGTCAGCATTTGCCATGCAGTCCAGCCGATGATGATCGCGAAGATCAGCAGCGCCCATGGGCCGAATGCAGCGGTGAACGAGGTGCCGAGAAACACGAAGATTCCTCGGAACACGATCGCGCCCAGGATGCCCCAGTAGAGGATCCGATGTTGGTATTTCGGTGCGATGCCGAAGTAGCTGAAGATGATCATGAAGGCGAAAAGGTTGTCGACCGCAAGCACCTTCTCGAGCGCGTAGCCCGTGAGGTAGAGCTGCGCCCATTCGGTCGAATATGCATAGGCGACATAGCCGGAGAAGCCGACACCGATGAAGAGGTAGAAAAGAGACCAGCCGATCGCGTTGCGAAGGGTGATCTCCTTCTCTTCGCGATGGGAATAGAGATCGAAGACGAGCGCTGCGATCATCAGGATGAATAGGATGATATATCCCGGTTCCATGTTGAAATCCTTGGTATGGGGTTGGGTTTAGGCTGAGGGAGTTTTAGTCTTTGGTCCCAGCCTCCCACCTGAGGATGATGCCGATGTCGTCTGCGAACGGTTTCTGGCTCTGGTAATATTGCATGTGGCGCTGCATCTTGAGCTCGCCGCCGACGTTATCGATGGTGGCGATGCCGCAGAGCCGTCGACTGTTCTGACCTTCGTTCATTCGAACTTCGATCTCGGGCTGACCCGGGATGTTCATTCGCACGACGCCGTCGGTCTCCTGCCAGTTAGGAGCCCCATCGTAGATCAGCGCGAAAATGCCGAGGCGCTTGATCTTGTCGAAGTGCTGACCGTTGATGCGGATGGTTTCGCCAGCCGCGACGGCACCGGTGCGATCGTCGCCGGACAGTTCGATGAACGGTTCGATATGGAAGCCGCCAAAGTTGCCGCCGAGCGCCTGGATGCAGCCTTTGAAGCCGTCGTGGAACTCGAAGAGAACTCCGAGGTCGAGATCGAGCGGCTTCGAACCAGCGAGGCTGGCGAGAAAGCCCTTCTTTTGCGGGAGCTGGTTCCAGTTGAGATTGAGAACGATCTCCCCGAAGCTTGAGCCGGTTTTTTTGAGACTGACGCTCGGGCTCGATTTTTCAAGCGTGATCTTCTTGAGGCTCACCGGCGCAGCCGACGGCGGCGGGGGTGAAGGGACAGGACGCGGAGCCGGCACGGGATGCGGAGCCGGACGCGGCGGAGGTGCGGCCGGGGTCGGCGCTGGTGCGTCTGCAACCTCACCGCCGAAGTGACTGATGAGCGCAGCGAGGCCGCCGGCGAAACCTGCAGCAATCGTTCCCATCTTCCAGCCTGAGCTGTGGCGGTATATCTCGATCATCATCACCGCTTTTTCGTTGGTGAGATGCTCTGCAACGTTGAAGGAGGCCTTCACGCCATCCAGTGTGACGATCAGCGGACGCGCTTCGGCGATCGAACTGGTGTCGTGCGTCGCCGTGAAGACGATGCGGTCGATAGTGGCCGGGAGGCGGTCGAGATCGACATTGAAGACGGCCGTGTCCGATGACGGGATCATGGCAATGGCCCCGTCCGGCGACTGGGTGTTTGAGAACAGGACTACATAGCGATCGTCGCCGATTTTCTGCTCTTTGTTGAGCCCGAATGCGGCGATGTCGACGCCATCGAGACCGAAATCGATCTTGACCGTGCAGCGATTTGCTACGCCTAGATCGGACAGGCTTCGTTTTTCACCTCGTTGCAGGTGCATACAGATCTCCAAAAATAGGGAGGAGCCGGCGGGAGGAGCTTCCTCCCGCCGGTATGGATCAGATGAGGCGTGCGGCGGGAGAAATCATATCTTGGACCGTGCGTCCGGTGACGTTCTCGCCTAGGGCTTTGAAGGTCCATTCACCGCCATGGCGGCTGACTGATGCCAGGATGATCCCGGTGTGCCGGCCGGCGTCGGAGATGTCGAAGCGTGCCAGTTCACGACCGGTGCGATTGTCGAGCACGCGTCCGTGAGCATTCGAGACCTTCTCGAAGGTCTGGCCAGTGAAGCTGTTCACGGTGAGAACGAGCGTTTCGATGTTGGCCGGCAGCTGGGTGAGGTCGATTACGATGGTTTCATCGTCACCATCACCTTCGCCCGTTCGGTTGTCGCCGCTGTGGCGGATTGATCCATCACGGCTATTCAGCTGACGGAACCAGACTTGGTCGACGACGCTCTTGCTCGCGTTGAAGGCAAGGCAAGACGCGTCGAGATCGATTTCGCCGCCCCCGCCGCCGAGGAGACCCATGAAGCCGCCCTTCTTCGCGACGTCCCAACCCACGCCCAGCGAGATGACGCTGAGGCCGTCGCCGGCTTCCTTCTTCAGACTGACGGAAGCATTCTTCTGTAGTGAAATTGCCATAAGCCCCTCTTCTAAAATCTTAGCCAGTTATTGGCGTCTCTAATATTGAGTGCAGTAATTTTAAATCTTTAGATATAACGTGGGGTAACAGTCGGCCCAAACCACACCTCCACTTTTGCAGGCTCATACGAACCAAACGACTTTGACGGTAGGCAAGGCTCCCCACGTGCGAAGACCTCCCGGCCAGGCCGGAAGTGAGCAAAGGTCCTGTGGTCACGTATTCCCCCTGCCTCCTTCCACGTATGACAGCCTAGTTTCTCATTTTTTACAACAGCTATGTCGCGCGGGATCCCAAACCGTAGAAAATACCAAACCTTTTAGAAGCCAAGCGGTTGCGCAAGCGGCAGTGGGTATAGTTACTATACGATTGGTAGGAGCGAGAGCCCTTTAAATCGACCGTCGGGGACAATGAGAAAGGTCGCGCTCTAGAGGCCGAAATATTAGCCGATCTGCAAGTCGGCTTTGCGGGTGCCCCGACCTCGGCAACAACCGGCTTTTTCGGAAATTCAATAGCCAACAGACAGAGTCCGGTTTCTAACGGTTTATACCCAACAGCTGACATTCAGCTGTCGGCGCAACTTCTGCCGGTCCGCTATGCGCCCCATTTACCGTCATTTACCCAATCGACGTGACAGATCAGGGCCTCGGCAGTGAAATTGTCCAATGATTTGAGTGCCCATCTTTGTCCTCTACGGGGCACCATTTGTTCTCATCAGAACGTTCCAAAACATTGCAGAAATGGCGGAATTCTGCCATTCTTGACCTCTAGCGCAGAAAGCGAGGTCTTGTTTTGTTCCGCTTTGTTCCAACGTCTCTGGGGGCCTCGGCTGGGGGCTCCAGCTCAAAGGCCCCCAAATCGCACGAAAGTGAGGCCCCCAAATGAGCCTCAATGTGCAGGAAATCAAAGGCTTCCGGGCTGCCGACAAGTCGTACAAAAAATACGACTCGCGGGGGCTGCTGCTTCTGGTGAAGCCGAACGGCTCCAAGCTCTGGTATTTCAAGTACCGCTACGGCGGGAAGGAAAAGAAGCTGCCCATCGGCGCGTTCCCAGAGGTCAGCTTGTCGCAAGCGCGCCAGCTTCGCGACCGGGCTCGGCTCAAGGTTACCGACGGCGTCGATCCGATGCTGGAGCGGAAGCGCAAGAAGGCCAGGATCAAGCTAGGCGCAGAGAACACATTCGAGGTCATCGCCAACAAGTACATCGATGAGAAGATGGTGCCCGAGGGCCGGGCGGAAGCCACGCTGCGTAAGGCGCGCTGGTTCCTTGACCTGCTCAAGCCTGCAATTGGCAATATGCCGATCAACGATGTCGATCCGCAGTTGATGCTGGCGGCGCTCAAGAAGCTCGAAGCCAAAGGCAATCTGGAGACCGCGAAGAAATGCCGATCCTTCGCAAGCCGGGTGTTTCGGTATGGAGCCGCGCTTGGCCAGTGCCAAACCGATCCAACATCGATCCTACAGGGCGCACTGGTCACGCCCAGAGCGCGGCACTACGCGGCGATCCTCGAGCCAGAGAAGTTGGGCGGGTTACTGCGCTCTATCGATGACTTCGAATGCTATCCCGCCACCAAATTCGCGTTGAAGATCGCACCACATGTCTTTGTGCGACCCGGCGAGCTTCGCCATGGCGAGTGGAACGAGATCGATTGGGACAAGGCCACTTGGACAATTCCGGAAGGCAAGATGAAGGCGCGTCGGACCCATGTGGTGCCGCTTTCACGCCAGGTGTTGGAACTGTTTCGCGAGCTAAAACCGATTACCGGCGGCAAGGGTTACATCTTCCCGGCGTTCCATACGCGACAGCGCCCAATGAGCGAGAATACGATCAACGCCGCATTTCGGCGTATGGGCTTCACCAAGGACGAAGTGACGGCGCATGGCCTGCGATCAACGGCCTCGACCATGCTCAACGAGAGCGGGCTTTGGCACGCCATGCTGGCGCGGGTGGTGGAAGCAGGTTTTCTCGCCATGCTTCACGGCACCGACAAGGAGACCGATCTTGCCGAACTGGCGCGCGAGATCGGGGCAATATCGGAGCGCCTGGCCGAGGCCGAACGGGTGCTCGATCGTACCTTGTTCACCGCCTGTGCGGCCTACGCTTACGCCCGCCATGCCGCGCTGGGCACGAAGAAAACCGACGAGACAATTGCAGGCGAAGCGCGCGCCGCGTTCGAGCGCCAGCGCTCGCTTGCTCTGGAGATCGAGCCATGAATTCGAACATCGATTTTGTCACCCGCGCCCATGCCCTTTGGCGCGTGCGTATGGCGCATTGGCAGCAACGTTTCGGCTTCTTTGCCAAGCTCCTTCTATTCAGCTGCGTCGCAGGAGCGATCATCACCCCGCTGCTCCGGCTTGGTCCGGAAGAGATAGCTGCTGTGGGTCACTTCATTGTAGCAAAGGCACTCTCATTGCTGGGCGAGTTCGCTGGCAAGGATTTCGATATGAGGATCACGGTCAACGGCGAGAGGCTGATCGTCCCCGCTTCCGTTATTGCCAGCGATCCCGCAACTGCCGCGAACTTCTTCTGGACTGTGAGACAGGTAATTGGAGGCACGCTCGCGGGGCTGGCCATCGGCATTTTCCTATCGGTTGTTGTCAAAAGATCGATGTCTGAGCAAGGCAGGGATACGCTTGCCGACCGGGTCATCGGCGGCACTCGCGTAGCGGACGAAGAGGATGTTGCGGCACAGACCACTTTACTTTGCGGCAGGGACGCCCTGCGTATCGGTCCGGTCCCAATTCCGCGCCGGATCGAGACCCGTCACTTCGCCTTTCTCGGCACCACCGGCAGCGGCAAAACCACTGCCTTGCGCCAGATGCTCGACGGTATCGAAAGGCGCGGCGAAGCGGCGCTGGTATATGACACATCGGGCGAGTTCATCGCGCACTATTACAACCCCGCGCGCGGGGACATCATCCTCAATCCCTTCGATGCGCGCTGCGCCTTCTGGACTCCATTCGACGAGATATCACATCCCGCCGATGCAGACCGGATAGCCCGCCAGCTCGTTTCTGAAACCAGTAGCCAGGATGACGATGTCTGGCTTGAAACAAGCCGCATTCTTGTCGCCAACATGATCCGCTCGCTCTGGGCGGAGAAGAACTGCAGCCTCGAAGCTTTGCTTGAAGCCTTGCAGGTCAAGGACAAGGAGCAACTGAAGGAATGGCTGGGTCACACTTCGTCGGCGCGCACCTTTGCTAATGACGCCGACCGCGCCACCGGCAGCGTGCTCTTCATGCTCGCCAAGGCCGCGAACCTGATCCAGTTCCTGAAGGTCGAGGATGAGGGAGAGGAGCGCTTCGCCTTCCGCGATTTCATCGTCAAGCTGGACGAGTGTGAGGGAGCAAAGCCCTGGATATTCGTCCCCCGCAAGGAGGACTATTTTGAAGCGTCCAAGCCGCTCATGGCTTGCTGGCTCGAATGCGCGGCGAGTGCAGTGCTGGGTCTGTCGCCATCGTCAGACCGCCGCATCTGGTTCGTGCTCGACGAGCTGGCCGACCTGCCACGTGTCGAGAACCTGGCTCGCCTTCTGCCCGAAGGTCGCAAATTTGGTGCGGCCATTGTGCTCACCTTTCAGGCGCTCGGACAGATGCGAAATCGGTATGGTGCGAACATCGCTGAAGCCATGCTCGCCTGCTGCAACACCAAGCTGTTCCTGCAAACGGTCGATCAGGAAACCCGCAAATGGGCGAGCGAGACCATCGGTCAGTGCGAGGTGGAATTGCGCGTTGCCACCGACACGTTGTCGATTGGCAGCGAAGTGCCGCGCACCACCATCGCGACCCAGCGGCAGTTCCGCCCCGCCGTGCTTGAAAGCGAATTGCGGCTCAGTCCGCATCAAGGCTACCTGCTGCTTCCCGATGGCCTGCCAGTCGCGCGTATCGGTCTCACCGCTGATCACATCACCCGGCGTGGCGAGCCGCGTCAGCCCGGTTACGTGCCAGGCGATCCGGCAGGCACACTGTGGAGCCGGGTCAGCGAGATCGCCAAAGGTGCCGAACCCGATGCCAAACCGGGACCGGTCTGATGGTTGCATCGGTCTCGGCGCTGTCGAGTGCCGGTCAGGCGGCCAGCTATTATGAGGCCGACGATTACTACGCCGAAGGCGGCATGGCTCCGTCCGAATGGTTTGGCGAGTCAGCGGAGAAGCTGGGCCTGTCGGGTGAGGTTGATCGCGAGAAGTTTGCCGAATTATTGGAAGGGCGCGTTGCTGGACAGCAACTCGGCACCACCCGCGATGGCAAGGTCGAGCACAGGCCAGGCTGGGACATCACCCTGTCCGCGCCCAAGTCGGTCTCGATCATGGCCGAGGTTGCCGGAGACAAGCGGCTGATCAAGGCGCATGGCGCGGCGGTGAAAGTGGCGCTTGCCCATGTCGAAAAGCACATGGCGGCAACGCGGATCAGGCAGGGCGGCGAGGTTCGGCGCGAGGCGACAGGCAATCTAGCCATCGCCACCTTCCGCCATGCCACGAGCAGGGCACAGGACCCACAGCTGCACACCCACGGCGTGATCATCAACGCGACGCAGGACAAGGACGGTAACTGGCGCAGCCTTGAGCCGCGCGCCTTCTACCAGCTCCAGAAGGAGATCGGTGCGATCTACCGGCAGGAACTGGCGCACGGCGTTGCCGCCCTGGGATACAAGATCGAGGCCGGGAAAGATTCGCTGTTCGAGATCGCAGGGGTTCCGGAAAGGGCCATCGACGCGCTGAGCCAGCGCACAGCAGCTATCGATGCGCGGCTTGCCGAGCGCGGCACCAGTCGTGCGGAGGCGAGCGCTGCCGAAAAGCAGATTGCAGCGCTCGATACGCGGGAATCGAAGCTCGAGTCGATATGACAAGCAGTCGCGCTTTCGCTTTGCACGTCGATACGCACATGCAAAGAAAACGCAAAAATCTTTACACGTTGCCCCGGTTCGAGCGCATTTATCCCGCGTTTATTGAAAATTGGAAAATTGTGGGATAAATCGCAGCGATGGCTGTGATCCAACCTTTCTCTGCCGAACAGGAGCGCGCGCTCGTCAATATGCGCCAGCGCTATGACGCGTGGATCGAGGCCGACCGCGAGCTCTATGCGATGCCATACGACCTGAGGCGCAAGAAGGTCGGCGAATACGAGTATCTCTATGAGATATTTGACCGCAGCGGGAACGGCAAAAGTCTCGGTGCTTGGGACGATGATAAGCAATCCCAGCTTGAGGAATACAAGGCTGCAAAGGCTGCTTTGAAGGAGCGCCGTGACGGAGCGCGGGATGCCCTTGGCGAGAGCAGCCGGATTGCCCGCGCGTTGCGCTTGCCGCTCCTTTCGGCGGACGCAGGCCCTATCCTTCGAGAGGCAGACAAGCGCTCGCTTCTCGGCAGCCATCTGCTTGTGGTTGGGACAAATGCGATGGCCGCCTACGCGCTAGAAGCTGCGGGCACTTTCCGCGACGTGCCTGACGAAACAGAGGACTTCGATCTCGCCTGGACGGCTGACGAACCGGAAGACGGAACGCAGCTTTGGGACATGCTCAAAGCGGTCGATCCGACATTCACGATTAATACCGAGCGGGAATTCCAAGCGCGCAACGCGAAGGCCTATGAAGTCGAATTGCTGGTAGCACCATCGCGTGTCGAAACGCTTGCCGGAAAGGATCGGCCAAGACCAGTTCCGCTACCCGAACAGGAATGGCTCTTGCCCGGTCGGCGGGTAGATCAGGTCGTCCCATGCCGTGATGGCAGCCCGGCGCGCATCGTTGCACCTGACCCCCGCTGGTTCGCGCTCCACAAACTGTGGTTGGGCGCTCAGGCCAAGCGGAACCCGCTCAAGCGGCGCAAGGACACGGTGCAGGGAGCGGCGCTACTCGAAGCGGTTGCCGAGGCGATGCCTCATTATTCATTGGGCCAAGAGTTTGTAGAAAGCCTGCCAGATGAGCTAGTGCGCTATTGGGAAGAGTGGGCGAAGGCGCGCGGATAACCCCTGCATTCAGTCACTCGGTTGGGGCAAAATGGCTGGTCATTCCCGTAAATTTGCTGTAAAGAACGGGCATTGAAATCATTAGACTTTTTTGAGGATGAGACCCAAATCCTCTGGTAAAAATGCAATCTGGGGGCACCGACGGGGGCCTCACTTAAGTAACCAAGGTCAAGATTCTCGCAGTTTTGCGACATTCTGAGAGCGGTTCGAGTCCTCTTCTGCCACCACTTCTCTCGTAAAGCATTGGCTTTATGCCTTTTCGACGAGTTCGGTTCGAGCACGGCTCGAATTGTTCATAAACCCGTACACACACTCGTTCACAAGCGGGTGATGGGCGTTGCTGACCATTCGGGAGTGTCTGCCTGTAACATCGGACCCGGTTCGGCGAACGGAGTAATGCGCTGATGGCGTTTTACCCGTTCGTCTGGCTGCGCGGCCGGAACTATCACCTCCCCCGGCGGGTGCCCTTCGGATCGAGTGCAAAAAATCCTATAAGTATTTCCTTGAAGACCCGTGATCCTGATCGCGCCCGTATTTTGGCGCGGCGGCTCGCGGCCAGATGGGATTCCGAAGCGACGCACATGAGTTCAATAAACCATCTGACGCTCGATCAACATTCAACAATCTATCGTGACACGTCCGAACGCCTCGCCCCGAACGGCGCAAAAGATAGGTCCGAACAACTAGCGGACCTTACGCCTGCGGAAATTGAGCTCACACGTTTTTTAGCGCATCTTTGCCGACGAACAGAGTCTCAAAGAAGGTGCCCATTGGAAATTATTTCGTTAGCACAGTCTAATCGCGGAAAGGCCAATACTACAGGAGCGCTGTCTAGGAATCTTTAAAATCTTTCAGCGCCGTCCCAGTATCGGCCATCGCGGAAGGATGACGATTAATTTTATTCGATATAATAAAACGACCTTGAGCGAAGTCTTTTACCGCGTTTACGCAATCAAGTGCAATTACCTCTCCATCGCGCAGATAGATGACTGAGAATGATCGAGTGGCCGGATCGCCACGAAGTATTGTCATATCATGACCAAGGGACAGACCTGCGGTTTGAAGCTTTAGGTCATACTGATTTGACCAGAACCAAGGAAGGGCAGTATAGTCTTGGTCTCGGCCACAGATAGTCAGTGCGGCCACTCTCGCCATTTCATTAGCGTTTTGGACTGACTCGATTCTAATGATAGCGTTTTCCGCCCACTGACTGCGATGCGCAGCGCAGTCGCCGATAGCGAACACATCCTTCAGCGAAGTGCGGCACGATCCATCCACCTCGACGCCGTTCGAACAGATTGCGCCGGCCCGGCGAAGTGGTTCGACCGACGCAACGATGCCGATCCCAACAATCACCACATCTGCTTCAAGTGCGGAGCCATCATGAAGTCGGACGCGAGCGACCCGGCCACGCTCCCCTTCGATAGAATCGACTTGGGTTTCGAGCCGCAGATCGACACCTCGTGTGCGATGTTCGGTCTCATAGAATGCGCTGATTTCCTCTCCCGCCACTCGCGCAAGAATGCGGGATTGCGCTTCTAATAGGGTGACCTCGCAGTCGAGTTTTCGTAGTACCGCCGCCATCTCGAGCCCGATGAAGCCGCCGCCTATAACGACAGCCTTCCTTGCGCCACGGTCGATCGCCCCGACTAGGTTGTCGATATCGTTGCGAGTACGTATCGCATAGACACCTTTCAAATCCGAACCCGAGCAGGTCAGCGATCGCGGCGCGCCGCCAGCAGCCCAGATGAGCTTGTCGTACCGGATCGAGTCGCCGTTGCTTAGCGAAAGTTCATGCTTCGAGGATTCGATGGCGACAACCTCGGTATCGAGAAGACGCTCGATTTTCTTGTCATTCCAGAACTTTTCGGGGCGGATCAGAATCCGTTCGAAAGGCTTGTTGCCAGAAAAGTATTCTTTAGAAAGAGGAGGGCGCTCGTAAGGCAATTCGCTATCATTGCTTATCATCAGAATGGAGCCCTCGAACCCGTTCTGTCGTAAGTAGATAGCTGCTTGCGCTCCGCCATGGCCGGAGCCGACGATGACTACGTTTCTTCTTTCCATAGCAAGTCGTTGCCTGTCTGAAATTGACCTCGCTAAACTAATAACGATAGCGCATCTCCACTCCTAACACCCTGCCGCGGTTAAGCGGAGAGTAGGTAGGACTGGGGCGCGCCCCCGCGCCATCGCCGCCGAATTGGGGGATGTCGGGTAACAGAGTGTCACTTCCATATGTCGTTTCGTTGGTTAGGTTCGTGCCGTAAAACGTTACAGAAAGATCCGACGCATCGGGACGCAGGGTGATATTTAGATCCAAGATATCAGTCGCATCGAAAAACCCGCGATTGTTGTCTGAAAAGAAGTTGGCGTCGCGGTGGTTCCAACTGAAGCGCGACGTAACCAGCGCGAAGCCCGGGAGGTCGAGGTCGTGCGTAAGAGTAGCGCCGTAGGTCCATGGTGCGAGGCGAGGAATTTTCAGAGCAAGGTCGGTGCGGTCGACCAGGCCATCCCCGGTAATATCCGCGATTACGGTCGTATATTCCCCATCGAGATGTCCGACTTGGCCAGATAGAAGCAGATTGTCGGCGAGGCGCAGATTGGCCTCGACCTCGAAGCCACGAATTCTTGCGTCCCCCGCATTGGCAATGATCTGCTGGACGCCAGAAATTGGGTCGGCGGTGATCTGTTCACGTTGGAGGTTCTTGATATCGTTGGTGAAGAGCGCCCCATTGATCCTGAGACGGCGATCGAACAGGTCAAACTTTCCGCCGATTTCGAAAGTCGATTGCTCTTCCTGCCCGAACGGACGCGGAGTGATGCCGAGAGCGGTGTTGCGCAAATTGATCCCGCCGCTGCGATAGCCCCGTGTCCAGAACCCATAAACGAGGATATTGGGCGTGGGCTCCCAATCCAGCCCGATCTTGGGCGACCAGTTGTCGAAGGAGAGGTCGTAGCCGGTATCCGTGAAAGCCAGTTCCCGTGTCTCGAAGATGCCGCCGACCCTGCCGTCGATCGCATTGCCGACCGGTCGGATGCGTGAGATATCGGCCTTCTTGTCTTCCTTGGTGTAGCGAAGACCGGCGTTCACCGTCAGCGTATAGGTCAGGCCGTAGTCGATCGCTGCGAAAGCGCCCAGCGCAGAGAAATCGCCGATCCCGCCGCCGACGGGCACGCTTGCGCCAGGCACCAGAAGATTGGTGTCGATCAGGCGGCGTTCGACGTAGGTCAGGTCCTGCGTGAAGTAATAGAGGCCGGTGGTCAGTTCGAGGCGCCCGAAGGTACCGGCATAGCGCAATTCCTGGCTCAACTGGTCCTGAAGGGTGTTCGTGTCCAGATTGAAGGCCGCGCCCGGCCCGAAATCGATCCCGTCCGAAATGCCCGGGCGGCGAAACGTGCCGTCGACATTGCTGGACGAGATGCCTTCGAAGCGCCGATAGCCCGTGATCGAGGTGATTGTTCCGTCCCCGAAACCCACGTCGAGATTGGCCTCCAGGGTGACCTGGTCCGCCTCGTACTCGAAAAACCCCGCGTAACCGCTCGCATAGTCGTAGGAATTGCGGGAATAAATCGCGTGGTTCTGAGGAACGGGGCCATCGCCATCCCCCTCATTATGATCGTAGCGCAGGATCGCTTCGAAAGCGCCGGTCGTAAGCTTGAGCGCACCGCGCAGGATCAGGGCTTCCGATTTTCCGAGATTCGGGCCAGCGCGATTATCGTCGAACCAGCCTTCGTCCTTAGAGTAATAGGCCGCGACCTTGCCGCTCAGAAGCCTGTCGACCAGGGGCCCGGTAATCACGCCGTCAACGGTGTAGCGGGTTCCGGTTTCAACACCCGCGTGCAAGTTCATGGTGAATGTGTCCGTGGGCTCGGTCGTACGCAGCAAGACGGCGCCGCCCGTCACGTTGCGGCCGAACAGCACCCCCTGTGGTCCACGCAGCACCTCAAGCCCCGCAATATCGAAATTATCGAGAATGACACCGGACGTGATGCCGAGGTACACGCCGTCTACAAAGACGCCCACGGTCGGGTCGATAGAAGGGATCGAGCTGTTGATGCCTAGCCCTCTGATCGAAAAGCTCGCCACGCCCTTCACCGACCCGAGACTTTCAAGCTGAACGTTCGGGACCGAGAAACTGATCGAGGTCAGGTCGCGGAAGTTCTGGGCCTCGAGCTGTTCGGGACCAAAGGCCGTCGCGGCGATTGCCACGTCCTGAATCCGTTCTTCGCCGCGCTTGCGGGCGGTGACGACGATTTCTCCGGTCAGCGCTTCGACGCCGCCGCGCGGGCTCGCCGTGGGAGCAGGTGCGTCTTCTTCAAGCGCGGCTTCGTCACCAGTTTGTGCTCTAGCAGATTCCTGAGCGGCAACGGGCGTGTTGAGGAATGCGATTCCGGCGCAACCAGCCAGCCAAGAGGCGTTCATTTTCATGGTGTTTTCTCTCCCTTGATGATGCATCTTTTGATGCTTTGTCAGTGCGGGAAATATAGCAGACCGACGCGTCGGTCTAGCAATTAATTGATGTCTCGCCGGCGACGGGTGGCTATGTGGAACTTGGTGTGGCAATGCGAAGCGTAAATCAGATAGTTATGGATTAAAGAACGCCTATGCCCCGCGTCCGTGCAAAGGATTACGACGAAAAAGCCAAGACCATCATGGATAAGGCGGCCGCCCTGTTTTCCGAGGTCGGTTATGCGAATGCGAAACTGCAGGCTGTCGCCACCGCTTGCGGGGCGACGAAGTCGATGCTGTATCACTACTTTTCGAGCAAGGACGACCTGCTCAGCGCCATGCTGACCGAGCATCTCGATCAGCTTCTCTCGGATATCGAGGACGTCGGGTCGAGCGATCTGGAGCCGGAAGAAAAGTTCCGGAAGTTTATCGTGCTCTACGTGCAAAAATCCAACGCATCGCGCCAGCGCCACGTCAGCGCGATGAACGATGTGAAGTATCTGCCCGAGGAGAAGCGCGAGCCGCTGATCCAGCTCGAGCGAGACGTGATCGAAGCCACGGCGCAGATTCTGGCGTCGCTCCGTCCCGACCTTCCACGGGACGAGGTCAAAACGCGGTCGCTGCTGCTGCTCGGCATGCTGAACTGGACCGACCTTTGGTACGATCCGGCAGGGCGGCTGTCGCCCGACATGCTGTGCGATCGTATCGGACGGTTGTTTTTGGACGGATATCTGAACGTCTAAGCTTTCGGTTGAATAGTCCGACTCGTCGGACTAACATCGAGCCCGATATGATGGGAGAGGCTCGATGGATTGGGAATTGGTACAACCGTTGATGCATCACGCGCGGTACAGCGCGGATGCAATCGCGACATCTTTCGAAGGGCGGCGGACGAGTTGGCGCGATCTGCAAGATCGCGTGGCGCGACTGGCGGCGGCCTTGGCCGAGCTGGGCGTCGCGGCGGGCGATCGCGTCGGCATCCTAGCGGACAATAGCGACTATTACCTGGAATCCATGCTGGCGACTTGGTGGTCGGGCGCGGCGATCAACCTGATCAATATCCGGTGGAGCGCTGCCGAAATCGCCTTCTCCCTAGACGATTGCGATACGCGCATAATCATCGTCGACTCCGGTTTTGCGCATCTGGTTCCGGACCTGAAGGGCCGTTCCGCCTCGCTCGCCACCGTGATCGCCGTAGGCGGATGGGATGAGGGGGCGGAGGCCACGTATGAAAGCCTGATAGACCGCCATGCGCCCGCGCCGTGCGTCCATCGTGAAGGCGCCGACCTGGCGGGCGTGTTCTACACTGGCGGGACGACCGGCTTTCCCAAAGGGGTGATGCTGTCGCACACCATGCTTGCGAACAACACACTCATCAATCTGCTCGAGATTCCGGTCGATGCCGACGACGTCGTGTTGGCGGTGGCGCCGTTGTTCCATCTTGCCGGCATGTGCGTGGCTATGCGGGCCTATTTTCGCGGCGCGACATGCACCTTCCTGCGCACTTTCGAAGAGCGCGCCTTCATCGACGTCGCCGAGCGGGAGGGTGCGACCTACACCCTGCTGGTGCCCGTCATGCTTCAGCGCCTTATCGCCTACGAGGAAGACATCACCGGTGCGCTCGCGAAACTGCGCCTCATTCAATATGGCGGCGCGCCGATCGACGAGACGCTGCTGCGCAGCATCATCAAGCGACTGCCGCATGTCAGCCTCGTGCAGGGCTATGGCATGACCGAGACGAGCGGCCCCTACACCGTCCTTCCCGCCTGGGTGCATCGCGATATGGACCTGGCGCAAACCGGGCGACTGCGCTCGGCCGGGCGCCCGGCGGTGGGCGTGACCCTGCGCCTGCGGCGCGAGGACGGATCCGAAGCCGCGATCGGGGAAGTGGGCGAGGTGACGTGCAGCGGCCCGATCGTAATGGCGGGATACTGGAACCAGCCCGAAGCGAGCGCCGAGGTTCTGACTGACGGCTGGATGCGTTCGGGCGACATGGGTTATGTCGACGAGGACGGATTCCTGTTCCTAGTCGATCGCCGCAAAGACATGATCGTCAGCGGGGGAGAGAATGTCTATTCTGCCGAGGTCGAGAACGCGCTGGCCAAGCATCCGGCTGTCGCCGCTTGCGCGGTCATCGGCATTCCCAGTGAAAAGTGGGGTGAGCAGGTCCATGCCGTGGTGGTCCCGCATCCGGGCAGCACGGCGGATCCGCGCACGCTTCGCGAACACTGCAAGCAGCATATCGCCGGTTACAAATGCCCCGTCTCGGTCGAGTTCCGCGAGGAGCTGCCCTACACGGGTACCGGAAAGCTGCAGAAGAATGTCCTGCGCGAACCTTTCTGGCGCGAACGCGACCGAGGAATTGGTTGATGCGCATCTTCATCGTCTATGCCAATCCCGAACCGAATTCGCTGGGCGCAGCGATGCGCGATCGGTCGGTCGAGGTCTTGCGGGCAGAAGGCCATGAGGTCGTCGTGTCCGACCTTTACGCGATGCAGTTCGATCCCGTCGCGCGCGGCGATGATTTCCAGGAACGCCGCTTTCCCGACCGGCTGCAGTATGATCGCGAGCAGAAGCACGCGGTTCGGGAGGGTGCCTTCGCGCCGGACATCCGGCAGGAAATCGACCGCCTGTTCTGGTGCGATCATCTGATCCTGCAATTTCCGCTATGGTGGTGGTCGGTGCCAGCCATCCTGAAGGGGTGGATCGACCGGGTATTCGTCAACGGCCTCGTCTATGGCGCGGGCCTGCGGCTGGAGCATGGCGGACTGAAACCACGCAGCGCAATGCTGGCCTTCACGACCGGCTGCTATCCCGAAATGGCGGGGCCGGGCGGCTTGCTTGGCAACATGGAAGCCAGCCTCTGGCATCTGCATAGCGGCACGTTCCACTACGCAGGCCTCTCAGTGCTGCCGCCCTTCATCGGATGGCGCGTACGCTACAGCGATGGCGACCCGCGCGAAGCGACGCTGGACGCTTACGCCGCCCATCTGCGCGCCATGCCAGAAGCGAAGCCTTACGCCTTCCACATATCGAGCGATGTCGGCGCAGACTGGACCTTGCGCGAGGATGTCGCGCCGATCAACGCCGCCTATGCACGCGAGGGATGGCGGCTTTGACCGGCCTGCTGCCCCCCGACCAATTAGCAAAGCGGCTCTTCTGGCAGGAGGCGTCGCCATTCATACGGACGCTCGGAGCCGAGATCGCGGTCGACGGCGATATCGCGCAGATGCGCATTCGTCCGCTGGCGCGCCTGGCGATGCCGGGTGGCTCGGCAATCGACCCGCTCGCCGGGATCGGTCTGATGGACGATTGCCTCAGCCTCTCGATCGGTAAAAGTGTGCCCGCCGACCGTGGTATTGCGACCCTGGATCTGTGGTTCTGTGCACTACGACGCGAGATCGAGGGCGAATGTGTTGCCCGAGCGAACTATGTCGGCGCGGTTGGCGATTTGGCTACGGCCAGAATCGAACTCCGCGACGCAAGGGGCATCGTCATGCATGGCGGGGGCAATTTCCTGCTAGGCAGATTTCCATCGGGCGAGCCGGGCGATCCCGAACATGCCGGTCGCTTCAGCCCCGACGGATATCGCGGCCCATTTCGCGAAACGATCGGTCTGCGAGAGGCAGGGCCCTGTAAGGTGTCGATGGTTGGGAGCGACGCGGTCATCGGCTGGGAGGCGGGGCCGATCGTGCATGGCGGCGCGGTCGCGATCGCGCTGTTCGAGGCGGCCCAGCGAACGGCGCCCGATGACCAGTTCGTCCGGACCATATCCCTGCGTTATCTCAGCCCGGCCGCACATCGCGGGGTCGTGGCTTGCGCGCAGATCGATCGTCCGGCGAAGCGCGCTTGCCATCTTTCGGCCAGCGCGACGGTAGAGGGAAAATTGGTGGCGACGGCCACGGCGGTGACCGCACCGGACCGATAGCGGCGTCAGTCCCGCTCCCCCGGTGCCAGCACGCCCAGTGCGGTTTCGTAGAGAAATGCCTCGTAGCGGCGCTGCAGCACCTCGGTGATGCCGGGTTCGCCGAAGATGTCGCTCATCACGAGCCCGCTCGCCGTAAAATGTTCGGTCGCGCCCACCAGCATGAAATAGAACAATCTCGCATCGACCACGCGAAAAACCCCTTCTCGCGCGCCCTGTTCGATGATCGACTGATAGAATTCGGAGAGCGGGCGAACGTAGATTTCGGCCACCTTGTGCGCGCGCCCCGGATTGTCGGGCAGCATCATGAGCTGCAGCAGCTGGTTGGCGTAGGGGACCTGGATATAGGTTCGCACCAGCCCGGATATGTGCATCCGCAGCTTGGTCTTCACGGGAAGGTCAGCCACGGCGAGCTCGGCGAGCCCGGCCACGGCCTGCGACACGCCAAGGTCTAGCACGGCCAGTAGCATGCCCTCCTTGCTGCCGAAATAATAGATCACCAGTGCCCGGCTCATTCCGGTGCGCTCCGCGATATCGGCCAGCGAGATGTCCGGGGAACGGCGCTCCGCCATCAACGAGGTCGCAGCATCGAGCAGCAGGTCGCGCGTTGCAGCAGCGGATTTGCGCTCCCTTTTTTTCACTTTTCAACACCTGTTCAAAGTTGGTAGGGCCATGTTGGCAGCAAGGGGGACATAATGCGAAGGTTCGAGAACGCAAAGGCACTCGCAACGCAGATCGGCCACGTCATCGGGGCGAGCGATTGGATGGTCATCGATCAGGCGACGATCGATGCATTTGCGCGGACGACGGGCGATTATCAGTGGATCCACACCGATCCGGTGCGCGCAGCACAGGAAGGGCCGGGTGGGAAAACCATAGCGCACGGATATCTCACCCTGTCGTTGATCGCCTCCCTGATGCCTGAGATCCTCGAGGTGGAAGCTTCGCGCGTTCTGAACGTGGGAGCCAACAAACTGCGATTTCTCGCTCCGGTGCCTGTCGGATCCAAGGTTCGCCTGGCGCTTGGGATCAAGCAAGTCGAAGAGGCGTCCGGTGGCATCCGGGTCACGGCTGACGCGACGATGGAGATCGCCGACGAGGACAAGCCCGCCCTCGTCGCCGAACTCGTTTTTCTGTACTTCGACTGATCGCGATTAAAGTGCTTCTACGATGGTGACATTGGCTTGGCCGCCACCCTCGCACATCGTCTGGAGGCCGTAGCGCAGGCCGCGCTTGCGCAGCGCATGGACGAGCGTGGCCATCAGCTTGGTGCCGCTGGCACCCAGCGGATGGCCTAGTGCGATCGCGCCGCCATTGACGTTCAACTTATCCGGGTCGGCGCCGACATGCTTCAACCAGGCAACCGGGACGGAGGCGAAGGCTTCGTTGACTTCGTACAGGTCGATATCCTCGATCTTCAGGCCTGCCCGGTTCAGCGCCTTGTCGGTCGCGAAGAGCGGTTCTTCCAGCATGTTTGCGGGGTTTCCGGCAGTCACCGTCATCGAGTGGATGCGTGCGATCGGAGTGAGGCCGTGTCGCTCGACCGCCGCCGCGCTGGCGACAAGCACGGCGCTGGCGCCGTCGCAAATCTGGCTGGCCGAAGCGGCGGTAAGGCGCCCGCCTTCTAGGATCGGGGAAACACCGGCGATGCCTTCTAGGGAAGCGTCGCGCCTGACGCCTTCATCTGCCGTGTGCAAGACTGTCTCACCGTCTACGGTAACTTTGACCGGCACGATTTCATCCTCGAAGTCGCCGCGGTCCTGCGCCGCGGTAGCACGGCGATGGCTTTCCAGCGCGAAGCGGTCGAGCTCTTCCTTCGAGAGGTCGTGATCGCGAGCGATCTGCTCTGCGCTTTCGAACTGGCTGAAATCTTCACCCGGATAGATTTCCTTCAGGGCTGGGGAGTAGGGGCCGCCCAGGCCCGCCTCCTTGCCGACGAGATGGTTGGCCATCAGTGGCACGCGCGTCATGCTTTCGGTACCCGCAGCAATGACGATGTCCATCTGCCCGGACATGACGGTCGCGGCGGCAAAATGCAGCGCCTGCTGTGAGGAGCCGCACTGGCGATCGACTGTGGTGGCCGGTGTCGATTGCGGCAGTTTCGAAGTCAGTACGGCTTGCCGGGCGATGTTCATGCTCTGCTCGCCGATCTGATCGACGCAGCCCATGATGACATCCTCGACCAGCGCAGGATCGATCCCCGCTCGATCGAGCACGCCATCGATCGCGCTCGATCCGAGGTCTGCGGGATGCACGCTCGCCAGTTTGCCTTTGCGGCGACCGCCTGCGGTGCGGACGGCGGCGATCATATAGGCCTCACTCAATTTTTATCTCCTGAACAACTGTTCAAACAATCTTGGAGGCGTTAGGAGGCTCGTGATCTGGTTGCAAGGCGGAGTTTTGAAAAATGGGTATCGATCTCACGGGGCGCGTCGCTCTCGTCACCGGCGCCGGTGGCGGATTAGGCCGCGAACATGCGCTGCTGCTGGCGCGGTCGGGAGCGCACGTGGTGGTTAACGATCTAGGCGGGGCAATGGACGGCGAAGGCGGCGGTTCCAGCGCCGCTGATCAGGTGGTCGAAGAGATTCGAGCCGCTGGCGGCGTTGCGATCGCGGATCGCAACAGCGTGTCCGATCCGTCTGGCGCAAAGGCCATGATCGACGTGGCGATCAAGCAATTCGGGAAGCTGGATATCCTTGTTAACAATGCAGGTATCCTGCGCGACAAGTCCTTCGCCAAGATGACCGCGGACGATTTCGCCAAGGTCGTCGACGTCCATTTGATCGGCGCATTCCAAGTTACGCACGCTGCCTGGGCGCACATGTTGGAGCGGCAATATGGCCGAATCGTTTTTACGACGTCGGCGGCGGGAACAAATGGCAATTTCGGCCAAGCCAATTACGGCGCGGCGAAGATGGGGCTGGTCGGACTGATGAATTGCCTTGCGATCGAGGGTGCGCGCAAAGGCATCACGGTCAACTGCATCGCGCCAGGGGCCCGGACCCGCATGACCGAAACGATGGAGTTGGGCGCGCTAGCGGACCTGATGAACCCCGCGCTCGTCTCCCCAGCGCTTGCCTATCTGTGCAGCGAAGGCTGCGCGGAAACCGGACTGATCGTCTCGGCGGTAGCAGGCCATTACAGCGCGCTGAAGATGTTCGAAACGCACGGCGTGCAGTTCGACCCGGCCAGCGACGTCGCGCCGGAGGACATCGCCGCGAAATGGAGCGCGATCACCGATCTCTCGACTGCACAGCCGGTCAAGCCGGGGCCAATGGGGGACTTGCTGCGGCATCTGAAGGAAGCCGGACACCTTTAACCGACGCGTCGGTCTGATTTCATTTGACCAAGTGTTCAAAAAAGAACATCGTTCATCGATAATAAAAGCGGGAGGTGAAAATGAAGGCACGTGTGACGGTTTCGGCGATCCTGCTCGCCAGTGGTTCCATTCTGGCTTCGGCCGCGAGCGCGCAGGCGATTGAACCTGCCACCGAGGCCCAGCCGGACAGTGGGGCGCAGCCGGGGATCGATGTCATCATCGTGACCGCGCAGAAGCGCGATCAGGCGGTCAACGACGTGCCTCTTTCGATCAGTCTCGCCACCGGGGAGACGCTGGCGCAGACCGGCGTGCAGAACGTCGCAGACCTGCCCAAGCTCGTGCCCGGCCTGACATTTACGCCCAGCCTCAACGCGTCGCCGATCCTGACGCTGCGCGGAGTCGGGTTCAACGAATACACGCTGGGCGCAAGTCCCACCGTCAGCGTGTATAACGATCAGGCTCCGGTGCCCTTCCTCTCCATGGCGCGCGGCAACACCTTCGATCTCGAGCGAGTCGAGGTATTAAAGGGGCCGCAGGGCATCCTGTTTGGCCAGAACTCGACCGGGGGCGCGATCAACTACATCGTCGCCAAGCCCGTCGATCGCTTCGAGGCGGGATTCGACGCGTCCTATGGGCGGTTCGACGAAACCGTGGTCAGCGGCTTCGTGAACGTGCCGCTAGGCGACACGCTGGCCGGCCGAGTCTCGGTCCGCACGCTGCAGATGTCGGACTGGCAGTACGATTACCGCAATCCTAGCGATACGCACGGCTCGCAGGACTTTCTCGAAGGCCGCGCGCAGATCGGCTGGCAGCCGTCGAGCGGCGTCAACGTGCTTCTGTCCGCTTCGGGCTGGCGCGACAAGTCGGATACGCCCGGCACGCAAATCACCGGCTTCCGCTTTCAGACCACCGCGTCGGCCGCAGCCCAGCAGCGCGCCAACGCTCTACTCGCCGTCCCGCTGGCGCCGGAGGAGGCGCGCGCGTCCAGTTGGGGCGATTTTCCGCGGGAGCGGGACGACAATTACCTGCAAGTCTCCCTGCGTGGCGATTTCGACATGAGCGATAGCGTCACCTTCACCTCGCTGACGTCCGTCGATCGCTATCGCGAAGACTATTCTTACGACCGCGACGGCACTTCGCTCAGGATCCTGGATCTGCTCGAGTCGCTCGGCAGCATCGACGACTTTTCTCAGGAGCTTCGTCTGACCGGCGTCGGCGATCGCTTGAACTGGGTGCTTGGCACAAACATTTTCACCGCCCAGGCATCATCCGTCAACACCTTGACCGTCGCGGATGCGACGAACGGAATCATCCTCGGCCGACCGTTCAGCATAGTGACGCAAACCTTCGATCTGGATATCGACGAGTTCTCTTTCTTCGGTAACGCCGATCTGACGCTCGGCTCGATCGTGACGCTGACCGGTGGTTTGCGGTACACGAACAGCGCCCGTCGGTATAACGGCTGTACCCGTGGCGATGCCGGACTTTCGGCCGGATTGACACAGCTTTCGACGATCCTTTCGGGCAGCCCGACGACGCCGATCGTTCCGGGTGAGTGCGTGACCCTTCTGGCCAACCAGAAGCCCGGTGAGTTCTTCGACCGCCTGGAGGAAGACAACCTGTCATGGCGCGCTGGTGTGACCGTGGAGCCGTCGGCGGACGCACTGCTTTACGCCAACGTGACGAAAGGTTTTAAATCGGGCAGCTATCCAATCCTTTCGGCATCCACCTTCACGCAGTTGCTGCCGGTGACGCAAGAATCGATCCTGGCTTACGAAGCCGGCTTCAAGCTGACTCTGGCCGACCGGCGCGTCCAACTGAACGGAGCGGCGTTCTATTACGACTACCAGGACAAGCAAGTGCGCGGAAACATCCTCGTGCCGGTGTTCCAGGTGATCGAACGACTGGTCAACGTGCCAAGCTCGAGGATCGCAGGGGCTGAACTGCAACTGCAGGTCGCGCCCGTCACCGGACTGACCCTTTCGGCATCGGGCACCTATCTGGACACCAAAATCCTGGAGTTCACGGGACTGAACGATGCACGCGTCTCGCAGGATTTCCGCGGCCAGCCGATACCCTACACACCGAAATGGCAGATTTCGGGCGATGCCGAATATCGGTTCTACGACATCGGCAATTTCGAACCCTTCGTCGGCGCGAACTTCGTTTACAACAGCGAGACCAATTCGGCGATCTCCACACCCGCATTCGCGCGTATCAAACCGTTTACGGTGATCGATCTGCGCGCCGGTGTAACGACGGCCGACGGGCGTTGGACCATCGCCGCCTATGGCCGCAACGTGACCAACGAGTATTATTGGACGAACGCCTATGCGACGCAGGACGTCATCGTGCGTAACGCCGCACGACCCGTCACCTACGGATTACGAGTGAGCGCACGGTTCAACTGAGGGGCGGTGCTACACCGGATTCTCTCTCTCTCTCTTCGGTGCTTGAAACCGCATTCCAACTCCCGGCAGCCGATGACGGCTGCCGGGTTTTTTTGTGCCGCGATCGCACTTTGCCCGGCCCAGCAGACAGCGCGCTGGCGCGGTGCGCCCCACGCAATTCGTTGACGTTATGGTACCGAAAAGGGGCGGGGCCGGCTTAACTGGCCGACAGCACGCCCGAAGCGCGGGGCGACCGCGCCGGCCCGGGAACGGTATTTCAGCAGTACCGCTCGCGCAGAACCCGCTTCAAAACCTTGCCGCCAGCGTTCTTGGGCAGTTCGTCCGCGATGATCACCTTTGACGGGCATTTGTAGTGCGCGATGCGTCCCCGGGCGTATGCGATCAGTTCCGCCTCGTCGACCATGCGGTCGGGCTTTGGCACGACCACCGCAGTCACCGCCTCGCCCCAGCGATCGCAGGGGCGCCCGATGACCGCGATCTCACCCACGGATTCGTGAGAGGCAAGCGCCGCTTCCACTTCCGCCGGGTAGACATTCTCGCCGCCGCTGATGACCATGTCCCTGATCCGGTCGCGGATCGTCAGATAGCCGGAGGCGTCCCGGCTTCCGACATCGCCCGTGCGGTACCAGCCGTCATCGAGCACCGCCGCGGTTTCCTCCGGCAGGCGCCAGTACCCCTTCATAAGCGTATCGCACCGGATGAGGATTTCGCCCGGTTCTCCGGGCGGCAGGTCCGCGCCATCTTCATCCACGATGCGGATGGTTACCCCGTCGAGAGGCTTGCCGCATGATCCCAGGACCGCCGCGTCCCCGCTGCGGTGCTCTTCGGGGCCGAGAACCGTGCCGCTCGTGAACGTCTCGCTCATCCCGAACAATTGCAGGAAACCGCAGTCGAGCGCGGTCTGTGCGCGGGCGAGCAGCGCGGGCGTGATCGACGATCCGCCGTAGATAACCAGCTTGAGCGATGCGAAGGCAGACATATCGATCGTAGGCGAATCCACGATCAGTTGGATCAGCGCCGGAACCAGGCCGATGCGCGTCGCTCCGTGGCGCTGCGCCATGTCGGCGATGGCGGCGGGTATCGCATCGCGCAGGATGATCGCGCCAGCCCCCGAGGTGAGAGAGAAGGACAGCATCAGCAGCGCGCTGACATGGAACAGCGGCAGGACGATCAGCATGCGATCATCGGTGGTCCATTCGCTGCCGATCTGGCCGGAATGCACGACCTGCGCGCCCCGCAGCACTGAACTGTGAGTCAATTCGACGCCCTTCGGCTTTCCGGTGGTGCCCGAACTGTAGATCTGGAGCAGAATGTCGTCGGGGTCGATGGCGGGCAGCGCGCCCACGTCGGCATCGACGCAGGCCTGCCATGCGGCGTCATCGTCCACATCGACGGTGTCGAGCCCGCTCGCCGCAGCATAAGGGCCATGTTCGCGGCTGTGGAATAGCAACGAGGCTTCGCAATTGCCGACGACATAATCCAGCTCCTCATCGGACAGGCGCCAGTTGATCGGCGTGAACACGCAGCCCGCGAAGCCGCAGGCGATCAGCAGCACCGCCATGCGATCATGGTTGCGTCCCAGATAAGCGACCCGGCTGCCCTTCGTGAGGCCCCTGGCCGCGAAGTGGGCAGCGATGTTCCGTGCTTCATTGGCAAGCGCGCCGTGAGATCGCGTGCGGTCTTCGAAAATCGTCGCGGGCATATCGCCGAGATTGCGTGCGTTCGCTTCGACGAGGTCGCCCAAGGTCCGATACTGATCCATCTCCACTCCCATTCCCGTGTTCCAAGCTCCATGCGCTCGCGCCGGGGCGGGTTTCGCCATGCCTCCGGCAATCTGGAAGAAAGCACGATCGCGAGGCAATTGCAAACCGTCGCGTCGGACTAAGAATGGGAGGCGCGGAAAAGCGACGGTCTATCGGGCAGATGGCTGCGCGAATGCCAGCGTGCCGCTCGCTTCCAGCTCCGCGGCACGCTCGGCGGACAGTCCGAATCGCTGGAGGATGTCCAGGGGCTCAGGGCCAGGTTGCGACGGGTGGCGCGCCGTGGTGCGGGAAAAGCGCGGTGCGGGCGTGGGCTGGACGATGCCTTGCGCCTCCACGAAGGTGTCACGCGCCCGGTTGTGCGGATGTCGCGGGGCTTCCTCCATCGACAGTACGGGTGCAACGCAGGCGTCGGTCTGTTCGAGCAGCGCGCACCATTCGTCACGCGTGCGGGTGGCGAAGATCGCGGCGACCCGGCGCTTCAGGTCGGGCCAGGCGGCGCGGTCGAATTGGTTCTCAAAGGCGGGATCGTCCATTCCGGCCAGGCTGCACAGCGTGCGGTAGAACGGCTTTTCGATCGCGCCGACCGCGATGAAGCGATCGTCGCGCGTGCGATAGGTGTCGTAGAAATGCGCGCCGCTGTCGAGGAAGTTACTCCCCCGCTCATCCCGCCACTGGTCCTGCGCGCGCAGCGACCACATCAGCGTGGCGAGCAGCGCGGAGCCATCGACCATTGCGCAATCGACGACCTGGCCCTGGCCGCTGGCGCGCGCCTGGATGATCGCGGCGCACATCCCGAAGGCAAGCAGCAGGCCGCCGCCGCCATAATCGCCGAGCAGGTTAGCGGGCGCGGTAGGGCATTCCCCCGCGCGGCCCAGCATGTGCAGCGTGCCCGACAGGGCGAGATAGTTGATGTCGTGCCCGACATCCGCGGCCTTGGGCCCGGTCTGGCCCCAGCCGGTCATGCGACCGTAAACGAGCGCGGGATTGAGGCCGAGAAGGAGGTCCGGCCCAAGACCCAGCCGCTCCATCACGCCGGGACGATAGCCTTCGATCAGGCCATCCGCCTGTCCGACCAAATCCCTGACGATGCCGACGCCTTCCGGTGTCTTGAGATCGACCTGGATCGCCGGCCGTCCGCGCAGCATCACGTCGGCCCCGTCATCCGCGCCGATCGGGGACGCGGTTCCGCCCAACCGTTCGATCCGGATGATGTCCGCGCCGTGATCTGCGAGCATCATCCCGGCGAAGGGGCCGGGCCCGATCCCCGCCATTTCCACGATCCGGACCCCCTTAAGCGCTCCCATACGTCTCCCCTTTTGTTTGCCGCAACCGGTACAGCCATTGACATAGACCGACCGGACGGTTTATCAATAGCGCAAGATGGTTTTTGGGGACTTTGGATGACGCCGAACACTGCGCAGGTCACGCCGGCAATGGCGGGGCCGACGGGCCTGTCGGTCCGCGATCGGATACGGCCCGACTCGGTACACGGATCGCTCTACACCGACCCCGCCCTGTTCCAGCTGGAGCTGGAGCGGATCTGGCGGCGCGGCTGGGTCTATGTCGGCCATGAGAGCGAAGTGCCTAGGCCGAATGATTTTGTGATGAAGTCGATTGGTCCCGAGCCGCTGATCATGATCCGTGGCAAGGACGGCGAGATCCGACTGTTGCACAATCGCTGCCCCCACCGCGGCAACCGCGTGTGCATGGAGGAGAAGGGGCGGTCCTCGGTCTTCATGTGCCCCTATCACGGCTGGACCTTCAACACCGATGGAAGCCTGCGCGCCTATCCGTTTCCGTCCGGATACGAAGGCGTCGACAAGGAACGGTTCGGCCTCGGCCAGGTCGCCCGGGTGGAAAGCTACCGCGGCTTCGTGTTCGCATCGCTGGCCGAGGACGGTCCGACTCTTGCCGAACATTTGGGTTCCGCACGCGATTCCATCGACTTGCTGTGCAGCAATTCGCCCACCGGAGAGATCGAGGTCACAGCGGGTTTCCTGAAGCACAAGGTGAAGTCGAACTGGAAGTTCGTCGCCGAGAACGAAACCGACGGCTATCACCCCTCCTTCGTCCACGGCTCAATCTTCCAAGTGGCGGACAGCGGGATCGGATCGCTCTACAACGACAAGTCGGACGCGGTCGCACGCTACCTGGGCGAAGGGCATTCCGAGATCGACCTGCGCCCGGAATTCCGCAAGCGGGGCGAGCCGCTGAGCTGGTTCGGCACGACGGCGGAACGGCTGCCCGATTACGTCGCGCAGATGGAAGCGGCGAATGGCGTGGACGAAGCGCGGCGGATCATGATCGACGGTACGCCGCACACAATGATCTTCCCGAACCTGTTCATCGCCGAAATCCAGCTGTTCGTTCTCCAGCCGACCGCAGTGGACGAGACGGTGCAGCACGTCACTGCGCTCCAGTTCAAGGGCGCGGACGATCTCAATAAACGGATGCGGCAGCAGACGATGGGCTCGGTCGGTCCGGCGGGCTTCCTGCTGGCCGACGATGCCGAAATGTACGAGCGCACGCAGTTGGGCGCGCAGGCGCTCGATCCCGAATGGCTGTTCCTAGGACGCGGCACCGGGCGCGAGCGGGCGGACGAGGACGGCTTTCTCGTCGGCGACGCGACCGACGAGACGCCCAGCCGCGGCTTCTGGCGCCATTACGCCGACCTCATGTCCGATGGTGCGGCATGAGCGTGCGTGACGATCTGCTACTGACCAGACGGATCGCGCAGTTCCTGTATCGCGAGGCCGAATACGCCGACCTGCACGAATACGAGGAATGGGAAAAGCTGTGGGAGGATGACGGCATCTACTGGGTGCCCGCCAACGGGGACGGCGGCGATCCCGATCACGAGATGTCGATCCTCTATGACAACCGCTCGCGCATCGCATTGCGGGTCAAGCAGCTGATGACGGGGCGGCGCCTCGCCCAGTCGCCGCTGTCGCGGCTCAGCCGCTCGGTCTCCAACGTCCGCATCGTCGGGCGAGAAGATGACGAGATCATCGTCACGGCAAATGTCCTGATCTTCGAATCCCACACGCGGGGCGAACAAACCTGGGGCACGCGCACCGAATACCGGCTGCGCGAACGCGACGACGATTTCCGCATCGTGCGCAAGAAGGTCGTGCTGACCAACAATCACAAGGCGCTCTACACCATGGCTTTTCTCGTATGAGCGCTGCTCCCCAAATGCTGATGGCGGACGGCGCGGCGACGCTGGCGCTGCACGAGGACGGGGTGATGCATCTCACCATGAACCGTCCGGCTAGTTCGAACAGCGTGGACGCGCAAAGCATGCCCGTGCTGCTCGACGCGATCCGGATGGTGCAGCAGCGGCGCGAGGCGCGCGCTCTGCTGCTGACCGGTGCAGGCAAGAATTTCTGCGCGGGCGGCGACGTCAAGAGCTTCCGCGACCAAGGCGCGGACCTGCCGCAGTATATTCGAGTCGCGACCGCGCAGCTCGCCCAAATCACGCAAGGGCTGATGCGGTTGCACGTGCCGGTCATCGCCGCGGTGCAGGGCTTCGCGGCGGGCGGGGGCGGCATGGGGCTGGTCTGCGCGGCCGATCTCGTGGTCGCGGGCGAGAGCGCGCGCTTCATGACAGGCGCAACGCGCGTCGCGATGGTGCCTGACGCAGGCGTGACCGCCACGCTGGCCCGGCTGGTCGGGTTCCGCCGCGCGATGGAAATGGTTTTGCTCAATTCGGTGATCACGGCCGAGGATGCGCTGGCCATCGGCCTCATCAACCGCGTGGTGCCCGACGATCGGATCGAGGCCGAAGCAATGGATATTGCGCGCGAGATCGCCCGCGGCGCGCCGCTGGCGATGGGCATGGCCAAGCATCTGCTGTGGAGCGGGCAGGTTCTGCCTCCCGAAGCGGCGATGCCCGAAGAGAACGCCGCGCAGGTGCGGCTTTGCGGGACCGCGGATGCGCTGGAGGGGCTCGACGCCGTGATCGCACGCCGCGACCCCGTGTTCGAAGGACGATGACGGGGGAAGCCAGACGCGCCCTGGTGACCGGCGCGGGCCAGGGCATCGGCGCCGCGATCGTGCGCCGTCTGGTCGCGGATGGATGCGCGGTCACGGCGATCGACCGAGACGGCGCGGCGCTCGACCGGCTTGCCGAGGAGACCGGCGCCCGCCCGCTCCTGCTCGACCTGACGGACCAGCGCGCGATTGCGGGCGCGCTTGCGGACGCACCCGCCTTCGCGGTCGTGGTGAACAATGCGGGCATCGATCAGCATGCCTTCTTCACCGACACCACGCCGGAGGACTGGCGCCGCCTGCTAGCGATCAATCTCGAAGCAGTCTTCGCGATCACCCATGTCACGTTGCCCGCCATGCGCGCGGCGGGCGCGGGGCGGATCGTCATGATCGCATCGGAGGCAGGTCGGCTGGGTTCGCGCGGCGGGGCGGTCTATGCCGCGGCGAAGGCGGGGGTGATCGGCTTTGCCCGTTCGATCGCGCGCGAGAATGCGGATCGCGGGATCACCGCCAATGTGGTGGCACCCGGCCCGGTCGACACGCCGCTCTTGCGCGCCGCAGTTAACGCGCGCGGCGAACGCCTGCTGCACGCGATGGAGGCCGCGCCCCTGATGGGTCGATTGGGCACGCCGGAAGAGGTCGCCGCCGCGGTCGGCTTCCTCGCTAGCGAGGGTGCCGCCTTCGTCACCGGCGAGGTGCTGGGCGTCTCGGGCGGGATGGGCTGCGGCGCATGAGCAAGGTCGATCAGGCGATCGAGCGGGTGCGCGCGGTCTATGGCAGCTGGCGGCGCGACACGCCGCTCGCCGCGATGCGTGCGGATTGGGATCGGCTGTTCGCGCCGCTGGCGCCGCCCGACGCCGCGCTTGAGCCCGTGCGCATCGGCGACCTAGACGCGGCTTGGCTGCGCGCGCACGGAACAAACGAAGACGGTCGCGGCGGTGCGAACGCGATCCTCTATCTTCACGGCGGTGGCTTCCGGCTCGGCTCGCCGCGGTCGCATCATCGGCTCATGGCCGATCTGTCGCGCGCGACGGGCGCCCCGGTCCTCGGTCTCGACTATCGTCTCGCTCCCGAACACCCATTTCCCGCAGCACTCGACGATACGCTGGTCGCGTGGCGCTGGCTTCGCGCGCAGGGTTATGCCGCCAGCGATTTGGCGCTGGCCGGAGACAGCGCGGGCGGTTGCCTGGCGCTCGGCGCGATTCTGCGCCTTCGCGACGGCGGCGAGGATCTGCCCGCCGCGGCCTATCTGCTTTCCGCCTGGACCGACCTGACGGCCAGCGGCGAAAGCTTCGACAGCCGGGCGGATGCCGATCCGATCCATGACCGCCGGATGATCCGCGCGATCGCGCAGGGGATGCTGGCCGGAGCCGATCCGAGCGATCCGGCCGTTTCCCCACTCTTCGCCGACCTTTCGGGCTTGCCCCCGCTGCTGTTTCAGGTGGGCGACCGCGAAACGGTGTTGAGCGACAGTGTCGATTTCGCGCAACGCGCGCGGGCGGCGGGCGTCTCTGCGGAGGCGCAGGTGTGGCCCGGCATGATCCATGTGTTCCAACAATTTCCCGATCTCCTGCCCGAAGCGGGCGAGGCGATCGGGCAGGGCGGACGATTCCTGCAAAAGCATTTCGGGGAGACTGCGGCGTGATCGGAATTACCGGCTATGGGGCCTATCTGCCCCGGCTGCGGATGCGCAGGCAGGCGATCGCCGAGGCCAATGCGTGGTATGCGCCCAATATCCGCGGCAAGGGCACGCGCACGCTCGCCAATTGGGACGAGGACGTGGTGACCATGGCGGTCGCCGCCGCGCGCGACTGCCTCGGGCGCGGGGACGATCGCGGAAATATCGCCGCGCTCATGCTCGCCTCGACCACGCTGCCCTTCGCGGAGCGGCTGAACGGCGCAATCGTGGCGCGCGCGCTGACGCTGGACAGGAGTGTCGCCGCGAGCGATGTCGGCGGCAGCCAGCGCGCCGGCCTCACCGCCCTGCAACACGCGCTCGATGCGGTTGCCGCCGGGCGCGGCGACGCGCTGGTGCTGTCCGCCGATGCCCGGCGGGCCCGCCCGGGCAGCGGGTCGGAACTGGCGTTTGGCGACGGCGCCGCCGCGCTGACGATCGGCAGCGAGGGCGTGTTGGCGCAATTTCTTGGCAGCGCGAGCGAGAGCGTCGATTTCGTGGACCGCTTTCGTCTTGCGGGCGAGCCGTTCGACTATGTCTGGGAAGAACGCTGGGTGCGCGACGAGGGCATGTCGAAGATGATGCCCGGCGTCATCGGCGCGGCACTGGCCGATGCGGGCATCGATCCGGGATCGGTGGATCACTTCATCATGCCCAGCACGCTTCGCAACATCGATGCGCAGGTCGCCAAGGCCGTCGGCATTCCGGCCGATGCGGTCGTGCCCACGCTGTTCGAGCGGATCGGCGAATGCGGCACCGCCCATGCGCTGATCCTGTGCGCCAAGGTGCTCGAAACCGCGAAGCCGGGCGAACTCATCGTCCTGGGCCAGTTCGGCAGCGGCGCGCAGGCAATGGTGTTTCGCGTCACGGACGAGGTGGGGGCGGTACGCCCCCTGAGAGGCGTGTCGGGCTGGATGGCGCGCGGGGTGGAGGAAGACCGCTATACCAAATTCCTCTCCTTCAAGGGCGAGATCGCGCTGGAGCGCGGGATGCGAGGCGAACAGGATCAGAAGACTGCCCTGTCGACCGCCTATCGCCATGAAGACGCGTTGCTTGGTTTCGTAGCGGGCCGGTGCGAGGTGACGGGAGAAGTCAGCTTTCCGCCGAGCCGCATCATCTACGCCGAGGGGCAGCCACTGAAGGACACGCAGCGCCCCTATGGTTTGGCCGAACGCCCGGCCAAGGTGCTCAGCTGGTCGGCGGAATACCTCTCGTTCCACCGGTCCCCGCCGCATTGCTACGGGCAGATCGATTTCGACGGGGGCGGGCGCGTCCTGATGGAATTCACCGACGTCGATCCGGACGCGATCGATAGTGGGATGGATGTGGAGATGACATTCCGGATCAAGGCGATCGACGAGACGCGCGGATATCGCCGCTATTTCTGGAAGGCGACGTCCGCGCGGCCCGCACAGGAGGAACACTGACATGGCGAGCGGAATCAAGGATAGGGTCGCGATCCTGGGCATGGGATGCACCCGCTTCGGCGAACGCTGGGACGCCAGCCCGGAAGACCTGATGGTCGAGGCCTTTGGCGAAGCGCTGGAGGATGCTGGCATCGAGCCCGGCCAGATCGACGCAGCTTGGTTTTCGACGCACATGCCCGATGTTGGCACCGGGCGCGGCGGCGTGCCGATGTCGATCGCGCTGCGCCTGCCCAATATCGGCGTGACGCGGGTAGAGAATTTCTGCGCCGGCGGATCGGACGCGATTCGCAACGCGGTCTATTCCGTAGCAGCGGGTGCGACCGATATCGCACTGGCGCTGGGAGTCGAGAAGCTGAAGGACACCGGCTATGGCGGCCTGCCCGTCACCAATGTCGGAACGCTGATCCCGCAATGGTATCCGGCGGCGGTCGCGCCCGCGAATTTTGCCCAGCTGGCCAGCGCCTATCGCGCCAAGCACGGGATCGATGCCGATCTGCTCAAGCGCGCGATCGCGCATGTCTCGGTCAAGAGCCACGACAACGGCGCCAAGAACCCCAAGGCGCATCTGCGCAAGCCGATCACCGTGGAACAGGTCCTCGACGCGCCGATCATTGCCGAACCGCTGGGCCTGTTCGATTGCTGCGGCGTGTCGGACGGCGCGGCGGCGGTGATCGTGACCACGCCCGCTATCGCGCGGTCGCTGGGCAAGAACGATCTTGTCACGTTCAAGGCGCTTCAGCTGGCTACGTCCAACGGGTGGGAATTGCAGGGATCGGGCTGGGACGGTAGCTATTTCCACACCGCCCGCATCGCCGCTCGGCGCGCCTATGACGAGGCCGGGATCGCAGATCCGCGGCGGGGCATCGACCTGACCGAAGTCCACGACTGCTTTTCGGTCACCGAGCTGGTGACGATGGAGGATCTCGGGCTTGCTGACGAAGGCGGGGCGGTGCGCGACGTACTTGACGGTGCGTTCGATGCTGACGGGCGCATTCCGTGCCAGATCGACGGCGGCCTGAAATGCTTCGGCCATCCCGTCGGGGCGAGCGGCATCCGCATGCTCTACGAAGTTTATCTTCAGCTGCTCGGCCGCGCGGGCGCGCGCCAGCTTGCCGATCCGAAGATCGGGCTGACGCATAATCTGGGCGGGCAGCCATCGCAGAATGTCTGTTCGGTGCTGATCGCGGGGCTGGAAAAGGCATGAACGCGGTCGTGCTTCTCGACCGGCCGCGCGTTGGTGTCGCGCGGCTGCTGATCAACCGGCCGGACAAGCGCAACGCGATCGATCATGCCGTTCGCGAGGCGATGTACGAGCGTATCGGCGAGCTTGGCAGCGACGACGAAACGCGCGCGCTCGTGATCGGCGGCGTAGGCGGCGTGCTCTCCGCCGGGGGCGACCTGCCGAGCATGGCAGGGCTGGACGAAGCCGGTGCCCGCTCGCGGATGGAGCATATCCATCGCCTGTGCGGCGCCATCGCGCAGGCGCCGTTTCCGGTGATCACCGCGGTCGAAGGTGTGGCCGCGGGCGGTGCGGTCGGCATGGCCCTGCTGGGCGATCACATCGTCGCGGAGGAGGATGCGCGCATACTGTTTCCCTTCCTGACGCTCGGCCTGACGCCCGACTGGGGCCAGTTGCTGACCCTGCCGCGCAGGATCGGGATCGGCCCGGCGCGCCGCGTCTTGACGTCAGGCGATACCATTAAGGGGGCCGAGGCCCACCGCCTCGGGCTGGCGGATGCGGTGACGGCGAAGGGCGCGGCAATGGATGCGGCGCTGGACGCGGCGCAGCGCCTCGCCGACCTGCCGATGGGCGCGTTTCTGCGGATGCGCGAGCGTCTGAATGCAGGCGCCGAAGCGCTCGATGCCGAATTGCGGCGCGAAGCCGACGATCAGGCGATCTGCCTGACCGGCCCCGAATTCGCGGAAGGCTTCGCTGCTTTCGCGGAAAAGCGGAAACCCGATTTCACGAAAGCTGCGCGGCGATGACGCCCTCGGATCAGGAAATTGTCCAGGTGGAGCGGGACGGTGCGGTCGCGCTGGTCAGGCTCAACCGCCCGGAAAAGCACAACGCGCTGGACCTGGCCATGCGGCGCGCCCTGGCGAAAGCGGTCGAGGCGCTTGTCGCCGAAGACGGGATCCGCGCCATCGTGATCGCAGGTAGCGATACGGTGTTCGCTGCCGGCGCGGATCTGTCGTTGCTGGCGGAAAAGGGTGCGCAAGAAGTCGCCAACCTTGCGTTGCCGTCTTACTGGGCACCCCTGGTTCACTGCCCCAAGCCGCTGTTCGCGGCGGTGAACGGCGTGGCGCTTGGCGCGGGATGTGAGCTGGCGCTGCTTTGCGACGTGATCGTGGCCGATCGCGGCGCTGCCTTCGGCCAGCCTGAGCTGGGTGTCGGCATCATGCCCGGTGCGGGTGGAACCCAGCGCCTGATCCGCGCGGTCGGAAAATCGGTTGCCGGGGCCATGCTCTATGCAGGCGAACGGCTATCCGGCGAACGGGCCCATGCGCTCGGCCTCGTCGCGGTCCTGACCGAACAGGGTATGGCCGTCGACGCCGCCATGGCGCTCGCGCGCCGCGCAGCGCACATGCCCGCCCGTGCGGTGGCGGCAACGAAGCGCACGCTCGCGCTCGGTGCCGATTTGCCGCTGGAGGCGGCTCTCGCGCTGGAAAACCGCGAATTTCTGCTGCTCTTCGACACGTGGGACAAGAGTGAAGGTATGACGGCTTTTCTGGAAAAGCGACGCCCGGAGTTTCGCGGATGCTGAATACGGACCAGCAGCAGACCGTCGGCGTTGTCGGCGCAGGAACGATGGGGCGCGGAATCGTGCAGCTGTTTGCTGCGGCGGGACACCGGGTCCACTGCGTCGATGCGGTACCCGGCGCTGCTCGGGACGCGCTCGACGCCGTGGGCGCGATGTTCGACACGCTGGTCGCGAAAGGCCGGATGGACGCGGACGCCGCCCGATTGGCGCGCGGCGCGATGTCCGCGCACGACGATCTCGCCGGGCTAGCCGACTGCACGCTCGTGATCGAGGCCATTGTCGAGGATCTTTCGGTCAAGCGCACCGTGTTTGGGGACCTCGAGAGGATCGTCCCACGCGAGGCTATCCTTGCCACCAACACCTCCTCGCTCATGGTTTCGGAGATCGCCGCCGGATGCGAGCGGCCGGAGCGGGTTGCTGGACTGCACTTCTTCAACCCCGTGCCGCTGATGCGCGTGGTCGAGGTCATCGCGGGCGTGCGCACGGCGCCGGATGTTGTCGCGCGGCTGAGAACGCTCGTCGCGAGCACGGGGCATCGCGCCATCGCCGCGGCGGATCAGCCGGGCTTCGTGGTCAACCATGCCGGGCGCGGCCTTTATACGGAAGGTTTGCGGATTCTGGAGGAGCAGGTCTGCACACATGTCGAGATCGACCGCGTCCTGCGCCTATCGGCGGGTTTTCGCATGGGGCCGTTCGAGTTGCTTGACCTTACCGGGCTGGATGTGTCGGGCCGGGTGATGGAGGCGATCTACGAACAGTTCCAACAGGAACCGCGCTTCCGCCCTTCATCGCTAGTTCCGCCGCGGATCGCGGCGGGCCTGCATGGCCGCAAATCGGGCGAGGGATGGTATCGTTACCAGGATTGCGAGCGCGAGGATGCCGGACTGCCGGCGCCAGCATTCCCCGATGGCGTTTCGGTCTGGATCGATCCGGAGGCGCCAGACGCGGAAAGGTTGTGCGCCCTGGCCGGATCGCATGCGGTCGGGCAGGCGGAAGCGGACAGCGTCCTCATCGTGCAACCCTGGGGTGTCGATGCGACGACGGCCGCACTCGAGCGCGGGCTAGATGCCGCGCGCACGGTGGCGGTCGATCCGCTACCGCGCCTAGACCGCCACCGCACGGCGATGATGACCGCCGCGACGCTGCCGCGCTACCGGGATGCGGCACACGCCATGCTCGCCTCGGGTGATGCCGGGGTTACCATGATCGCGGACAGCCCGGGCTTCATCTGTCAGCGCGTCTTGGCGGTGGTCGTCAATATCGCGGCCAACATCGCCCAGCGCGGGATCGCTACCGTAGATGATCTCGAGGATGCCGTGCGGCTGGGCCTGGGCTATCCCGACGGTCCGCTCGGCTGGGGCGATGCGATCGGGCCCGCGCGGGTGCTGACCATCCTCGAAGGGTTGCAGCGCGTCACCGGCGATCCGCGCTATCGCCCCGCACCCTGGCTGGCGCGCCGCGCGCGTCTGGGGTTGTCCTTGCTTTCGCCCGAGCCGGCGCGCCATGACTGAGAGCGCGGAGCGGCCTTTCGAAAGCTGGATCGGGTCCGATCGCTGCGTGCGCGACCCCGTGGCGCGCTTCCCCGCAGCCGCTCTGGCGGCGCTGCTCGGCCACGACGAGGGCCCAGCGGACGCATTGCCTTTGCCCTGGCACTGGCTCTACGCGCTTGATGTGGCGGCCCCCGGCCAGACGGGTGCGGACGGCCACCCGGCTCGCGGGGGCTTTCTACCGCCGGTCGAATTGCCCCGCAGGATGTGGGCCGCCAGCGAGATCGAGATCGTTCGGCCGCTCCGTCTCGGCGAGGCCGCGACACGCGTGTCGACGATCGTGGATATCGTGCCCAAGTCCGGGCGCAGCGGGCCGCTTGTCTTCGTGACCGTGGAGCATGTCTGGCGACAGGCGGGCGAGGACAGGCTGCGCGAGAAACAGACGATCGTCTATCGGGGGGAGGGCGACACCGCGCCCGCCAGAACGATTGACGCAACGCCAGACAAGCCGCTCGACAGGGCCCATCTTCGCCGCGAACTCACGCCCGATCCGGTAATGCTGTTTCGTTACTCCGCGCTGACTTACAACGCGCACCGCATCCATTATGATCTCCCCTATGCGCGCGACGAAGAGGGATATCGCGGGCTTGTCGTCCACGGACCGCTGATCGCCACGCTGCTGCTGGACGTAGGGCTGCCGCTGGCGGAGGGGCGCGCGGCGCGGCATTTCGCGTTCCGCGCGCAGAGCCCCGCTTTCGCCGGCGAACCGCTGCTGCTCCACGCCAGGGCGGAAGACCAAGCCATTGCGATGTGGAGTACTGATGCGGCGGGCCGCGTGGGCATGACGGCCCGCCTCGATCTCAGTGCCCATTCCACCGGAAGGACGCCCCGATGACTCTACCTGACCCCGCACCTGACGCTCGCGATCGGGCCACGCGCTGGATCGGGCGCCTGCAAGAGCTTGCCGGTCGCCTTATCGCTGGATTGGCCGAAGCCATCGCGGGCCCGGATGACTCAACCTCGGCCGATGATCTTCAGATCGAGACGTTCGAACTGGCGTGGGCGGCGGCGGAATTGCGCGCGGCGCGGGCGGGGCTGGAGGTGGATGGCGGGCTGGCAGGCGAACTCGCCCAGCTGTTCGCGGCGGATGCGGGAGAAGCGGTTCTCGCGCGGCTGGAGGCGGTCGCGCGCGCTCTCGGGCGGCATGGCGACGATCTGCAGGCTGTGCGCGCCGATCCGGACTGGGCTGCCTTCCTGCGCGAGGCGGCGTCCCCCGCCGCCCTGCGTCGGCTGGGCGGGGCGGTGGTCGAGGCGCGCGGCGACGATCATGATCCCGATCTCGACGAGGCCACCCGCATGGCGCGCGACGCCTTCGGTCGTTTTGCCAGCGATGTCGTGGCGCCGAGGGCAGAGGATATCCATCGCCACGATCGGACCGTGCCAGAAGCGATACTGGGCCCGATGCGCGAAATGGGCGCCTTTGGCCTCGCCATCCCCGAGCGCTACGGCGGTTTCGCCGCCGACGAGGGCGATGCCGCGCTGACTATGGTCGCGGTGACCGAAGTTCTGTCCGAAGCCTCGCTCGCCGCCGCGGGCAGCCTGATCACGCGCCCCGAAATCCTCAGCCGCGCCCTGCTCGCGGGCGGGACCGAAGCGCAGAAGGAGCATTGGCTGCCCCGGATCGCGGTGGGCGATCCGCTGTGTGCCATCGCGATCACCGAACCGGATTACGGGTCCGATGTCGCCGGATTGCAACTGCGCGCGACGCGGGTCGAGGGCGGCTGGCGGCTGGACGGCGCGAAGACCTGGTGCACTTTCGCGGGCAAGGCGGAACTGCTGATGGTGGTCGCGCGCACCGATCCCGACCGAACCAAGGGCCATCGCGGGCTGACGCTCATGATGGTGGAGAAGCCGTCCGACGAAGGGCACGACTTTGCTCATGAGCAGCCCGAGGGCGGACGCCTGCAAGGGCGCGCCATTCCCACGATGGGCTATCGCGGGATGCATTCCTTCGACCTGTCGTTCGAGAACTGGTTCGTGCCCGACGATCGCGTGATCGGCGAGGACAGCGGTATCGGGCGTGGGTTCTACCTGACCATGGCGGGCATGACCGGGGGCCGGATGCAGACCGCTGCGCGCGCATCGGGCGTCATGCGCGCCGCGCTGCGGGCCGCGATCCGCTACGCGCTGGACCGGCGTGTGTTTGGCGATCCGCTGGCGCGGTTCGCGCTGACCGAGGCGAAGATCGCGCGCATGGCGGCACGGGCGCTGGTCTGCCGCCGCCTCGCCTATGCGGTCGCGCGGGGCGGCGAGGGCAAGGATGCCGCGTTCGACGCGGCGCTCGCCAAGCTGATCGCGTGCCGGTCCGCCGAACTGGTGACGCGCGAGGCGCTGCAGATCCACGGCGGCATGGGCTATGCCGAGGAGAGCGAGGTCAGCCGCCTGTTCGTCGACGCGCGGGTGTTGTCGATCTTCGAAGGTGCGGAGGAAACGCTTGCGCTCAAGATCGTCGGACGCACGCTTATCGAACGGGCGGGAACGCACCGTGCGGTCGCGGCCGCATGACGCGCGCGATCACTCCGATACTGGCCGATCTGCGCGTGGTCGAGGTGTCGGCCTTCGTCGCCGCACCGCTGGGCGGCATGACGTTGGCCCAGATGGGCGCAGACGTGCTGCGGATCGACGATATTCGCGGCGCGCTCGATGGGCAGCGCTGGCCGGTCTCGCAGAACGGGACCAGTTTCTTCTGGGCCGGGCTCAACAAGGGCAAGAGGTCGGTCGCGCTCGATCTGCGCAGCGAAGAAGGGCGCGAGATCGCCGCCGCGCTGGCGACCGCGCCGGGGCCGGGCGGCGGGATCGTACTGACCAATTTTCCGCCGCGCGGCTGGCTCTCCTACGACGCGCTGAAGTCGAAGCGCGAAGATATCCTCCAGCTGGTGGTGCAGGGCGATCGCCACGGCGGCAGCGCGGTCGACTACACGATCAATCCGCGAACCGGCTTGCCCGGCCTCACCGGACCTGCCGACGCGCCGGTCAACCACGTGCTTCCAGCGTGGGATCTGGTGACGGGGCAGATGGCGGCGCTGGGCCTATTGGCGGCCGAACGACACCGCGCCCGCACCGGCGCGGGGCAGCAGGTGACGCTGGCGCTGGAAGACGTCGCGCTGGCGGTCATGGGCCATCTCGGCTTCATCGGCGAAGCTGCCTACGGAACCGAGCGTCCGGCGTCGGGAAATGATCTGTTCGGCGCGTTCGGCCGTGATTTCGCGACTGCCGATGGCGGGCGGATCATGGTGGTCGGCCTGACGGGCAGGCAATGGAGCGCGCTGGTCGAAACCACCGGCATCGCCGCCGGGCTGGCCGGGATTGAGCGCCAGCGCGGGCTCGACTTCGCGCGGGAAGGCGATCGCTACCTTGCGCGCGATGCCATCGCGGACCTGATTGCGCCCTGGTTCGCGGCGCGCGGCACTGAAATGGCCTGCGCGGCGCTGACCGCGGGCGAGGTCTGCTTCGGGCGCTACCAGTCCGTGAGGCAGATGGTGGCCGTCGACACGGCCTGTTCGTCCGCCAACCCACTGTTTACCGAACTGAAACAGCCGGGCATCGGCCCGCTGTTGACGCCCGGCCTGCCGCTGCGCTTCGGCGGCAGTGGCAATCTCGCGGCCGTGCCCGCGCCGCGACCGGGCGCCGATACCGCGTCCGTGCTCGGCGATCTGCTCGGCATCACCGGCGCCGCTTACGACCGCCTCACCGATCGCGGCGTGGTTCCGCCGCCCCCCGCTTCTGCCTGAATTATCACGGAGACCCGAAATGACCACGGCCCTTTTCGACACGATGAACCCGCTCGACGACGAACATGAGATGATCCGGCAGTCGCTGCGGCGCTATGTCGAGGATCGCATCGTTCCGCGCGCCGATGCCTGGGAAGAAGACGGCTTCGTCCCGCGCGAGGTATTCCGCGAAATGGGCGAGCTGGGTTTCCTTGGCATGCGCCATCCTGAGGAATGGGGCGGCAGCGGCCTGGGGCCGCTCGCCTCGCTTATTCTCGGCGAGGAACTTGCAAGATCCACCTATGGAGGCTTCACGAGTTCGGTGACAGTCCACAGCGATATGTCGGTGCATCATATCGCCGCGAACGGATCTCCCGAACAAAAGGAACGCTATCTCCCGCGCGCCTGTGCTGGCGAGATTGTGGGCGCGATCTGCGTGACCGAGCCAGGGGCGGGCTCCGATGTCGCCTCGATGCGAACCAATGCAAAGCGGGACGGAAACGGCTGGCTTTTGAACGGCGGAAAGACCTACATCACCAATGGCGTCTACGGCGATGTCTACATCGTCGCCGCGCGAACCGATCCCGATGCGAAGCCTAGCAGGGGCATTTCGCTCTTCATTGTCGAAAAGGACACCCCCGGTTTCGATGTGGGCACGAAGTTCGAGAAGCACGGCTGGCGCTCCTCCGACACCGGCGAGCTTTTCTTCGACAACGTCAAACTGCCCGCCGACGCGCTAATCGGCGAAGAGGGCAAGGGCTTCTACTATATCGCTGGCACGTTCCAGAACGAGCGGCTCGTCGCCGCCGCCATGAGCGTGGGCCAGTGCACCCGCGCGATCGAACTGACCACCGCCTATGTCCGCGACCGGGCGGCCTTCGGCGCGCCGCTGTGGGACAAGCAGGTGGTGCGCAACCAGCTCGCCCGGATGGCGACAAAGACCGCCGCCGCGCGGGCTATGACGTACGAATGCGCGCGCATGATGGAAGCGGGCGAAGATGCGGTGCGCGAGGTTTCCATGCTCAAGGTGTTCGCGTGCGAGACCTTGCAGGAAGTGGTCCACGGCTGTCTGCAACTGCACGGCGGACTGGGCTATATCGTGGGCACGCCGATCGAGCGCATGACGCGCGATGCACGCATCCTGACCATCGGCGGCGGTGCGACCGAAGTCATGCTGGAAGAAGTCGCCAAGCGGATGTGACGCCGCGCTGCCGAAGGAGAAAGAGATGCAAGCCGATGACACCGCCCAAACCGTATCGCTCCACGTCGCAGACGAGCTGGCGACGATCACACTGACCCGGCCGGACCGGAACAACGTGATCGACGCGCAGTTCGGCCAGGAATTTCGCGATATCGCCATCGCCCTGATGGGGGATGCCGGAGTGCGGGCGATCCTGCTGCGGGGAGAAGGCGCGAATTTCTGCGTCGGGGGCGATATCCGCTCTTTCGCGAGGGAGGCCGATCTTCCCGTGGCGCTCAGGCGCATGACGCTCGACTTTCATGCCGCCATGGCGATACTCGCGCGTCTCGATACGCCGATCGTCTGCGCGGTTCAGGGTGCGGCTGCAGGCGCAGGTCTCGCACTGGCGGCGCTGTCGGATTACGTGATTGCCGAGGATACGGCGACTTTCTCCTTCGCCTACACGAAGCTCGGCCTCACCGGCGATGGCGGCATCACCTGGTTGCTGCCGCGCCTGATCGGCCTGCGCCGGTTCCAGGCTCTGGTTCTCGAAGGCAGGAGCGTCGACGCGGCAGAGGCGCTGGCAATGGGTCTCGTCTCGCGGATCGCCGGAGCCGACGGGGCGGGGGTGGAGGCGCAGGCATTCGCGCGCGAGCTGGCCGCCGGACCGACGCGGGCCTACGGCATGGTCCGCCGGCTGGCGCAAAGCAGCTTCACGCAGCCGTTCGAAAGGCAGCTGGAAGACGAAGCACAGGCGATCTGCCGCGCCGCGGCGAGCGCAGATGCGCAGGACGCCATCACCGCGTTCGCCGCGCGGAGGAAGCCGGTCTTCAAAGGTCGCTGACCGCGACGGACGTGCCGCCCGCCGCGGATCGCTTTGCGGGCTAGAAGCTGCGGCTGATGATATCCTTCATCACTTCGGTGGTGCCGCCATAGATCCGTTCGATCCGCGCATCGGCATAAAGGCGCGTAATCGGGTATTCCGTGATGTAGCCATAGCCGCCGAAAATCTGCACGCACCGGTCTACCGCCAGGCCCAGCCGCTCGCTCGCCCAATATTTGGCCATCGAAGCGACCGTGGGCGTCAGGCGGCCCGCCAGTTTCTCGGCCATGGCGTGATCGACCAGCGTGCGCGTCGCCAGCGTGTCGGTGGCGATGGCGGCAAGTTCGAATCGGATGTTCTGCATCTTTAGCAGGGGCGCGCCGAAAGCCTCGCGCTCGCCCGCGTAGCGCGTGGTGAGCTCGAGCGCATATTCCATCGCCGCAACGCAGCCGATCGCCGCCATCAGCCGTTCGTAGCCTAATTCGGACATCATCTGCTTGAAGCCTTCGCCCTCCTGCGCGCCTAGCAGGGCGTCCGCCGGAATGCGGCACTCGTCGAAAAACAGCTCGCACGTGTCCGACGAATGGAGTCCCAGCTTGTCGAGGCGCTGGCCGACCCGGAAGCCCTCCGTCGCGGTCGGGAACAGCATCATGGAGATGCCTCGCCCACGCGCCGCTGGATCGGTCTTCACGGCCATCACCAGCAGATCGGCCTGCGATCCGTTGGTGATGAAGATCTTCGATCCGTTCACGACGTAGAAGTCACCGTCGCGCACCGCGCTGGTGCGCATGTTCTGCAAGTCCGAGCCGCCGCCGGGCTCGCTCATGCCCATGCCCGCGACGATCTCCCCGCTGCACAGGCGCGGCAGCCAGTATTCCTTTTGGCCCGCCGTGCCGTAGAGCGCGATGTAATGCGCGGCGATCACATGGATGCCGATCGCCACGCGCAGGGAGTTCGCACCTACGCGCGACAGCTCTTCGGCGACCACAGCGGCATAGGCTGTGGATGCGCCGAGGCCGCCATGCTCTTCCGGCAGGTCTGCGCCCAGAATGCCCAATTCGCCCGCGCGATGCCAGATGGCGCGCGGTGCATAGCCCTGCCGAGACCATTCTTCTTCGAAAGGCTGGACCTCTTCCTGCGCGAAGCGGTGCACGGACCGGCGCCAGGCAGCCAGTTCTTCGTCTTCCCAGGGGGATACGTAGTCCATCGCGCTCATACTTCGACCGGAACCGGCGGGGCGTTTTCGAGCCAGCTATCCGCCCAGTCGGCCGCGCGCTGGCCGGTCAGCGCGCAGGCCTGCGTCCCGCCGTCGCCGTAATCTTTCACCGCATCGCCGACATGCCACAGATTGGGGATCGGCGTTTCCTGCGTCATGTCATAGCCCGCGCAGGATCGCTGCGCTGGCCAATCGTCGCGCATGACGCGGATCGACAGGATCTTTGCATCGGCGAAACCGGGAAACTCGTCCTTCAGGTCCGCGAGCGCTGCCTCAATCTCGGCTTCCTCGTCGAAATCGTGGATGGCGGGCTTGGGAACCGCATAGGCGACGTAGAGGTGCCAGCCTTCGGGCGCCATTTCCGGGCAGGTCGCGGTCAATTCGCCAATATTGCACAGCCGACGCGTCCGGCCGAAAGTGACCAGGCCTGGCGCATCGTACAGCCGTTCGCGGGTCGCGAAATTCACGACGATATTCGCCGCTGGCCGGATGGTCTCGTCCATGGTTCGGCGATATTCCTCACCGAAGGCGTCGGGCGCCAACGCATAGGTCGCGCGGGGGCCCGCATTGCTGATAACCGCCCCTGTCCCGACCCGGTGCGTGCCGTCGGCATCGGTTACCTCGACCGCGACGACCTTGCCGTTGTCCATTTCCAGGCTCGTCACGCGGGTCGACAGGCGGATTACTCCGCCCGCCCGGCGGATGCCGTCGCCCAGGTCATTCCACAGGCCTACCGTTCCGCGTGGGCAGAAGCCGAACCGCTTGAACGCGCCCTTGGTGCCGAAATAGGTCAGGAAGGCGCGCGCGGGCAGCTCGTCCGCATTGGCGGCGAAGATCGCCGCCGAAAGGTTGCGGAACAGCGCATGGACCGTCTTGTTCTTGGTGTAGCCGGAGAGCCATTCGCCGGTCGACAGCCTGGCTTCGGGCATGTCGCCGCGGCGAGCATCGGCGAATGTCGCGCCGATCTTCGCCGCCTTTTTGGTTATGCCGCCCAGCAGCATTCCCCAGCCGCCTTTGGAGACATTGATCATCTTGCCGTCGATGCGGAACATGGTCGCCGGGTTCGGTTCGCGAATGTCGAGCGGCACGCCGAGCGCCTCGAAGGTTTCCTCGAACGTGCTGCCTCGCTCGATCGCGATCGCTCCCAGATTGACGGTGAAGCCGTCGATCTGCTCGCTCGACGCCCGCCCGCCGAGGCGATCGTGATCGTCGACCATGAGAACGCGGCGTCCGGCGGCCGCGAGGCGTGCGCTCGCCGCCATGCCGCCCGCGCCCGCGCCAATCACCACCACATCGTAGCTTTCTTTCGTATCCATTTCAGGCTCTCCGCTCGATTTAGCCTTTAATAAACCGTCCCGTCGGTATATGTCAAAGCAGTAAAAGAGGGCCCGCGACATTGTGGGGCCGGTGCATCAGGGAGATGAGCGGGTGGACATCCCGGGTCTGGAAGGAGACAGCCTGCGCGCGGAACTGCAGGGCAGCGTCGCGACGCTCACCATGAACCGCCCGATGCAGCACAACGCGCTCAGCCGCGAACTGCGCCGGAACCTGACCACGGCTCTGCGGGCCGCGCGGACCGACGATCGCGTCCGCGTCGTCATCCTTACGGGGGCTGGTGAGCGTTCCTTTTCGGTCGGCGCGGATTTCACCGAACTGGCGGCCGGCATGCTCACGCCGGACGAAGTCGGCGTCACCACGCCGCTGATGCAGGCTTTCGCGGCTCTGGGGAAGCCGACCATCGCCGCGGTCAATGGTTTTGCGGTGACGGGCGGCTTCGAACTGGCGCTTAACTGCGGGATCATCTTGGCGTCGCGGAATGCGCAGTTCGCGGATACGCACTCGCGCGTCGGCGTGATGTCATCGCTGGGCCTCACCCAAAATCTGCTGCGCGCCATCGGCCCGGTGCGCACGCGCTACCTCAGCCTGACGGGCCGTTACATCGACGCCGCGACCGCCCGCGACTGGGGCCTGGTGGTCGATGTCTTCGACCAGGCCGATCTTCTTCCGAAAGCTAGGGCGATCGCTTCGGATATCGTTGCAGGCCATGAGGGGGTGATAGCGGATATGGAGCGTTCGATACGCTTCGGAAACGCCCACACGCTTGAAGCGGGCCTCGCGTTCGAAGAGCCTCTTGCGCGCGCCAGCCTGATTAACTTCAATTTCGCGGCCTTTGCCAGCGAAGGCGAAAAGGTCAAGCGTCGGGGACGCGACGGCTTGCGAAGGCCGTCCGAAGACACCGGCAATACTACAGCTGAACGCTCATGACTTTTTCGGGCCGTCAAATAGCGGCGGTGCGTTCATTTCTCTTCGTGCCGCTATCGAACGAGAAGTTGATAAGGAAGGCCGGCTCGTCGTCAGCGGATGCGATCATTCTGGATCTCGAAGACGGAGTGTCGATATCCGAGAAGACTGTCGCGCGGGAGAACCTAAAGAAACATGCAAGTCTGATCGAAGATGCCGGCAAATTCGTTGTAGTGCGAATAAACGCCGAGTCGGAAATGGCCCCGCTCGATGTCGAGGCACTTGTCCATGTCAGACCGGACGCAGTCATGGTTCCGAAGTTCGAATCGGTCGAGCAGATAGCCGACACAATCGGTATGCTGCGTTCGAAAGGTTCGGGTCGGCAAGTCGGGATCATCGGCCTGATCGAAACCCCGCTCGGCCTGTGCCGGTTGAACACGATCGCGCAGGCAGAAGGCCTGATCGGCATTGCGTTGGGATCGGAGGATTTCGCAGCCTGTATGGGTGTACCTCCTACTCCGCTGCTACTCGACATGCCTTGTCGCCAGATCGCCATGACCGCTGCGGCTTTCGATCTTGCGGGCATTTGTCAGCCATTCTCCATTGCCCGTTTCGAGGATGCTGAGGGGAGCGAAGAAGCTGCACGCCTAGCGCGAGCCTATGGCGCCTCCGGCCTCCTCTGTATTCACCCGCGACAGGTCGAAATTGCCAACACGGCTTTTGTACCGACGCGCGAGCAAGTCGAATGGGCGAGGAAAATTGTCAGCAAATGGAGCGACCATCCTGAGGGCGGAATAGGCATAATGAAACAAGATGGTGCGATGGTCGATGTGCCGGTCGTCAAACTGGCTCGGAAGATAATTAATCGTGCTCGGTAACTCACTTCACCGAGAGAGGCTGCTGCGCATCTGCCGCGAGGAAGGGCTGCGCGTGTAGAGCCGTTATGGCCGTAAGCTGGCACTTTGTATGCGCATGCCAGTGGTGTTGTCGGATGAACCGAATTGGCGCGTGGTCGCTCGAGTTGTACGCTGCGCGCCCTTCTTCGCTTCGTTACGAACCCGTCTCTAACGGTCTGGTCCGCGACCGAAATTTCCGCATCCTGTGAGTGGCCTACGATTTCCCGCAGGAATGTCTGGCACTGGTGGATTGACCGACCTGATCGGACAGCAGGGCAAGTCGCAAATGGCGGTCAGCGAAAACTGCACCGAACTGACCTCGTCAGAGATCCTGCGCTGGTCGCAGGAGTGGCGCGTCGAGCGGCCTTACATCGCAACGGGCAAGCCGATGCAGAACAGCTTCGTGAAAAGGGAGGCTTTCGGCCAGCTTCGCTTATGTTGGCCGTCTGCGGGACGAAAGTTTCAACCTAAGGCTTTTCTCCTCGCTGGCGCACGCGCGACCGATGTTGGGCCGTAAGCGGTATAACCGGTATTGATAGTTTGCACGCCTAAAGCCGACATTCGGCCATCGACTTCATACTGGAATAGGATAAGCAGATGAATGTTAAGAACGATGGCTGGGAGACCAGCGGGCTGCCGAAGGAATTTGCCACCGCTTGAATTTACTATCGGTCGCGATAAGCTTGGCTTCGAGTGGCTGCCAGAATAAGTTTTTGAAGGTTAGCTTGAAGCCATTGCCGGGACTGTGATGGTCGTGAGCAATGGGGAAAGAACGTACCGAGACAGCACAATTCGAAACGAGAGCTTGCGCCCGAAGGGTCAGTCGACAAGTTCATCAAGACGATCAGAAAGCGGTTTGATTTTTCTCAAGAAGACGAAGACCTTCTAGTATCTCGGATGGATGGCGAGGCGCGTTTCGATGCCGGGGAGACCATCGTCCCTGAGGGTGAAAAGATAAATTACTCCTCGCTTCTGTTCGCGGGGATCGCCTGTCGTGAGAAAATCAATTTTGAAGGTGAGCGGCAGATCGCTGAGCTTCAGATCCCAGGTGATTTCATCGACCTGCACTCCTATCCTCTGGAACGCTTGGACCATACGCTCACAGCCTTGACCGAATGCAAGATCGCCAAGCTTTATCACGACGACATAGACGCTTTGATCGACGAGAGGCCGCGATTTGCCCGCATTCTATGGTTCGCCACTATGACCGATGCCTCGATCCATCGGGAATGGATTCAAAATCTCGGAACCAGAAGCGGGCTGAAAAGAATGGGGCACCTGTTCTGCGAAATGTACAGCAGGATGGACGTGGTCGGCTTGGTCGAGAACAATTCTTTCGCCTTCCCTTTGACGCAGGCCCAGTTGGGCGAAGCGCTCGGTTTCACCTTCGTCCATGTGAACCGCGTCGTGAAACAGTTGCGCGCCGCGAAACTTGCCGATCACAGAGACAAACGCGTTTACATCGAGGACTTCGAGCGTCTGGCAGAGTTTTGCGGCTTCGATCCCGCCTATCTCTATCTTACGCGAAGGGAGCGGTGACGTGCGCTATAGAGAGGTAAACCACCACTGGCCGGGGTTTATCAGATGGACCGTGCCCAAGCGCTTTTCCTCGTCCTCCACAACGGAGCTCCCGCAATTCTTTGCCTCGCTCAGCGTTTGTATGGCCGCAGCAAGATGCTCCGCTTCGAATTCGATCTCGTTGGTCAGCCCATCATGCCGATAGAGCGCGCGTGCGCGATAGGTTTTGCGGCGGGCCGAGTAGTCGTGGGCCTGCTGCAATAGCGATGAAGAATGAGACACATTTTGTTACCCCAAAACACGGTGAAAAGCTCACTTTCGTTGGCCGACGGGATGGGATCAATTAAGTTTGTTAGGCGATGACTGTTTTCATCCCAAATGTGGACATAGGCGGCGCCGATTATCGGAGCAAAGATGCCGGTCCGCCTTCAGGAATTCGCGGGAGCGTCTAAAAGTCCGCAATAAGGGTGGATTATCGACGCCCCCCCGTATCCTGATGAGTGTCCGTCCTTGGGGGCGCTCGACAAGGGCCGCAATGACCGATCCTGGGGCGCGTTGCTGACGAAGTGGCCCCCTGAACGAAGGTCTGCTTTCGGGAGCGTTTGGTGAAGGCCGCGATGACTTAATATGGGCGCTTTGCGGACTAGCGAGATATAGGTCGGTAAAAGACAAACTGTCTCCGGCACTGGACATAAAAGGACAGGGCGTGAGCTTCTCGAAGAGCAGACTCAAGTCCATCCAGATCGGAAAACGACTATCTCCGTGCCGGAACGGGAGTGCAGGCCAGGCAACCCCACTCCGCGGTCAGAACCCGAACGCGTCGCTGCGAAGGCGCACGCCGACGAAGAAATATCTTCCGTAGGGCGACACGGGATAGGCGGAGTTCGTGGGATACGGATCGACATCGGTCAAATTGTTCACGCCTCCGTAGAAGCTGAAGCGGTCGTCCACCTCGAGATCGAACGACACGTCGTGAATGAAGACATCATCCGCAAACCCGGCCGGGCCGGCCACGACGTCTGCCGTTTCGATCTCGACGCCGCCGAGCGCCTGCCTGTCGATCCATTGCAGACGATATCCGAGGCTGGCCGGTCCGTAGCCGACACTGATGCCGCCCGCCGCCTGCCATTCAGGCCGACCCTGTTCGCCGAGTTCGGGGTCGACATTGGTGGGGTCGGTGGGATCGAAAAAGAAATCGATCCTGTCGACCCAGCTTCCCTGCGCTCGCAGTCCGATATCGAATTCGCCGACTTCGAAGCCGTAGGTGACGGTGGCATCGACCCCGGCGGTTTCGATCCGGCCGAAATTGATCTGGCTCTGCCGCAAGAACGTGAAGCCGCCCAGGGTGGGTGAACCGGCGTTCGTGTTGCGAGTGAAGAAGTCGCAGAACTGGTTCGGGAAATCGGTCGCATCATAGCAGCTGTCGACGATGTCCTGCGCGCTCACCGCGTCGATCGCATCCTCGATCGTGATATCGTAGTAATCTGCCGTGATCGTGAGGCCCGGAATGAAGCGCGGGCGTAGCACCACGCCGGCCGTGTAGGTCTCTGCGGTTTCTTCCTCGAGCTCGGGATTGCCACCGGTCGTGCCGGAAAAACGCGCCGTCAGCGGATCCTGATACGGATTGGTGTTGAAATCGAAGCCGAGCCCGGAAAGTTCGGCATAGCAATTGTCGCGGCGCTGGGCGCCTGCGGTTGCATCCGCCTGAAGCAGGGTCTGGATCTGCGCGATATCGCAGGGGTCCGCAGGCCGGAACACGGTGCCCTGTTGCGGGCTGAACAGTTCGAAGATGTTCGGCGCGCGCACGGCCTTCGCGAACGTGCCGCGGAACCGGATGTCTTCGATCGGCGCGAAGATCGCCCCGACATTCCAGGTGAAGGTCGAGCCGATATTGGAATAGTCCGAATATCGCGCCGCGCCCGAAAGTTCGAGCGTTTCGGCAAACGGCATGTCCGCCAGGATCGGGAGCCGTAATTCGCCGTAGACCTCCTTCACGTCGTAACTGCCGCCGCTGTCGAAAGAACGGGTCTGCGCATCGAAGGTCAGGGCCTGGTTTCCGCTGATATCCCCGATGAAGTCACCCGCATTGCCGAATGGCGTGTCGATCTGCAGAATGCCGAGATCGAGAGGGTCGAGCCGCGTGCGGCTCTTCTCGTCGCGATATTCCGCACCGACGACGAAACCGACCGGCCCGCCGGGCAGGGTGAAGAACGATCCGGTGTCTCCGACGATTGTCGCATTCACGACCAGCTGCTCGATGCGCGAGCGGGTCGTGGTCGGCGTGGTGATGAAGTCCACCCCTGCGGCGGAGACCGAATTTTCTCCGTTGAAGATGCTGATGGGGCGGCACAAGCCATCGCCCGGATTGAAAGTGAAGAAGCCCCCTTCGATCACGGGGAAGAACTGGCTGCCGGGATAGATGGCGGTCGGGTCTAGATCGGACCGGCAGACGACATTGCCATTCGGCCTTCCGGTCAAGAATTCGCCCTCGTCGACCGCATCGAGCGCTGCGAACAGCCGATCGTACAGAACGGTGTTCTGACTGGTCAAGCTGGAATCGGTACGACCGTAATTGGCGGAAATCTCGTAATCGATCGCGGGCGTGATCTCGCCGCGGACACCGCCAACAATGCGGTAGGTGTCGCGGTCAGAATTGGTGATGCCGGCCCCCAGATCGGTGAAATCGCGAGAAACGCGAAGACCGCCGGCCTCATCGGCATCCGCCTGAAGGACAGCGGGTATATAGGGGTTGTCGGCATAGATCAGCAGGGAATCGTAGAACGTGTTGTAAGGGTTCTGCGATTGCGTTTCGGTGCGAACATATTTCGCTTCCACGAACGCTTCGAGCGCTGGAGAGACTTCGAAGCTGGCAAGCAGGTTGATATCGTAACGATCGTTCTGCGGGATGAGCGATGCGGCGCTCAATCGCTCGGCCGCACCGTCGCCGCCGAACTGGTTGGACCCGCTGGCGATCACGCCGTCTTGGAAAATTCGCACGCCGCCATCGGGGGTGCTGACATAGCAGCCGCCGCCGCCGAAACCGGTGAATCCGATGAAGGATTCCTCGCAATCGTTGACGCCGTTATTGTTGATATCGGCATTGAAGAACGCGAAGTCGCGGCGGAAGATCAGGCCCGAATTGGACGAGATCGCGAAGTTGGGGAAGGACCGGAACGCGAGCGAGGGGCTGGCGACCGCCCGGTCGATCAGGGCCTGTTCGGCAGCGGTCGGCGCTCTGCCGCCGAAGATCGCATCGTATCGCGCCGTACCGGGCACGGGAATCTGGAAACCGTAAGGAAAGAAGCCGTTCGCGACCGAGAAGAAATCGAAGAAATTGGGCGTGCCGCCAGCGGTGATTTCCCCCTGCTGGAACCGAAGACCCGGATTGGGGTAGGTCTGGCCGGTATTGAAGCGCGCATTGGCGCGCGTGTAGGGGCGATCGCCCTGCTGGATTTCGTCGATCCGCGAATAGCCGCCCGCGATCGCTACATTGCCCCGCCCGTCCGAGAAATTCTGGCCCAGCGCGATGTCGACAGAGCCCGTGAACCCGTCGCCCCGGCGCGAGATTCCGGTCTGGGCATTGATATCAATACCTTCGAAATCTTCTCGCAGGACGTAATTCACCACGCCGGTGACGGCGTCCGCGCCGTAGACGGCGGATGCTCCGCCCGTCAGCACCTCGACCCGTTCGATCAGCGCACCGGGAATGGTGGATACGTCGACGATCTGCGACCCCGCGACACCCGACACATGTCGGCGACCGTTGATTACGACGAGGGTCCGGTCCGAACCGAGACCGCGCAGGTTCAGCGTCGCCTGCCCAACCCCGCCGGCGCCGCGCTCGAGTGAATCGGAGATGGTGCCGGAATTGGACAGCGCGGGAATTTCCCTCAGCGCCTCCGAAGCGTCGACGACGCCGGTCGCGCGGATTTCTTCGGCAGTAACAGTGGAAATGGGGGACGGCGCGACCTCGTTGGCTTCGCGGCGCAGGCGCGTGCCAGTGACCACGATCTCGTCTTGAGACGGATCCGCCACGACCACGTCGTCATCGTCGGCCGGGCTCGGCGCCTCCTGCGCGAATGCGGCTGTCGGCAGGAACAGCATAGTCGATGCCAGCGCGACCGCTCGAAGGGTTGGGTTCCATTCGGCTAGCTGCGCCTTAGATGCGGGCATCGATGTGTCTCCTTTGGCTTTAACACAGCAATTTAAAACCAATGCTGCGTCCGCGAACAAGAGTGGTTGTGCGTATGCGAACGTTTGGGGTCGTTCGTGTTGCGGTGCAGCAACAGTGCGTGCGCTTCTTGATTCGACCTGGCGCAAAGCGCCCTTTGCAATTCCATCCCGGTCGATAGGATGGGGTCGTTTCACCGGTGCGGAGCCTGCCTATGCCTGTCCGTTTGGTCGCTGTGCTTTTTCTCATGATCGCTGTCTGGCCTGTCGGACCTTCGCGGGCTCAGTCCGTGCTGGAAGGCTCCTTCGATCCGGGCATTCCGACGCTCGAACAGATCGCCGGTCATGCGACGGGAAGCGACATCACCTCCCCGGAAGAGATAGTCGCTTATTTCAAAGCGCTTGCGGAAGCTGCGCCCGAACGGATGAAACTGGTCGAATATGCCCGGAGCTGGGAAGGCCGGCCGCTGTATTATGCCGTGATCGGAAGCGCCGAGAACATCGCCCGGCGTGAACAGATCAAGGCGGGCATGGCGCGTCTTGCAAGGGGCGGGGAGCCGGAAGCTCAGGACGGCTTGGTGCCGGTGACGTGGCTTTCCTACGGCGTGCATGGCGACGAGATCTCGAGCAGCGACGCCGCGCTCGCTCTGGCCTATCACTTGCTCGCCGCACGGGGCGATCCGCGGGTCGAGACCATCCTCGCGAACTCCCTCGTCGTGATCGATCCTTCGCAGAACCCGGACGGGCGCAATCGCTTCGTCCAGCATTATTCCCAGGCGCGCGGCGCCGTGCCGATAGCTGATCCGTCCGCTGCCGAGCACGACCAGCAATGGCCCGGCGGGCGCTTCAACCATTATCTGTTCGATCTGAATCGCGACTGGTTCGCTCTTACCCAGCCGGAAACGCGCGGCAAGGTCGCGGCGATCGGCGAATGGAAACCGGTGGTGCTGGTCGACGCGCATGAAATGGGCGGTGAAGAGACGTATTTCTTCCCCCCGTCCGCCGATCCCTTCAATCCCAACATCACGGCCACGCAGCGGGAAAAACAAGTGCTGCTGGGCCGCAATCATGCGGCTTGGTTCGACCGGATCGGCCAGGTCTACTTTACTCGCGAAGTCTACGACGCGTTCTATCCCGGTTACGGAGATACCTGGCCGACGCTGAAGGGCGCGATCGCAAGCACCTTCGAACAGGGATCGGCACGCGGCCTGGTCTATCGCCGCCGCGACGGCTCGGAAGTCACCTATGCTGAAGGCGTGCGGAACCACTTCATCGCAACGCTTTCAACCGCTCTGACGGTTGCCGAAAACGCCGAGGCGTTCCTGCGCGACTATGCTGCCTATCGCCGCAGCGCCCGTGCCGAGCGACCCGGAGGGAGTTACGTCATCGATCTTGGCACGCGCCGCTGGAACGCGGAAGCGCTCGGGCGCAGGCTGGCGGCTCAGGGAATCGAGACCCGCCGGATCGTCGGCCCCGTCACCCTTTGTGGGCGCGACTATCCATCCGGTGCGCTTACCGTGGATCGCGCCCAGGGCGACGGGCGGTTAATCCGCAGTCTCCTCGACGAAAGCACGGCCTTGCCGGCGGACTTCGTGAGGCGGCAGGAGCAGCGGCGAGAGCGCGGCCAGGCCCACGAACTGTACGATACGACCGCGTGGTCCGTCGGCATGATGTCGGGTCTCGCCGTCTCGGTCTGCGATGCAGCGCGTGGTCGCGGCGATATTCTGGACGCATCCTCGCCAATTGCGCCGATGCGCTCGGGCAACGATGCCGATCCGTTTGGCGTGGCCGTCCCATGGACCGATACCGGTCAGGCCCGCCTTGTCGTGGCGGCCCTCGCCGAAGGGCTGGTCGGCCGTGCCACGGCGGACGCATTCCAATCCGACGGGCGCACTTATCCGCGGGGTACGGTGGTGTTCGCACGTGGGGAAAATGCGCCCGGGGCCTTGCGGCGCCTAGAAGAGCTCGCGCAAACCATCGGAGCCGAGACGGTGGGCCTTGCGCAAGGATGGACGCAGTCCGGCCCAAACCTTGGAAGCGCCTCCTTCGTCAGGCTTTCGAATCCACGTGTCGCGCTCGTGTGGGGGGACGGCACGGCGCCGACTTCCGCAGGCGCGTGGCGCTACGTTGTCGAACAGCGACTGGGATTACCGGTAGTGCCCATTCGCGGCGATGCGATCGGACGCACGATCCTGTCGGATTACGATGTCGTGATCGTGCCAGATGCCGATCCGCTCTCGAGCCTTGGGGGCGCTGGCATAGCGGCCTTGAGGAGCTATGCCGGCGAAGGCGGCGTGGTCGTCACCGTCGGCGGATCGACGGTGGGGTTCGCGCAGGGCAAGGAAGCCTTGTTTTCCACCCGCCGCGAAACCGTCCTGGGCGGAACGCCTCGTGAGACCGGCGGCGAGGCAGAAGACGGCGACGAAGGGGGCGAATTCGTTGCCGGAGAAGCGATCCCGGACGAGGCAGCATACCGCGCGGCCACCATCGATCAGCCCGCGCCGCCGGACGAATTGCCGGGCGCACTGGTGCGTACGGTCGCCGACCCCGATAGCTACCTGTCTTCCGGTTACGAGCAGGGCCCCATCGTCGTCGCAGAAGGCAGCACGGTATTCCGGCCCCTGAACAAAGCCGATGGGATCAACGTCCTGCGTTTCGCAGGACCTGACCGGCTGGTTGCGAGCGGGCACGTATGGGACGAGAACCGGCTGCAATTGGCCTACAAACCCTATATGATGGCGCAGCCCGTCGGGCGCGGCCTTGCCATCGGGTTCACCCACGATCCTACGACGCGCGGCTATCTCGACGGGCTCGACCTTCTCATAGCAAATGCGGTCTTGTTCGCACCGGCACGTACCCGCTGAGCATAGGACAAGGGACGGCATCGGGGGCGATCAGACTCTCCCAGCGCCGCCCGCCGCACCGATGCTCGCGCGCAGCCCTCTGCGCGGGTCGCCGAGCTCTGCGGTAACAAAGATTGCTAGTCCAATCTCGCCGGCCAAGCTTGTCCGTCCGGGCCGGGACGTTGAAAACCCTTTGAGGGACCACTAACCACAGGTCGGTGTCTTTCATTTAACTTGCGAACGAAGGCTTCGCCCCGAGCTCATGCGTTTGAGATCAGGCCGCGCCGGGTATTCGAACGACCGGTTTTGGAGCTACCGAAATGCACCGCGAACGACCGATATTAGGGCGCAAAGCGGTCGCCAATTTGTCATATTGACTGGAACACAAAATTGACCGCAAGAGTCTGCAGGATACGATCGAACGTCTCGGAAAACCGCGCTTTTCGGAGATTGGATTAGGGCGGTTTCGTGTCCTCTTCTGGCACCATTTTTGATCGACGCACAACGCGGGATTTCCCGCCGCTTCGGTTTGGCGAAGGTCGCTTTTTGGCTTACGCTGCCAGTCTAACCACGTTGCGACCGCTGTTCTTCGCCTCGTATAAAGCGTGATCTGCGCGGGCCATCAGGCTTTCCACGGTCTCCTCGCGGTGTAGCTGCGATACGCCGACGCTCACCGTGACCCCGATCGACTTTCCATCGATCATTATCGGCTCGGCCTCGATCGCAGCTCGCATCCGGGCGCAAGCTTCCATGGCTTCCGCTTGATTGGCGGCTGGCAGGATGACGCCGAATTCCTCTCCGCCGATGCGGCCAACCAGATCCCGCGCGCGAAACGTCGCGACCGCTCGCCTTGCGACTTCGGCGATCACTGCGTCGCCGGCGGCATGCCCATAGGTGTCGTTGATCGACTTGAACCGATCGATGTCGAAAATGGCATACGCCAGTTCCTTGCGCCCGTCGGACGATCGGGCGACCGAGCGGTGCAGGGCGTCCATGAAACCGCGACGATTGCTGAGGCCGGTCATCTCGTCGCTCGATGCGGTGCGCTGCAGCATGCGGCGCGTTTCGGCCTCGGCAGCGAGCGCGCGGCGGACGAGAATTGTTGCCCAGGCGGACAGGCCGAGCAGGAGAATGCCGATCAGGGTCAGAGCATATTGATAGCGTTCGTTCGCGACCGCCTTGGCCCGAGCGTCTTCCGTCTGAACGGCAAGAAGATCCTGCTCGATGGTTTCGATCCCGCGCAATTCCTCGAGGATCTCGTCCGTAGCGGTCCGGCCGGCCCCCGAGCCGACCCGCGCCAGCGCAGCAGCGTGGTCGCCCGAGCGTTTGAGTTCGACGATTTCTTCGAGGACCGAACTTAAATGCGCAATCTCGGTTTGCAGGCGGCCGATGCGCTGCTGTTGCTGGGGGGTTATCGAGAGTGAGTTGCGTCAGGCGATCAAGACCCTCGCGCGAATTCACAAGGCCACGTTGATAGGGCTGCAGAAACGTCTCGTCCCCGGTCAGCAGATATCCCCGTTCACCACGGACCATGCTGAGCGTGGCGACCTTCAGATCGTCGGTTTCGAGGAGAACCTGGAGCGTGTGGATTTGCCATTCGGCGGCGTGCTGCCGTTCCTGCGAACTGCCGACTGCACTCCAACTGGCGCCGGTAAGCAGGGCGGCAAGCAGCACGACGCAGCCGATCAGGGCGTAACTGCGCCGATCCAGGCCCTTGCGACCGGCCAAACGGACGAGGAAATTCATGCAGGAGGCTTCCTTACTCCGACACGGGCTACGCGTTTTGCGTATAGGAAAGTTTAATTGTGACCGTGCGTCGCGCAAATGGATCGGTGGGCGGGCGCGGGCGGCATCCGGCGCTCGGTCGGTTGGCTATAGTCCTCCGAACAGGCCAGCCTGATAGTCGTGCACGGCTTGGGCAATTTCCTCCCTTGTGTTCATGACGAAGGGGCCGTGTGCTACCACAGGCTCGCCAATCGGATCGGCATGGCCGAACAGGATGCGGCAACCCTTTTCGCTCGTCGCTTCGATCCCATCTCCGTCCGTCAGTCGTGCGAGCGTGTGCTCGGGCACAGGCCTCCCGCCGATCGCCCCTTCGCCTTCGACCGTGTAGAACAGCACGTTGCGCCCAGAAGGGACAGGCAGGTCGGCGTGGCCACCGGGCTCGATCGAAACGATCCCCAGCATGACATCCGTCAGGGAATGGATCGGCGCGTCCTGCGTCCCCGACACCGCACGCATCGACACGCCCTCGCCCGGACTGCTTTGCGCCATGTCGGCGGCGGGCACCGGCGTATAGGCCGGGGCGGTCATCTTGAGCCTCGCGGGCAGGTTGACCCACAATTGCAGGATTTCCAGCGCGCCGCCATCTTGCTTGAACTGCTCGGGCGAAAGCTCGGCATGGACGAGCCCGCTCCCCGCCGTCATCCACTGAACTCCGCCCGTTTCGACCACGCTTGCGCCCGAACCGCTGTCGTGATGGGCCAAGCTTCCGGCGAGGATGAAGGTCACCGTTTCGAAGCCGCGATGGGGATGGGGTCCGAAGGGCAGGCCGCGATTGGGCGAGGGATAGGTCTGCGGCCCGTGATGGTTGAGAAACAGGAACGGATCGACTTGCGGCAGGCCCTGGCCGGGCAGGGGCCTGCGAGTCACGAGATCCTGGATATCGTCGCGCATCGCGCGGTGGAGCGACAGGATTTCGCGGCTGCTCATTTCTGCATCCCCGGTACCAAGGGAGCGGGCCCGGCAGGCACGATCCCATGCGGATTTATCCGCTCGTGGCTTTCGTAATAATGATGCTTGATGTGCCGGAAATTGACCGTTTCCGCGATCCCATCGAGTTCGTAGATCCGGCAGGTCAGCGCGGCCAGATTGGGATAATCGGCGATCCGGCGGACATTGCATTTGAAATGCGTGTGATAGACCGGATCGAAACGGATCAGTGTGGTCCACAGGCGGATATCCGCCTCGGTCAGGCGATCGCCGACCAACCAGTCCTTTCCCTCGAGCCGCTCTTCAAGTTCGTCCAGCATTGCGAACAGGGGCGTCACGGCCTTGTCGTAAGCGTCTTGCGAAGTGGCGAAGCCCGCCTTGTAGACGCCGTTATTGACCGCGTCGTAAATCCGGTCGTTCAGCGTATCGATCTTGTCCCGATAGCTTTCCGGATAAAGATCGAGATCGTTCGCCCCGCAGGCATCGAACGCGCTGCCCAGCATGCGCATGATGTCCGCGCTTTCATTGTTTACGATGGTTTCGGTGCGTGTATCCCACAGCACCGGCACCGTGACGTGGCCCGAATAATCGGGCTTGGCATGTGTATAGAGCTGGTGGAGATTATCGGCGCCGATAGCGGGATCGCCCGTGACGCATTCGCCGTCGCGGAACGACCAGCCGCCCTCCTTCATCAGCCAGTGGACGACATTGAGCTCGATCGCATCGGTCAATCCTTTCAGATGGCGCACGGCATTGGCCCGGTGCGCCCAGGGGCAGGCGAGGCTGATATAAAGGCGGTAACGGCCCGGCTCGGCGGCGAACCCGCCGTCGCCGGTGGGACCGGCCGAACCATCGGGGGTGATCCAGCTTCGAAACGCGCTTTCGTCGCGTTCGAATTCGCCGCTCTCTTCGTCGTTATGCGCCCATTCGTCGTGCCAGGTACCGTTCTTGAGAAAACCCATGGTGCTCCAAGTCCTTTGATCGGAAAGAAGAATTGCTGCTCGTCGCGTCCAGTTGAAGTCCGGCGCGGGTGGATTGCCCAAGGCCCGTCGCAGCGAGTGGGGCCGTAGGCTACAGGATGCGAACGGGTGTGGCTGATAATCGTTTCGCGAAGTGGCGAGCCAAGCCCGCTTCGGCTAGAGGCCGATCCAACCTTTTCAGGATTCGGGCGAAAATACGTGGCACGCAAATATTCCAAGGGGAGGGCGCTGGACGAACGCATTCCCAATCAGGACGGGGACGAGGACAGTGACGGGGAGGCAGCGGCGCCTGTCGAGTGCTGGCTCTGCAGCCGTCCTCTGGGCGAGACCACGGTCCTGCATCATCCCGTACCGAAAAGCCGGGGCGGGCGCGAGGTCGTGCCGATGCACCCCATCTGCCAGCAAACGCTGATCGCCAATTTCAGCAATTCCGAATTGCAGCGCCATGGCCTCGACGTGGAAGCGATTCTGATGAATCCCGACATGCGCAAATTCGTGGACTGGGTCGCCAAGAAGGAACCCGATTTCCACGCCGCCCCGGCCAAAAAGAGGCGCTGACGCTCTGGGGCTCGGCGAAGACCGCTACGCAGAATGACCATGACCCAGCCGACACATCAAGGCCCATCGCCGATCTGCGTAGCCGCGCTGTATCGCTTCGCACCGCTTTCGCGGATCGGAGAGGTCCGAGACGCTCTGAAAAAGGTGTCCGACGAGCAAGGTATCAAGGGCACGCTGCTGCTGGCAGGCGAAGGCATCAACGGCACGATTGCGGGGTCGAGAGCGGGTATCGATCGGGTCCTCGATCATATCCGCAACTGGCCCGGTTTCTCCGATCTCGATGTAAAGTTTTCGAGCGCGACGACGATGCCGTTTCATCGCATGAAGGTGCGCGTGAAGCAGGAAATCGTCACCATGGGGCAGCCCGATCTCGACCCGGCGAGCGATGCGGGCACTTATGTCGATCCGCAGGACTGGAACGCGCTGATCGACGATCCCGATACGATCGTGATCGACACGCGCAACGATTACGAGGTTTCGATCGGCTCGTTCGCAGGGGCCGTCGATCCGATGACCGCCAGCTTTCGCGATTTTCCAGACTGGTTCGCGCGCGAACGTCAGCGCCTGCTCGGATCCGGCAAGCCGCCGAGAGTGGCCATGTTCTGCACCGGAGGCATTCGCTGCGAAAAGGCGTCCGCCTATCTGAAGAGCGAAGGGTTAGACGATGTCTATCACCTCAAGGGCGGGATTCTCGCCTATCTGGAGCATGTGGCTGAAGAAGAAAGCCGGTGGCAGGGCGAGTGCTTCGTATTCGACCAGCGTGTCGCCATCGGGCACGGCCTGTCGGCGGGCACGCACGAGCTGTGTTTCGCATGCCGCCGCCCCGTAAGCCCGGCAGACAGGCTTTCGCCGCTTTACGAAGCGGGCGCCAGCTGCGCAGCCTGCCATGGCGAGAGGGACGATCGGCAGCGCGCTTCCTATCGCGAGCGCTATCGCCAGGAATTGCGCGCGGCGGAGCAGGGCCGTGCTCACGTAGGAGCGACCCTCGAGAGGATGAGGAGTGACCATGTCGGCTGAACCGGTCCTCTACAGTTTCCGCCGCTGTCCCTATGCGATTCGCGCAAGGCTCGCTCTGGCGATCAGCGCAACGCCCTACGTGCTGCGCGAAGTGCAACTGGCGCGCAAACCGGCAGAGATGCTGGAGGCATCGCCCAAGGGGACGGTTCCGGTGCTGGTCCTCGCCGATGGTACCGTGATCGAAGAAAGTATCCAGATCATGCGCTGGGCCTTGCAGTGCAACGACCCCGAAACCTGGCTGCAACGCGATGACACCGCCCTGATCGCGCGCAATGACGGGCCGTTCAAGCACGATCTCGATCGGTACAAATATCCGGACCGCCACGGGTCCGACGCCATGGCGCATCGCCAGCAGGGGATGGAATTCCTCCACGTGCTGGAGGCGAGATTGTCGGAGCAGGCATATTTGTGCGGTTCGACGCGCGGTATCGCAGACGCAGCGATCATGCCCTTCGTTCGGCAATTCGCAGCGGTCGATTCCGACTGGTTCGCGGCCCAACCGATCCCCCGCGTCCGGACTTGGCTGGCCAAGGCCCTTGCATCGGAGCTGTTCTTAGAAGTCATGCTCCGCGTCGCCCCATGGGCGCCAGGCGACGACAATCTTGTCATAAGGGGTCGGCAAGAAAGCTAAGTCGGGCGATTAGTCGGCCAATCGAAGCGTCCCGCCTGGGGAGGGCCGTCCGAACCGCCACACCAGCGCCGAGTGGATCGTGCTCGCGCGGAAAGCTTCCTAGTATAGCCGATCCTTAACGCCTGCCTCCGACGACGCGCAGTTCGTGTCCGCCTTGCACTGTCGGAACATTGGTGCGGCGGCTGGTGCGGAAAGTTTCGACGGACTGGATGAGGTGATCGGCCTCCTGAGCGAGGTTTCGAACGGCTGCGGTCGTTTCCTCGACCATCGCGGCATTCTGCTGGGTGATGCCATCCATATCGCCTACGGCCAAGTTGATCTCGCCAAGCGTGACGGCTTGCTGACGGGTGGCCTCGCTGATTTCCGCGATCAAAGCGCTCAGCTCGTTCGTCTGGCCGACGATGCATTTGAACGCCTCGCCCGTTTCGGAAACCAAGGCAACGCCGCGATCGACTTGCTGTACCGATGCCTCGATGCGAGCCTTCACATCCTTGGCTGCATCCGCAGAGCGCTGGGCCAAGGCGCGAACTTCCGAGGCGACCACAGCGAAACCGCGCCCGGCCTCGCCGGCTCGGGCAGCCTCGACACCGGCATTCAGCGCCAGCAGATTTGTCTGAAATGCGATCCCGTCGATCACCGAGATGATCTCGCCGATCTCCCTGGAGGCGCGTTCGATATTGGCCATCGCCTGCGTCGCGTCGTCCACCGTTTTGGTGGACTTGTTCGCATTGTCGTTCGCTTCCTTCACGAGTTTTTCGGTCTGGGAAGCCGTGTCGGCGGAAGCGCGAACGGTCTGTGTGACTTGCTGCATCGCGGCGGCGGATTCTTCGAGGCTGGCAGCCTGCCGCTCTGTGCGGCTCGACAGATCGTCCGATGCTTCGCGGATGTCCCTGCACCCGGATTGGAGCGCGTCCGCAACCTCGGTCACCGACATCACCGATTGCATGATCTTTTCGGCGGCGCTGTTGTAGCTGATCCGCAAGGGCTCGAATTCGGGGCTGAACGCGGTGTCCAGCCGCGCGGTCAGATCGCCCTCTTCCAGGCGGGCCAAGCCGTGTGCGACCGCATCGATCATGCGACCGGTCTCGGAGAAATCCTGACACTGGACGAGCAGGGCGTCGGCGCCTTCCTGGGGAAGCGGGATCAGAGTGACGATCATGCGTACGCGTTCTCCGCCACGCACATTGAACCATTCGAAGCGCGCAAAGCCTTCGGCAAGTGCTTCCTGCACCCGTTCTCCGACGTGCTCCATACTCGGGCGGCCATCCGCCTGGGTTTCGGCGGAAAAGACCGCGGGGTTTTGACCGATAAGTTCAGCGCGCGAGACACCGTAGACCTGTTCGGCTGCGGCGTTGCATTCGACGAAAGCGCCTTCCTTCATCAGCAGGATGGCATCTGGCGAAAACCGGTAATTCGCAAGCGCGGCACGGGTTTCCAAATCGGGCGTTGGGCGGCGAAAGATCATGTGCGCGAATTCGCATATTACGTTTAAAAAATGGTTTCCGGCATCCGACAAGAGCGCTGACCCCGGCGCATTCTCGATTTGGTGCGGCGGCCTTGGTGAGCCAGCGAATGGAAATCGAAGCATCAATTCGCCCGGAAAGAGCGACCGGGGTTCGCTCCTTGAGGCTCTCCTGTTGTGCGATCCTCGCGCCAGGGAAGCCCGGTTTCGTACGCGCGCTCGGGCGCTGAAAGGGGCTTGGGAAGGTGAATTCGACGCGTTTCTGCTGCGCTTGCTCTTGCGATGGAGCGGTATGCGTGTGTAACGGGGAAAACCACGCTCGCGCTGAATTTCTCTCCGGACGCTTCCGCTGAAAAGCGAGCGGAGAGGCGGCGCACTAACAGTCAAATGCCAGCAATGGGTGATCGCTCCTGCCGATGGTTGTTCCATTGACACTGTTCTTGCTCATCGCGCTCCCTTTCGTGGCTTCGCTGGCGATTGCCGTTCTGGGCGGGCGCGGGCGGGTCTGGCATTCAGGCATCGCCGCGCTGGCGAGCGCGATCGGCCTTGCGGTTATCGTCTCTCTCGCGCCGTCGATCCTGAGCGGACGAACCGCGACGGCTTCGGTCCCCTGGGTGCCCGCTCTCGGCCTCGATCTGTCGCTGATGATCGATCCGCTGGGGTTGATGTTCGCCGGAATGATCCTGGGCATCGGATTGCTGGTGGTAATCTTCGGCCATTTCTACCTCGCCGCGGGCGAAGCGACGGGGCGGTTCTTCGCCAGCCTGATGCTGTTCCAGGGCGCGATGCTGGGGATCGTGATTTCCGGCAACGTTTTGCTGCTCCTGATCTTCTGGGAGCTGACGAGCCTGTCCTCCTTCCTCCTCATCGGGTTCTGGCGCCACAAGGCGGAGGCGCGGCAGGGTGCGCGCATGGCGCTGGCCATTACGGGCGGGGGCGGCCTGTTGCTGATCGCGGGCGTGGTCATGCTGGGCCTGACGGTCGGGTCGTTCGATCTGGCGACGATTTTGGCGAGCGGAGATGCGGTGCAGCGCTCGCCGCTCTACCCCGCGATCCTTATACTGATCCTGCTCGGCTGTTTCACCAAGTCGGCCCAATTCCCGTTCCATTTCTGGCTGCCGCACGCGATGGCCGCGCCCACGCCCGTCAGCGCCTATCTCCATTCCGCCACCATGGTGAAGGCGGGCGTGTTCCTGATCGCGCGTTTCTGGCCGGTGCTGTCGGGTACCGATCTCTACACGATTATCGTGACCGGCGTGGGCCTCGTCACCATGACGTTCGGCGCGTGGGTGGCGCTCTTCAAGCACGATCTGAAGGGCATCCTCGCCTATTCGACCATCAGCCAGCTCGGCCTGCTTGTCATGCTGCTGGGCTTCTCGCTCGAAGCGGCGGCAGCCGTCGCGGTGCTGCACATTCTCAACCACGCGGCGTTCAAGGCCGCCCTGTTCATGTCGGCGGGCATCGTCGACCACGAAACCGGCACGCGCGACATCCGCAGGCTGGGCGGGCTTGCCAAGGTGATGCCGGTCACGGCGACGCTGGCGACGCTCGCCGCCGCCGCGATGGCGGGCCTGCCGCCGCTGGGCGGCTTCATCTCGAAGGAATTGATGCTGGGCGAAACGCTGGAAGTGGGCCTGTTCGGCCTGCCCTGGCTGGTGCCGGTGGTGGCGACGATCGCCGCTACGCTTTCGGTCGCCTATTCGCTGCGTTTCGCCCTGTTCCTGTTCTTCGGGCAGGCGCGCGATCCCGAACCCCATGCCCGCGCGCACGATCCGGGTGGGGGAATGTGGCTGCCCGCCGCTCTGCTGGTGCTGATCGCCGTGCTGCTGGGCCTCATACCCGGCCTGCTCGCCGGATCGCTGGTCGCGTCGGTCAGCGCGGCGGTGGTCGGCGGCGCGGCGCCCTATGTGGGGCTGTATCTGTGGCACGGCATCAATCCCGCACTGGGCATGAGCGTGCTGGCCGTGGCGATCGGGCTCATCGTGCTGTGGCGCTATGCGCCGATCCTGCGCCGTTATGAAGCGGTGCGGCATCTCGACGCCAAGACCATGTTCGAAAGCGCTTTGGGGCGGATCAATCGCGCGGTACGCAGGCTGACCGTGGCGATCCATGCGCCTTCGTTACAGCGCATGCTGATGCTGGTGGCCGCCGTGATGGTGCTGTTCGCGATCGAGGCTATCGGCGCGGGGGGCGTCTTCACCGGGCCGCGCGAGGGGGTCGAGGCATCGCCCGCGGCGATTCTCGCTTGGGCATTGCTGATCGCGGCGACGGGCGCGGTGCTGCACGCACAGCACCAGCGATTTCGCGTGCTCATCTATATCAGCGTCATCGGCCTCGTCATATCGCTCGCCTTCGTGCATCTGTCCGCGCCCGACCTTGCGCTCACGCAGATCTCGGTCGAGGTGGTGACGATCCTCCTCCTGCTGCTAGCGCTCAATCTTCTTCCCAAGACGCCGCCCGCATTGTCGAGCGTGACGCGCCGGGTGCGCGATGGCGCGCTGGCCGTGATGGGTGGGACGGCCATGGGCGCGATCGCCTGGGCGATGCTGACGCGCAATCCCAACGATCCGATTTCGCAATATCATCTCGCCAACAGCTATTCGGGCGGGGGCGGCACCAATGTGGTCAATGTCACGCTGGTCGATTTCCGTGCCTTCGACACGCTGGGCGAGATCATCGTGCTGGGTATTGCGGGCCTCGCGATCTTCGCGCTGCTGTCCACCACGTCGCGCGGCCATGCCGGGCATCGCCTGCGTACCTGGCAGGAGGATATGCCGCATTCGCCCGAAAGCCATCCAGTGATGTTCGTGATGGCCACTCGCATCCTGCTTCCGCTCACGCTGACGGCGGGGATCTACATCTTCCTGCGCGGCCACAACCAGCCCGGCGGCGGCTTCATCGCGGCGCTGGTGGTGGCGATCGCATTCATGCTGCAGTATCTCGCTTCCGGATACGACTGGACGACCCGGCGACGCCGCATTTCCGAACACACGCTGATCGCCTTCGGCGTCCTGATCGCGATGGCGACGGGATTGGGCTCGCTGCTGTTCGGCGCGAACTTCCTTGCGAGCGCCTTCGACTATTTCACGCTTCCGCTGGTCGGTAAGTTCGAGCTTGCGACGGCCCTGCTGTTCGATATCGGCGTATTCTCCGTGGTCCTGGGCGCGATCATGCTGGCGCTCGCCCAGTTGAGCCACATCGCCAAGCGGGCCGCGCGGGCCCATGCCAAGCGAAGCGATTCATCCAAACGGTCGGGCGATCGTGGGGAGCAGGCGCAATGACGCTCGAATTCCTCATTGCGAGCGCCATCGGCGTCCTCGTCGCCGGCGGGATCTACCTGATCCTGCGCGCGCGGCTCTTCGCGGTGGTTCTGGGGCTGACTCTGTTCTCCTACGCGGTGAACCTGTTCCTGTTCGCGTCGGGCCGTCTGGTGGTCGATGCGCCGCCGATCTGGTCGTATGACGTGGATACCTATACCGATCCGCTGCCTCAGGCGCTGGTGCTGACCGCAATCGTCATCACATTCGGGATGACCGCTTTCGTCGTGATCCTCGCCCTGCGCAGCTTCCTCGAAACCGGCAGCGACCATGTCGACGGGCATGACGTGCCGACCGACGATCAGGCGGGAGGCGGCGAATGAGTTTCGCGTCCTCTTTGGCATCCCAATTGGTGCTTGCGCCGATCGCGCTGCCTGCCCTTGCTGCGCCGCTGGCCGTGCTGCTGATGCTGCGCCGCCGTGCTGCCGGAGTGGCGGTAAGCTTCGCGTCCTGCGTTGCCGTGCTTGGCGTGGCGATCGCGCTGCTCGTCCTGTCGGCAGACGGTACGGTCAGGACTTACGAGGTGGGCGACTGGCCCGCGCCGTTCGGCATCGTGCTCGTTCTGGATCGCCTGTCCGCCATCATGCTGACGCTGACGGCGGCGCTGGCGCTGATCGCGCTGGTGCACGCCACCGTCACTCGGGTCGATCGGGACGGCTGGCATTTCCATCCGCTGTTCCAGTTCCAGCTGATGGGATTGAACGGCGCGTTCCTGACCGGCGACCTGTTCAATCTGTTCGTGTTCTTCGAAGTGCTGCTGATCGCGTCCTACGGCCTGATGCTGCACGGGCAGGGGCCTGCGCGGTTGAAGGCAGGGGTCCAGTACGTCGTCGTCAATCTCGTCGGATCGTCGATCTTCCTGCTCGCATTGGGCCTGCTCTATGCGCTGACGGGTACGCTGAACATGGCGGATATGGGCGTTCGCATTCCGGCTATCGAGGCCGACGATCAATGGCTGCTGCGCATTGCCGCGCTGCTGCTGTTCGTCGTCTTCGCGATCAAGGCGGCGATCGTGCCGCTGCATCTGTGGCTCCCGCGCACCTATGCCGTCGCAACGCCCGCCGTCGCCGCCCTGTTCGCCATCATGACCAAGATCGGCGTCTATTCCATCATCAGGGTCACGCCGCTGATCTTCGGCGACGATGCCGGAGCGGCCGCCTGGGCGCCCGCGCCCTATCTGCTGCCCGCTGCGATGGTGACGGCGCTGCTGGGCTTTGGCGGCGTGTTCACGGCCCGCAGCCTTTCCGAACAGGCGGCCTATGCGATCATCGGCTCCACCGGCACGTTGATGATCGCCGTCGCCGGATGGCAGGCCGATACTGTGGGGGCGGCGCTGTACTACCTCGTGCATTCGACGCTGGCCGGCGCCGCGCTGTTCCTCATCGCCGACGTCGTCGCACGCCGCCGAGCGGGCTTCGTCGATCATGCCACGCCCGGTCCGGTCTTCGCGCATCGGCAGAGCGTGGCGATCCTCTTCATGGTCGCCGCGATCGGCGTGACCGGCCTGCCGCCGCTATCCGGCTTTATCGGCAAGCTGCTGATCCTCGACGCCGTGGCCGACCTGCCGCTATGGGGTTGGGCGTGGACGGTGATCCTGCTGACCACGCTGATCGGAGTCATCGGATTCGCGCGTGCGGGCAGCACGGTGTTCTGGAAGGACACGCCACTGGATGAAGGAGACGGCGCAATGGCAGTGCCCTCGTGCGCGGACATGATCGCGCCCGCCGCCCTCCTCGTGCTGCTGGCCGCCCTGTCGGCGGCGGCCGGTCCGGCAACCGCCTATGCGGACGCGGCGGCTGCGCAATTGCTCGATTCCGCTGCGACCGCGCGCGCCGTATTGGACAACGGATAGGATCGTGCGGCGCATTATTCCCCATCCCGGCCTGTCGGTCCTGCTGCTGATCGTATGGATGCTGCTGCAGAATACGCTCAGCTTCGGGGCGCTGGTGGTCGGCATCGTGATCGGCATTCTCGTTCCGATCTTCACCGCGCCGTTCTGGCCCGGGCGCCCCCGTATCGGCTTCCTCCACGGCTTCGCCTATCTGGCGCTGGTGCTGTGGGATATCGTCGTGGCGAATTTCGAAGTCGCCTGGATAATACTGTTCAAGCGCAATCGCGATCTCAAGTCGGCCTGGCTGGTCATTCCGATCGAGCTGGATACGCCCGAAGCGATCACCGTGCTTGCCGGAACGATCAGCCTGACGCCGGGCACGGTGACGTCCGACGTTTCCGCCTGCGGCGATTTCCTGCTGGTCCACGCGCTCGACAGCGCGGATCCTGCCGCCGATATCCAGCGGATCAAGACCCGCTACGAAGCGCGCCTGAAAAAGGTGTTCCGATGATCCAGTTCGCCATCGTCTTCGGCTTTGTCTGCCTTTCGCTCTCGCTTGCGCTCAATCTGTGGCGCCTGCTGCGCGGGCCATCGGTAGGCGACCGCATCATATCGCTCGACACGATGGTGATCAATGCGATCGCCTTCATCGTGCTGATCGGGATCGCTCTGGCGGACGACACCTATTTCGAGGCGGCTCTCCTGCTGGCGATGGTCGGTTTCGTCGGCACGGTGGCCTATTGCAAGTTCATCCTGCGCGGGGACATCGTCGAATGAGCTGGCTGGCAACCGTCGCCGAATTCGTGGCTGCGTTCGTGATCGTGCTGGGCGCGGCCTTCGCGCTGATCGGAAGCTGGGGGCTGGTGCGCCTGCCCACGCTGATGGAGCGGTTGCACGGTCCGACCAAGGCGACGACTTTGGGTGTCGGAGGGATATTGGTCGGCTCGATCCTGGTCTCCCGGCTTGAGCAGGGGGCGTGGAGCGGCCATGAATTGCTGATCACGCTCTTCCTTTTCATCACCGCGCCGATCGCCGCCAACATGATGGCTAAAGTGCACCTGCACCGTCTGCGGCTGCGCGACGCGGCGATCTCGCCCGGGCCGGCCGGCGCCCCGCCCGAGCCCGGCGGCGAAGCGGGCTGGGCGACGTACGAAGCGCCCCAGCCGGACACGCCGGTCGCGACGTCGCGGGAATAGGCATTGCAAACACGATCCGGCTCAGATCGAAAAGCCGTTGCGACGCGGCGCAAGGTCCTGGGCCTGGGACTGGGCATGGCCTTTACCGCCGCGCTTCCCGCATGCAGCCGAGAGAGCGGCGATGGCCGCTTCAAAGTGGTCACCAGCTTCACCGTCATTGCGGATATGGCGCGCAACGTGGCGGGCGATGCGGCGGTGGTCGAATCCATCACCAAGCCCGGCGCTGAAATCCACAATTACCAGCCCACGCCGCGCGATCTCGTCGCGGCGCAGGATGCGGATCTGATCCTGTGGAACGGCCTCAATCTGGAAATGTGGTTCGGCCAGTTTCTCGACAATCTCGGCGATATTCCCGATGCGGTGGTGTCCGATGGCGTCGAACCGATCGGGATCGGCACAGGCCCCTATAGCGGCAAGCCCAACCCGCATGCCTGGATGTCCCCCGACGCGGCGCTGGTCTATGTCGACAATATCGCCGCTGCCTTCGCGCGGCACGATCCTGAGAATGCCGCCACCTATGCCGCCAATGCGGACGCCTACAAGCAGCGCATTCGCGAGGCCATCGACCCGATCCGCGCCCGTTTCCGCGAGATTCCCGCCGAACGCCGCTGGCTCGTCACCAGCGAAGGCGCCTTCAGCTATCTCGCGCTGGATTTCGGCCTTCGGGAACTGTATCTCTGGCCGATCAACGCCGATCAGCAGGGCACGCCGCAGCAGGTAAAGCGCGTGATCGACCGGATGCGCGAAAACGCGATCCCCACCATCTTCAGCGAAAGCACGATCTCGCCCGATCCCGCCAAACAGGTCGCACGCGAGACGGGCGCGCGGTACGGCGGCGTGCTCTTTGTGGATTCGCTCAGCGAAGCGGACGGCCCGGTGCCGACCTTTATCGATCTGTTGCGCGTCACCTCGCAGCGGATCGCGGACGGGCTGACCGGTTGAGCGCCGAGGAAACCGAACCGGGCTCGGGAATCCGGGTCGCCAATGCGAGCGTGACCTATCGCAACGGCCACACGGCCCTTGTCGATGCGAGTTTTGCCATCCCGACGGGATCGATCACGGCGCTGGTCGGCGTGAACGGGGCAGGCAAATCGACTCTGTTCAAGGCGATCATGGGCTTCTTGCCGGTATCGCAGGGATCGGTCGCCGTGCTGGGCCGCCCCGTGCGCCGGGCGCTCAAGGAAGGGCTGGTCGCCTACGTCCCGCAGAGCGAGGATGTCGACTGGAACTTCCCGGTCCTCGTCGAAGATGTCGTGATGATGGGTCGCTATGGCCGCATGGGGCCGTTCAGGATCGCGCGTGCAGCCGATCGCGCCAAGGTTGCCGAAGCGCTCGACCGGGTGGGCATGACCGATTTCGCGCGCCGCCAGATCGGCGAGCTTTCGGGCGGACAGAAGAAGCGCGTCTTCCTCGCCCGCGCACTGGCGCAAGACGGGCAGGTGATTCTGCTCGACGAGCCCTTTACCGGTGTTGATGTCACCACCGAAGATTCGATCGTCGCGCTGTTGAAGGAATTGCGCGCGGAAGGGCGCGTTATGCTGGTGGCGACGCACAATCTCGGCTCTGTGCCCCGGTTCTGCGACCGGGCGGTACTGATCGATCGCACCGTGCTCGCCGCCGGGCCAACGGGGGAGGTCTTTACCGAAGACAACCTGCGCCGCACCTTCGGCGGCACGTTGCGGCGGTTCTCCTTGCGGCCGGACGAAAGCGAGGCCGACCGCGCGCAGGGGCCCGCCGCATCGACGCTGCTGTATGACGACGAGCATCCGCTGGTCCTCTACGACGATGACAGCGAGAACGAGAGCCCCACCCGATGAGCGGCGCGGCTATCGAACCCTTCGCTTACGATTACATGGTCAATGCGATGTGGGTGAGCGCGCTGGTGGGCGGCGTCTGCGCCTTTCTGTCGGCCTTCCTGATGCTCAAGGGCTGGTCGCTGATCGGCGATGCGCTGTCGCATTCGATCGTTCCGGGCGTGGCGGGCGCCTATATGCTCGGCCTGCCGTTTTCGCTCGGCGCTTTCCTGTCCGGCGGGCTGGCCGCGGGCTCCATGCTGTTCCTCAACCGCCGGACGAAGCTGAAGGAAGATGCGATCATCGGCCTGATCTTCACCTCCTTCTTCGGGCTCGGCCTGTTCATGGTCTCGATCTCTCCGACCTCGGTCGATGTGCAGACCATCGTCCTCGGCAATATCCTGGCGGTGACGGCGAGCGATACGGTGCAGCTCGCCATCATCGCGGGCGTCTCGCTCGTGATCCTGACCGCGAAATGGAAGGATCTGATGCTGGCCTTCTTCGACGAGAACCACGCGCGCGCGGTCGGCCTCGATCCCTCGCGGCTGAAACTCCTGTTCTTCACTCTGCTCGCAGCCTGCACGGTCGCGGCGCTGCAGACGGTGGGGGCCTTTCTCGTCATCGCTCTGGTCGTGACGCCCGGCGCGACGGCCTATCTCCTGACCGATCGGTTTCCCCGCCTCATCGCGATCAGCGTGGCGATCGGCGCGGTGTCGAGCTTTTTGGGCGCGTATCTGAGCTATTTCCTCGATGGAGCGACCGGGGGCGTGATCGTGGTGTTGCAGACGAGCCTGTTCCTGCTGGCGTTCGTCTTCGCGCCCAAGCATGGCCTGCTCGCCGCGCGGCGGCGGCGTCTGTCCGCGAGCGCTCCAGCGTGATGGACCCGCTCGCCCCCTTCGCCTTCGGATTCATGCAGCAGGCTTTCGTTATCGGCGTCTGCGTCGCGGTACCGTCGGCGCTGCTATCCTGTTTTCTGGTGCTGAAGGGCTGGTCTCTGATGGGCGATGCGGTCAGCCACGCGGTCCTGCCCGGCATCGTGCTGGCCTATGTCGCGGGGCTGCCACTCGCGATCGGGGCGTTCGCGGCGGGGATGAGCTGCGCGCTGGGCGTCGGCTATCTGAAGGAAAACAGCCGGATCAAGGAAGATACGCTGCTCGGCGTGGTCTTTTCCGGCATGTTCGGGCTCGGCATCGTGCTGATGACCAAGATCGAGACCGACGTGCATCTTGATCATATCCTGTTCGGCAATATGCTGGGCGTGAGCGATAGCGAGATGATCGAGACGGGGGCCATCGCGTTCGTCGTGTGCGGCGCGCTGCTCGCGAAATGGCGCGACCTGCTTCTCCACGCCTTCGATCCGCAGCAGGCGCGCGCCATCGGCTTGCGAACCCGCTGGCTGCATTACGGCCTGTTGTGCATCCTCGCGCTGACCATCGTCGGTGCCTTGCGGGCCACCGGCATCATTCTGACCATCGCCATGCTGATCGCACCGGGGGCGATCGCCTTTCTGGTGACCGACAGATTCGCCCGTATGCTGCCGATCGCGGTGGTCGTGGCAGTCGGGGCGACGATCCTGGGCGTGTGGCTCAGCTTTTTCCTCGACAGCGCGCCTGCGCCCACCATCGTCCTGCTGCTGACCGCGATCTTTATTGCCGCATTCGTCGCTCAAACCATGCGAGCGTCGCGCACGGCGTCAGCGGCTTCGCCCTAGGGTCAGACCGTTTCCGTTTTCAGGCGACGGGCCTGGAACGCGAAGCGCGCGGCCTTGCCGACATCGTTCTGGAACGAGGAATTGACGATCCCGCCCACGACCGATCCGACCACGGGCACAATCATGCCCGCCCGGCTGCGGAAGCTGGCGAAGGCGATGGCGCGCGAGATGCGTTCCACCGCCTGGTCGACCATCGGCACGATCTGTTCGTGTTCGGCATCGACGAGGTTGCCGTCCGGCCCGATCGCCGCTTCGAGATCGGCGATGCTGGTGGTCCGCTCTTCGGGATCGTCCAATGCCGCGAGTTCGAGGATCTGGAGGCGGAACAGCTTTTCCGCCGGACCTTCGCCGTCATATCCGTAAGCGCGGCCGGTATCGCGGATCGTGCGCAAGGCGATGCCGATGGTGGCGGGGATATCCGCGCTCATCGACAGCGCGCCGCCGAGGCCCGCCGCCGCGCCGGTGCTGGCGCTGATGGTGCGGGCAGTGCGCGCGACGCTCTTGGCGGCTTCATGGGCGGCGGTGAGATCGCTCGGGTCGTGATTGAAGCGGACGAGCTGCGGCATACCGACCGCGCGGTCCAACCCTTGCAGCACGGCCTCGACCGCGCGTTTGGGAATGACGCTGGCGATCGCCTTGCCGAAGGGGTGGGTCAGCCGCTCGATCCCGCGCCCGAGGCGTGAAGGCTTGGCGGTGCGGAAGCGGCGTTGTTCGCGTTCTATATCCATGGCAATCGAATGGATGGCGGCCCATCGCGTTCCCCGAAACTGTTCGAGGTCAGGGACTTGCGCCCGAGCGACTCAGCGATCGGTCAGCTTGAACAGCCCCATCCCCGCCAGCATCGCGGCCACGAAGATCGCAGCGAGGGCGAGGGCGGTGCCGAGCGAAGCGATCGCAGGGCCGGGGCACAGGCCCGCCAGACCCCAGCCGATCCCGAACAGCACCGCGCCTCCGATCAGGCGGGCATCGACGAGGGCCGTGCCGGGCAAGTGAAAGTCGGATCCAGCCGCTGGTGCGGCCATCCGCCGCTGGACTATCCAGGCGACGGCCATGACCAGCATCGCGCCGCCCATGACGAAGGCAAGCGTCGGGTCCCAATCCCCGAACAGGTCGAGAAAGCCGCGCACCCGCGCCGGATTCATCATGCCTGACAATGCCAACCCTGCGCCGAAGATCGCTCCCGAAACGAGCGCCAGAAACGCCCGCATCATCACCAGCCATATCCCAGTGCATTCACCAGCGCGACGGTCGCGATCCCGCTCGCCATGAACACTCCCGTCGCGACCAGCGATCGCGGGCTCAATCGGCTCATCCCGCACACGCCATGCCCGCTGGTGCAGCCCGATCCCAGCCGCGTGCCGTACCCCACGAACAATCCACCCGCGACGAGCCAGCCCCAATGCGGCGGGAACACCGCCTCGATCGGTTCCGCCGCGCCGAACAGGATCGCGCCGAGCACCAGCCCAGCCACGAACAGGATCGCGACAGGCCAGGGCGCGCCGCCGCGTTCGATCAGCATCGCCCGGCTCGCAAGGCCCGACACGCCCGCGATGCGCCCAAGGCCGAGCAGCATGATCGCTGCGGCGAGGCCGATCATCAGGCCGCCGAGAAACCCGTCGAGCGGGGCGGCATCAGGAAATCCGGGGAAGGTCATGAGGCAAGCACCACCAGCGTTGCGAGATAGGCCGCATAGGATAGCACCATCAACGCGCCCATCCACCGGGTCACCCGCTTAGCCGCCCAGGCGAGCACGAGCAGGAGCAGCGCGGCTCCGGTCATCACGCCCAGATCGAGCGGCAGCATTTCGCGCGTGATCGGTTCCGGCGCGAGCACCATGGTCGCGCCGCCGATGAACAGGATGTTATAGAGGTTGGAGCCCGCGACATTGCCGAAAGCCAGCTCGCTCTCTCCCTTGCGCGCGGCGAGGACGGAAGCGACCAGTTCGGGCAGCGACGTGCCAATGGCGACCACGGTCAATCCGATCACCGTTTCGCTGAGGCCGAAAAGGCGCGCCAGGTCGATCGAACCGCTGACCAGCGCCTGGCCCCCGGCGATCAGGATGGCGAGCCCGGCGATCGTCAGCAGGGACGGCTTGGTCCAGCCCGTCGGGGTCAGGTCGGCGCTTTCGGGATCGAATTCGGGATCGACGGGTGCGGTGCGTTCCGATTTCAGCGCGACGACGAGATAGATCGCCAGCGCCACCAGCATGCCTGCGCCGAGCAGTGTCCCGGCCCAGGCGAACAGGGTCGCGCCCAGAAGCAGCAGGGCCGCCACCGCGCCCACCAGCGGATCGCGCAGCGCGCCCTTGCCGTCCAATACGAATGGCGAGACCAGCGCCGCGCCGCCGAGGATCATCAGCGTGTTGGCGATGTTGGAGCCCACGATATTGCCCCAGGCGAGTTGCGGCGAATCCGCCAGCACCGCTTCCACGCTGGTCGCCAGTTCGGGCATCGACGTACCGAAGCCGACCACGACCACGCCGATCGCGAGCGAGGACAGCCGCGCCTTGACCGCCAGCAGGACCGAACCGCGCACCAGCAGCTCGCCGCCGAACACCAGAGCGGCAAGGCCGATCACAACGAGGAAGAGGGCGAATGCCATGGTGCAAGCCTATGAGAACGATTGAACCGGGTGCCGCGTCCGAACCGCTGTTCCGGCCGCGTTCGTCGCTCCTAGCCTCTCGATGCGCGCTGCGCCAGACTGCGGACACGCGCTGGCATCCAAGCCTCGAATGCCCTAATCTTGCGAAAAGAACGACCCGACAGGAGAGAGATATGACCAAGACCTACGCCAATCTGATCGACGGCGAGATGGTGACGAGCGAAGCGACGATCGACGTGCTCAACCCGGCGACGGAAGAGGTCATCGCCAAGGTTCCCGCCTGCGGAAAGGATGAGCTCGACCGCGCGGTCGATGCGGCGCGCGCCGCTTTCAAGAGCTGGCGCAAGACGACGCCGGAAGAGCGCCAGAAAGTCGTTCTGAGCATCGCGGCGGCGATCAAGGACAATGCGGACGAACTGTTCCGCCTGCTCACCAGCGAGCAGGGCAAGCCGCATGCGCAGGCGCAGCAGGAGATTTACGGCGCGGCGGGACTTGCCAAGGCGCAGTCGGGCCTGACGCTGGACGATGTCGTCAATCAGGACGACGATACGCGTCTGTCGCGCACCCGCCGCGTGCCGGTGGGCGTGGTCGGCGGGATCGTGCCGTGGAATTTCCCGATCATGATGGCGATTCAGAAGATCGTGCCCGCTCTGGTGGCGGGCTGCACCATCGTGCTCAAACCTTCGCCCTTCACGCCGCTGACGACTTTGCGCATCGCCGAACTGATCAAGGATGTGGTGCCCAAGGGCGCGGTCAACATCATCACCGGCGAAGACAGCCTCGGCCCGCTCATCACCGAGCATCCCGGCATCGACAAGATCACCTTCACCGGATCGACCGCGACGGGGAAGAAGATCATGGAAGGCGCGGCGCGCGATCTGAAGCGCATCACGCTGGAACTGGGCGGCAACGACGCCTCGATCGTCCTCCCCGATGCCGATGTCGAGAAGGTGGCCGAGCAGCTGTTCTGGTCGAGCTTTTCCAATGCCGGCCAGGTCTGCATCGCGGCCAAGCGGATCTACATCCACGAAGACATCTACGACGATCTGTCGAAGGCCATTGCGGACTATGCCAAGGGCGTGACTGTGGGTGACGGATCGCAGCAGGGCACCGGAGTCGGGCCGATCCAGAACAGGAAACAGTTCGAGCGGGTCTGCGAATTGATTCAGGATGCCAAGGATAATGGCTACAACTTCCTGACGGGCGGAGACACCGATCCTTCGGGCACCGGCTATTACGTGCCGATCACCATCCTCGACAATCCGCCGGAAGACGCGCGGATCGTCGCCGAGGAACAGTTCGGCCCGGTCATGCCGCTGATGAAGTTTTCGACCGTGGATGAAGCGATCGCGCGCGCCAATGCGTCCGAATACGGTCTGGCGGGCGCGATCTGGTCGAAGGACACCGATGCGGCGGTCGAAATCGCCGAACAGCTCGAAACCGGCACGGTGTGGATCAACGAATTCATGCACCTGTCGCCCTTTGCGCCCTTCGGCGGGCACAAGCAGTCGGGCTTCGGCGCGGAATACGGGATCGATGGGTTGAAGGAATTCACCTATCCGCAGGTCATCACGGTCAAGCGCGACGCGGTGGTGTGATCGAAGCTGCGCGGGACTGAAGAGCGTCATCCCAGCGAAAGCTGGGGTCTCGTTCCGACGGAGCGCCGGGCCGCGAGAGATGCCAGCTTTCGCTGGCATAACGATTTGGGGGGTAGGGGGCTGAGCGGACGCCGTTACGCCCCCTTGAACTCTGGCTTGCGCTTCTGGAGGAAGGCCATGCCGCCTTCCATCGCATCCTTGGAATTGCCCGCCACGCGCTGCGCTTCGGCTTCGTATTGGAGCGTGGTGGCGAAATCGCCTTCGAGCCCGCGGCGGATCGTCTGTTTCATTTCACCGAGCGCGACCGTCGGCCCGCCCGCGAGCTTCGCTGCCAGCGCCTTCGCCTCGTCCATCAGGGCATCGTCGGCGACGCTCTTGTAGATGAGGCCGATCCGCTCGGCCTCTTCGGCAGGAATCTTTTCGCCCAGCATCATCATCCGCGTGGCCTGCGCCTTGCCGACAAGGCGCGGCAGCATCCAGCTCGCCCCGCCATCGGGCACGAGGCCGATATTGACGAAGGCCTGGAGGAAATAGGCGCTCGATCCGGCGACCACGAAATCGGCCGCCAGAGCGATCGAACAGCCGATGCCCGCCGCCGGGCCGTTGACGGCTGCGATCACGGGCACGGGCAGGCTGGCGAGCGCCATGACCATCGGATTGTAATGGTGGCCGAGCGCGGTGAAAGCGCCTTCGCCGCCGCCCAACGATCGCTCGCCCCGCGCGGCTAGATCCGCGCCCGAACAGAAGGCTCGGCCTGCCCCGGTGATCAACACCGCGCGCGCGCCGTCCAAATCGCGGATGGCGGCGAAGATCTCGTCCGCCATGTCGGGCGGGCAGGCGTTGAGCCGATCGGGCCGGTTCAAGGTGATCGTCAGCACGTCGCCTTCGCGCGCTGTCGTAATCAATTCGAAGCTCATCCTGTTCTCTCCCGCTCGAACCGTTTCAGGCCGCAACCTATCGTCGCGGTCCGGCCACGCAAGGGATCAGTTCGAAAGATCGACGATCCGCCGCATCAGTGCGCGCATTTCCTCCATGCGCCCGGACGGCAGATCGCCACGCGCGACCTTTTCCAGCGCGTGTTCGACCGCGATCACCTCGTTCAAAATATCCTGCGCCGCATCGCGCGCCTGGAAGCGGCGGCGCGCATAGGCCCCGGCATGAAACAGCAGCGGCGGGACGTCATGCGCTTCGAAAGCGACGACTTCGCCCACCAGAATGACATGATCGCCGCCTTCGTATTCGTGCCGGGTCCGGCATTCGAAGCGGGCGGCGAAATCGGCGAAGAGCGGCGATCCCAGCTCGCCCGCTGCCCAATCGAGCCCCGCGAACTTGTCCGCGCCGGAGCGGGCGAAGCGATCCGACAGGTCCTGCTGGCTGGCGGCGAGGACGTGGATTGCGAAGTGACCGCTCTTCGTGAACGCCTCGCGCGATTGGGCGGATTTGGCCAGCGACCACAGCACCAGCGGCGGGTCGAGGCTGACCGAATTGAAGCTGCTCGCCGTAACGCCCACCGGCGCGTCGTCCTCAGCCAGCGTGGTCGCGATAGTCACGCCGGTCGCGAACGAGCCCAGCGCATCGCGAAAGGCGCGGCGCAGGGTTGCGGGATCGGATGGCTCGGCGGGCTGCATCGCGCCACCCGGTGGGGATTTGCGGGCCGATTGGCAAGCCCGCTTGCGCATGAGGGGCGCCCTCATTGCAGCGCCGGTCCCGCATCGCTACCTGTCCCTCGCAAGAGGAGATAGACCATGCGCGACTGCACCAAATTCTACATCGACGGCCAGTGGGTCGACCCTGTGAGCGAGGATACCCGCCCGGTCGAGAACCCGGCCACCGAAGAGACGATCGGCCATGTCAGCTTCGGCACCAAGGCCGATGTCGACAAGGCGGTGAAAGCCGCGCGCCGCGCTTTCGAAAGCTTCAGCCAGACCAGCCGCGAGGAACGCCTGACGCTGCTGCGCGCCATCCAGGCCGAGATCGAGAACCGCAAGGAAGAACTCGCGACCGCCGTCAGCGACGAGATGGGCGCGCCGATGTCCCTCGCCAACGGGCCGCATGTCGGCCTGCTCGCCGGGCACTGTGCGACTGCGATCGAGATCCTCGAACGCTTCGAATTCGAACGCCAGGACGGGCCGACTCTCCATGTCTGGGAGCCGATCGGCGTCGTGGGCATGATCACGCCCTGGAACTGGCCGCTGAACCAGATCGCCTGCAAGGTCTTCCCCGCGCTGGCGACGGGCAACACGATGATCTTGAAGCCCAGCGAGATCGCGCCCTTCAACGCTTATATCTTCGCCGAGATCATGGATGCGGCCGGCATTCCGGCGGGCGTCTTCAACCTCGTCAATGGTGACGGGCCGGGCGTGGGCGAGGCGATCAGCGGCCATCCCGATATCGATATGGTCAGCTTCACCGGATCGACCCGCGCCGGTGTCCTCATCGCCAAGAACGCCGCCGACACGGTCAAGCGCGTGGCGCAGGAATTGGGCGGCAAGAGCCCCAATATCGTCCTCGACGACAGCGCCTTCACCAAGTCCGTGATGCGCGGGACCACCGCCATGATGGGCAATTCGGGCCAGACCTGCACCGCGCCCAGCCGCATGCTGGTGCCGCACGCCCGGATGGAAGAGGCGAAAGCCGCCGCCAAGGAAGCCGCCGAGGGTGTGATCCCCGGCGACCCCAAGGGCAATGCCGCGATCGGCCCGGTGGTCAGCCGCCAGCAATGGGACAAGATTCAGGGCCTGATTGAAAAGGGTATCGAGGAAGGCGCGACGCTGGTCGCGGGCGGGCCGGGCAAGCCCGAGGGCCTCGAAACCGGCCATTACGTCAAGCCCACCGTCTTTGCCGACGTCACCAACGACATGACGATTGCGCGCGAGGAAATCTTCGGACCCGTGCTGACCATCCTGGGCTACGAGGATTACGACGACGCGATTCGCATCGCCAACGACACCGAATACGGCCTCGCCAGCGCGATCACGGGCGAGGATATCGAAACCGCCCGCAGCCTCGCCAAGCGCATCCGCGCCGGGCGCGTCGCGATCAATGGCGGTTACGACATGAACGCGGCGTTCGGCGGTTACAAGAAGTCCGGCAATGGCCGCGAATGGGGCGAATTCGGCTTCCATGACTTCCTCGAAGTCAAAGCCGTGATGGGGCACAGCTGATGGCGGGCCGTCATTTCGACGAATGGGAAGTCGGCGACCGGATCGAGCACGAGATCCGCCGCACGGTGACGGAAACGGACAATCTGTTTTTCACCACCATGACGCACAATCCCCAGCCGCTCCACCTCGATGCGGAAGCGGCCAAGGAGAGCGAGTTCGGACAGATCCTCGTCAACGGCACCTACACCTTCGCGCTGATGGTGGGCCTGAGCGTCGGCGACACCACGCTGGGGACGCTGGTGGCCAATCTGGGCTACGACAAGCTGGTCATGCCCAAGCCCGTCTTCATCGGCGACACGCTCCATGCCACGAGCGAGGTGATCGGTTTGCGGCCAAGCAAATCGCGGCCCGAAACCGGGATCGTCACCTTCCTGCACGAGGCGATCAACCAGCGCGACGAAGTTGTTTGTCGCTGCGAACGTTCGGCCCTTTTGAAAAAGGCCGACCAGGCATAAACTTTTGTCCGTGGACCCCTTCTCCTCCTCGCTCGTTGGTGGGCGCAGGAGGAGAAGCAGGCTGGACCATGAACCCGCCAGCGTAGGGGACGTTCTCGACGAGCTCGACCAGCTCGCCGACAAGGGCGATCAGGTCTGCGTGCGCGACGTCCTCGACGATTTCGGGCGGCGCAGCTTCGGCCCGTTCATGATGATTCCCGCTTTGATCGAGATCAGCCCGCTCGGCGGAATACCCGGCGTTCCCACCGCGCTGGCGCTGTTCATCGCTGTGATCGCGGCGCAATTGGTGATCGGGCGCGACCATATCTGGATGCCGGAATTCGTTCAGCGGCGATCGGTCGAAAGCGGCAAGCTGCACAAGGCGGTCGAGAAGCTGCGCGGCCTCGGCCATTGGCTCGACGGACACAGCCAGGACCGGTTGGAAAAGCTGACCGTGGGCATCTGGCTGCGCTTTGCGGGAGCCGTCGTGATCGCGCTGTGCTGCACCGTTCCCCCGCTGGAACTCCTGCCCTTCGCCAGCACGCTGCCCATGCTCGCCATCATCATGATCGGGCTCGGCTTGACGGTGCGCGATGGGGCCCTGCTGCTGAGCGCGCTGATCTTCGCTGGGCTCGCGGCGGCGATCGGCGTCTATCTCTATCTCGGATCGGATCAGACCGGCAGCTTCCTCCCCTTTTGAAGGTTGCGCCGCACGCCTGTCGCCTTCGCGCGCGGCAACTTGCCATTCATCCCTTCGCGCCTACATAGGACAGGTGAAAGGAACTGTCCTGAAATGAGCGATCAGAATCAGCCCGAAGATCCCCAAGGCAACGGCCCCAACCCCTGGGTGAAAAGCCTGATGGTGTGGGGCGGCGTTTTCCTGGCCTTGCTGGTGGTGGTGTCGGTGTTCGGCAATAGCGGCCAGCCTGCGGGCGAGGCGATCGGCTATTCCGATTTCCGCGACCGCGTGGCCGAAGGCAGTGTGCGCGACGTTCAGATCGCGGAAGACCGGATTTCCGGCACGCTGACGAACGGCGATGCCTTCAGCACGATCCCCGTCGCGAACGATACCTCGCTGACGACGCTGCTCGACGAAAACGGCGTATCCTATTCGGGCACGGCGAAGGAAGAGATGGGTGTTCTCACCTACATCCTCATCAACTCGCTGCCCTTCATCCTCATTCTCGGCATCGCCTTCTTCGCGCTGCGCCAGGTCCAGAAGGGCGGCGGCGCGGGCGGCGCGATGGGGTTCGGCAAATCGAAGGCCAAGCTTCTGACCGAGCGTCAGGGCAAGGTGACGTTCGACGATGTCGCGGGCATCGACGAAGCGCGCGAGGAACTGGAAGAAATCGTCGAATTCCTGAAGGATCCCTCGCGCTTCTCCAAGCTCGGCGGCCAGATTCCCAAGGGCGCTCTGCTGGTCGGATCGCCCGGTACGGGTAAGACGCTGCTCGCGCGCGCCATTGCAGGCGAAGCGGGCGTGCCCTTCTTTACCATTTCGGGCTCGGACTTCGTCGAAATGTTCGTGGGTGTCGGCGCGAGCCGCGTGCGCGACATGTTCGAACAGGCCAAGAAGAACGCGCCCTGCATCCTCTTCATCGACGAAATCGACGCGGTCGGCCGTTCGCGCGGCCACGGCCTCGGCAATTCGAACGACGAGCGCGAGCAGACGCTGAACCAGCTTCTCGTCGAGATGGACGGGTTCGAAGCGAACGAAGGCATCATCATCATCGCGGCGACGAACCGCCCCGACGTGCTCGACCCCGCGCTGCTGCGTCCGGGCCGCTTCGACCGTCAGGTCGTGGTGCCGGTGCCCGACATCGAAGGCCGTGAGAAGATCCTCGCCGTGCACATGAAGAAGCTGCCGCTGGCGCCCGACGTCAACCCGCGCACCATCGCGCGCGGTACGCCGGGCTTCTCGGGCGCGGACCTCGCCAATCTTTGCAACGAAGCCGCCCTGCTGGCCGCGCGCCGCAACAAGCGCCTCGTCGCCATGCAGGAATTCGAGGACGCCAAGGACAAGGTCATGATGGGTGCGGAACGCCGCAGCATGGTCATGACCGAGGACGAGAAGAAGATGACCGCCTATCACGAGGCCGGCCACGCGCTCGTTTCCCTGAACGAACCGGCATCCGATCCCATCCACAAGGCGACGATCATTCCGCGCGGTCGTGCGCTGGGCATGGTGATGCGCCTGCCGGAGCGGGACAATTACTCGTATCACCGCGACAAGATGCATGCGAACCTCGCAGTCGCCATGGGCGGGCGCGTGGCGGAAGAAATCATCTTCGGCCACGACAAGGTGTCGAGCGGTGCATCGGGCGATATCCAGTACGCCACCGACCTTGCCCGCAACATGGTCACCAAATGGGGCATGTCCGACAAACTGGGCCCGCTCCAGTACGAGCAGAGCCAGGAAGGCTATCTCGGCATGGGCCAGACAGCGCGCACCATGTCGGGGTCCGAGACCAACAAGCTGATCGATGAAGAGATCAAGCGGTTGGTCGAAGAAGGCCTCAAGCGGGCGACCGACATTCTGACTGATCAGGAGGACAAGCTCCATCTGCTCGCTCAGGCCATGCTCGAATACGAAACGCTGACCGGCACCGAGATCGACCAGCTTCTGAAGGACGGCAAGCTCGACCGGCCGGACCAGCCCAAGGGGCCGATCGCGGTCAAGCCGGTGGGCGGATCGACCGTGCCCAAGGCGGGCCGCAAGTTCGGCGGTTCGGGCGAGGGTTCGCCCGCAGGCGCCTGACCTTCCGTAAAAGAGCGCTTCAAGCGGCGTTCATCGAAAATCGAGAAAGAGCCCCGTTCGGATCGATCGAACGGGGCTTTTCATGCACGCATTTCTCTTGTCGGTGGGCGCGCTTGCGCTCGCTTCCACGGCGGCTTGGGCCGCACCCGCCGACATCAACGCGCAAAGCTTCTATCTCGATGCGAGGGATCTGGAAGCGAAGGGCATGAAGGCGATGTTCGACAAGCGCGCTCGCCCGGCGATGGCCGCCATGAAGGATGCAGGCGAACGCGTCCGTGCGGAGAACGAAGCGGCGACCAAGCGCGGCGCGCCGATCTATTGCGTCAGCGAAGCCCAGCGCAATAAGGGCATGACGCCCAAACTTGTCGTCGACATGCTCGGGCGCGTTCCGGAGGCTCGGCGCAAGCGCTCGACTCTGGCGCAGGCCTGGCGGGCGGCGCTGGTGCGTGATTTCCCCTGCAACTGAATGGTCCTGCGGGTGATGAGAGCGCGATCAGAACGCGCCGATCACCAGCAGCAGGTTGAAGAACAGGACTGCGATCACATTGACGAAGAACAGCAGCACCAGAAGCCGCCAGAAGGCTGAAAACCGCGAGAGCGAGTAAGCGCCGCGCAATTGGCGGTAGATATGGATCGGCGGCACGAGAAACAGCAACGTGCCGTACAGCCATTCGGGCGCACCCGCCTTGATCGCCAGCGATAGGGCGATGAAAAACAGCGACATGAACGCGATCGAATAGGTCACGAAGATGGCGTGATCATAGGCCCGGAAGTGGCGTTTCCACGCGAACAGCAGCCACACGAAGGGAACCGAGATCGGGATCAGCAGCCAGCTGAATTTGTAGCCGTTGGCCTGCAATTTATAGAGCATCAGGCCCGGGTTCTCGCGCCATTTCTCCACACCCTTGTCGATGAAGCCGATGCCCGTCTCGGGGCTCGTGAAGCTTGCGCTGTCGCCCGCATTCTTGACCAGCGCGGCCTCGCCGCGCCGCAATTCATCGAGGCGGGTGCGCAGTTCGGCCACGCGGGCCTCGGCAGCGGCGCGCTCGGGCGCTTCCGGAGCAAGGGCGGCCAGCTCGGCGCGGGCTTCCGCGCTCTCGGTTTCGAGCGACTGCTCGGCGGATTCGAAGGTTGCGCGCATCGGCGCGCCGGTATCGATATCGGTCGGCGTGGTGAGCCCGATCGCCTGAAATATCGCGAACATCAGAAAAATCGTGAACAGGAACAGCGCCATCGGCGAGACGAAGCGCTTGCGCTCGCCCTCGATATAGCGGCGCGTCAACTCGCCGGGCTTTACCGCCAGCATGGGCAGCGTGGCCCAGGTCTTGCCCTCGAAATGCAGAGCCCCGTGGAGAAGATCGTGCAGGAAAGCGCCCAGCGTGCGGTGCAGATGCGCCTGCTGGCCGCATTGGTGGCAGTGGGGACCTTGCAGCGGCGTTTGGCAATTGAGACAGGCGCTTTCCGCGAAATGTCCGCGATCGAGCGGCTGGCCGCTCGCGGCATTCGCTCTGCTTCCCGCCCTCACCGCCCGCGCGAACAGTCCGCCTTCCACGGCCGTGCCGATGCTTTCGCCGAAATCGCTCATGATACCCTCCGCCGTCTCCCTACCGTGGCAGGACCCCGCGCGTCGAGGTGGAACATTGATGGAACATCGGCGTTGATCGGGAAAGGAGCACAAGCATGACCGCCACCCAACCCAACGAGCACCCCAAGTCCGACCCGGTCTCCAATGCGGAAAAGGATCCGGACAACTGGACCACGGGCGACGAGCGCATGACCGGCGCCCAGGCGAGCTACCTCAAGACGCTGTGCGAGGAGGCTGGCTGTCCCGAGCGCTACGATACCGAGCTGACCAAGGCCGATGCGTCGAAGATGATCGACGAATTGCAAGGCCAGACCGGTCGCGGCCAATAGGCTGAACAGACAGCGCCCGAACGAAAAAGGCCGCCCGGTGAGGGGCGGCCTTTTTCCTGTCCGGTTCGGAAGCGATCAGCCTTCGTAATCGGCGCCGATCGAGGTCGAACGGGTGGGAGCCGATGCAGTGATCCGCAGCGCTTCCGCCGACTGGCTCAGCGAGCCGACTTCATCCGCATCGTCCTCGTCGTCCGGCAGGATCTTCTGCAGGTTGACGATGGAGGCTTCCATCAGATCCTTGGGCTTGACGGTCTGTTCCGCGATTTCGCGAAGCGCCACGACCGGGTTCTTGTCGCGATCACGCTCGATCGTCATTTCGGCACCGCCCGAAATCTCGCGCGCGCGCTGGGCAGCGAGCAGCACCAGATCGAACCGGTTGGGAACCTTGTCTACGCAATCTTCGACGGTGACGCGCGCCATGCAGCACTCCAGAAAGTCAGGAATTCCAGGGAAGCTGGCGGGTTAAGGCCTTACCGCCCCGGAGTCAAGGAATTGCGCCCGGGCACAGGCTTGCCCTAAGGCTACCCGATGGCGCAACCACTTTCCAGATCGGATCGCGACGAACATGATCGGGAGGCAGCGCCGACCGAATGGCGCGATCCCGAACCTTTCTCGGTCGAGGCGCAGGGCCAGTCGCTCAGCTTCTATCCCGCCGGCAAGGACCGACTCAACGCGCTGGTCGAACTGATCGACGGCGCGCAGACCAGCTTTCGCGCCTTTTACTACATGTACGGGAACGATGCGTGCGGTGAGAGAGTGCGCGATGCCCTTGTCCGTGCGGCGCAGCGCGGCGTCGACGTGTCGCTCGCCATCGACGGATTCGGGTCGGACAAGGTCGAAGACGATTTCTTCGCGCCGCTGATCGAAGCGGGCGGCCGGTTCGAACGGTTCCAGGCGAAATGGAGCCGCCGTTATCTGATCCGCAACCACCAGAAGCTGGCCATCGCCGACAGGAAGCGAGCGATGATCGGGGGCTTCAATGTCGAAAAAGGCTATTTCGCGCCGCCCGATCAGGATGGCTGGCACGATCTCGGCCTGATCGTCGACGGCTCGGCGGTGGACCTGCTCGATGCCTGGCTGGACGAACTCGACACCTGGATCGCCGATTCGAGCGCCCAGTTCCGCTCGATCGTGCGCACCGTAAAGCGGTGGGACGGGAGCGAGGGCGCGGTCAGGCTGTTGATTGGCGGGCCGAGCCGGCACCTTTCCAGCTGGGCCCGATGCGTCCAGCGCGATCTGGAACGCGGAAGCCGCCTCGACATGGTGATGGCCTATTTCTCCCCGCCGATGAAGCTCCTGCGCCGGATCGGACGGATCGCGCAGAAGGGCGAGTCGCGGCTGATCATGGCGGCGAAAAGCGACAATGGCGCCACGATCGGCGCTACGCGCTCGCTTTACGACTTCCTGCTGAAGAAACGGACGCGGATCTTCGAATTTGCACCCTGCAAGCTGCATATGAAGATCGTGGTGCTGGACGATGCGGTCTATGTCGGCAGCGCGAATTTCGACATGCGCAGCCTCTATATCAATCTGGAACTGATGCTGCGGATCGAGGACAAGGGGCTGGCGGACCGGATGCGCGAATTCATCGACGCGCATGAGGACGGATCGAACCGCATCACCCCCGCCGAACACAAGCGCGAGGCCACCTTGTGGAACCGCATCCGCTGGAACGTCAGCTGGTTCCTGGTGACGGTGATGGATTACAACGTCTCGCGCGGGCTCAATCTGGGGCTGTGAGCCGAAGGGGCCTTACCCTTCGCCCCAATCCGAATAGTCGCGCTTGGCGGGCGAGGTGAACTTGGTGATCTCGCTGTGGAAGTGCAGCGGGACGTTGCCGGTCGAACCGTGGCGCTGTTTGGCGACGATCAGCGTCGCCTTGTTGCGCAGCTCCAGATAGCGTTCTTCCCAGATCCGGTATTTCTCCATCACGTCGGGCGAGCTTTCGGGGCCCGGCATGTCGGGGCGCAGCGCCTCGTGATAGTAATCGCCGCGATAGATGAACCACACCATGTCGGCGTCCTGCTCGATCGAGCCCGATTCGCGCAAATCCGACAGCATGGGCCGCTTGTCCTCGCGCTGTTCGACCGCGCGGCTGAGCTGCGAGAGCGCGATGACCGGAACGTTGAGTTCCTTGGCGAGCGTCTTGAGACCGCGGCTGATCTCCGAAATCTCGTTGACCCGGTTGTCGTTCGCGCGGCCCGACCCCTGCAGAAGCTGGAGATAGTCGACCACGATCAGCCCGATATCGTGCCGCCGCTTCAAGCGCCGCGCGCGCGTGCGCAGGGCCGCGATGGTAAGCGCGGGCGTATCGTCGATATAGAGCGGCAATTCGGCGAGGCGCTGGCTGGCAAAGCTCAGTTTCTGGAATTCGTCGCGCGTGATCTTACCCGATCGCAGCGCCTCGCTGGTAATCTCGGCCTGTTCGGCCAGAATACGCGTCGCGAGCTGATCGGCGCTCATTTCCAGGCTGAAGAAGGCGGTCGGCGCGCCGTAATTGAACGTGCCGCCATCGCGCTGCCACTCCATATGCGCTTCGGCGCAATTGAAGGCGATATTGGTGGCGAGCGAGGTCTTGCCCATGCCGGGACGCCCGGCAAGGATGATGAGATCGGACCCGTGGAGCCCTGCGGTCTTGTCGTCGATGACTTCGAGACCGGTGGTCTTGCCCGACAGGCCTCCGCCCGAATTCATCGCCGCTTCGGCCATCTTGAGCGCCGCGATCGAGGCGCTGCGGAAATCTTCCGCCTGCGTGCCGCTCGTCGCGCCTTCGGCCACCTGGAACAGGCTGGCTTCCGCCTTGGCGATCTGGTCCATCGGGGCGACTTCGTCCGACGTGTCGAGCGCATTTTCGACCAGAGTGCGGCCCACGCTGACCAGTTCGCGCAGCAGAGCGAGATCGTAGATCTGGCCCGCCAGTTCGCGCGGGGCGAGCAGGCCCTGCCCGTCGGCGGTCAGCTTAGCGAGATAGGTGATGCCGCCGAGCGCCTTCAGCGCCTCGTCCTGCTCGAAATAGGGCTTGAGCGTTACCGGCGTGGCGATCGAATTGCGCTCGATCAGCTTCAGCACGCGCTCGTAGATCCGCTGATGCACCGGTTCGTGGAAATGGCCCGGCTGGATCGCGGTCTGCAATTCCTCGATCACCTTGTTGTCGATCAGCACCGCGCCCAGAAACGCGGCCTCCGCCTCCAGATTGGAGGGCAGGGTGCGCGCGCGGTCGGGGTTGTCGGGCGCGTCGGGCTTCGAATCGGAAGGGCGCAGCAGGAGATCAGTTTCGGGCATCCCTTCATCATGCGGGATGTGGCGGCGGGGCGAAAGGGTGGGCCGGGGCCTCGCGCGAAATCGGCTGTGGGTTGGTGTGGAAAGGTCGCAAAACGGCATCGGCCTGCATCAACCCCTTGTCCCCGACCCGCTCCGTCTGCGATGGCGGCACGAGCATCATGGACGACTCAACGCCCTCCACCCCAGCGGACTTCCGCATCGCCCGGATCGAACTGGACGAAGATACGATCATCTGGCGCAATGCCGATATCGAGCAGGAGCGGCGCGTCGCCATTTTCGATCTGATCGAGGAAAACAGCTTCAAGCCGCTGCGCGCGGTGGAACGCGGGGCGATGGGCCCGTACGATCTGACCCTCGCCGTGCAGGACGGGCGGCTGGCGCTCACCATCGCGCAGGAAGGCGGCGACACGGTGGAACAGCTGGTGTTGGGTCTCGCACGATTCCGCCGTCCGATCCGCGACTATTTCGCCATCTGCGACAGCTATTATCAGGCGATTCGCAAGGCCACGGCTGCGGAGATCGAGACGATCGACATGGCGCGGCGCGGCGTCCACAACCGGGCGGCCGAGCTGTTGATGGAACGGCTCGAAGGCAAGGTGGAAACCGATTTCGCGACCGCGCGCCGCCTTTTCACGCTGATCTGCGTCCTCCACATCAAGGGTTGAGCGGACGTGGCGCGCCCATCCCGCCGACGGCCCAGCCGCGCCCGGCGTGCCCGCGCCAAGGGCACCAGCCGCTTCGCGCGCATTCTCGGCGTGCTGGTGCTGCTGGCTCTTGTCGGCGGGGCCTGGGCCTGGTGGGAGGCGCGCGGCTGGCGGCCTGACGAGGCGGCCTGGCCCGATCAGGGCGCGATGGTCACGGCACAGGACGGCCCCGTCGCCTTCGCGACGCTGAAAGGGCTGGGCGCGAATTTCGCCTATTTGAAGGCGAGCGAGGGCGCGCGGACCAAGGATCGCAGCTTTCCGGACAATGTGGAGGCCGCGCGGGCTGCCGGTCTTCAGGTCGGCGCGGTCCTCGTGTTCGATCCCTGCGTGCCCGCCGATGGGCAGTCCGCCAATTTCGTCACCATGGTCCCGCGCGATGCCGACATGCTGCCGCCAGCGATCGCTCTGGAGCGTACGGCCAAGGATTGCCCGGAGCGCGTCAGCCGCGCCGCGATCCAGAGCGAATTGATGACTTTGGTCAACCAGATCGAGGCCCATGCGGGCCAGCCGGTGATTCTGAAGGTCTCGCCCGGCTTCGAGGAGCATTACGGGATTGCCGCGCGGATCGAGCGCAATCTGTGGCTGGAGCGGGACTGGTTCGAGCCCGATTACGGCGGGCGGCCGTGGCTGCTCTGGACCGCCAATGGCGAGTTGCAGACCGAAGCGGCGGAGGAGCCGCTGCACTGGGTGGTGGTTCGCCCCTGAACGCGGCCCCAGGGTATAGCTGGGCTTCGACAAGCCGGGCCGGACCCTATACGAGCGAAAGCATGACAGACGACGATCTCATCGCCGCCGCCCGCGAGGCCGCGACGCAATCCTATTCGCCCTATTCCCGCTTTGCCGTAGGCGCGGCCTTGCGCTTTGCCGATGGCAGCGTGGTGACGGGCACCAATATCGAGAACGCAAGCTACGGCCTGGCGCTTTGCGCGGAGACGGTGGCGGTGGCCAAGGCCATGGATGGCGGCGTGCGCGGCGGGCTGGAAACTGTCGCGGTAACGGGGCCGGGCGAGATGCCGATCACCCCCTGCGGGCGCTGCCGCCAGGTGCTGAACGAGCTGGCGCAATTGGGCGGCACCGATCCCGAGGTGCTCTGCGTAGGGCCGGACACGGTGCAGCGCGTGAAACTGTCCGATCTGCTTCCCCACGCTTTCGGACCAGCGAGCCTGACGTGACCACACGCCGCGCGGCGCTGGGCGGATTGGCAGCACTCGCGGCGAGCCCGCTGCTGCCCGCGCCCTCGCTGGCGCGCGGTCTGCGCAAGCCGCCACGCCTGCGCCTGGGCGATACGGTCGGCCTCGTCGCCCCGGCAAGCGCGGTGTCAGAGCGACAGATCGCGAATGCGCTGTTCACGATCCGCGGGATGGGCCTGGTGCCCCGGCTCGGCGAGCATGTCACCGACACCTCCGGCTATCTTGCAGGGGACGATGCCGCGCGGGCGAGCGATCTCAACACGATGTTCGCCGATCCGGAGGTAAGCGCGATCTTCGCAGTAAGGGGCGGCTGGGGCTCGGCGCGGATCCTGCCTTTGCTCGACTGGAAAACGATCCGCCGCAATCCCAAGCTCCTGATCGGTTTCAGCGACCTCACCGCGCTGCACTTGGCGATCGCGAAGCGGGCGGGGTTCATGTCGCTGCACGCGCCCAATGCGGCGAGTTCATGGCCGGAGAAGAGCTGGAACAGCCTGTGGCGGCTGGCTTTCACCGGCGAGACACCGGTGCTGGGCGGCATACAGGACGAGCCCGGTCGTCCGCTGCCGCTCGGCCGCACGATCACGCCGGGCCGCGCACGCGGTCGCCTGCTGGGCGGCAATCTCACCGTCCTGACCGCACTGATGGGCACGCCCTGGCTGCCCGGTTTCGACGGTGCGGTGCTCTTCCTCGAAGACATCGCAGAAGCGGAGTACCGGATCGACCGAATGCTCCAGCACTTATCGCTCGCAGGCGTACTGGGGCGGCTTGCAGGCGTGGTGTTCGGCCGTTGCAGTGCCTGTGCAACGACCGATCCCGATTACGAGGGCATTTCGCTCGACGAGGTGCTGGACACGCACCTCGCGCCCCTTGGCATTCCCGCCTTCGTCGGCGCGAATATCGGCCATCTGAGCAATCAGCTCAGCCTGCCGCACGGGGGCGAGGTCGAAATTGACGCGCAGGCGCGCACCATCCGGCTTCTGGAGCCGATGGTGGCCTGAGCGCCCTATTTCGCGTCGGTTTCCAGATATTCGAGCAGGCTGGCGAGGCAGTCGCGCGCCAGCATCTTGCAGCGTTCCGGGCTCCAGCCCTGATCGGGCTCGGGATTGGCCGGATTGTCCTTATAGGGCATTTCCAGCGTCATCGCACACGCGCCGAAGCGTTCCGCCACCTGATTGGTGCTGATCTTAAGATTGGCCGTGCCGGGTTTCGATTTCACATAGCCCTGTTCGGTCTGGAAATCCGGGCTGCGCCGGTCGAGGATTTTTTCAAAGCGATAATATTTCTCGCCCTGCTCGTCCGTCCAGCTCGGAATGCCTTCGAACCCGGCGAGGAAGGCCACCGGGATCGCCTCGTCGCCGTGGACGTCCATGGCGAAATCGACGCCGGTCTCGTCCATCGCATTGCGGATCGCGAGAATTTCGGGCGAGCGTTCGGCGCTCGGCTCCGCCCATTCGCGGTTCAAATTCGCGCCCACGCCGTTGACCCGCAGATTGCCGTTGCGCGATCCGTCTGGATTGCAGTTCGGTACGATATGGAAGCAGCATTTCTGCCGTAGATTGCGGCCCACGCTGTCGCTCGGATCGGTGAGCACTTCGAGCGCGCCTTCCATCCACCATTCGGCCATCGTTTCGCCGGGATGCTGGCGGGCATAGAGCCAGACCTGCATATCCCCATCTCCGAGGCTGAGGCAGTCGATCGGCTGTCCATCGAGCGAGGAGCCGAGCGTACGGTGGGAAACGCCCTCGCTCGCCGCCGCTTCGGATACGAGATCGTGGTGCCGTTCCATCGAATAGGGCGCGAAATAGGCGAACCAGGCCAGGTCGCTGGCGGGCGTATAGCGGATCGTCAGCGTGCCGTTATCGGCATCCTTGTCGAAACTGGAGCGCGCGCGGCCCCAATAGTCGCGATCTTCCGACACCACGGCGTCATAGTCCGGCCAGCCGCCGGGATAGGCGCTGTCGTTGAGTCCGGTGATCTTGAGCTCCAGCTCGCGCCCTTCCGCGCCCGACACGCGGAAGTGAAACCACTGCTTGAACTCGGAATGATCATCCAGCGGGATGGCGAGTTTCGCACTCGCCCCGTCGATCGAGAGAACCTCGATATTGCCACTGTCGAATGCGGAATCGATGCGAATATCGCTCACGTTACGGGACCTCGACCTCTATCGTTTCGCCATTATTGCCGGGAAAATCGCTGAACAGCGCGGCGGCGACCGTCTGGGCGCTGGCAGCGCGTTCCGCAAGGGGCGAGTTTTCCGATGCGGTGAAGTCGGCACGGCCTTCCCACAACACGCGCCCGCCGCTCGCTTCGCGAATGACGACGGCCATTTCGGTGCCGACTTGCGCGCCGCCTCCGCCGCCCAGATTGATTCCGATGCCGAGTCCGAGGCCCGACCCGTAGGTGCCCGTCGATCCGCCGACGCCCACGTTTACCGGGCTGCGCTGGCCGTTGCGGCCCAGCTCGTACCGCGTGACCCGCACTTCCGCGATCTGGCCCGCGCTGGTGCGCGCGGTTTCGTTATAGCCGGCCTGCGCCAGTTCGCGCGCCACCGCCGCCTTGTAGGGCGCGAGTTCGAGTGTGTCCTCTGCGCCAAAGCCGGTCACGAAGATCGAACCTTGGCCCAATTGCGCGCGCGCTGCCGGATCGAGGAAACGCGTGACTTCGACGGGGCCTGCGCGGGTCGATGCGCAGGCGGAAAGGGCCAGCGCCGAACCCAGCAGGGCTGCGGCGAGAAGGCGAGTGGGGACAGATCGGTTCATCATGCAATCCTTCGGTCGGGCGTGCGGAGCGAAAAGAGTTATAGGGACCGAACGCCCGAAGGCGTTACAATGTCCCGGCGGCGATCATGCGACGCCCGGGGCCCCGCGTTGAGCGTGGGCGGGGCATCGGATTGTGCGGGGGATAGAGCGGACCGCGCCGCTAAACGATTGACGTGGCGGCCCGGCGCGGCTAACCGCCCGGCTTGAAATCCGCGCGTCGGAGCCTATCTCCGGCGCGCGCTTGTTTTTGAGAGCGGCCCGCGCGCTGCACAGACTCGAGAGAACCGATGAAGATCCGCAACAGCCTCAAATCGCTGAAGAACCGCCACCGCGATTGCCGCGTGATCCGTCGTCGCGGTCGCACCTACGTCATCAACAAGACCAATCGCCGCTTCAAGGCCCGCCAGGGCTAAGCGATTCGCGCGGACCCCGTATGGGTCTGCGAGCGACAGGAACGGCCCGCCTCCTTCACGGAGTGCGGGCCTTTCGCATTTGGAGACATGATGTTGCAAACAAAGCAGCAAACCGGGCGCGATCGGGACGTCGAGGCAATCGTATTCGATGTGGGGCGCGTGCTCTACCGCTGGAACCTGCGCAATCTGTTCGAAAAAATGATCGATGACGAGGAGCGGCTGGACTTCCTGCTGTCCGAAGTCGTCACGGAGCAATGGCATTTCCAGCACGACGCCGGGCGTCCGCTGAGCGAAATGGTGCCCGAGCGTCAGGCGGAATATCCCGACTATGCCGACGCGATCGGGGCCTATGCCACACGCTTCAATGAGACGATTCCCGGCCCGGTCCCCGGCAGCCTCGAAATCGTCCGCGACCTCGACGCGGCGGGCTTGCCGCTGTTCGCGATCACCAATTTCGGCGCGGAGTTCTGGGACGGGTTTCGCCCGACTGCGCCGATCTTCGACCTGTTCCGCGTGATCGTGGTGTCCGGCAAGGAGAAGATCGCGAAGCCCGATGCCGCTATCTTCGCGCTGGCGGCGGAGCGATTCGGCCACGATCCCGAGGCCACGCTCTTCATCGACGACAATGCGGACAATATCGCCGCGGCGCGCGCGCTCGGCTGGCAGGTCCACCATTTTCGCGATGCGCCGACCCTGCGCGCCGATCTCGAATCGCGCGGATTGCTCGGCCCGCAATAAAAGGTCCCGGTCGTTCGCGATGCGAACGCCGGGACAGGGTCTCGCTTCTCTGGGAGAGGGAGCGGTTACGCGATCGTGGCGGTGATCAGCCGTTGCAGCGAGCGAGCGCCTCGGCGTCCAGAGCATCGCCCTTGGCGGTGAAGCTGGCCAATTGGCCGACCTTGCGCTGCAATTCGCGGCACACCCGCAACGGACGGCTCGACGCCTTGGGCGCGACGCAGGTCGTCTCGGCACAGCGCCACGCGACGCCGCCCGCCACGGCGCGCGTATCTTCGACCGGTTGGGCGAGCTCGGCGACGTAATACGCGCCGGACTGCGCCGCAGCGGGGGAGGGCGCAAGCACCGCACCGAAAGCGGCGAAAGTATAGCCGAGGGCGAGCGTGGCTGCGGAGAGGTGGGCGACCGGGGCGAAACCGGCACGATGCGGACGAGACGCGAAGAAAGCCATGAGAGTGGTCCTTTCAAAAGCCAGTTGCATTATGCAACCAGTTGCGAATCGCTACTTACTTAGATAGGTCTCGATTTGCAACCTTAAATGCGCGATAATTTTGCCAAGGCGCAAAATCCGTTTAGGTTGCCGGTTTGGCGTGATGCGAATTGAGGACGAGATGGGCGAAATTCGGGAACCGCTGCGCGAACTGACCGAATGCGGTCTGCCGATGGCGCTCGAGGTGATGGGCGAGCGGTGGAGCTTCATGATCCTGCGCGCCAGCTTCAACGGCCTACATCATTTCGAGGAATTTCTGAGCGAGCTGGGAATTGCCCGCAATATCCTGTCGAACCGCCTCGGCAGGCTGGTCGAACACGGGATTCTGGGGCGCCAGCCGATGGCGGAAGATCGCCGCAAGATCGAATACCGGCTGACCGACAAGGGGATGGACCTTTTGCCCGCGATGATCGCGCTGCGCCAATGGGGGCAGAAATACGGTGCCGAAGTGGTCGAGAACCCGGTTCTTGTCGACGAGCGGGACCGGTTGCCGATCGGCCCGGTCTCGATCCTGTCGCAGGAGGGACGCATTCTCGGCCCTGAAGACCTTGCGCTGGTCGAGAGGGCGAATGTCGGCAAGCGCGCCGATGGCTCGCAGGCGGAGCCGGTCGCTCCGGTATCGCGTGGCGACACGGCGATCGCCGACGGCTTGAGAGGCGCCGCCTGAGCGACGAGAGTTCGTCTGATGGACCCGAGCGTACGACCGACGGGCGCTATATCGTCGTGCGCGGCAGGCTGTGGCGAGCCAGCGATCCCTCGCTCGGCGAGGAAGAACGCCAACGTCGGGTCGATGCCCTGATGGATGCGCGCCGTGCGGTCGCTGCCGCCAAACGGAACGGCGACGCGGAGGCTGAAAAAGCCGCGCGGGCAAAGGTGCACGAGGCAAAGACCGCCCTCGGCGAACGCGGTCCCGTATGGTGGGACGATGGCGCGCCGGATTACACGCGCAAACTGCTCAAGAACACGCCCTATGCGGACTGATCAAGCGCCGGGTATCCTTACGCGCGGGGCGCTTGGCGACGATAGCTGAGCGCTTCGGCGATATGGATGCGGCCTACCGTCTCCGCGCCTGCCAGATCGGCGATCGTACGCGCGACGCGCAGCATCCGGACATAGCCGCGCGCGGACAGGCGCATGGCGTCGGCGGCCTGCATCAACAATTTGCGCCCCGCCTCGTCGGGTTCGGCGAATCGGTCGAGCGCGTCGCCATCCAGTTCCGCATTGCTGCGCGCGCCGCTGTCTTCGAATCGCGCCATCTGCCGCTCGCGCGCTGCGCGGACCCGTGCCGCGACCTCGGCGCTGCCTTCGGCGGGCGGGGGAAGGGCGAGGTCTGCGGCGCTGACCGGATCGACTTCCACATGCAGATCGATCCGGTCGAGCATCGGCCCGGATACCCGCGACTGGTAGTCCGCCGCGCAGCGCGGCGCGCGCGAACACGCCAGCGCCGGATCGCCAAGATGCCCGCAACGGCACGGATTCATCGCCGCGACCAGCTGGACGCGCGCCGGGAAGCTCACATGCGCATTGGCCCGCGCCACATCGACCTTGCCGGTTTCAAGCGGCTGGCGCAGCGAATCGAGCACCGGGCGCTGGAATTCGGGCAATTCGTCGAGAAAGAGCACCCCGAGATGCGCCAGGCTGACTTCGCCCGGCTTCACTTTCAGGCCGCCGCCGGTCAGCGCCGCCATGCTCGCCGAATGATGCGGTGCGCGAAACGGGCGCGCACGGCTGATCCGGCCTTCTTCGAGCGTGCCCGCGACTGACTGGACCATGCTGACTTCCAGCGCCTCGGCAGGCGAGAGGTCGGGCAGAATACCGGGCAGACAACTTGCCAGAAGCGATTTGCCTGTACCCGGCGGCCCGATCATTAAAAGATTGTGTCCACCCGCCGCCGCGATTTCCAACGCGCGCTTGGCGGTTTCCTGGCCTTTGACGCGTTTCAAATCCGGCCCCGGTGCGTTTGCCTCGATCTCGCCGGGCTTCGGATCGGGTAGTCTT
>Ga0208183_1000015_pt1 | contig 197259 bp, 164 predicted proteins | sample MalvirDeepMed_51_FD_184251 | JGI IMG/M metagenome (GOLD analysis project Ga0208183, IMG submission 184251) | Marine viral communities from the Global Malaspina Expedition - Malaspina viral metaG DeepMed_51 (SPAdes) (version 2) | ecosystem: Environmental > Aquatic > Marine > Oceanic | place... | reverse complement strand
TTTGACAACTTTGGCTATTAAACGCTTGTCATAGCGACTTTGCTTGTTCTCCCGAACTGCATAAACTTCTTGTTTATCATTTTCCATACACTTTTGAATTGTGTATAGCTATTTCAGGACAAGACAGGATGCCCTACTTTGGAGCTGAATTTTCTTTACTCGCGTGATTTTTATTTTTACGGGAGCTTGTGAACCTCGTACCTCGGTTTGAGTGATTTTAACTAGAAATAATATTTGTTCATTTTCTTTGCTTGTCCAAAGAAAACGAACCAAAAGAAAAGCCCCCCTCGCTTAGGAATTTTTTGCCTTATCAGGCAAAAACCGCTTTGTCAGCTCCGCGTCGCTACCGCTCCTGTCCTTCGGAGCTGCCTGTAGCTATTCTGAACCGAGTGAAGTTTGATTGCGTTTAACCCTTCGGGTATTACTATTGATTCTACCAATTATAGTTTGTTTTATATGTGCCTTGAAAACTCATACAGCCTACTTACAATTGTATACTAATACTTTTCTAGCGAAAGCTATTAGGAAGGCTCTTCTTACCGGCAGAATCGGCCAAAAGTGACCTTTTCGGTAGAATCGGCACGGATGTACCATGCTGCTGGTTTTCAGTATATAAGCCTATTTACTTTGTGACCTAATTTAAATCTTTTTTATTATGGCTAAACAAGCTGGAATTATCAAGTTGAAGGGCACTATCGGAGATATTGCCTTTTACAAAAGTGCAGACGGGCATATGGCCCGCTTTAAAGGAGGCGTAGATGGCAAGCGTATTGCCACCGACCCTGCTTTTCAACGTACCCGGGAGAACGGGGCGGAATTTGGACGTGCCGGGAAAGGCGGGAAACTGCTGCGCAACTCGATGCAGGTGTTGTTGCAACAGGCTAAAGACCCTAAGGTTGTGAGTCGATTGACTACCCAATTGCTGGCTATCATCAAAACCGATACCACCTCGGAGCGCGGGGAACGTAACCTGACCGATGGCGAATTGGCTTTTCTAAACGGCTTTGACTTTAATGCCAACAGTCCGTTAAGCACTACGCTTGCTGCACCCTTTAGTGTGAGCTACGACCGGGCTACGGGAGCGGTGGGGCTGGTGCTGGAAGCTTACAATCCACAGGTGCAGATCGCGGCACCTGCAGGGGCTACGCATTACAAGCTGAGCTGTGGGGTAAGCGAACTCGATTTTGAGGCGCAGACTTCGCTCTTTAAGACCGTGACTACCGGTATTTTACCCTACACTAACACGGAGGTGGCTGCTACCGATCTGGATGTGAGTATCACAGCAGACAGCACGCTGAGTGTGGTACAGGCGCTGAGTATTGAGTTTTACCAAGAGGTAAACGGCACGATGTATGCCCTGCAAAACGGAGCGTATAACGCGATGGCAGTGGTACAGGTAGCTCAACCGGCTTAAGATGGAATGGGTACTACAACGCAGCTATTATGCCCGGGGCACTAACGGGGCGCTGTTTGTAAACGGGAAGTTTGTGTGCTTTACGATCGAGCTGCCCTGGCGTGAGAATCGCAGGAATGTATCCTGCATTCCCGAAGGGCGGTATGAACTAGAGCCGCGTATTTCTAAGAAGTTTGGAAATCACCTCCTCTTGGTTGGGGTGCCGCAACGCAGTATGATCTTGCTGCATCCCGCTAATTACGCTTTGGGCGAACTGAAGGGGTGTATCGCGCCGGTTTCTGAGCTTAGTGGCATTGGGCAGGGCTTGCATTCCCGAAGGGCTCTAGAACGCTTACTGGTAGTACACCGCGATGCGGTGGAACGGCAGGAGACTATTTATTTAACCGTAACGTATAACCCTCATGAATTTATTAGATCGTTATCAAAAACCCACCCCGCGGTTTTTCCGCATTCTGCGGGCAGTGGGGGTTAGCCTGGCCAGCGGGGGAGCGGCGTTGCTCGCTGTACCTGTGACCTTACCGGCCGTGGTGCTGAGTCTTGCCGGTTATGCGGTGGTTGCCGGAAGTGTGGTTACTGCAGTAAGTCAGGCGGTGGTTGCAGACGCAGATCCGGATGCGGAGACAATGACAGCTGATGAACAGTAGCTCTGCCTCTTTAAAACTGGGCACCTTGAGTGGAATGGTGGCCGCAGCCCTTCCCAGCCTGCAACGCGACAAGCTGCTTGAAGCAGTAGTACTTGCGGGTGTAGGTGCCTGTGTGAGCTTTGTGGTTTCTTTGGTTTTAAAAGTTCTTTTTAAGTATTTACACAAACGCTTTTTCAAACCAAGAGATCCTAACTCGTAATCGCATTTATGTGATTTCTTGATGTATTAAACCCTTTTTTCAGATTTAGGTCTGGAGGAAGGGTTTTTTATGTGCTGTTTTTTATTTGTTATTCACTATTCCTTGTTTGGGGTTCTGATGCATACCGAATTAGTAGTCAGTCTCAGTAGTCGGTTTTAGAGTTCAGTGTTGAGCGTTCGGGTTGACATCCATCCCCAGCCCTTCCTTCGAAGGAAGGGAGTCTTTTTTTTTCAAATGGAAGCCTCCCTTAGAAGGGAGGTTTGGAGGGATGTTTTTAACGGATGTCAAGATTCAAGGGTAGCTAGCAGTTGCGCCTGTCTTTTCGAGTGGATGAAGACCAGTCTTAGCTGAGGTTCATATGTAGCTCGCTGTCGCTTATTGATTTTGGAGCTCGTGAATCTCCTAACGTCGATTTAGCTCGCGTGGTTATTATTTTACGGGAGCTCGTGAATCTCCTAACGTCGATTTAGCTCGCGTGGTTATTATTTTACGGGAGCTCGTGAACCTCCTTGCCTCGGTTTAGCTCGTGAGGTTTTTATTTTACGGGAACTCGTGAATCTCCTAGCGTCGATTTAGCTCGCGTGGTTATTATTTTACGGGAACTCGTGAATCTCCTACCGTCGATTTATCGAGAAGTCTTTGAAGTTAGGGAGTTTATTGTTAACGAGGCTTCTCGATACATTTCGACTGAGGCCTCAATCCAATACTCGAAGTGACCTTCTTGCTTTTAATGCTCATTTATACTGTTAAATTTTTTCGGTACTACGAAAGTCATACCGAAAGATTCTGGTTTTTTCTAAGGAGGTTTGTGGTAGGATTACAGCTTAAACTGCTTATGAAAACCCGACGCTTGTGTGTGTTTCCCAAAGATGTACAGTGTATCACCGGAAAGAGTGAACGCTATGGGCGGAGACTGTTGGCAGATATCAAAGTCTTTTTAAAAAAAGAACCGCATCAGTTTATAACAGTATATGAGTTTGCTGCGTATTGCGGCTTGGATGTTGAGGATTTGTTTGCTTATTTGGATTAGCCGGGTAGCTGTTGAAGGGTACGCGATGCAATTCCCCATATGCATTGGGACAGGTAGCGCACAAGCCGGGGAAATTTAATACAGTTAGTCAACTACTAATTTTAGAACGAAATAGTTTTTTGCCCTCCTTTGAATTTTCACTACCAGACATGAGATGCTTTGGCCATCTTTAAATTGCTCCACTGTTTTTTTTACTGAAGTCTTGGTGTTGGGGTAGTAAAGCTTTGTGATGGGTAGATGGGCTTTATAGTTCTGACCCTTATTTAAAACAGAATAGGTAAGCGGAGCATCCGCTCTTTTAATCACTTTTACCTGTTGAATGGTGCCAACCATATCCTGAAGTTCTGGAGTGAGCCATTGTGTATGATCCCGGTCATCGCCAAGTATGAGCCTTCCTCCTTTAGTATAGCCCCAAAACGTAGTTTCTATCGCATTGCCCACCACCGCGTTCTCATATTTTGCCGGTTCACCTAAGGATGCCTTGTGTATGTGCCCCATAAATGAACCGTATTTCCAATTAAAATGGGATCCCATATCTACCAAAAGACCAGATTTCTTTTTACTTAAGATGATACCTCGATATATATTAAGCTCTTTTAGCTCTATTTCTTTAAATGTATGTGATTTAGCATCTAAGCGTATGGATATGGGATCTTCCTGTAAACGATAGACTTTGGCTTTAAAGACTTTATTGATTAAGCTTCCGGATATTGCTTTCCAATAGTCTATAGCATTATACCGCCAGGGCATATGATAATAGGATACATAAGCAAAGAGCCCCCCTATCTTTACGACAAAGCCTTTATCTTTAGACTCAAGGATTTTAAAATTTAATTGTTTTGCAGCGGTCTGAGCCTCTTTAATGTTCAACAGTAAATCCTGCAGATAGTCTTTATCATTTTTAGGGTCTAGATAGTATTCAATATTTTCTTTCGTCTTTGCCAAAACCAGAAGATTTTCAAGTATTTAAATTAGTTGGGTGATTAGGTAAATATAGTTGATAGTCAGTATCTTATTGGGTGTAGAGCTATATTTTAATTGCAGGGCTCTATATAGTTAGTAATGCTGCTTAGGGTGCTATCAGTTGAAACGTATATGCCCGGTAGTCTGAGGCCAATTGGCACAATTTGAACGAAACGGCTGGCACCGTCACTCTGAAATAGCTGCAAAAGCAATGTTTTGAGGTGTCTCATTACCCTTTGAGTGGCCACTTTCTGGTTAACGTCAGGTAGCATAAGGAATTCCTCAAATATTAGGTTTTAAACCTTAATATCATTAAAAAAAAGATTTTTAATTAGAGAAGACGAGCACGGTATCGGGATATGTGCTCCAAGTTATCTGACTTTGCTTTGAAGTCTGGTTTAAAGTATTTATCCATTTTACTGATTAGCCAAAGTCATCCGTTACAGACTAAATAGAGTAGCAGTTACTCAAAAATCAGGAAAAGGTGAAAACTTTGCAATGGTCTGTAAATAAGTGCCGGAGCAATTTTTTTGCATATATTTATTCTGTGAACTTGATCAATGATACAGAGACATCGCACTTTATACCAATCAGAACGTATATATAATAGCGGGGACAAGCCTATTCTGGTTACATGTGCTGATTTTCAAAAGTGGGTTTGTAAGCACGGTAGATTAAGCCCATCTGTATTAGTAAATGAGGTCATTGGATCAAAGTTTGCGGATTGCTGGGAGCTCAAAACACCACCCATATGCTTCATTGAAGTAGCTGAAGAACATGTGCCAGATTCGCCTCAAAATTTAATTCAGCCTGCTTATTTTAAGAAACCATGTTTTGGCTCGCTTTTAATAAAAGATAGTTTGGTAATTGATAATACGGTGCTGCCCTCCTTTAAAAAAGCCGCTTACCGAAGAAAAATTAAAAATAAAACAGACTTACTTAAAATAGCGCTATTTGATATCTGGTTAGCGAACGACGACAGGCATCATGGTAATTCAAATTTACTAGTAGACATGACAGAACATGCTTATTTTTATTTTAGTGTTTTTGATCACGGAGCCCTCTTCAATACCAATAATTTGAAGTATGGAATTAATCTAATCAGTTATAATGAATCTCTTATTTATTCTGATTTATATAAAATTATGTTTGGTAGGATTAACAATTTGTCACAAATTGTTGATAACATTGTAGCAGAATTTTACCTTTGCATAGCAAAATGTGAGGGTGAATTGTCTGGTCTTCTTGAAGATATTCCTAAAGAGTGGAACATTGATTTGGACACTTTTGAAAAATTAATTCGGGATAATCTATTTAATGCGGAATGGTATACAGCTTGTGTAAATCATTTTAGAACCTTAATCCAAGAGCACATTTAAGAACACTCATGAAATCTTTTTTTAGCATACTGTATCTACCCTTGAGCGCTGATTTGCAGGAAAAAATCAGTGTGGGGTTATTTATGTTCAATGAGCAAGTAAAGATTTTCAAATTCTCAGAAGAGAAACTACAGCTGCTCAAAGGATTTTTATCTTCGCAACGCTATGGTCATCTCAAAAGTTATTTAACGCATTTGAAAAATGATATTGATCCCGAAGTTAATGAATCAGAACTGGGATTAAACTTTGAACATAAAACAGCTTGGATTAATGCATCGTATTTCTCGTATTTAAATAGCTATTCCAATAATTTAGTTTATTTCTCAGAACCCAAGCACATCGATTTAAACGTTACCAATGACACGTTTAAATTAGTGTTTGAAGAGTTTATTTTCCAGTATTCTCAAGAAATTTTAGGTGTCAAAGAGCAGGATATTTTAAATGAAGTAAAGACAAAACTTTATGCTAAAATAGAGCATAATGTAAACCTTAATGTGACGGTCAGATCCAAGGACTTCAGTGAATTGGTTACCCCGGTAGCTGTTAATTTCTTAGGTAAAAATGGGGTAGTGGTTTCTGGTCAGACCATTGATTTTAGTAAGAGACTTTATAATTTAGAACATGATTTAACCAGTTATATTTCTTTTACTAAAGCCGTTGATTTTAAAGAAAAGAATAAAGGCAAATACTTTCTAGTTGGGGAAGAACCCAGTAAAAAAGAGCATCCTAAAAATCACCAAACTTGGAAACATGTGAGTGAAAGTCATTTGGTGGAATATGTGGATTTAACTGAGACCGAAAAGATCGAAGAGTATATTTTTTCCCATCAGGTGACTCCCTTTTTTGAAAAGGAAATTTCTACTGAATAATTCTAAGTTCGCCTTACCTTCCCAAGTCTCAAAACCACGGGTTTCCAGCAGGTATTTAAGATGTCAGATTTGTAAAGTACAAAAAAATCTTTTCCTTTTGAAGTTGAATTATTTAGACTTTGGCTTAGTTTACCTGCCACCAAGTCCCAGACTGGCGGGAGCGGGGGACATACAATACTTACTCATCTCCCTTTTCTTTTAATTCAAATTCCTGCTGATGACTCATTTGTGTCATCATATTTGCTGTAACTCGCGCCATTTCATCAATTGTATGAAGATTTATCCTTTGATTAGGAGCATATCTTACATTCTTGATTCCTTTTACTGACCGTAGACTAGCTGTAGAGAAATGCATTTGTCCTTTGTCTAGTTTTTCTTTAAGTAAATGCATATTGTGTTCGAATTCCTTTCTACTGCTCGGCATCATTGCTGTATCTAAATTCTGGTCTGTCAAAATTGGCTAGAGAATTAGCAAGTAGTCGCATGGATTCATCAATAGTTAAAAAGTTTATACGCTTGTTCGGCAAGTATTTTGCATTCAACAAACTATTTAACATCCTCATACTAGGGGGTACTTGAAAGGTCTTCCTTTCGATTTTTTCGACAAGAATGTCAATGTGACGCTCAAATTCTTTCCGGTTTTTGGGTGTAATCATCATACTATTTCATTTTGTTCAAATACATCAATATATTTGAATTTGTATCCATTAGAGATTTGCCAAATAAGCTTATAATCGGCTTTTAGCGTTTTGATCTTTTCTTTTGTTACTGTGGTATAATAGCCTGTTTTCTCAGCAACACCCAGTTCTCTGTTATCCCAATTTCTACCTTGGCGCCAGTATAAAGATTTAATATTTTCATTAATATTTGGAATTAGAGTACCTAGAGTTCCAGTCATTATAGCTGGGATTAACTCACTTCCAGGTACATCTCCTGCATATTCACTCTTAATAAATAATGGAATTACATCTTCATTTTCGTGTGAAGCATTATCCGGATAACTATTTGCAGGAAAAGTCGGCCAAGGATAAGAATGGTGTTTAGCCGCGAATTTTGCTACTGGGATCAGGTAGGCAGTGAGCTCTATTTTCTCTTTAGAGCTGCTGCGAGATTCCGCGTGTTCTGTAGCATAATAGTTTAACGGGAACTCATTGTTAATTGATAGTTCGTCAAAAGCTAAATTGCCTGTTTCAATAAAATACTTCACAGCGTTTTCAAAACTTTCATTACTGTTATTAAAGTGAGGTGTTAATCTGTTTTCAGGGAAAGTAGGTTGATAAAACCGTAATATATCAGCTACTTTCTTTCTGTCGCAGAGTTTAGTGCAGGTGTAAACAGCAACATTTAAAGCGTATCTCAAAAGAGTATCGAAATCCGAAACAAGTGAAATGTCATCATAATCATTAAAACTCCGATCAATATATCGACTTGCTTTCTGACTTTCCTTAATAGATAGTGGAATTAATGTTTTTACCTGCCCGACCAATTTTTCGGCAAACTCTTTGGTTAAAATATTTAACTCATTAAGCTCATATAAATAATCGCTTATCGGCTCCAAATACTCTTCCTCAAACACTATTTCGCCTTTGCTCTTATTAGATGAAGCAAAAGTTTGCTCTAACTTTACAATCAATTCATTCACATTAGTAATATCATTATTTTTAAGCTCGGTAAGAGATGCAAGAATAGCCTCTCTTATCATAAAGTGATTAAGATTTAATAGCTCTTGTTCCTTTTCTTCCAATACAGCTTTCAGGTTTTCCGCAAAGCCATCAGTATTTAAATTTGAGAGTTGATGTATAACAGAAGCGGAAAGTTCTTTTGAAATGCTATAGCCATCACTAAGTATTTCTTTCATTAGAGCTTGGACAAGAATGCCCGGATTAACGGTGCCTAGCCAAACTAAAGTTTCAATAACTCTATTTTTTACAACTATTGACGGATGATTTAAAAACCAAATAAGGAATTTTAGTAAATGACCGTCTTGTGCATCGGCGTTTACCTTTTCAGCTCCTTTATTCAGCCACTCATAGCGGTCATAAAAATGCTGGTCAGTCCTCACCATCAAATTAATATGTTCCAAGACAGCTTCTAAGATCAATTGCTTTTCGTTCTCATCCTTTATATTTTGAAGCAAGGAAATAATTTGGTTGGCAATTACCCATTCTTCAAAATAGGGCTCACTAATAATCAGTTGTTTTATGTCTTTGATAAATTCTGCTGAATTATTGTACGTTTCAGCAAAAAGACTTCTTATGTCATTAATCTTATTGGAATAGTTAAATGACCATACTCCATATTTTTCATCCTGAACTTTTTGCAGTGCATCAGCAATTACTTTTCTTGCACCGCTCTTATTTTCTGTATCAATTTTCCGTTGTGCTTCTTCTTTTGCAATAATTAGGTCGTCAAGAGCATCTTTCTCTTCTCGTTTAGAAGTTGAAGGTTTTCTTTCTTCTTCAGTTTCTCCTTTTGAGGGTTGAGTTGGTTGCATTCCAACCGCTTCTAAATACGGTTTCAACTTTTCAAAATTTGAAGCACTCAATTCGTTAAACAATTCTCGAAGATACTCATACCGAAATTCGTGGCTTATTTCGGCAACTACAAACCGAGCCAGGCGCTTAAATACTAAGTCTAACTTTTTTGTATTATATTTCTCCAAATAGTTCAAAATACCTGCCTGAATCTTTGAATATCCTCTAATGTATCTATCATCTCCAACGATAAACAATTCACAAAATCCCCAAACGATAAGTGAACCTGAATCTTCAATATTCCGCAACAAGTCGATTACACCACGTTGCTCCTCAATTGCTCTAGCTCCTAACCAGTATCCCTCGCCAATGTAAGGCTTATCGATTGTTCCCGACTCAGCGTTGGTTATAATGGTTTGGTAATCAGGAAGCAACAAATACTTAAAATATTCTATTGACTTGTTTAAAAACCCGATTTTAGCCAAGTCACCAACAAATTTTTCTTGCTGCTGTTTCACATATCGCTGAAAAGTCATTTCACCAGATGCATTATGAAGATGTGCTGCGAACTTCTGCAGGTAGAAAAGATTATCATCTGTAGGCGTAATATTTGAAATCACAGTATTTATTATACCCAATTGAGCTTCTTTATACCATGATGGCCCCATTGAGGTATCAATCATTTCCTTAAAAACATTTTTAGCTTTATCATGATTCTTAAGGAGCGCATACAATTCAACTAATCTTAACAGGTACTCATTTCTCTCCCATCTATTTTCTACAGTGCGAACAATATGTTCTTCTAGCACTTTTGCTACTTTGAAAGCCGACACTTCATGTTCGACTTCCTTCGCTAATTCTCTGGCAATAACGAACAAGCTATCCGTGTAACCTTCGGTATAGAGCCCGAGCTGATATGGCTTCTTATTGACTATCTTCTCAACAAAAACTGGAATATAATCCGGAAAAGCATCAATTAATAAATTATTCAGGTTTTTGTAAATCACCGGAAAAATCAATTCCGGAAGAGCATAGCTTCTATTCCAATTTATCCTATCTCTTAAGTCTGGAATTAGCTTTTCAATTAAATCATTTAGCTTACCCTGAAGCTGTTTGATGTCTTCATTCCTGCCATCAATTTTAAAACTTTTTACTTTTCCTGCAAGAAAGCATAAATACTTAAAAACAGATTTTATACTTTCTTCCCATTTAAATGAATAGCCATAAGTGGGAAGTGCCGGATATTGGTCTAAAGTGTCAAAATACCCAAGACATTCCGCATTAAGTGTAAACCGTTGTATATTTTGATGATTTAAGTCAACGCCATTTTCTTTTCGAAAATCGAATTCTTCGGCACTTGGAAAGACATTCTTGTAAAGATTCTCAATGAGATCAAGCCTTTTTGATCTGCCCAATAAAATATAAAGCAGAAAGAAATAATAGTCAGGGTGAGTACCATACTTGTCAATTAAGTATTCTAAATCTTCTATCCAAGCAGGTATATTATACTTTGCTTTAACAATGGGGCTTTTTTCCTGAAATTCTAGTGCATGATAGATACTTAATGCGATAAAGCCACTCGACTTTTTATCAAATTTGAACTTTAATTTTTCTTCAGTAAGTTTAGTATTAGGGGGGAAATTAAATCTCCAGATATGATATCCTAAGTTATAGGATCCTACATCATCAATAAATTTATGGATTACTTCTTTTGAATTCCCATTTTCTTTAATCATTTTAACAGAAAGATTCTTAGTATGAGTAAATTCATTGAAAGCTTTCTCAAAATCTGAATTTGAAGATAGCGTAATAGCACTAAACCTTAATTGAAAAAATCTATTAAGTGAATTTGAGTCAAATCCATTCTCAACTATATCTCTACATATTTGATTAATTGCATTCAATAAGATTCCGGCTTCTTCATCTGCATCATATTCATAAAACCTTTGTAAAAGGTATAATCCATCTCCATCGGCAGTGGTTAGCGTTTTATTACGTACGACATATCTAATCGCTTCTTCCGGTCTACCCAATGCAAGCAAAGCATTTACAAGAAAAATGGCGTTTTCCTGAAAGAGTGTATTGTACCTAAAATTTACGCGCTGCGAAAGAAGCAATAAGGATATTACTTTATGTGCTATGCCCAATTCAGCCGCAAGACCAATAACATTTTTAACATCTACTAAAACAATATCAGGATTAATACTGTTCAATGCACAGTCATCAATCCAAGCCTGGTTGCATTCTTCTAATGCGTCTCTTTTGCTTTGTTCATCCCCTTGTGTCAGGTGATATACTTTTTCAGACAGACTAAAAGTTGTATGCGAGTATTTTTTGATATAATCACTTATATTTTTATGTATTTCTTCGGTTAATTCATGAGTCTTCTTATTTACAAAATCAGAAAAAGAAGTATGATAGATGCTAATCGCTTCATTGTCTCTTAACAAGTGCTCGATCTTCTTAAAACTTCGCAGGAAACTGTGTTTTGTAGCATCGGGCTGGATTTCTGATAAAATTTTTTTATTTACCGGTACTCTTAACCTTGATAAGGTAGCTGCCAGCCAGATTTCTTCCGAACAATCATTTATTTGCAACCAAATTTTGTTATAATAGTTTTCTATTTGTCCACCAATAACTGGAATGGAACTAATCCAATCATCAATGGAAGGTATTTCGTCCATTCCCAAGATATACTTGGTCAAATACCTTAGATAAAGAGGATGCCCTTCTGATTTTTCTGCCAGTGCCGCTATTTGGCCTGCGTTAAGTCCAATTTCTTTTATGTTTTCGGAAAGGTATTTCTCCGCATTCTGATTTGACAGTGGTGTAACCTTAATTTCTTTTGATTCATCAATTGTGGACCGGAATGCATTCGGTAGTAAAACTTTTGATGTACATGAGAAAATCACCTTGATATTCGGAGGCAACACAACAGGCAACACAGAGAGAAAGTTTTCTAACTGGAATTCGCTAACATCATCCAAACCGTCTATGATCAAAAAGGCTATTTTCCCTTGTTGTTGATAGTACAAGGATAACTGATGTATAAGCTTGTGGATGTCTAATATCCTGTCATTTAGTGTTTTTTCAGCTTTGGGTTTGGGTGGCGGAGTGTTATACAGGGTACGATGACAAACTTCCTCTACCCATTTCATAAAGAATTCAGGTGTTGCCCTGATTTGTGTTGGAATTTCTTCGCTCTCCGGAACCTTTACAAAAAATCGGTCGCTTATAATATGATCGCCAGCCTCAAGTTCCAATTGAGCAGCTATTGTAGTTTTGCCTGAACCCGGGCTTCCACTTACTAAAAAATAACTTCCATTAATTTGTGCTACAACTACATCATTTATTTTTTGCAACACTTCCTCATTGGGTGTAGTGTCTGATATGTCAGTTTCTATCGAATCTGGTATAGAATGTCCTTTATCGATAGTGACCATGATTTGGTGCTTGTTCAAGATTTCGGCAATACTACTGATACTTGTTGCGCCAAGTGTCCCTACGGTATCGTAGCCAATTACTCCTACTACATGCCCGTCCATTATTAACGGCGAGCCGGACAATCCATCAAATTGATCGAGATTGTTGTATTGCTCACATTCTAAATCCACGTCCCATTTTGTGCCATTATTAGTCCGGGAGACGCTGCCAGTATACCTTCCACCAGATTCCACCCTTTGTGTTGGGAACCCGTAAGTTTCCCAATTTTCATCGTAAGGAATTTCTGTTTTTTTTAAAGGGAGAGCAGGAATAATAGTTTCAAGTTTATTTTTAAGTTCCAGTATGGCAACATCACGATCTGATATTCTTTCCAGGATTTCCGCGTCTACTTCCTTTTCATTTAAATATATCTTTACTGGTTGACCTTCAGGCAAATTATGTTCAGATGTAAGTAAGATTTGTTTATCTCCTTCGATGGCAACAAAAAAGGCTGTACCCGACTTGTCTCCGCAAGTGACCTGTACAGTTGCTGTTTCTATTTGCTTGGGGTTTAATATTTTTTGGTTCATAATGTTAGTGTATAAGGCTCCCGATCTAAGTAGTGGATTGAGTAATTATATTTCTCCTTCCAATCTTCTCTATCAAAATATTTTGAATTAGCAGTGATATAATTAAAATATAGTTTTTTATGAAAATCCGCTTTCCTGGTAATGATGTATGCTATAGTTTCTTTGTCCGGATGACCATGCTTTTGGCCATTAGTAGAGATAAGGTACCTTTCCGAATCAATTTTATTTAACAATTCACGGCTGATATTACCAAAGCTGCCATGATGGGAAACTTTTATTAAATCAAAGATTATTATGCCTTCGTTTTGGTATTCATTAAGGGACTGAAATATCAAGCCAGGGTGAGCATCGGCAAGAAAAAGCATTTTTTTGCTTTGAACCTGTAAAATAAAGGCAATGGAACTGCCATTTGTAGCCGTATTGTCTTCATCAAAAGGTTTTTTTAATAATTCTTCGAGCGTTTCTTTTGTAGCGGAAATTGGCTTTGGGGCTACTTTAGCCTTCTCTTTCTCCCATGACACAAGCATCTCAAATGCGTCATCATATAGGTGTGAATTGCCCGAATTGAAATTAGCGCCGTACCTTTTTAATTCATCAGTCCATAGACCTTTCAGCTTTTCTAACTTTTGCACGTCAGGGGAGAGAAGATAGATATTAGTATCAGCATCTAGTTCAATTTCGGACCTTTGTTCAATACAAACGGCCTTATTATTAAAGTCGCTATTCCATGAATATTTTCCTTGCAGCAGTAATGCGCCCACTGTTGTTCCTTGCTCAGCACTGATTCCTTGTTCTCCCTGTTTGCTTTCGCTTTGAGGATATCCTCTTCGGATTATCTGTTGTAAAATTCGCTCTTGCTTTACACCTATTTCACCTTCCTTTTGCACACAGAGATGACGATATGTGTTATGCCAAACTTCTTTTATTTCTATAAACTTTTGGACATTGTTATTTTTTAAAAGCCTTATTGCTCCTTGAATGTGGTCAGCATCAATATGTGTCAGAATTAGCTTTTCAAGTGTTCCTCCGCTTTTGGCAATTTTTATTAAATCATCCTTTAAATACTTTTGGAAAGTGTCAACGTAGGCACAGTCAATAAGCAAATGCTTTTTCTCTTCTTCAGTTTCCCCAAAACTTACTAGTAAACAATCGCCGTTTTTGGCTGGATAACATTTAATTGTTATTAATATTAAATTTTCGCTTGTAGCAATTTCCAAGTTTTTCACTATTTATCTCAATCCCTTAAATATCATCAAAATTAAAAGGGTTTTAGCCTTTTATTCATAAAAATAGACCTTTGTCTTAGAAGAAGTTTACAGAATCCTGTAAAGCCCTGATTTAAAATAAAAAAAGGGATAAATCCGCGTAAAACACCTTTTGGTTCGATCCTATTTATAGTTTCCTTCGGGGTTTCTTCGAGAAGCCCCCCTTTTACCATAGCCCTCTCGAAGGAGACCCGAACGGTGCTCGAAGCAATCTCTGTGGATTTATCCTATTTTTATTCTAATGAGATTTACTCTTGTGGGCCACCAGTCACAGACTGGTGGGAGGGGGAGCGCGGATTCAATTTCTTCTTAATATATGCGACTAGCTGCAATCTAGTTATATTTCGCTAGTTCATCATATTTTAATCCATAGCGTAATCTAGGTAATCTATATTTGTAGCTTCTTGCATCGTCCTTATCCTCTAAAGAATCTATCTTCTCTCTCAATTGCTCTGCACTTTCTACATCAAAAAGTACTTTAATTTTTTCAAAATATCGCTTGGATATAATCTTGGGAAAGATTTCTATATCTCTGGATGCGAATACACTTGTTTCCGGCATCCACTGTTCATTAAATTGAATTTTATTAGGATAAAAAAGCCTTAAGTAATACAAAATTATATCTGTGCGTACTAAATCTTCAAATTTTTGTAACGTACAATATTTCTTTATTAAATCGGCAACTAAACTCGTCCTATTAGATTTTAACTTTTGTTTTTTTAATTCACTAATTGTGTAATTATATTTTCTAAATTCTTCAAAATTTGTTGCATCGGCCTTTCTATTCCAGTTTCTAGTGACTATAAAATCAGTTTTTACAATATCTGCTAATAACTTATAATTTTGGTTTTTGATAAGAGTGCTCGCGAAGTTTAGAAATAAATCATAGTTGAAGAATCTGTAATTGTCAATAACCAATTCGTTTATCGCATTTCCTGAATCAAGTCTCAAATCATTATCTTCATAAAACTGAAGAAGGTTTTCGAAAAATTCAATGAAAATTTCTCCATAATCTTTATCTGAGTATTTAACTAGAATAGTAGTAAATTCAATAAAATCATTTTTCAGAGATTGTAATTCTAAGATGCTATTTTCAACCATTTGAATAAGATTATCAGGACCCACTTCTTTATAATCTATTTTAAATAACAATAAACTATTTATAAATGTATCCAGATAATCTTTTATTAATAAGCGGGAATTATCTTTTTGATTAATTAAGGCATTCTTAATTGCTGAAACTTTGTGTGCTGTAGGTAAAAAAATAGGATCTTCATCATTTAAATGAATAGGCATTCTCCCTATTGGGGGTCGTTTTGATAAAGGTTTGTTATAGATATTACGTATTAATCTTTCGTAATTTTCTTCATAATGTTCTTCAGTACTTAAATCGATGAAAATTCTAGAGTTTACAAATGTTGGTATACAAGGTTTTTCATTTTTATATTCCATTACAATCGGAATAAACTTCGTTTGATCTGCTTCATTATAGATGTCATCCGAAACGATTAAACTTTCAATACCAACTCCACCAATTTTTTTATTAGCTTTCTCTACATATTCATTGTTACATATTAATAGAACTTTTTTCACTTCCGGATCATTTACCATTTTTTCCATGAAGTAATATTTATCTTGGCCCTCTTTAAGATCCCAATCGTCTAGAATAACGTGAATTCCGTCATTAGTCAGTCTTTCTGCTAAGCTTAATACTTTGACTTTATTAGAATTTGGTTTCCAGCTATAGGAGATAAAAATTTTAATGGGCTTTTCTTCGTTTATTTGCATTGGTTTTCTTCTAAATTGCAGCTAACTGGTTAATTAATTCAAAAAATTTTTGATTTTGCTTCAAAATTTTCAGATATTATAAATACGTGTTGAGTGTATAAAAATAGACCATTATCTTTCGATAAGTTTACAGAATTCCTTAGCCTAAAAAGTAGTAGTTTTAGGATAAATAGTTGTGCGTTTAACAGCATATAATCCTCGTAAGATATTTACTCTACTTGTACAATTACAATATTGTATTTAAATTATTAAATATTCAGTGTATTTGGCGTAGAGAAGGATTTTTTAATCTAGATAAGTATAAACTACATAATAAATTATTATATAATTTATTTATTTCACGTCGTAGGTATCATCTAAGTTTTGACCATACAACTGCTCTACTTCTTTGAAGAATTGAGATAATTTAATTCCTTTATAGAAGCATATTGTACTTAGAGTGTAGAGAGGGATATGATATCCTTCTGTTCTTGTCATTATTTTTTCTACGGTATGATAATGAATACCGAATTCATCAGCGATCTTTTTTGGCTTTTCATCATGAAGACCAGAAAACCAATTTTCTCTAATAAACTTGCAAACGAATTTGTCAACATTATAAACTCGTTTATTTTCCTTATTAGAATTATTATCTATCATCTTTACAAAAGAAAAGACATTTTAAAATTATTTACAGCACGACCGTGCTATGTAAAAAGTTTTTACTTATATTTACCTCAGAATTATATATTTGCGAAACTTCTTTAAGTAACATATTAGAAGCATTCGCTTTGAATCTCGACTTGAAAACTGGTAATTTAATACGTACGAGAGGATAAGCAGGGATGCTCACGACCCGGGCGTGAGTTTGCCGCTTATTGTACGTAGGTATACCAGTACCCCAAGTCGATAAGTTGAGCCCTCACGCCTTTTTTGTATTCGGGCGTTTCGTAATCTTCAACTTACTTTTTCAAAGTCGTTTCCTTCTCTTTATAAAGCTTCGCATCCCTTTTTCCCCTAAATTTTATTAAGGCCATAATGGTCACCAGCCCTAGCGGGTTGTAGTGTTTAATTTTTTAATGTGATTTTGCCTATGGTATACACGTGGTGATATTCTTGATTTCTTGAGCTAGCGAAAGAATTGATTTGATCTAATGATGATTTTAGGTTCTATAGGGCTTTCTGTTCATTTTCTTTACTCGTCTAAAGAAAACGAACCAAAAGAAACGACGCCTTTTGGATAGGTATTTTTTGCTACCGCAAAAACCGCAAGTGCATCCCTAAATTTCTTCCAAGGCTTCAGAAATTCTTAACGGGATACCCTCGCTATACGGACCAAAAGGAAACTAAACCCTTCGGGTATGAGAGCTAAGAATTTAGATTATGAAATTTATAAAGTAAAACTGTATTAATAATTTAAAACTAAAGAGCATATGACATACGTGCCAACGGGGGCACAACATCCTGCTAAAGCACCCGTGGGTTACCGGTCATTCCCTAAGTTTAATCGGTAGTTGGGTCGGGAGCCGTAGCTGTCCCTAGGCAGTAGCGCGGGCTTATACCGGATAGGTTTAAGCACACCGGTGAGTTAGTGAAGGTTTTATAAGATGTTTTGTTTGTTTTCTTGAGCTTGTGAAATTCTTTAATGGGAATTGACTGTTTAGGGAACCCTTCGGGTATGTGTAATTACAGATTCTAAGGATGTTCTGTTCATTTTCTTTAGCTCGCTGTCGCTTATTGGTTTTGGAGCTCGTGAATCTCCTATCGTCGATTTGCATTGTCCAAAGAAAACGAACCAAAAGAAAAGAGCCCCTCGCTTAGGAATTTTTCGCCTTAAGGGCGAAAACCGCCTTGTCAGCTCCGCGTCGCTATCGCTCCTGAATCTCGGAGCTTCCTGCGGCTATTCTGAACCGAGGGAAGGGCATTCGTTTACCCCTTCGGGTAAGATTGTAGCAGAGCTTTCATTTGTAGTCAGCATCAAACTCCCTCTCCGACCTTTGGGAAGGAGTCAAGGGAGAAGGTCTGGGGGAAGAGGATAACGGGTATCTCTTGCTTTATTAAAGAAAAGAAAGTTTAAGAAACAAATTTTAGAACATTACTATAAAACGTTTGAATTAGCCATAATAAATAAGAGCTGCAGACCTTCGGGTTTGTGAAAAAGAGAAGCTTGTAAGCTCCAGACCTTCCCCTGATGATTGGAGTCGATGGGGAAGGCGTGAGCTTAAATAAAACGATTGTTTCATTTATTAACACGACGAAGATATGAAAATTTATACTACGCGCCTTACGGGGGCTGCGTGGATACTTGTTACCTTATTTTGGGCAACAGGAAATCTACTTTGGGCCACGCCCCAACAAACAGTATCCGGTACCGTTACCGATGCTCAAAAAAATCCCATTCCGGGCGTAAGTATTTCCCTTAAAAATAGTACTGCCGGGACCCAGACCGATCTGGATGGAGCATTTGAACTGGAGGCATCGCCTCAAGATACGTTGCGTATCAGCTATATCGGGTTTAAGACCCTCTTGCTGCCGGTGGGGAATCAAACTACATTTACTATTGTCCTGCAACAGGACATCACCGACCTGGGCGAAGTGACGATCAATGCCGGGTATTACAACACCACGCGCAGAGAGCAAACGGGTAGTATCGCCCGGGTAACCGCCGAGGAGATCGAGCGGCAACCAGTGACCAATCCGCTAACGGCTTTACAGGGCCGTATGGCGGGGGTATCTATCGTACAACGCAGTGGCGTACCGGGTAATGCGCCTGCTATTCAAATACGCGGGCAGAACAGCTTGCGCAACGGTTTTGGAAATTCGGGTAACCTGCCGCTGTATATCATTGATGGCGTACCTATAGACAGTGCACCGCTTAACAGCTTTAGCGGGCTAACCAGCCCAACTATCTCAGGTATAGATCCGCTTAATACCTTGAACCCTGCGAATATTGAAAGCATCGAAGTTTTGAAAGACGCTGATGCAACCGCGATCTACGGTTCGCGTGGAGCAAACGGCGTAATCCTGATTACGACCAAAAAAGGTACAGGCGGGAAGCAAAAGACCAGCATTAACGCGCAGGCCTATACCGGGGCCGGTGTGGTACCCCATAAACTGGATCTGATTAATACAGCAGACTATATCAGTCTAAGGCAGGAAGCCTTTGCAAATGATGGGGCAACCCCTACAGAGATAAATGCCCCTGACTTGCTTATATGGGACCCGGATCGCAATACCGACTGGCAGGAAACCTTTTTTGCTGGCACTGCGGAAACCACCGGAGTGAATCTAGGCGTGAGTGGTGGGAGCGAACGAACCTATTATAACCTAGGCGTGGGCTATCAACGGGAGACCTCGGTGTTTCCGGGGGATTTTAAGTATAACAAACTCACCGCAAACCTGAGCCTCAATCACCGCAGCAGTGACGAGCGTTTTAAGTTGCAATTGAGCACCTCCTTTGGCAGTGACAACAACCGGCAGTTTGACGGGAGCAGCTTTGTAAGTACCGCCCTATCTCTGGCGCCTAATGCACCGGCATTATATACCGATGACGGAGAATTAAACTGGGAAGACTCGAGTTGGAGTAATCCACTTGCCACTTTATACCGGGAGAGTGAAGCCCGGGTGCAGCAGCTTATAAGCAACCTGAGTCTAAGCTATGCCATAACCCCAGAACTGGAAGCTCGGCTGAGTACCGGCTATACGCTGCTAAATAGCGAGGAGCTCACCGAGCAACCCATCCGGTTTTATGATCCGGCACTATGGGCGAATGCACGTTCACGCTCCCTGCATATTACAGCCGGGCGCCAATCCTGGATTGTGGAGCCGCAACTCAATTATCGCAATACCTGGGGGAAGTTGAATTTGGATGCATTGGCAGGTAGCACGTTTCAGCATCGCAAAAATACCGCACTCAATATCGTTGGTACAGGTTATGCAAATGACCAGCTACTGGGCAATCTTGCAGCAGCAGAGCAACTAAGCGTAATTGCGAATAGCATTCAGGAATATGCGTATGCCGCAGCTTTTGGGCGTATCGGTCTTAATTACGCCCGTAAATACTATCTCAATCTTACCGGGAGACGGGACGGCAGCAGCCGTTTTGGTCCGTCACGGCGGTTTGCCAGTTTTGGGGCCATAGGTGGGGCGTGGCTTGTGAGTGAAGAATCCTGGATGCAAGGTCTAAAGCCCTTTTTATCCTTTACCAAACTACGAGGCAGTTATGGTTCTACCGGAAGCGATCAAATAGGGGATTACGGGTATCTGGATACCTATTCTGCCACTCCGGGCGGGGGAGGTTTGTATCCTACCCAACTGACCAATACTATTTACTCGTGGGAGCGCAACCGCAAGCTGGAACTGGCCCTAGAACTGGGTTTCCTGAACGACCAATTACGGCTGAATACGAGTTGGTACCGCAACCGCTCTTCCAATCAGTTGGTAGGCTATAACCTGCCTGCTATCACCGGTTTTACCAGTGTACAGGCCAATCTGGATGCCACGGTAGAAAATACCGGATGGGAGTTTGAAGCCGCTACCAGTTTAAATAGAGGCCGCTTTAACTGGCAGGCTTCGCTGAATGTAAGCATTCCTCAAAACCGACTCGTGTCCTTTCCCGGCCTTGAAGAAAGTTCGTATGCTAATACTTATAAAGTGGGGGAGTCCCTGAACATTCAGTTATTGTATGACTATACCGGGGTAGATCCCGAAACCGGTTTGTACAAGGTTGCGGATGTCAATGAAGATGGGGTGTATAACTCTGATGACCGCGTGGTGGTTAAAGATCTTACCCGAACCCTCTTTGGAGGGTTTCAGAATCAGTTTACTTATGGTCGTGTAAGCCTTGATTTTTTATGGGAGTTTGTCGTACAGGACGGGCTGCAATATTATCCTGCTTTAACACCCGGCAGAATGGGTACTATGTTACAGGAAGATTACGACCGGCGTTGGCAAAACCCGGGAGATATTGCAGAAATCCAAAAGGCCTCGGTAGGAGTAAGTGCCTTGTTGGCAAACTTTAGATACCAGACCAGTGATAAACTGTATACAGACACTTCTTTTTTACGACTGCGTACCTTGGGGCTTAGTTATGAGCTCCCTACTGAATCCCTTGGGTTACACTCGTGCATCTTATTTCTACAGGGGCAAAACCTGTTTACACTGACCGCTTACCGCGGCTTAGACCCCCAGTATCCCGGAACCACCTTACCCGCTTTACGCATGCTGACAGCGGGGCTTAAACTTAATTTTTAACGATATGAAACATTTTAGAAATAACCATCTATACCTGTTATGCCTAGCGGTGCTCTGCCTGATGTGCGCCTGTGAATCTTTTGTAGAAGTTGAAGTACCGAACGACCGTATCACGAGTGTTACGGTGTTTAGCGATGATGCCACCGCCCGCGAGGCGATGGACGGGGTGTATATCCAATTGTTTAATACGGCTTTTGCAGCAGGGGGCAACCAGAGCGTTAGTTTTCTGGGCGGGCTCTCTGCAGATACCTATATCGTAACCAATGCGGTACCTGAAATGGAAGCCTTTGCCGCGCATCAACCGGAAGCAACCAACAGCCTGAATCTGGCCTTATGGTCTGGTGCTTACAATACGATTTATATGTGTAATGCGATTCTGGAGGGGGTTGTAGATAACAGTGGTTTAAGTCCGGAAACCCGAGAAGCTTTGGAAGGGGAATCCCGCTTTATACGGACATTTACCTATTTCTACCTGACCAATTTATACGGGGATGTGCCTTTGGTTACCCAAACGGATTATACTATAAATGCCTTAAAAGCCCGAAGTCCGCAAACTGAGGTTTACGATCTGATTTTGGAAGATTTAAACCGGGCAGCTGAACTATTGGATACCGGCTATCCTGATAATGATCGTACCCGGGCGAATCGTTTTACGGCTTTGGGCTTGCTGGCGCGAGTGCATCTGTATCTGGAAAATTGGGAGCAGGCCGAAACCTACAGCAGTGAAGTCTTGGCCGCAACTGATCTGTATGAGTTGCCTGATGATTTAAATACCGTGTTTTTAGCTAACAGCCCGGAAGCACTCTGGCAGGTATCGCCGGAAGGCTGGGGAGGAACCTTTAGCCATACCCGCGATGGCAATCTGCTGATCCGCATTACCCCAACGGGAAGCCCGGTCAGCCTAAGTGAAAATTTAATGCAAGAATGGGAAGCCGGGGATCTAAGACAAGAGGATTGGATTGGCAGTTTTAACAATGCTGCTGAAACCTACTATTATCCCTATAAATATAAGATACGCTATGATGCCAGTGGTGGGGATTTAAGCGAATACTCCATGTTGATGCGCCTGGCCGAGCAGTACCTGATACGGGCAGAGGCCCGTACCCGGCAGGGCAAACTGGAAGCGGCGGTAGCTGACATTAATGCCATACGGGAGCGTGCCGGTCTGGATACTCTGGTTTATACCCCGGCACTTACCCAGGAGCAGCTGTTAGACGAGGTGATGCAGCAGCGTTATCACGAACTCTTTAGCGAATGGGGGCATCGCTGGCTGGATTTAAAGCGTACCGGAAAGGCTTTGGAGGTACTGGAAGAAGTCTCTGAAACCGATTTGCTATACCCAATTCCTGAAGCCGAATTATTAAAAAACCCTAATCTCACTCAAAATGCAGGATATTAAACGTTTAAAATCATTGAATTTTTTTAGCCTGATATATATCTTTTTTCTTGTGTACAGTCCATTTACATACGGTCAAACCGAAACAGATACCATAGAAACCGGTATCCGTAGTGGTACTCTGGATAACGGGATGCGGTATTTGATCCATTCCAATAAAGCCTGGGAGGGACAAAACGTATCTATGAATCTATATGTAAATACGGGTCATGAGCTGGAAGTCGATGGGCAAACCGATATTTCGCATTATCTGGAGCATTTACCCTTTGCAATTTTTTTGGATGAAGCTACAGCCGCAGGCGGAGCTTTGCTGGATGCCGTTCATAGCGGTAAATTCCCATGGCAGGGACATACCCAAGCCAGACATACCTGCTACCTTTTCCTTTTTGATACAGTAGGTTCTGAAATCTATACTGCAGAGTTGGATTTGCTAAGCCGAATCATTGGGGGCAGTTTAAAACCGACTCCAGAAAACCTAGCAGCAGAACACGGCAGTTTTTATCAGGAGTACATCCATCGAAATGGTCCGCTAGGATACGATGAAGAGCGCCTGTTCTGGAACCTTTCGAAGATTTATGCTCCACCTGTACGACCGGAACACTATTATGAGCATGTCAAGGGTTTTGATTGGGACGCTGTATCTTCTTTTTATAAAGACTGGTATCACCCGCAGCGGGCTACCCTGATGATGGTGGGGGCTATTACCGACCTGGATCAGGCAGCGCAGGATATTAAAGCTTATTTCGGGAAGTTAAAAGCAACCCCGGCCAAAAAACTGGATCATCCTAAATTGGAGTATTTACGCCGCCCCAACCAGCTTATACAATTGGAACAGCTTGAAACTGATGAATTGGAGCTCTCCGAGACTAATATCGATTTATACTGGCGAAACCACATCCCGCCAAAAGCGGAACCTAAAGCCTTAGAGCAAAAGTGGATGTATGAAATGTTGTATGTGCTTATTGGAGATCACCTGCGTCAAATTCCTACGACTTATAAGCTGCATTATAAACTCGGAATTGATAAAGAAATGCGTTTGCCAGCTCTGAGACTGAACTTTACGGTATTTACCGGGAAGGAACAGGAAGCAGTACAGCAAGTAATAGCGGCCCTTAATCAACTTAAAAAACAAGGGGTTGATGAGGCTGCTTATCAGAAATACCGACAACGAGAATTAAAGGCTATTGAGGGAAGGGATACGAATGCTCTGGGATCAGTATTATCTACTTATGACCAACGGATGCTGGCAGAGGAATCCCTAGAGTTTGATCAGCTTGCTTTAAAGAAGCGCTGGTTAAATGGGCTCTCGTGTGATACTGTAAATTCGGAGCTCAAAGCCTTTTTAAATGCCGGGCCTCAGGATATTGGGATTTTGGTCCCCAAAGGTGCCGCTGTATTAAACTTCAGTGAGGCTGAGTTCCGCAGCTGGTTGCAGCAACCTGAGGGTGATAATATAGAGATTAGTGGAGTGCCTCAAACGAAGATATTACCCGATTCCCTAATCGCCCGATTGCCTCAAGTTGAATCTAAAATTATCGAAACTGACACTTTAGGTGGTCGTGTGATGCAAATGGCTAATGGTCTGCGTGTAGTACTTTACCCTCAGGAGGGTGCTCCCTTAAATTTACACGGTTTTCGCAATGCAGGTGCACGTAACCTGAATAAAGAGGACTTTATAAAAGCCAAGCTTGTACCCGAGTGGGTTCATACCTCGGGGGTGGGTGCCTATTCCCATTTTGAAATGCAACGCATGCTTACCAACCTGGGAATGATTTATGGAAAAGCCTTATATGTAAACCAGGAAGAATCCGGTATAAAACTGAAAGCCCCGGCAGAACGTCTTGAAGCTTTGTTACAACTGGCTTATTTGTATTTGTCTGCACCTCGTGAAGATCCCGAAGCCTTTACCTATTGGAAAGAGGACGAATATTTTTTTTATAAGAGACCCCCTTACGGCAGGGAAGAAAATGATTTGCAGGTGCTTAGTAAAAAGGAGCTGGAAGGGCCAAACGCAGGATTGACGGCTTTAGCACGTTATGAGGCGGTACAGCAATCTACTATGAGCGAACTGAAGCAAATTTATCTAAGCTTATTTCAACATCCTCAGGAGTTTGTGTTTTTGCTGAGTGGAGATTTTAAGGAAGCGGAAGTCCTACCGCTTTTGGAAACCTATTTGGGAAATTTGCCGGTATCTATAAATCAGGTAAAACGGGAAGAGGAAGAGGTAAATACCTTACCTCAAGGGACTTTAAAGAAAGCGTTTGCCATTCCCGGTATATTGCCTTCCGATCTGAACCTTAAAATACAGTATACCTATCCTGTAGCCCGGGATGACTGGAAAGCACAGGTTAACTTACAACTGATGCGGGATGTAATTCATACCCGCTTGTGGGAACTGCGTCATGTTAAAAAAAGAGGCTTGTATCTTATCCAAGCTTTAGCTTATACAGACCTTGATCTCCAACGAGGCAACTTTGCAATTATATTACCTACTGTTGCCGGGATGGAAAATAATCTGATCAAAGACATGCAGGCGTTGGTGTCCCGGTTTAAAGAACATCCTATATCTGTGAAGGAATTAGATGCGATTAAAAGTAGATTTTATATAGTGGGTATAACGGGTAAATCCATTATAGATAAAGGATATAGCCATTATAAATGGGATTTGCAACTGCCGGATCCGGAAGCGGTTAAAGCTTATTTAGAAGGGATAAGTCCTCGGGATATTCAGGCTTTTATACAAGAAAAACTGATCCCTAAGCATCGGTATATTTTTATGGGAAAGGGTTATCCCGAAGTTAGTAATTAAAATAACCTCCCCATAGAAGCGGCTATGGGGAGGCATTTTACCGGGTTTAATCCAATTGGATTAAGGAGTACCCGGAATCACATAAGGTGTATTATTACTACTTGCTTTACGGGTAGTCAATGATTCATCTGTAAAGACCTCGAAAATCCGTCCTTGAGGATCATCTTGATAAATAACACTACACTCACCTCCCAAACCCTCACAAGGATCCGTATCCAGTTGCGTTGGAGTATCATTCAGGTCAATCCATCCATTTGACTGGTTTGCGGTATTGGCAAAAGCCAGACCTACTGCCAGTCCCAGTGTCATCACCGGGATCATTATTTTAGACTTTTTCATAATAAAAAGTATTAAAAGATTATGCCTACTCGAATTCGAAGGTTTTCGGCTCTCCCTAATCGTCGTGCACACGATTCATATTTTAAATGTTGGTTATTTTAAAGTGTTTAAAACGGTAACAGCCCCAATAAGCCAAGCCAGTAAAAAACAGGTTAAATATCAGATGCTGCTGCCAGGTGAGGTGATTGATAATCCCACCACATGAGCAGGGCAGTTTTAGACTAAAGCTGATCATCCCGGTTATATATACCGTAAATACGCTCATTAGTATTGCGGAACCCAATAACCCCAGCCAGCGAGTTCCAGATACGAGCAGCAGGGCTGCCAGGCTGTATTCTACAAGTGGGATGAGCCATACCAGAATGCCAGCCATCGGTTTTAGAAAACCGACCTGACTCATCTGTATTTTAAACTGGTCAAACTCGAGGATTTTAGCCGTAGCGGCATACATCCAGAGTAGGATGAGGCAGCATACTACTCCTTGGATTATGATTTGCTTTATAGATTTTCCCGTAGCCATAGTAAAAACTTTATAGGATAAATTTCGCCTATCTTGTTTAAGCATAAGGGATTAAGAATATAGTGTAAGGGATTATTTTTGCTTGCGATGGTGGCTTGGTGATACCCCGAATTCCTTTTTAAATGCCTGAGCAAAATGAACATAATTCTTAAAACCCGTTTTTTGGGATATGGCTGAAAGTCGATCTGTTGTGTTGATAATAAGTTGAAGGGCATGGGTTAAGCGGGATCGCAGGTGGTATTTAAATACACTGGTTTGATATAATTCTTTAAATCCCTTTTTAAGCTTATACTCATTAATGTTGAACTTTGACGCAATATCCTTTAAAGAAACGAGTGGCTCGTTACTATGTTTTCTGATATAAACCTCTATATCACGAAACTTTTTAATATCCTGTGAGCTTTTCAGGATTTTTAATTTTAGCATCGGATATTCCCGCTTAACCGGTAGTTTACCTATTAGTAAAGGATTTAAGGTTTGAATATGGCTTAACATGACCAAAAACTTTGCAGCAGGATGAGAACCCTCTATTTGAACAACACTACAGTTGAGAGGCAGCACTAATTTTTTATCGCTTAATACCTCTAATTGCGTATGAAGCGTCTTATCTTTTTTTTTAAGAGTCTTTACGAGCTTTTTAAATGCTGCCTGAGAAGTAGAAGAAAGGATGTTTAAAAAGTTCTGCTTTTCCAGTGGGCTGTCTGTATCAATATTAAAGTTGGTTTGTAAAACCCCGTTTTGATCATCAAGAATAAAAAAATAGTGTTGTACCCGTGTTATCATAGTAGTTGGCGGAATACCGAAAAGAGGATTGTAAGCAACCTCAAACTCCTGCGCCAGCATATTGAGTAAGGCAATAATAGATTCTGTCTCCGTATTGTCTGCGCTACGGGGAATGCGGTAGCTAAAATCACCTGCTCCCATCTTGAGAATCATGTTTTTGATTTCTTCGGCTCGTGCATCAATATTAACCATAGTTCATTTCATTTAGATCGTTAGTTATTGTTTTGGTTCCCGGTATTTTTTAAGGAACGCGACTGCCGGGTCTTTCTCATAGAAGAATTGGGTAGCGATATGTGGTTCACGATGTAGTAAATAGAACTTTAACATGCTCTCAGAAAGTCCCCTGTCGATGTGAAACGCTATTGCCAGGGTTAACACTGAACCTTCCTGTAACAGGTAGTCTCTTGCTTCTTTGGTAGAACCTATGATTTCTCTAACGTCGCAGTATATCGGATACGGTGTATCAATCTGAAAACGCAGACGATCTTGTACAACCTTTGTTGCTATATGTAGGGAGAGACAGCGTGTGGTGTAGTATAAAAACAGGATTCCTGCTTCAATCCGATATTCGGCATACGCGTTTTTATAGTACTGGCGCATGATAAATATTTTTTATGATTAAAATTATAAAAAAGGCTTATTAATTAGTTAGTTATAAGGGATTTAAAGTGTGGTTTAAGGGATTAGTTGACTCAGATTATATTATGAGGGATAAAAAGTATAGTTTGACGGATTATTTTATTGTGATAAAGGGTGGGTGTTGTGTATTGTTCTGGAAATTAGTTAGTTTCGGTTAGTAAGTGCTAAAACATATACTATGCAGATTCAAAAATATGATGATTTTATTCAAGAGGAAAAGAAACGCAATAGTGATGGCAGTCTATGCCTAGTAGCTTATTTATTAATACACGAACTAAAATTTGGCGATGTTATCTCACCTGTTACGATGTATTACTTTTTCAAGCCGAGTGTCTTGTGGTTTGCTTGAACTGTATTAAAACTGTTCCTATTTCCTCGGTCTTCAAACCGTTTCGATAATCCCTATATATCCAGTACTTTGAAATTATCTATACCTCCCTATGTACTCACCTGTATAACTGATGTTACCATGTTTACTACGGCAATAAAAAAATTTCACCAAGATTTAAATACTCAGGTATTGGTTGTATCTGAAGCCCTTAAAAAAGCAGAGCTGGGGATTGAGGTGGCCTCTAAAACTTTAGTTGGTCTCAAAGAGCTCGTGGAGCAGGAAGATTTTGAGGATGTGCCTCAAGAGATTTATTTTTTTAAGCATCTCAAACCCTGCCCGATGAGTTATCTTATTTATTTTACTGAAATGCGAACTTGTGAGCTGCGGAAACCCAAGGCCGGAGCTTCTTTCCAGACCCGGTTTTATAAAAAAGAGTTGCGTAAGATTAATAAATTCTTTAACCGCAATATGAATTTTGTACGGTATATGGAAGAAGGACACACTTATCTGGATCATCAATTCTTTACCCGCAATGCGCAGCAGAATTTTCCAATGACCCCGATGCTCTATACTTATGATTATCCTGATTTTAGCTGTTCGCACGATATGCTTTGGGCCCAAGTGCAAGCGATGTACCGCCTTATTCATTATATAAGAGATGCTCTTAAGACTATAAATCCCAATAGTGAAGCTGTTTATATGCCTCAGAAGCATCATGTGATGCTCTGGTCTGGCTCAAAAACCGCATTGGTTGAACTCATTTATGCTTTGTACGCGTCGCAGTATTTAAATCACGGATTGTCTGATCTCAATATTATAGTTTCCTCTTTTGAGGATTTTTTCAATATTAAATTGGATGGGGTTTATAAAACGTATGGCGAAATCAAAGCTCGAAAAGGTAGTAAGACTAAGTTTCTGGAAGAGCTGATTTTAAAGTTGGAATATAAGATACGGCAGGATGACACTTAAATGCAACTTATTGAATTGATGTGCTTTAAAAACACGCGATACCATTCCCAATCTTCATTGGGACAAGCAGCGCGGTAATTTCAAAAAACTAAAAACCGCTAACTAAGACTGCCGACTGTAAAATGCTTCTCGATACAATCCTCTCGCGCTCTGGCGCTCCAGAATCACTCGAAGTGACAACACGTTGTACTTCTCAATACTTTAGAAACAGAAAACTGAAAACAGCTCACTGCCCACTGCTACTGCCTATTGAACTCTGTATTTCGTTTTCCTATTGCTATCAAAAAATACTTGAGTTCACCGTGATTTTTATAAAAAGTCAATAAGCCAAGTCTCCCTTTGAAGGGAGATTTAGAGGGATGTTTTAGTTTCTTATTTAACATCCATCCCCAACCCTTCCTTCAAAGGAAGGGCGTTACTTGTTTGTTTAAAACAATGCTATTTTGATTGGACAAACATTTGATACAATTCCCAATCTTCATTGGGACCGGCAGCGCGGTAACGTTGAAAAGAAGCAAACTGAAAACAACAAACTGCCAACCGGGACTACTGACTTCATATGACTTCTCGATACAATCCTCTTGCGCTAAGGCGCTCGAGAATCACTCGAAGTGACAATACGTTGTACTTCTTACTTTGTACTTCTTATACTTTCGAAAGTCTTAGCTCTTTTATCTAACTTCTCAATACTTTAAAAACAGAAAACTGCCAACTGAGACTGCCTATTACAGAAGCACTGGGGATGAGGGGGTATGAGGAAGCGCACACCAGATATGATTGCTCCCGACGTTCGGATACGAACGAGGTGGTTAGACTTCTAAAACATCATCCAAGAGCATAGGAAGCTTTCTCAGTCTTTTTCCGGTAGCGTCAAAAATAGCATTGCTTATTGCTGCGGCGAGGCCTACAATTCCAAGTTCTCCTACACCCTTGGCACCCAGCGGATTCACTTTGTCGTCATGCTCTTCCACAAACTCCGTGTGTATATCGTGTATATCTGCATTTACTGCAATATGATATTCAGCGAAGTTGGCATTCATGACCCGCCCATACCGGGAGTCTACCATTCCCTCCTCACGTAGGGCCATCCCCAGACCCCAGATCATCGATCCTAACAATTGATTTTCAGCAGTTTTAGGATTGATTATTTTACCCGCTGCAGAAACATTGACAAGGCGGGGCACTTTTATAATCCCTAATTCCTTATCAACTGTAACTTCAACCATCACACAACAGTGGGCATAACCCGAATGGGTGTCTTGACCATCCGCAGGTGCTTCACTATGAGCGATGCTTAATTCATCCTTGGAAGCCTGCTGCATAATTTCCGTGAAAGCAAAAGTTTTAGAACCATATTTTAGCTTAGCATCTTGAAACGAAATAGCTTCAAAAGCTACTGCTTGATATTCAGGATTATTTCGTTTCCATACATCAAAGATTCGGTATTGAAATTTTTCACAAATCGCGGCGACCGCCGATCCTACGGACGAAACCGTCCAAGAGCCACCTTCTATTGGGGAGTCTGGGAACGCCGTATCTCCCAGCTTAAATTTTATTTTGTCTAGAGATACCCCCAATTTGTCTGCGGCGATCTGAGACATGACGGTATAGGTTCCGGTGCCAATATCTGCAGTGGCACATTTAATGGTAAATGTACCCATCTCATTCATACTCAGAGCAACGGAAGCAGGTTGTTGCAATGCTTCCCAAGAACCTGTGGCCATCCCATAACCCAAAAGCAAGTGTGGGTCAGTTTTAGCTAGACTTTTTCTATTATTCCAGTTAAACACTTCCTCACATCGAGCATAACAAGCCTTCAGCTCTTTGCTGGTGAAGGGTTTGTTTTCATTCTGATCATAATCTACATAATTTTTACGACGAAATTCCAGCGGATCAATGCCCGCCTCGTGGGCAAGTTCATCTATAGCACATTCTAAGGCATAAACCCCAGAGACGCCACCAGGCGCGCGCATATCGAGAGGGGTATAACTTTGTACAGGTGTTAATTCATATTCTAAATTTACATTATCGCATTTGTATAGGAGTCCAGACCAGTCTACAATAGTCTCGTTAAAATCTTCAAATGTAGAGGTCTCTCCTACAGTTTTATGGGAAAGCGCTGTTAGTGTACCGTCTTTTGAACATCCCAATTTCATGGTGTGAATGACTTCTGGCCGATATCCAAAACTGAACATTTGCGCCCGTGTCATAACCATTTGCACATTGTGTTTTAATTCTAAAGCAGCAAGGGTTGCCATAAATAACTGGTACTGTGGGCGAAGACCGGAGCCGAACGCACCGCCTACAAAATCACTTTTTACCCGAACTGAATCTGCGCCAAGGCCAAACACACCCTTTAGATATTTTAGTGAACTAGCAACCCCTTGTATTTTATCATAGACCACGATGTTACCATCGCTATTATATTCAACGCTTGTGGCGTGAGGTTCCATCGGATTGTGGTAGTTGCGCGACTGTCGGTATTCGCGAATGATGGTATAGTCGGAATTTTTAAAAGCTTTTGTAAAATTCCCTCTGTTTTTTGCCGGTTCCGGAGCGCGATCGGCGCTGGCATTTTTGAGGTTCTCCGCTAAGCTGCCTTTAAATTTCTTCTCTTCGTAGGTCACTTTGATCAGCTTAGAAGCATAGCGTGCCTGTTCAAAGCTTTCAGCAACGACTAAGGCAATAGGTTGACCATTATAAAGTATTGTATTGTTATAAAAAGGTCGAAATGGCTTTCCGGGAGGGGCAAGCGGATCGGTATAGTCAACTTTATTCTTTAAACGCTCTGGAAGATTTAAGTGCGTAAAAATAGCTTTTACCCCTTCAAAAGCCTCTGCTGCCGTAGTGTCTATGGCGGTGATGCTTCCACAGGCAATGGTGCTTTGTAAAACGTAGGCATGGTAAAATGGAGCTGCGATATCCGCAGTATAGGTCGCTTTTCCGGTTACTTTTTGCGGACCGTCGACTCGGGTTTGTTTGTTACCTATATTGAGCATTATGATGGATTTAGAGCGCTGTTTAAAGCACGTACGATAGCACGTTTAACCAGCAAGATTTTAAAGTCATTGGTTCCGAAACTCTGGGCACCTTGAATTAATCGTTCTGCGAAGAATTGAAAGTTATCGGTAGAAGCCACTTTACCAATCATTTCTTTTTCTACTTTTTTTAGCTTCCAGGGTTTGTGAGCGACACCGCCTAAAGCGACACGGATGTCTTCAATTTTACCCTCGGAAACTTTTAAGCATGCGGCAACAGAGATGAGTGCAAACGCATACGACTCGCGGTCACGGATTTTTAAATATTCAAAATGGTCTGAGAACCCTTCCGTGGGTAATTGAATATGGGTTATGAGATCTCCGGGTTCCAGATTATGGTCTTTTTCTGGATGATCTCCCGGAAGTCTGTGTAGTTGGTCAAAGGGAATCACGAGGGTTGCTCCCTTTCGCAACACATGAACTTCAGCTTCCAAGGCGGCTAAGGCTACACACATATCTGAAGGGTGCGTGGCAATACACGACGCTGAAGTACCTAAAATAGCATGGATACGGTTAAAACCGTTAATTGCGGCACATCCGCTTCCCGGTTCACGCTTATTACAGGGCATTGCGGTATCGTAAAAATAATAACAGCGTGTGCGTTGCAGGAGATTTCCCCCATTTGTAGCCCGGTTACGCAACTGAGCGGAAGCTGCGGAAAGGATGGCTTTGTGAAGCAGAGGATACGTCTTTTTTACGGCGGAATGATAAGCCGTATCTGCATTGGTAACCAATGCTCCTAGTAATAAACCCTCATCAGATTCTTCGATTTGAGCGTAAGGCAACTTTCCGATATCTGCAAGACGATCGGGTTTTTCCACTCCATATTTCATCAAGTCTATTAAGTTAGTTCCGCCGGCAAGAATCGTAGAATCTCGTAAGGTTGTACCTGAAGCGAGATCCTGGGTTGATAGTCGGGTGTATTGAAATGGTTTCATAGGTTTAGGATTCTTTGTAAATGCGGCGAGCGGCTTTCGTTAAATTCTTATAGGCGGCACAACGACAAAGGTTGCCACTCATCCAATCTTTGAGTTCTTCTTCAGAATTGATTTCCCCACGGTTTCGCATCGCAATGGTAGAGCAAATTTGTCCGGGGGTACAGAATCCACATTGGTACGCATCTTCTTCTATAAAAATCTGCTGTTCCACGCTTAAATTGTCGGCTGTTCCAATACCTTCAATGGTGGTGATGTCTTTGCCATCAAGACTCACCAAAAGGCAAAGGCAAGAATTTACACTATTACCGTCAACAAGAACAGTGCAAGCACCGCACTGGCCGTGGTCACACCCCTTTTTTGTGCCAACGAGTTTTTTATGATAGCGCAGATAGTCAAGTAGTGTGGTCCATGGTTCAATACTAATTTTAACGGGTTTTCCGTTTAAGGTAAAATGCACAGGATTTGTATTCATAAAAAAGCAGTTGGTTTGTCAGTAAAGTAATACCTTATATGGTAAGGCTAAGTATCCTCAATTTACCGGGATATCTCAGGATATACTGTTTAAGTATTCTTAAATAACAAATTATTAAGAGATGTAATATATTTCTAAAAATATAGGTTATGCCGTATCTAACTTTTTAAGGGCAGCAGCCATATCAATACCCATTCCTAAAACTCCAGCAAATAGATCGCCCTGTTCTGCTAGACGGTCGAGCATTGTTTTTATGGTAAACTGATTGATTTGTAGTCCCGCCTTGACTTCCTTCCACTCTAGAGGAGCAGAAACCGTTGCTCCGGGTTTGGGTCTGACACAATAGGGGGCGGCAAGTGTTTGCCCTTTTCTGTTTTGCAGATAGTCCAGATAAATTTTACCTTTTCGGTCTTTAATCGTACGGGCCATACTGCTAAGCTTAGGAACCTTTTCCTCCACATACATACACAGCAATTTGGTGAAATTACGAGCTTCGGCATAACTGTACTGTGCCGCCAACGGGATGTAGATGTGTAAACCACTCGAACCAGAGGTTTTGCAAAAACCTTGAATACCTGCCTGATCTAAAATTTCTTTAACCGCCTGCGCTACAGTGATAACTTCTTCAAAGGTATTGGTGTCTGAGGGATCAAGATCGATTATGGCATAATCGGGTTTCTCTAATTTACCTACTCGCGAATTCCAAGGGTTGATTTCAATACACCCCAGATTGGCCATATACAGCAATCCGGCTTCGTTTTGGCACAATAGGTAGTTAATCATGCGGTCAGAAGATTTAGAAAATACGGAAACCGTATCCATCCACGCCGGAAGATGATCATGGTCTTTATGGTAAAAACCTTTTTGGTCAATTCCGTCTGGATGCCGGTGTAAGCTCTGAGGCCTGTCTTTGAGGTAGGGCAACATATATGCGGAAACCTGAATATAGTAATCTATTAGGTCATACTTGGTGAAGCCGGAAGCAGGCCAATATATTTTTTCCAGATTGGTGAATTTAACTTGGTGTCCGCCTACGTCTAGACCTGTTTCAGCGCTGGATTGTGTTTGCTTAGCTGCGGAATGTGGTTTCTGAATATGAATCTCATGCGGAATCTTATCGTTCCGAAGACCTTTATAAACCGGATGGCGCATGATACGGTTTGACGTCCATTCGGAAAAGTGAACTTCACAAATTAACTGCGGACTTGTCCAGTTTGGCTTTCGGCCCTTCAGGTTTATCTTTTTACCAAAGGGGTTTTCAGCTACCCCTAGTTTTTTCAACTGCTTCATCAGCCAATGTTGCTCTTGAGTGTTAAACCCGGAACCACAATTGCCCACATATTTCAGTTTGTCTTCAGCATACATACCTAGAATCAGACTCCCAAACAGTTTACCGCTGCTATCTGACTCGGTATACCCGCAGATCAGAGTTTCTTCGGTAAGCCTATGTTTGATCTTAAGCCATTTTTCAGAACGGTATCCCGGTGTATAGGTTGATTGTTTATGCTTAGCGATGACGCCTTCCATTCCCGCATCAACAGCCTTCTTATAGAGTGCAGCACCCATATCCTCAATATGAGAGCAATACAGGGTAGATTCACATCCTGCGATGACTTCCGGAATCAGACTTTTACGATCTAAAAGGGGGAGGTTGAGCATGTCATGCCCATTGAGGTGGAGCATATCAAAAACATAATAGCGCAATGTGCCTGACGTAGTATGTGTATAATTCTGCAACGCCTGAAACTGCGGTAAGCCCTCAGCATCTACGATGACCACTTCACCATCCAGAATGGTATCATGCTCAACGCTCTCTAAATCCTGTTTTAGTATGTCAAACGTTGTTGTATAGTTGATCCCGTTTCGCGAATGCAGATGAACCTTCCCATCCTTAATATGTGCCAGAACCCGATAACCGTCCCATTTGAGTTCATATACCCACTCGGGATCATTAAATATCGTTTTAGTAGTGTAGGCCAGCATAGGCCGAATAAATTGAAAGGGGGTGAGTTTTTGGGTAGGGACCAAAGTGGTGTCTGATGCTGGGTCACGGTTTGCAAGTAACTCTGCATCGTAGTGTAAATTGGTAGCATAAGAATCTTGTTTTTTAATGAGTAACCAATGATTATCAGCATTTTTTCTTTTGGAATGCACCAGAGCGAAGGTTCCTTTTATCTTGGTGCCAAAAAAAAGAAGTTTTAAGTCGCCTTTTTCAAACTGTTGCTTCAGGGCATCCTCGGGATATCCGGGTGCTATGGTATAGGTGCCTTCATCCCAAATGGTCATTTTCCCGGCGCCATAATTCCCTTTTGGAATAGTGCCTTGAAAAGTTAGATAGCGTATAGGATGATCTTCAGTCTGCACCGCAAGGCGCTTGTCTGCAGGATTGAGCGAAGGACCTTTGGGCACAGCCCAACTTTTGAGCACCCCATCGAACTCTAGCCGCAGATCGTAATGCAAACGAGAAGCCCGATGCCGTTGAATGACAAAACGACCCGCTGATTTAGAGTGGATGTCTGCAGCGGGTTCTGGAGTTTTGCTAAATTCCCTTTTACGTTTATATTCCTCCAGCCCCATATCAGGAAGCTTTGTTTTTTTTCTTTTTCTCAAGACTGGCTTTTAGCTGTGCCATTAAATCTTTTGCGGGAGTGGGTTTAGTTTCAAATTTTTGAGGTTCTTTAACTTTTCCGGTAGATTTCGACTTAATAATTTTCATCAACTGGTCGTTGTATACGTCTTTGTATTTGGTCAAGTCAAAGGCCTCGGTGTAATTTTCAATGAGCGAGATGGCCATATCCACTTCTTTTTTACTCACTTTAGTTTTAGATAATTTAAGTTCTCCAGGATCGCGTATCTCGTCTTCAAACCTGATCACGTGTAAAACCAAAGCAGCGTTATAAACACCCACCAGACTAAGATGTTCTTTTTGACGCATCACAAATGTACCCACACCTAATTTTTTAGTTTTTTTCAATGCGTTGCGTAGCAGGTTGTACGATTTGCCTCCTTCTTTCTGTGGTTCGAGAAAATAAGGTTTTTTAAAAAGAACATCGGCAACTTCGGCCTCGTCAATAAATTCCTCGATATCGATGGTTTTGCTTTTTTTGAGGTTGGCTTGTTCAAAGTCTTCCTTTTCAAGCACTACATAACCATCATCCTGCTTGAAACCTTTGACAATATCTTTCCATTCTACCTCTTTTCAGTGTCTTCATTAATGCGTTTGTAGCGTATACGCGCATTGTCGTGGCGGTCGAGCATATCTAGATCCAACTTACGGTCCTCCGAGCCGGAATACATTTTTATAGGTATGGAAACCAAACCAAAACTTATTGAACCATTCCAAATTGAGCGCATAATAGTTTGTTTAAAATCAGATTATTTAAGGTAGGTCATTTAGAGGAAATTTGATTGGAGCATTTGTTAATAGTATTTGAATTAAGGAATATTTAACGCAGGTTTGCAGCGTCTGAGGGTTGTAGCGTTTTTAAATACATTATAAGCCATCCATCGCCCGATACTTAACAAGAGGAAGGTTGGTATTTATGTTTTAAAAGGGATAAGAAATATCTTTTGAATTGGTGAATGCCTGCACAGCAGGGCAGGGGTGGTTCTAGTACAGTTGCGGCAACACCACCCCGTCAGCTTTTGCACACTGCGTGCGCTTCGCTGCCACCCCTCCTCAACGAGGAGGGGAGCTGATCGCTTTAAACCCTTCGGGTATGAGTGTATAACGCTTATAAATAAGAGCTGTCATGCTGTCCCGATAACTATCGGGATTGTTTCAGCATCGCATCCAGTAAGGCTTCTCTCCCGAAGCTTCGGGATGCGCTCGAAGTGACAGGGCCTCTTTTTTATGCAAAGTCAATTCAAACGTCAGTATCGGCCTATCATGAGGTTCTCGTTAAATTTAGGGCAGAGCGTCAAAGAATAGTCCTGTGGACTATTCTAGCGAATGAGCCAGCCTGCCGCGTTGGGCTATTTTCTTTGGAAACAATGAAGTGCAGCGAGCATAAAATTTAGAGAAGCTTATGTAAGCCTAGACTTTTTTGTTTCTTTTTTGGGCGATGCAAAAAAGAAAGGGGTGTGAATAGAAGTTTATTTTTAAATCCATGTTCTGTTCATTTTCTTTACTCGTCTAAAGAAAACGAACCAAAAGAAACGACGCCCTCGCTTAGGAATTTTTTACCTTATTAGGCAAAAACCGCCTTGTCAGCTCCGCGTCGCTATCGCTCCTGTCCTTCGGAGCTTCCTGTGTCTATTCTGAACCGAGGGATTTTTGATTGCGTTCAACCCTTCGGGTATGTATAAGAACCTTCTCAAAGGTGTTCAGTCATCTCGACGCTAGGAGAGATCTCACTCGCATAGGAGCTCCCTTCTCCTGCGGGAGAAGGGCTGGGGATGAGGGCTTTTGATGAAGCGCGCAGCAGATGTGATTTCTCCCGATGGTCAAAATGACGTTTAAGAGGTATTTTGTATTTCTACTTTCGTATTTTTCATTTTATCAAACCCTTCGGGTATGAATCCGTCTAACGCCTATGAATAAGAGCTGTCAAGCTGTCCCGATAACTATCGGGATTGTTTCAGCATCGCATTACAAGGATTATTAATAATAGAATACAACAAAGCTCCCCTCCTTTTGAAGGAGGGGAAAGCCCGCGCAGCAGGGCAGGGGTACTTCTAGTACATCTGTGGCAACACCACCCCGTCAGCTGCTGCACACGGCGTGCGCCGTGCTGCCATCATCCTCAACGAGGAGGGGAGCTGATCGCGTTAGAGGAGTGAAAGTTGTCCAACTCTAAAATATGTGATACAATTCCCAATCTTCATTGGGACAGGCAGCGCGGTAACGTTGAAAACAAGCAAACTGAAAACAACAAACTGCCAACCGGGACTACTGACTTCATATGACTTCTCGATACAATCCTCTTGCGCTAAGGCGCTCGAGAATCACTCGAAGTGACAGTGCGTTGCTTATTTGTATTTCGTATTTCTAACTTCGTATTTCCCCAATCCCGAATAACAAATCAGCAATAAAAAATAATCCAATAGCCCTTGCCAACTACGTACCACGACAAAAGTTTCAGCCGCGGAAGCCGGGTAAATCATTTCCGGTGTTCGGAGATCATCTAAGAATAAGGAATACATATTAGGCAGCGATCATAAGTCAGTAAAGAAGCGTTGCACCGCGGTTTCAAAAGTAGTAATCGGAATGCGGTGCGCCAAGCCTTGTTGTATGCTGATTTGGTAATCACAGTATAAAGCTTGCTTGCTTAGGTATTGGAGCGTTTTTTTCGGTGGAACTACAGTATCCTCAGCGCCTAACACGAGCATTTTGGACTGTGCCGTGGGTGGATCAAAATCCATACGTTCTTGTTTTACCGGGCGTGCTGCCAAAGCCGGATTGAAGAGCAAGGCTTTACAGTCCAATGCGTTTGATAGATAATAACCCATATAACCGCCCATACTGCTTCCGATCAGCCGATCTATGTTATGATCTTTAAACTGTTCATAAATCAAGCGCATACAATTGGGTTCGTTACGGTAATCGAGTTGTGGCGCATATACAGCCCCATACTGTTCTAAGATACTGCGCTTGGGTTGGCTCAAGCTTCCGTCTAATCCGTGAAGGTAAAGAATGTTCATAGGTTTATTTTAGATTATAAAGGTAGTATGAGGTAGCGTCAGAACGCGTCGGTTTTAAAGGTCGCTTTGAAAATAAATCATAGAAAGCTATAATCGAACCTAAGGATGCTTAAAAGAAGTTCCTAAGATCTTGGTGTAAGAAGTTTATATTTACAAATAGCTAATTTAAAAAATCAATACCAGTGCCTTTGTCTATCCGTTTTTGCCTAGAAGTTCTGTTGCTTGTAAATTTTGCAGTTGTTGCCCAACAACCTGCAGATGACATCCTTTTAGCAGACCCAACGATCTTTGAAGAGGATGGTGTCTTTTATCTCTATGGAACCAAGGAGGATGCGGCAATACCGGGAGCCGGATTTTTAGTGTATACGTCAACGGACTTGGAACATTGGTCGGGTCCGACGGGAGCAACGGACGGTTATGCATTTAAGAAGGGAGCTGGTTTTGGGACCAAAGGCTTTTGGGCACCGCAAGTATTTAAGCATAAGGAACGCTATTATATGGCGTATACCGCCAACGAGCAGATCGCTATCGCAACAGCTGATAGTCCGTTAGGACCTTTTACCAATTCCGGAACTGCTTTAGCAGCATCGGTAAAGCAGATCGATCCGTTTGTGTTTTTTGATGGTGGAAAAGCCTATTTGTATCATGTGCGTCTGCAAGAAGGCAACCGCATTTTTGTTGCTGAACTGACGGAAGATCTTTCAGCTATTAAAACCGAAACACTAAACGAATGCTTACAAGCCACCACAGGTTGGGAAAACACACAAAATACCGATTGGCCGGTTTCAGAAGGGCCTACTGTTTTTAAAAAGGGAACAACCTATTACTTGATGTATTCGGCAAATGATTTTAGAAATCCTGATTATGCGGTAGGCTATGCCACAGCAATCCATCCGTTGGGGCCTTGGACAAAGTATAAAGGCAATCCCATAATCAGTGAAAATACTACTCAGCAACCGGGAATAGGTCACGGCGATCTCTTTACAGATCAAAACGGAATGCTGCGCTATGTGCTGCATACTCATAACTCAAAGAATCAAGTTGGTCCACGTAAAACCGGCAGTGTTTAGTTGCGTTTTAAAGACGGCATACTTGAACTTGTGCCTGATAGTTTTAAACAGATAAAGTTGTAAGCAGGAATCGCGGTTGCGAGGTAATACGATGTGATTTCTCAACTGTGCGTGCTCATCAACGCGGGATACCATTCCCAATCTGCATTGGGATAGGCAGTGTGAGGTTTTTGTACAAACTTATTAACGTCATTTTGATATGTTTTCTTTCAATTCTTGTTCTGTTCATTTTCTTTACTCGTCTAAAGAAAACGAACCAAAAGAAACGACGCCCTCGCTTAGGAATTTTTCGCTATCGCGAAAACCGCCTTGTCAGCTCCGCGTCGCTATCGCTCCTGTCCTTCGGAGCTTCCTACGTCTATTCTGAACCGAGGGAGTTTTGATTTCGCGTAACCCTTCGGGTATGAATGTGTGTAACGCTTATGAATAAGAGCTGTCAAGCTGAACTCGTTTCAGCATCTCATCAGCTAGGCTTCTCTCCCGAAAGCTTTCGGGATGCGCTCGAAGTGACAGCTCGTAGCTTATTTATATCTCATACTTCTGACTTTGTACTTAAATACGGAATAATAAATCAGAAATAAAAAACTATAACAATAGCAAACTGCTCATTAAGACTGCCTACTGGTACTGCCCACTGAATTTTGTATTTCTTCTATTAAAAATCCGTTTGGGGAAGGTCTAGCTTGTAGGTGGCTACGGCGTTCCTGTAAAAGATTTTTTTTAAGATGGGTTGCGGCAGGTTTAAACCTTTAAAGCTTCCGGTGAATTCAGGAGCTTCCATAATATGGTTTGTGGCAAAGAACTCCCAGTGATACTGCCAAAGTTGTTCTAGTTTGGCGGCAATAGCTTCCGCAGAGGTACTTCCGTCATCAATAACATCAGTGCCGTAGATGATGCGATCCTGATAGTCTATAAAAAACTGCCGGACTTTTTTCCAATCCTGCATTGCTTGCAGCTGTACGTGGCAAATGCGTTCGGCAAGATCTGTTTTCGTGTTGGGAAACCGGTCGAGCCGCTTAGCGACCTCGTCGAGATCATATTCCATACTAAACAAATGCAAGCCTACATAGTTCAACTTTGGATAGCGTTCTAACACCCGGTCCCGTGCGGCCATATGCGTTTCGTAAGACGGATAGTGCTTGTTTTTAAACATATGGTATTCGGGATGCGCAGCAAAATAGTTCCGGTCAGAAGTGACAGTCATTTCTTCCAGCGGTAACCAGCAATTACGCGGTTCGCCTTGATGGTTGATCAATAAAATACCGGCATCGCTCAAGTATTGAAAAATGGGATCAAAACGCGCATCATCAAGCAAAACAAAATTCCCTTGCGCATCTTTCAGGTTTTCGTCCATCCCAATATTCTTCCAGATCTTAACACCTTTAGCACCGGCGGCAATTCCGGCTTTAATTTGTTCCATAGCGTGGGGAAGCCAGCGGGGGGTATTCCAATATTGAGTATCAAAGGAGGTGATAAAAAACGAACGCTGCGCACTTTTGTTTAAGGTAGTGATCATCTCTTGTTGCGCTTGGAGATCAATAAAAAAGGGAATATCAGTATTGATGGAAACGAAATACGCATCGTACTGCGCTGCCAGTTGAAGCTTGGCCTGCGTATTGGTATTAAGATGAACGTGAGCGTCGATAAAAGGGCGTAACATAGGTTGAGGTTTAGCAAGGTTTTGTAGGACCGAAGGAATGTTTTAATTTAACAAAGATACGAGTAGCAATGAAGCATGCTCCAATGTCAAACTAAAATCTATGAATTCCAGAAGAACGTTTATCAAAGGAACTGCGGTGGTTGGAGCCGGTATAAGTCTTGCACCGCATTTGGTTTTTCCACTAAACGCAAAGCCTTTGGCCGAAAAATTAAAGCTCGGGTTCATCGGGGTTGGTTTAAGAGGAACCAATCACTTAAACAACGCAATGCGACGAACCGATACGGAGATCACTGCGATTTGCGACATTGATCCGCAGCGTATTGATATCGCATTAGACCTAATCGATAAACAGGGGAGAAAGAAGCCCTTGGTTTTTGGCAAGCACGAAGAAGATTATTTAAACCTTTTAGATTCAAAAGAAGTAGATGCAGTAATCATTGCTACGCCGTGGTTGTGGCATACCAAGATGGCCGTGGCGGCGATGAAGGCCGGGGTATATGCCGGCTTAGAAGTTTCGGCATCACAAACCATCGAGGAGTGTTGGGATCTGGTAAATACCCACGAAGCGACCGGCACGCATATGATGTTTTTGGAGAATGTGAATTTTCGCAGGGATGTGATGGCCGTGCTCAATATGGTAAAACAACAGGTTTTTGGTGAAATGATTCACTACCGTTGTGGCTATCAACACGACCTTAGAGAAGTGAAGTTTAATAATGGGAAACAACCTTATGGCGGTGGTGTAGAATTTGGCGAAAAAGGAATCTCTGAAGCAAAATGGCGCACCAAACATTCGGTGTATCGCAATGGCGACACCTATCCTACACACGGGGTGGGACCTATCGCGGCAATGGCAGACATCAACCGGGGTAATCGTTTTGTGAGTATGACCGCCAGTGCTACCAAAGCTGTAGGACTGCATAATCATATTGTAGCGCAAGCAGGTGCATCGCATCCTAATGCTAAGGTCAAATTCAAGCAAGGCGATGTGATCACGTCTACTATAGCTTGTGCTAACGGAGAAACCATCATTGTAACGCACGACACCAATTTGCCCAGACCTTATTCGTTAGGGTTTAGAGTGCAAGGCGCAAAGGGATTATGGGAAAAGGATGGCGACCGAATCTACATCGAAGGCAAGTCTGAGCCGCACCGCTGGGATGATGCACAAGAATGGTTGACCCAATACGACCATCCGGTCTGGAAAAAGTATGAAGCAGAAGCCACCGGAGCCGGTCACGGCGGGATGGATTATTTTGTGATGAAAGCCTTTGTAGAGTCGGCACTCGCTAAGGTTGCTCCACCTATTGATGCTTACGACGCAGCAGCCTGGAGTGCGATCACGCCACTTTCTGAAGCCTCGATTGCCAATAATGGCGAACCGCAAGAATTCCCTGATTTTACACGTGGGCAGTGGGTTGCAAGAAGTCCGTACAACTGGATGAAAGCGGAGTATGGGGAGTGATAGGAAATAGCTGTTTATGCAGTTGGCAAGCTAATTTCACTTACCAAAATAGCTTCAGTCGCGCAAATATAGCGACCTGCCTTTACGGCTAGAAAGCTAAAAAATAAGGCACAAATCTAAATGCAAGGTTAAAATCTTACTTATTTCTAAACGATTGGTTAGTTTTGAGCAATGGTAAAGGGAAATGGCTAGACTAAAACAATATAACGAAGAAGATGTGCTTTTTAAAGCAATGAATCTGTTTTGGAAGAATGGGTTTGAGGCAACTTCAGTTAAGATGCTTGAATCTGAGCTCGGTATCAATAAATTTTCGATCTATTCTAGTTTTGGAAGTAAAAATGGTCTTTTCTTAAGTAGCTTAAAGTGTTATAAAAAAGAACTGTTTAAGCTGTTAAAGCCTTTAGCATCAGATGGAGTAGGAGGTTCAGCCATTAAAAACTACTTTTATGATTTTATCGAGTTTTCAAAGGAGAAAGAGTTTGGAAAAGGTTGCTTAATTACGAATACCGCCAATGAAATGAATGCGGATACTGCCTTAGAAATTAAGAACTATATCAACTCGTTTACAATGGATGTTAAACAAGTTTTTGTGGAGGTATTGAACCGAGATGCGCAGATAATGAAGGAGCATATTCCTGAAAAGGCAGATTATTTATTATTAGCGATGTTCGGGCTTTCTTCAGCAAGTAAAATGTTTAATAAAAGCCAATTGGAAAATTTTATCGAATATACATTTAAAACTATATAACTCTTTTTTTAATCTATTTCTAAACGATCGTTTAGAAATAAAATTTAATTTATGACTATGAATAAGAAAGAAAACACAGCTAGCTTAGAAATCTTTGATATCAACACTGCTAGTGAAAAAAGGAAAACATTGCTTCAAAAATCTAAAGATGCTTACGGGTACATTCCTAATTTACACGGTGTTTTAGCCGGGTCACCTAATCTTTTAGAAGCCTATCAAAATCTGCACGAATTGTTTGCTAATTCCTAGTTTAATAAAGAAGAACTCACGGTAGTATGGCAAACGATAAATGTGGAGCACGAGTGTCATTATTGTGTACCGGCGCATACAGGAATAGCTAAGGCTATGAAGGTAGACGATGCTATTATCAATGCGCTGAGAGACCAATCAGAATTACCAACAAAAAAGTTGCAGGTATTGCACAACACCACGTTAGCCCTTACGCGTAATCGCGGCTATATTTCTGAAGAAGAATTGAATGCGTTTTATGAAGAAGGTTATACGCAACGCAATCTTTTAGATATCATTTTAGGTTTGTCTCAAAAGGTTATTAGTAACTATACTAATCATATCGCTGAAACGCCCTTAGATGATGCTTTTCAAAAATTTAGCTGGTCTAAATAATAGTACAGATCATAAAAGCACAGCCAAATAGTATAATACCATTGTGGTATTTACTTTGAAAATCCTTGATTGAAAAATCAGGGATTTTTCAATTTAAGATTTCGTGCGCTTTGTCCATCAGGTTTTTACTTCCACAGTAAAACGGAACGCGCTGGTGTAATTCTTTAGGTATTATATCCAATATTCTTTTAGATCCGGACTGGGGACGTTTGATTTACAAAAGGCAGCAACGCAAAACAATCTTGATTTTTGAAACAACATCATGAATATCGAATCGTTTATCAATGCCTTTAATATTGATTTTTACTATGTTCAGCACAGTTATCGGTTGCGCCCCATTCAAGCCTTGGTTACTTTGAAGTTTAGCTTATAGCACAATTAGTCTTGCTTTATTCGCCTCAAAAGACATAAAAAAATCCTGCTCAGCTACACCCGGCAGGATTTTTAACGTTTCCTGTGGAGTCGGGCGGAACGACCAAAATTTTACTGTATCAATGTTTATGAGGCATCACACGGATTTTGAAAAAAGGGGACACCGAATTGGTGATGCGTTAACAAAATTTAACATTTTAAAAATTTTTAGCTTTAGCAAATGCAGATAAAATAAATTTATTTATTAAGATATTTTCTCTAAAAAAGATTCGTAAGAAATCCGTTTTCCATTGTCTAAATCTTTTATGCCTTTTTTTATTTCTTTTTGTTCAGATATACTCAATTCATCCCAAAAGTCCGTCTTTTCATTTTCCAATATGATTTTCGATAGTTGCAATTTTGTTGCTTGAATAGCCATACGTGATGTTTTAATCAAATTAACGAATTTATCAGTTGCTTTTCAGTTAGATGATCATGTAGAATTTTAATCTCGTCATTTGAACATGTTTAGAAAAATTAACCAGTTCTAGTCTGAGGTAGCTTACAAATAGTGTTCTTGCTGATGCATTTGTAGCAATGATAACGTACAGAGAGCTTTTCTCTATTCTTGTTATAAATCATTAGGCTTAGCCGAAATTGTAGATTTGAATTGGGCAGATTTGTGCAGTATAATTATTACATTTCTTTGTTAACTTAAAGAGTTGATTCATCATAATAACGATACGCTTTTAGTTAAGCATTAAATCGGCCGAAATCAACAAATCTAAACACAAAAAACAGAGATTTAAACCCTTTTCATAAAGCAATAGTTGTGACTTTTGTGGCCAGTAAAAAAATATATGAATTGGTTTCTGGTCATCGCTGTTTCGATTTGTGCTGCGCTATTGCTGTTTCTAGGGTATAGAATTACCGGAATTGGTACTTATTCTTGGCTTCTAGCATCCCTTATAGTGGGTACGGTATTGCTATACCCATTGGTATGGTATGGCGTTTTACCTGAAAAACCAGATTTGATTCTTAGAGCCCTAGTGCATTTCGATATCGGTCTACTTGGTCTACTGCTTACATTTCTTATCCTTAGAGACATCCTTTTTCTTCCATTGGTCTATTTAAAGGTGGAATGGGTATCTATTGTGTTTTCAAAATCTGCGACTTCATTTTTGTTTAGTTTCTCTTTTTTATTGCTCGCAGTAGGTTTTTGGAAAGCTAAGCTAGGACCGGAATTGGTAAGCGTTGAGATACCAATCAATAATCTACCCTCATCTTTAGAAAATTATAAAATTGTTCAAATCAGCGACCTACATACAGGCCCGGGTATTGACGCTACTTATGTAAATAATGCGGTAGAGATGGCGCTAAACCAAAAAGCAGATCTTGTTGTTTTAACTGGAGATATTGCTGATGGAAGTTTTGAAAGATATCAATCTTATCTAGCGTCTCTCTCAAAACTAACAGTGCAAAGTCAGGTTTTGTATGTCGTCGGAAATCACGAGTACCTCAAAGACAGTGATAAATGGTTAGCGTATTTCAAGAGTTTGGGTATTCAGGTGTTGATGAATGAACATCTTGTCGTTCCTGAAAAGGAAAGATCCATCCTTTTTGCCGGAGTCATCGATCCGGAAGTAAAAGAAGTGGATCCTGGCAGTGGACCTGATCTTCAGAAAGCACTTTTGGGAAGTCCGGAGACAGACCTTAAAATTTTATTAGCGCATCAACCCAATATTGCCGAGGAAGCTGCTCCCTATTTTGACTTACAACTTTCAGGGCATACGCATGCAGGACAGTTCTTCCCCTGGAATATTCTTATAAAACTTTTTCAGCCATATACGAAAGGACTTAACAAATGTGAAAATATGTGGGTCTATACCAATTCTGGAACCGGCTACTGGGGACCACCATTTAGATTGGGAACCACTTCAGAAATCACCGTACTCAAATTGACAAAACAATAGCTGAAGAGCGATTTGCATACAAACCTAAGAGATTTGAACACTTACAAGGACACTTCTTTCCTGAACTTTGTATCCGAATTAAAAACGAGAACTAATGAAAAAAGTAAAATTAGGATCACAAGGATTGGTCGTTCCACAAGTAGGACTTGGATGTATGGGAATGACCAAATTTGCCGGTCACGATGTGTACAAAACCGCAGACCAAGAAGAAGCCATTAATACCATTCACCGAGCACTGGAGCTGGGCGGTAACTTCTTAGATACTGCCGACCAATACGGTCCCGGAGACAATGAGCGCCTCCTTGGAAAAGCAATTCAGGGCAAGCGAGATCAGTATACCATTGCGACAAAGTTTGGTTACGAAATAAATGATAAGGGTGAATTAACCTGGAAAGTAAACGCAACACCCGAATATGTACGCACGGCTGTAGAGCGCTCTTTGAAAAATCTGAATACAGATTATATCGATTTGTATTACCTGCACCGTTTAGACCCCAATGTTCCTATTGAAGATACTATCGGAGCGATGGCGGATTTGGTCAAAGAAGGAAAAGTGAAATACCTTGGACTTTCTGAAGTCACTGCAGAAACTATAAAAAGAGCGCACAATATACATCCTATTTCAGCATTACAAACCGAATATTCATTGTTTGAAAGAACGGTAGAAGAAGCAGGTATTTTAAAGGCATTGGATGAAATGGGAATCGGTTTTGTGCCGTATTCACCTTTAGGTAGAGGTTTTATAACCGGAGATATTAAAAGTCCGTCAGACTTAAAGGAAGGCGATTGGCGTTTGAATATTCCTCGTTTTCAAGGAGAACAGTTTCAAAAAAATCTTGATTTGGTACAAGAAATTGAACTAATAGCAAACGAGAAACAAGTGACTACTGCGCAGTTGGCTTTGGCTTGGGTTTTAGTTAAAGGTTATGTTCCAATACCGGGAACCAGCAAAAGAACCCATTTAGAAAAGAACTTTGAGGCTACAAATATTATATTGAGCAATGAAGATGTGCAGCGTTTAGAACGGATTGTTCCACTAGGAGCAGACACAGGTGCAAGATATGATGCCCACGGAATGGAAAGTATTGATCAATAAGTTAACTACTTAAGAAAGGAAACAGCACAACTGTTTCCTTTTTTACTATTTTTAAATTATGAATAAAAAATCTTTTAAACACGTTTCCTCCGTGACCGAAGTGCATCGTATGCTCAATATAAAGTCACCAAAACATCCTCTTATAAGTGTCATCAATCTTGATGAATTAAACGAGGTCAACGAAGCTGTTCCCGGAAGTTTTATCAATGATTTTTATTCTGTTTTTATCAAAAAAGATTTTGATGGAAAAATGAAGTACGGCCAGCAATGGTATGATTTTGATGAGGGCGTAATGATTTTCTGTGGTCCCGGACAATTGATAGCTGTAGAAACCCCGGGCAAGAATAAACCACAAGGATGGTGGCTGCTATTTCACCCAGATTTTTTACAAACCTATCCTCTTGCCAATCGTATTAATGAGTTTGGTTTTTTTAAATACGAAATGAACGAAGCTTTACATTTATCTGATGAGGAAGAAGCCAATATTGGTGGCATTATGGAGCATATTCACAAGGAATACCAAACTTCGATAGACCATTTTAGTCAGGATGTAATCATTTCACATTTAGAAGTACTATTAAACTATTCCAATCGATATTATAATCGGCAATTTATAACCCGAAAACCTGCCAACACGAGTTTATTGAGCAAGTTAGAGCAAACATTAAATGATTATTTTGAAAAAGGTTTACCACTCCACAACGGACTCCCAACAGTTGGATTTCTATCCAATGCGTTACACGTTTCTCCAAATTATTTGAGTGATATGTTAAGAGCCACCACAGGTCAAACTACCCAACATTATATTCACCAAAAGGTAATTGAAAAATCAAAGGTGATGCTCAGTACAAGCGATTTGACAGCCTCAGAAGTAGCCTATCAAATGGGCTTCGATTATCCGCAGTCATTTAGTAAACTTTTTAAAGCAAAGACAAAAATGTCACCCATTCAATTTAGAAAATCCTTGAATTGATAGTTCTGGAACTCCGATGAATAACTTTTATAGCTGTATAATCATTTCTACTCTATTTTTTAAATTTTGGGAAAAGAATCATTAATCATTCTTCTTCCACTGAAAATAGATTGATAGGATGCTCTCTCCCTTCAAGATAATGTGAACCTAGCGCAGTAACTTTAAAGTTTAGGGCTATTTCCTCATTCTGATTTACCTCTTCTGAAATAAGTATTTTTTTATTCACAGTTTTGCAAAGTCTCTGTATTCTAGAACATACATTCATGGTGTCACCGTGAAAGGCAATTTCCCTTTTCAGGTCACCAATTTCAATAGCAGTAACGATTCCCTGATGTATACCGGCACGGAAAAACGGCACTGTTCCGTAAACAGAATTATAATAATCCTTTCTTTTTTCAAATCTTTTGTGTACTGCGAACAAGAATTTAATGGCTTTTAATGTATTAAAGTGTTCTAACTTCCAGGTAAGTACAATCTCATCGCCAACATATTGATAGATATGAGCTTTAAAGATTTTAGCTGCTTGGTTGACCTCCATAATGCTTTCCTGAATAAAACTACTATACTTTAAGTGCCCCAATTCTTCAGCCAAATGGGTAGAATCTTTGAGATCCAGAAATATAAAGATCCTTTTTTCTTCCTTAGGGAATCGATATTTACCAAGGATCATAGGCATAGTAAACCCGGGGCTGTTTTTACTGATCATTTCATTTATAAAGCTGACAATAAAAATCATAAACAAGGTATAAGTTAGGATGATAATATCAAAATTCCTCGTATTTGAAGGTGTTGTCGAATATCCACTTATAAATAAGTAACTATAGTCATTTAATACATTTTTTATGACGTTCAAAATAAGCCATAGAGCAACAAAATAAAAAATCGTCCTAACCAGACTGTTAACAATCAGAGAGCTACTTTTAAATGGCAATATTTTCAGTAATCCTTCCACTAGAGAAAGTACAGTTGCAGTTAAAAAACCAAATGCCATAAAAAAAAGAAAAAGCTTGGGGAATTTAATATTCCAATTAATGTCTAATGGCGTTTTTACCATTTGTGCCGTGAAATATAGTACGACCAACAGCACTCCATAGGCTACAAACCAAAAGCCAACCTGCCTGAAAAACAACCTCAAAAGTGGATATTGGTACAGGAGGCTTGATCTAAACATTCTTTTGTAATTAATATTATTAAAATATGGATGGTATTATGAAATGGACACAACCAAGAACTTACTGATTATTATAAGTTATCTGTTACAAATAAATAATTGGATTCTGCAATTTTATAATTGGCATAGGCATTGGCGTATTCGGTTTCGGCCGATTCTACTTGTTGTTGTGCGTCTAATAGATCGGTAAGATTATTAAGTCCGCTGTTGTAATTATCCCGTTGTACCTTTAGGTTCTCGTTGGCATACTCCAGATTGTCCTTAGCATAATTAATTTGCTTATAGGCATCCATCAGGTCGTACCAGCACTTCATAATGCCTATTTTAAGTTCGTCTTTACGATCTTGGAAATTATTCTGGACAATTTTTTCCTGCAAGGCTTTTTGCTTTACTTTATGACGCCCGGCTCCCCACCAATCGGAGATGGGAATGCTTACCATCCCAAAGGCAAACGGCATAAACTGACTCTCAATCGCATCGTTGAACGTCCCGAAATAACCCGCATTAACTCCCACAGAAACCTGTGGTAATACGTCTGATTTTGTAATTTTTGTTTGTAGTTGCGATGCGGTTATCGATTTTTCAAGCAACTTGTAATTATTGTTATTATCAAAATCAAGGTCGGGCTTAGGATATTTAATTCGGGGAGGGGTAACTTGCTTTAATGTATCTGCGACGACTGTAGTTGTATCATAAATTTTCCCTACATAAAGCCCTAAATCAAGTAATGCAAGTTTACGCTGATTACCGAGTTTGCTTTTTTGTAAAAGAACTCTGCTGCGGTTGGTTCTTACCCGCAATAATTGATTTTTAGCGATAAGTCCGGCTGAAAGCAAATCTTGCTGTTGCTTCAGTAATTCATCAAGGTATATTTTACTTGCCCGTATAGCTTTAAGTTGTTCTTGTACTTGTACTAGTTGCCAGTATTTCTGTTCAGTATTGAGAATTACCGAATCCACCGTCTGTTCGGCTTGTATGGTTCGGGTTTCCGCCTGAAGATTTGCCAAAGCGTTAGCACTTCTTATTTTTCCCCCGGCATACACAACTTCGGTCGCTGTTGCCCCTGCCTGATAAAAATTATCGATTCCATCGGGCAGTATTTCTGGTATAGGAGGTATAAAGTCCTTAAACCCATACAGTCCGACCCCCGTAGCGCTAATCTGCGGAAAATAGTTGGCAATAGCTTCTTGTTTGGCAGCTTCAGCTTGTTCAATTCTTATTTTTCCATTTTTGATATCGTTGCTGTACGATAATGCGGCTTGCTTAACTTCCTCTAAATTTAGTTTTTCTTGTGCAAGTAAACTCCCGCAGGACAAAAAACTTAGCATACAACAAATAACTAGGGATGTACTGTTCTTTATTAGCATCTTTTTCATACTATTTCTAGGCGTTTGCATTATTTTCTTTTGTTTCTCCTTTTTCCTCTTCGTCTTTCTCGTTCCTAAAGAACAGCCAGTATAATACGGGTAAAACATATAAAGTAAGTATCATAGACATCATTAAACCAAAAGCGATAACGGTTCCTAATGGTCCCCACAAACTTGATCTACTAATAATCATAGGTGTTACTCCAACAGCTGCTGCAGAGGAGGTAAGGAAAATAGGACGCATTCTTCGTTTGGCGGCGTGTGCGGCAGCTTGGTAAACTGAATGGTCGTGATGAATTCTCAATTCATTAGCAAAATCGATTAATATAATACCGTTTCTTACCACGATCCCGCAAAGTGCCAATAGCCCTAAGAAGGAAGTAAATCCAAAAGGATATTGCATTAACATTAGTCCTAAGGCTGCACCAAATATACTAAGCGGCATTGTGATGAAACTTAATAAGGCTTGTTTAAATTCCTTGAAATGCCAAAGTAGAATTAAGAATATAATAAGAATACTTATGGATAAGGAGATCCCCATAGGCATTAGGTTTTCCTGACTCATTTCGTGTTCGCCTCCATAGTCTACAGTAATGCTATCGGGAAGCATCATTTCTTCTATTTTGGGACGAAGCTTGCCTAATACTACATTAGCTACGGCTCCTTTTTCGATATCTACGCGTACCGTTAAACAGCGCATTCCGTTACGTCTAACAATTTGTTCTTGTTCCCAACCCGGGGCTATTTTGGCTACCTGACGTAGTGGTACTGTTTTACCGGTGTTAGGCGAAATAATGGATAATTCCCTTAGGCTGGAAACCGATTGATTTTTGTGATCTTCAGCCTTTATTTTTACGTTAATAGCGTAATCCCCATCCCAAACCTGTGTGGCATTTAAGCCTTCCATATTCATTGCTATAGTGTTGGCGATATCTTCACTTGTTAGTCCCAGGCGTGATGCTTCGGTTTCATTAACATCAATGGTAAGGGTTTGCTGCATTTCCCCATAATTGGTTCTAGACCAAATGGTTTCCGGAGTTTCCCTTGCCAGATCAATAATTTTGTTTCCGTAGCTTTTCAAGGTGTCAATATTATCACCAAAAAGGCGCACTTCTACTTGCGCAGGTTTGGCAACCATATTCAGCTGTTTCATCCTTACATACGCATTGGTAAACATTTCAGAATATTTTTTATCATATTCTTTTAACACCTCTTCCGTAGCATCGTCTGAGGTAGTGGTCACTAAAATTTGGGCGTAGTTTTTAGCAGGAAGGTTAGGCGCATATACCATATGAAATCTTGGAGAACTTTCGCCTATAAAACTGGTATAGTCTTGAATACGCTCATCTTTATCCATTACCTTCTCAAACGCTTTAACTACTTTTTCTGTTTCCTCGAGACTGCTGTTTTTAGAAAGATAAACTTCTACTGCAAACTGGTTCCTTTCAATTACCGGAAACAATTCCTGCGATAGGTTAGAGAAAAAGAATACTCCTACAACTATAGAAAGTACACCAATACCTACTGTAATTTTATAATGCTTCATGGCGCTTTCAACACTCTTATCGAAAAAGTGCTGTAACTTTTCTAGCATCGATTTTTTCTTCTCTTTGTCTTCATCCTTTTTGTTATGGTGCAATCCTTTTTTAATGAATATGGTATTGAAGAAGGGCACTAATAATACAGAAATGGCCAGCGAAAGGAATAATGCCAGCATTATGGTATACGGAAAGGTACTTAAAAAGTCTTTCGCAGTTCCCGACATAAAGAATACCAAAGGCAGGAAAGTGGCCGATATCGCAAGGGTTGCTGTAAATACCGATGGGAAAAGTTCTTTGGCACTGTTAAGGGCTGCTTTCCAAACGGATTGCCCTTCATCTAGTTTTTCCACGTGGTTGTCTATCACCACAATGGGATCATCTACGACAATTCCCAGCACGATAATTAGAGCAGCTAAGGTTACAGTATTCAGCTCCATTCCCAGCATAAACATTAACGCTAGTGTTGCCAGAATGGTTATAGGAATGGTGGCTGCGGCAACTGAAGCTACACGAAAAGGCAAAAGCAGTAGCGTTACAATAATTACCCCTGCAAGGGCAAAGCCGAATTCTTTAAGGAAGTGGCTTATGGAATGATGAACTACTTCGGGCTGATTTGCGATTTTTCTTAACTGAATATCCTGCGGAAGTTGTTCTTGAAAAGTATCCAGTTTTTCATCAATTCGTTCTCCAAATTGTACAATATTATTACCTGAAGCCATCTCTAGCGTGATGATCATCGCTTTGGTTCCGTTAGCGGTAATAAAGGAGTCTGGATCTTCGTATTCTTTTTTTACTTCGGCAATATCTCTTATACGGATCACGCGACCGTCTCGATCGGTGCTTACAATGTGGTTTGAAATATCGGTCACATTTTTAAGGAATACTTTCAAATTTATAGGACGGTCAAAACTAGGCGACTCTAAAGTTCCGTTAGGCCTTATGGTTCCCTGCGATTGCAAGCTTTGCATTAAAGTGCCCGGACTGATACCGAATTGTGCCAATTTGTTTTGGTCTACATAAACCGCAATTTGCTCGGTAAGGCCACCAGAGTGACTAATCTTTGCCATCCCTTCCACCTGACGCAGTTGATCTTCTATTTCTTCTACGTGTTTTTGCAGGTCTTTATAAGGTCTGTTTTTAGATTCTACAGCGAGAATCATCGCGGCAGTACTTCCAAAATCACTATTCACTATAATTCCCTTAACACCGGGAGGAACACTACGTTGCTGAAAGATTAATAGATCATTCTTAAGCTTGTTCCAAAATTGTTCAGTTTCATGGTGGCCTATACGGTCGGCTACTTCCACATAAATATACATTTCGCCTTCTCGCGAATAGGAATAGGTTTTTTCTTTATCTACTTCATTATAGCTGAAGAGAAACTTTTCAACTTTAGCGGTAAGTTGTTCTTCTACTTCTTGTGAATTGGCACCGGGATAAACCCCAATTACCACTCCTTGTCTAATCGTAAATTCAGGAAATTCGTTACGAGGCATATTGAAAAGCCCTAACAAGCCAATCACCACAAAAATAAAAGCTAATGCCAGTGGAAAAGCTTTATTTTTCATTGCCCATTCTATCATAGAACCTTGTTTTTTCATAAAATAAGCACTTATTGTTTGTTTTTAATGGTAACCGGAGTGTCTTGCGTAAGCTTATGATAGCCTGAAGTGATAAGTTGATCTCCTTTTTGTAAACCTTCGGTGATGGCGATGCCATTGTTGTATAGTTTTCCGGTTTTTACAATGCGTCGTTCTGCCTTATTTTCATTGACTACATAGACAAAATTTTCATTCTTTTCGGTTACCGAAACGGTTTCTACAGGAACAATGAAAATTTTAGAGTCCTCTTCTGAAGTTTTTTCCTTTTCGGGAAGTATAACCGTACAGGCCATACCGGGCTTTATTTTTTTGTTTTGATTAGTAATGGTAATTTTTGCGGTATAGCTCGGAGTATTGCTATCTGATTGTACGGATATTTCTGTAACTTCCCCTTCGTATACAGTATCTAAGACCTCTATTTTCACAATAGCTTTATCTCCGGTTTGATATTGATTAACCTGATCGTCTGGAATAGGAATAATGGCTTTAAGCTTATCAATATCAAAAAAATCGACGATGGGTTGCCCGGGTGATGCCAGATCTCCGGTTTCCATCATTTTTTCACCAATATAACCCGTAAAAGGAGCGGTGATACGAGTAAACTTTACATTTTGGTAGCTGGCTTGCGCGGCTGCTTCGGCCTGTTTATAGTTAGATCGAGCTTCTACCATTTTTACTTCAGCAATACTACCTTTGCTATAGACTTCTGCTACACGATTGTAATTGTCTTCTGCCATTTCAGCCTGCGCTCTTCTTGCTTCATATTGTTTTTGATAGGCTGTGCCATCTATTTTGGCAATTAAGCTTCCTTTTTGTACAAAATCGCCCATACTTACCGGAAATTGTTCAATGGTTCCGGATACCTGAAAACTTAGTTTTACGCTTTTATCGGCAGCGATTCTACCGGTGGCAGAAAAATGGACTCCACTGTTTTCTGAAGAAGTCTTGCCTACCATTACGGTTTTAACCTCGATGGGCTGAATTTCCCTTTCTTTTTCTTCTTTTTTACAACTTTGAAATAATAATGTTGCCAAACAACACAAAAGGATGAAATGAAACTTGCGCATATGTTATAATTTTAAATGGTGAGGATTTTAGTTATTGATCGTATTTTAAACCTTTAATAAGAATATTGACAAGCCAATCTATCCTTACAGACATATTTTCTATGATGCCGTAAAGCAGCATTTCTTTTTCTAAACTATTATAGACAGTGACCATAGTCATTGCTAAAAATTGCCTATTTTCCTGATTAATGGGAGCGATTTCTTTTTTATGGATTGCCCACGTGAGTATTTCCTGAAAAATACTATTCTCTATATGCCTTAATTTTATAAATAGGGAATGAGCAATATTGAAGTCTTGCCTGATATCTTCTAGTAGAAAAGTATATTCTTTGGTTTTGTCTATGAGACTTTTGAGTTTAATCTCATTATAGAACCGTAGGTTTTCTTCAATGTTGTTGGATTTTTTAATTTTTGCTTTAGCCGGTTCTATTATAGAAAGATATTCCATCTCGGCCACCTGCTCAAAAACCTCGTGTTTGTTTTTAAAGTAATAGTAGAGTGTACTCCTTCCTTTATTTGCGGCTTTAGCAATATCGTCCATTGTGACTTTATCAAATCCTAATTTTTTAAATACCGCTACGGAAGAATTGATAATGTGCTCTTTAACTAAATCATCTTTCATTCAGCAAAAAATAATATTACGTCTAATTTTAGACAAATATAGTGTTTTTGTCTAAAAATAAAATAATCAAGAGTTGAATTTTTTCTAAATGCCAAAATCAATCTAATGGATCGCTGCTATTGAAGACTGTTAAGTTTTATCAATATAGATCTAAACCAACCTGTGAAAACATTACAAAAAATGCCTGTTAGGTAACGTTATGTAGAAGATTATATCGAAATAGTCTGGTTTTAAAGATTGAAAATTAATAAGCTCCAGGATTCTGCAATAGAACCTGTGTTGTAGGCATCAAATCCCGTATCATTGACCAGTTGCATGGCTGTTTCTATACTGCTTTAACGATCTCCTAATACTGTTAGAACTATTCTTCCCGGCGTTCCGTTCGGCAGGACACCCATTACAAAACTGGGTGCGATACTAGTGCTAAAAGTTTTCACTACCGGCCGGCCAATTTACCTCTCAACCCAAAGGCTGTGTAGTTAACCTTGTTCTAATTCTTCGATCACACCATCTCGGGATGGAAAATAATTGGAGATACCGATCATAGGTATCGCTATCTCCAACTGACTGAACAAATCCTTTGGTAATCCCGTGACTTTCCTGAAAGAGATGCAGAATAACAGGATCTTCTGTCTAAAACTACCTATTCAATTTTGACTGCTTTGACACCTGTTTGACCTGCGAAATCGATCGTATGCGGTCCTCTGGAATTGGTAATTATTATTTGATGTCCCTTTTTGCTAAATTTCTGAGCTGGTGTTTCCTTATCAATCTGCCAACAATTATTCTTATTTGTTTTTATGATTCATTATTCTAGGATCAATACCGTATTGATCTGGCACTCCCAGATTGGCTCGAAATGTTTCCCCTTCATAATCCTCATGGAACAAACCACGCTGCTGAAGAATAGGCACCACTTCATCTACAAAAGCATCGATCCCATCAGCATTCACATCTGGTGTAATCCAAAATCCATCTACAGCGCCTGCTTCAAACCATTCCTGCATATGATCTGCGGCTTCTACACCCGGTCCAACAATCACCGGATGGTAATCAATAACACCATGGGCAATAATATCGCGAAGACTCCAGCCTTCTTTTGCAATTTTTAACGCATGAGCAGACCTAGGATCATAAGGAGACGGGCGTGCATTTGTTAACTGTGCTTGGTTTAGCGGTTCGTTCAATCGATTGATATCAAGAGGAATACCCAGCATACGTTGCAGGTAAGCGACTCTTTCCGGGAAATTACTCTCCGTTAACTGAATCCTGCGATCTAAAGCGGTACGCCTGTCTTTGGCAATCGTGGTCATGAGACCTGCAAAGAATTTGATCTCATCAGGATCACGACTATACCGCTTAGCTGCATCTCTAAACGCTTTGCGTTGAGCCCGCGCATCATCAATGGTGAAGGTAGCGCCAACCACAACATTGGCAAAACGTCCTGCGAGTTCGTGGGCATTAGGGCTACCACCGCCATGAACGATCACAGGCTGTCCTTGCGCTGATGGTGGAACATACAGCGGTCCGCTAGCGCCTACATATTCGCCTTGCAGATTAATGGCATTGATAGCCCCTTTTTTTGTGAATTCGCTATTTTCTTTGTTGTGGACCCAGGCATCCTTTCCCCAGCTTCCCCAAAGTGCCTGCATCAGCTGAATCATCTCATGGGCTCGGCCATAGCGCTCCTCACTCGATGGAATCCTCTTGCCGTAATAAGCTGCGGTATCATCTGTACTCGAGGTAACTGCATTCCACCCTGCCCGGCCGTGGCTCATTACATCCAAAGCTTTGAAATGCCTTGCCAGATTGAACGGTTCGTTAAATGTTGTAGAACCGGTTGCTACCAACCCAATCCGTTTCGTTTCCCGTGCGATGGCGGCCATGGTCATCATCACATCGATATTAGGGCCGGGAGGTTGGGTCTCAATATCTCTTTCGCTGGCCGGCCCATCAGGGAAAAACAGAAAATGCAGTTTACCGCGTTCGGCTGCCTGCGCCTGTTTTACCATGACATCAAAGTTTGTGAAACTTTCCGGGTCTACGCCGGGCATGCGCCAGGCTCCGGGTTGGGAGCCATAGCCATTGCCCAGGTGCATAGCAACCAGTATTTTTTTTGCATTGTTCTGCATATTGGGAACTACATAATATATAAAACCCTGTTTAGGCCTACAAGAAACTTATTGTCTACAGAGCTCATTTCGCCATCTGCCCGCTCTGCGACAGCCGCAACCGCCAGATCTCTACGCTTTGGCAAACGTTCTTTTTCCGCAGTATCAATCAATTCTTCTATTTCGTGCAGAGAAAGATCTGTACAGTAAACAGGGGAACCCGGTTGTTGCCTCCAGGAATCAGCCAGTGAGCCTGCATCGAAAGCATCAAATCCGGTCTCATCCACTAATTGCATCGTGATTTTACGATCCTGGTCACGATCTGCCGCAATAGGAATGGCAATACGATCTGAACTTCCGGCCGGCTTTCCGCTTTCTTCAAAAGAAATATATCCTATGGCATTCCAAGCCTTGGCAATAGGTCTTCCTAATTGTTCGCTTACCCACAAACTTTCTACTTGACCTTCGTCAATAGCGGGGATATTGTTGTCTCGTGACGGATAATAATTAGAGGTATCTATTATGGTTACGTCTTCTGGTACTTCTGCAAGAAGGGGTTTGATCTCCGGAATTCGGTTGAAAGGGATCGATAAGATGATGACATCTTTACCCTTAACCGCTTGCTCAGCGGTAACAGGTTCTGCTCCTGTAACAAGTGCCGCTTGCTCTATAGTTTCTGGGCCTCTTGAATTGGCTACTTCTACTTTATGCCCTGAGTCGGGCAATGTTAGCGCTAAGGTCTTTCCTATATGACCTACTCCTAAAATTCCTATTTTCATATCATTATTATTTTTAAAAGCTTAGTTACAAATTTACTAAAACACACTTTCTTTAGTATAGTACTTTCCTAAAGGAAAGCGTTAATATATTGTTTAAATCAGGTAGCTGAATTAACGCAAGGTGATTAACCACATCCACATTTTGCATAAAGGAAATACTGGATGAACATCAATAAGCACTGCTGCATTTTCATTCATTCCCCGTTTTCAAGCTTTTTAATTGTTAGTTGTACTAAGTTTTACTTCAATGTTATTTCGGGTAGCGTTTGAGTAGGGGCAAACTTGGTGAGCTCGATCCGTAAGCCGTTGTGCTTCTTCGATTGATACGTCTGCGATATTAACTGCCAGTTCTACCGCCAAGCCAAAGGCTCCGTTTTCTGTTGAACCGATAGATACTTTAGCTGTTACAGAAGTTTCACCTGTTTTTACTTTTTCCTGCCGTATAGTATGGTTTAAAGCACTATCAAAACATGCGGCGTAACCCGCAGCAAATAATTGTTCAGGATTGGTGTAATCATCATTGGCACCCCCCATGGCTTTAGGTGCTCTAACCTGAATATCCAACACACCATTATCTGATTTAACATGACCATTTCTGCCACCTGTTGCCGTTGCTTCGGCTGTATACATTGCTTTCATTGTGATTTAATTTAAAATTCTAATTAATTAAGGATTATTTTCTTTTATTACTTTATGTACTAATTTTTCTAAATGAAGGTTTAGGGATTTCCAGATTTCCTCTGAGCTTATCAGATTCATATTCGGTTCGGTATATACCACGCTCCTGTAAAATAGGTACCACTAATTCAATGAAATCCTTCAATCCATGGGGGTGATCCTGGCGGAGTATCAGCATATCTATTGCGCCCTCTTCATACCATTGCTGCACCTGATTGGCCACTTTTTCGGCAGATCCAAAAAACAGTGGACGAGGAAGACTATTATTTGGCTTTAACCGTAGGAGCTCCAGATATTTTTCTTGCGCTTCTTGTTCTGTTCTGCCAACGATAGGGTTTTGTGAGATGGATATGATAAAGTCCTCAGGCTTTCTTCCTTTTTTAATTAATCTTCGCCTGATATCATTTGCGATTCCCACAGCCTCTTCAAGTGTGTTGCCATGAGTAAATACTCCATCTGTATAGGTTGTGGCGTGATCAAATAAGGTTGCTGACATCCCTGCTGTATACAGCACCGGACGCCCTTGTATAGAACGACTAATATTCAAGGGACCTTCCACCGAAAAATACTTCCCGCTATAATCAACTCTATGCATTTTATAGGGATTTAGATACACGCCCCTTTTCTTATCCCTCACAAATGCATCATCCTCATAGGTATCCCATAATCCTAAGAGGATTTCCAAAAATTCTTTTTGCATGGGACTTTGGTCTTGCTTGCCCAAATGCCCACGGCTGAAATTAACCATGCCGCCCGGATTTGAGGTAATGGCATTTAAGGACGCACGCCCCTTACTTATTTTATCTAACGAAAGGATTTGTCTGGCTACGCTATACGGATCGGCATAAGAAGTAGAAACGGTAGCCGAAAGACCTATTTTTTTTGTGTGCATGCTAAGGGCAGACATGAGCGAAACACCTTCGAACATACTCAGGTAATGCGGAATATTCCCCGGACCTACATGACTTACATCGACCAAAAAGAGCGTGTCGAACTTTGCAGATTCTGCCAGCTGAGCCTGTTGGATATAAAAATCAATATTTTCACTAGAATCGGCCGGGATATCGGGATGCTGCCAACCTACAAAATTCCATCCCGGACCATCAATATTGGCTGCCAATTTTAATTTCTTCTTTTTCATCACGAATTATTTTCAGTATTTATTTCTGTCATAACTTCTGCGAATAATCTAATGGATTTCAACCGGTCTTCTAAGACGTATGCTGTAGAGACCGCGATGAGTTCATCCACTTCGGTTTTGCCTAAGAAATCCTGAACCTGGTTTTTCACGGTCTGTTTACTTCCTACAAAAGAATATTTCAGCATTTGATGTAAGGAAGGATGCTTAAACATTCCTATTAGTTCATCCGTCATTGGTGTTGGTGGTTGCAGGGGATCTCTGCCGCCAGTTAAGACCGACATAAACATCCTGATCAAGCTGGTGAACATGCGCTCGGCTTCTTCGTCGGTATCTGCGACATACACATTGATTCCTGCTATTGTATAAGGTTTCTGCAAAAATTCAGAAGGTTGAAATTCCTGTTTATATATTCTCAAGGCATTGTGTAAATGATTGGATGCAAAATGGCTCGCAAAGGCATAAGGCAAGCCCTCTTTTGCGGCTAAATGAGCACTATCTGTACTAGAACCTAGTATATACAGGGGTACATCTGTTCCTTCAGCAATGGTAGCCCGTACAGGTGATTTTTTATTTTCCGGAGCAAAATACTGCTGAATTTTCTTTATTTCTCCTGGAAATGAATGTGCCGCCTGCATAAAATCAGATCGTATAGCTTTGGCAGTTTGAGGATCTGTACCCGGTGCTCGCCCCAAACCTAAATCAATCCGATTCGGATACAAATGCGCCAGCGTACCAAATTGTTCAGCTATAATTAAGGGAGCGTGGTTGGGAAGCATAATCCCTCCTGAACCCACTCTTATACTGTGGGTGTTTTCTGCAATATAGCCCATAAGCAAGGAGGTAGCGCTACTGGCGATATTATCTGAATTATGATGCTCGGCAAACCAAATACGTTTGTAGTTTGAAACTTCCGCTTCTTGTGCAAGCGCCAGTGAATTGTTGAGCGTCTGTTTTATAGAATCTCCTTGCGAAACAACGGCCAGTTCTAAAATGGAATATGCTATTTTTTCTTTCTTCATATATTCTGAAATGCTATTAATCTATACTTACGTAATTCTTTTAATAAACTCCCGATAGCACCTAATCCATAAATTTCAGTTTTATCCGTGAGCTACAGAGTCCTTTTAAATTGCTGTATACGAGCTATTTTACTTTCGTGGCGGTAAATTATTGATCTCACGAGCAATATCTACCGCGTGATCTACAAATCCATCTGGATAATCTCCTGAAATAAGAATTTTAAAATATTCCTCACCAAGATGTTGCATTTTGCCAAATGCAAGCTCCTGATTTTCTTTCAAGGTTTCTCTATTAGCCATTGCTCTTGCTTTGGCAAGCTCAGAAAGGCTAAGATCGGTACAATAGGCTGGCGAACAGGGTTGCTGACGCCAAGAATCTTCAAGTATACCGGCATCCAATGCATCAAAACCCGCATCATCTACTAAACCTAATACGACCTCTTTTGCTTTCTGATCATCAGAAGCTACAGCCAGGGCAATTCTTCCGCTAGCTCCTTTCGGTTTACCTTCCGCAGTCAAACTGTAGGCATTGATATTGCTGAATGTCTTTACAACCGGTCTTCCAAACTGCTCCTGCACCCAGACACTGGCCACCATTCCATTATCAATCGCTTCGATCTTATTATCCCGATGCGGCCAGTAGTTCGTGGTTTCAACAATTATTACATCATCAGCCACCTTTCCTTGTAGTGATTTAGCAAGGTCTGGGATCGCAAAAAGTGGTATAGAAACAACGAGCACCTCTATATCTTTTGTTACCTCCTCCATTTCCACCGCAGATACACCCGCAGAGCGAGCAATAGTATCTATACTAGCTGCTCCCTTAGCATCTCCTAATTTAACCTGATGTCCGGCAGCATTAAATTTTTTCGCAAGTGTCTTGCCGATTAAACCTGCTCCAATTATTCCTATTTTCATCGTTTTTCGCGTTAGTTCAACCTATAAGAGGTTTTATTTCTTCGTGTTTACATACATCGAACTTTACATCAACCTTTGCCAACCAAAAGTTTATCTATAAAGTAGCTTCCTGTATAATTACATTTGCAAAATTAATAAAAACTACTTTCCTTTGTATAGTCCTTTCCTAAAGGAAAGTAAGAAAATAAATCATATGGCTGTAAAAAAAGGATATTATAATTGTCTGGACACGGTAAGGCCCGTGAGGGATACCTTAGAGGTGATCAATGGTAAATGGAAATTACCTATTATTATTTCAATGGGTATTGGTAACGAAAGATTTACGGATATTCAGGATAGTATTGATGGATTAACACCCAAGGTTCTGGCTAAAGAGCTGAAGGATTTGGAACAACACCAACTCATTAAAAGAATTGTCATTGACGATTATCCAGTAAAAATCTCATACAAATTGACTCCTTATGCAGATACCTTAAATCCGATAATTTTTGCACTGAAAGATTGGGGGATTAACCACAAAAAGAAAATATTTAATAAAGAGTAAAAGATTTTCGAAACCACTACACAATAGACTAAAGCAATGACTTAGATCCAGTGTTAATTGTGACTTCGCACGCTTCGGCAAACTCACAAATAATCCATTTATAGAAAGCTTCAATGGGTCTTTCAAGGATGAGTGTTTAAATACAAATTGGTTCTTCTCTTTGGAAGATGCTCAGGAAAAGTTCGATATTTGGAGGGAAGACTATAACGGGTTCAGACCACACAGTTCATTGGGTGACATGTCACCCAATGAGTACATTGAAGTCAATGAAAATAGCCCAGATTCTCTAGTTATGACCAGTACCTAAATATGGGAGGAGGTCAATAGCCCAGATTCTCTAGTTATGACCAGTACCTAAATATGGGAGGAGGTCAAACAGTTTATATTCTCAAGTTATAACTAGAATCTGAATATGGGAAGAGGTCAGTGGTTTACTAATATTATTTGTAAGTCAGGTGATGAGGATAAGGGGAATTATTCAGTTCAAGCTTTTTCAAATTAACGGATCATAAGATTTTCGGAATCAGCAATAGACCTTAGCTTTTTCTCTGGTCTTGTGCCAATTTAATAAACACTGTGTTCTGCGAGATTGATATCAATATCTCTCAATGCATGGATAGAATAAATATATTATTCGCTTTATTATAAAAGCAGCCTACGATAAAAACAGGGGTTAGAAGATTAATGAGGCTGCCAAAATTATTGATATGATTATTATGAAAGTGAAACATCTCCCTCATCCTAATTTTTTCTTTCGAAAAGGCCTTCACAAAAGACAGGTCTTTTTGAAAGAAAAATTAAATCAAATATTACTATTTAGCGCAGCAATAAAAAGACAATACAAAATGCTTGTGAAAGAAAAAGAAACAGGGCTAAGATGACAAGCCAGTTGGGGATCGTTCGCGTATACTTGATCTTCCTTAGTAGTTCCTTGCGATTTTCCTGCTGCGAGATTAGATCCAGTTTTAATTTTCTAAGATGCGAATCGATCATCTTTTCAATTTGAGTGCTATCTGCTTGTATGGAGGTGCTCTTAAGACCTTGTTTAATCCGTTCTAAACGATTGATCTCTTGTTTGAATGAATGTAATTCTTCAACCAGCAGTTCTGATAAGTGTTCTAGTTTGGTCATATTCCAATTCCTTTATCGATTACAATTTTTAATACTTTCTTAGCCACAGCTTTCGCTAGGCTAGGCGCAATAGGTATGCTTCCTCCAGATAACACAACAGCTTTAGTGCGGTTGATGGATTTAAGTAAATTACTAGCTGACATAGAGCGGTGCACTTCACTTCCCTTAATGTTTTGACCTTTGTATTCAAAACGAAACCCCTGCAGCTGTTTGGATTTGTTGATCACCGGAATCACGGTAATGTGTTGCTTTTGCATATGATTGATGTAAGTCTGAAGATCTTTAGTGGAGCCTTGAATAGCCTGCTGATGAATTTTATGGATTTCGACTCGCGTCTGTGCTAAGGCTTTATTTTTCTCAAGCTGAACGTCCTGTACGGTTTGAATACCCATTTGCTTTGCGGTCCGCTCAGCGGCCCACTGACTTTGCTTTCCGATAAAACTATCAGTATAAGCCTTACCCTTTAGATCGATGCGATTCACATAGAGATGTATGTGGGTATGTGCTTTGTCCCGATGTACATACGCTACTGCCTGGCGCTCTTGTAATTTCATATGTTGAATAAAGGTTTTAGTGAGTTTCCCTAAATCTTCAGTGTTCATTTGAGCTCCATCGGTTACCGTTGGGCTTAGAACAAAACTCAGTGTATTGCGCTCACAATTTTGATTGAGGGCTTGCACGGCTTTAAATTCTTGAGTGATTTCTTCAGCAGTATCGCCCACAACCAGATCGCTATATACCAATTCGGCTTGTTTCTCTGGATCGTTACCGTAACGCAACGCGCCAAGGGTACTGGATATAGCACTGCCTTTGCCAATCATTTCATTATGGTTTTTAAATGTTTCTTGATTTCTTCAGCTACCTGAATGACTTCCTCACTAAGTTTTGGATTACCTTTTTTATACATATTTCCGATGCGTTTAAAATTGTTGTGATACTTCACCAGCATTTTATAGGTATGAATATGCTCTTCATTCATCCGCTCGGTGATCTGTTGCTCCAACAAACTTCTTCTGCAAAAAGCACTCAGGCTCAAGCCTGCAGCTTTTGCTTTTACCTGCAGCAATTTTTTCTCATACACGCTGCATCTGAATTTGATAAGTGCTCGTTTCATCGTTTGTTTATTTCTTTGCAACCACCGGGAGCAAAGCAAGATTGTGGCCACAGCCACACATCTTGCCCTGCTTCCCAGAAATCAGTTTAATGCGTTTTCATCAGCCAGGCATTGAGGTCCTTTTCAGCTTTATAGAAGGTAGATTTATCAATACACGTAGCATTGTTGTTCAGGAAGAGTGCGGTTGCTTTTCTTCCGGCTTCATCCTGATCGAGATACAATTCAACAGTTTTGTAAGTGTCCAAATAGGGAAGCGCTTTTTCAGCAAAAGCAATAGAGTTTAAGATCAAAAAATCAGCTTTCCGTTTTAAGTTTGGAAAAAGTGTAACTAGAGATAACAGATCAAACATTCCCTCTATGACAATTAAGTTTTGTGATCCATTAGAGATCCATCGCAAGTCCTTTGGAGAGCTTGATGCTTTAAAATATTTGTTTCTAAGTTCCCATCCTCCGGAGTTGTTTTTTAGACCAATTGAAAAACCATACTTCTCTTTAATGGTATAATGCACTTCTTTGCAAAACCCCTGCGCTACAACCGGATTAATTTTTCGACTTTTTAGATAGGCGAACAATGCCGGATGTTGAATGGATTTTACCTGTCTGATTACAATTCCAGATTGGTTTACTTTTGTTTGTTGTGGTTTTGGAAGCGCATAGTTCCCGATATTGACTTGAGCTAAAATTGCTAAAGCTTCACGTACAGCTATATTGTGAAGTTCACAGATAAGATCGATGCAGTTGCCGCCTTTTCCTAGTCCGTGATCGTACCAGCAGTTTAATGTTTTAGAGACTTTAAAGGAGGCTTGGGTTTCTGACCGCAGGGGACTCAGAAACCAAGCTTCCTTTTCCGTATTGCGAGTGGGAAGGTACCCTAAAAATTCCAGCGCCTTAACGATGGATATTTTTCGGGCTTGTTCACACGATAGTTTTTCTTTTTTCATCTGAAAATAGTTTAAAAATCCCAAAACATCCTACCATCTTACCCATCCCAGTAAACACGGGGCTTGGTGACCTGGGTAGGTTATTTTTTTATCCTACCCATCCTACCACATTGTTGTGGTAAGATGGGTAAGGTTGTGGTAAGATGATTTAAAAAGATCCTACCACAAATGAGCCTAATGTTTATAGGGTCTTAGAAGATTTGTGGTAGAATGGTAAGAGGATTTACTCTTTTTTCTTTCATTAGCCTAATTCATAGGGTGATTCTATAAACTTTCGTTTTGCTAAATAGCCATAAATTCTACGTTTGGGATGTTTGATCTTTTGAAAACCAAAGCCCGAAAGTGCTCGTCCCAGATTGATCTGGCTGATGCGTATATTCAAACAGTTTAGGCTTACCATAATATCTGTGGCTGTTACAAAATCCTTTTGATCTGTAGACTTTTCGTAGTATCTCGCAATGAGTTCTTGCTCGGTAGTCATCTTAGTATACTTTTGATTTCGCTCCTCATTTTCATTGACATCCTGCACGGTTAGTTCGGGATTGAAGTCTGGATCATTATATGCTAAATAATAGGCCTGACTCCAAACATCAGCAATAGCTACTTCTTTTTTATAGCTGAAGTCAATAGGTCCCATTAATTCAAAACACAGCCAGCGTACTGAACCGGTTTCATCATTTAAAAAGGAAGACATATTGGTAGACCCCATAAAGGAGCATATGCGAGGAAGTATTGTATTCTTCCGATCATAGGGCAAACGCTCATTGATAAAGGTTTTTGAGAAAAATGCTTTAAGTGCATTCACATCATTTTTTGAAAGGACCGCTAGTTCATCGAGATTGTAGAGGAAATTTCTACAGAGCTGAATACGCGCATCTTTATCACTATTGATATCCTCAGCCATATATTCTGCCAATTCCGGTGGGCAGAGATAGCGGCACCAGGTTGATTTACCAGAACTTTGACCACTGTGACTGATAATTAGCGCTTGCTTATTGAAGTAAGCAGGCTCCAAAGCACATTTAATCGCTCTTACCAGCCATTTTTTAAAGTGATAAACAAACACCTCGTGCTCATAAAGAGGAACAAATGAAGCGAGCTTCTCTATGTGATCCTGACCGTCCCAGCTCGGAAGTGATTCAAAATATTCACGTATTGGATTATACGTGTCAATAAGCTCTGATTTAATTAAGATCTCAAGCTTTGAGGTACTGATGTCAATCCCGGCTTTTGTCAGTTCGATAATAAGCGAATTCAGATTCAGATAGCTCCATTGCTTTTTCTTTTTCAGAGATATCTGAAAATCGTGAGAAATCTCATTGTAAAGGATGTCGTATTTCTCAAACAGATATTCAATGGCATAATCGTAAACCGTCTTTTTCTTAGGATCTGAAACTTGATAGAGTTTATCATTTTTCATAGCTCTTGTTTTATAGTTCTATGAAATTTTTGATCCCTTGGAATGGCTCCAAGTTGATTGGTTCGAATTGCCCACTGAAAACATTTTGTTTTGCAATAACCACCGCTCAAGTTCATCCCGCTCAAAATAAATGAGCTTACCATTTGGTTTACTATGAGGGATGGCCCCTGTAGAAGTTAATTTATAAAGATAGCTTCTTGAAATTCCTGCATAGTCGCATGCTTCCTCAAGGGTTAGTACTTTCTTTTTAGCAAGTAAAAGCGATTCGATTCGCTCGAGTCTTTCGTCTAATTGAATAATGTTCATCGTATTCTTTTTTAAGGTGAATAGTGAACAAAGCGCTTTGTTTGATTAAGTAGAATTCTTGAATTAAAAGTAGGAAAGTGAAAACGTAATTGCTCCTTTTGAAGTAAAGAGTTATTTACAATACCCTTGTCTTTAGATTCTTATATTTTTTGTTTTCATCTGATAAGGTTTGATTTCATTTAGTATTAAATGAAATCTAGAGTAGCTTTACTGGATACGTTTTCAGAGAGTTATGAACATTTATTTACGACTTCTATATTCCAGATCAACACAAAAAGGTTTAGAAATCGTAATGCTTTATTGTGTGTTAGACTCCTTCTTTGACTTTTGTGCGGCTAGTTTTTCTTTTAAAATATTCATATCATCGCTAATTTTTCGATCAACAATTTTTGCATAGTGCTGCGTTGTACGCAATGATTGATGACCTAACATTCTACTTACAGTCTCGATGGGCACTCCATTAGTTAGTGTTACTGTGGTAGCAAAGGTATGCCTTGCCAGATGCGTAGTAAGTGGTTTGGAAATATCACACATAATGGCAATTTCCTTCAGAAAGGCATTGGATTTTTGATTACTTAGTACGGGGATCACGCGTTCACTTTCCTCAACCTGAGGATGATTTTCATAACGAGCTAGAATCTGTTCTGCTACAGGGAGGAGTGGGATGCTACTTCTGGAGCCTGTTTTGGTACGGTGAATACGTATCCATTTACTACCATCTATTCCAATTGTGATGTCAGATTTAGATAATTTCTCAACATCAGAATAAGCCAAACCGGTATAACAGGAAAAAACAAACATATCCCTAACCAAGATTAGACGTTCAAAATGTAGCTCTTTTTCCCACAATGCATCAATTTCTTCCTGTGTAAGAAACTCGCGTTCTACAGGTTCAAATTTTACTTTGTAGTTTATAAAAGGATCATGACTTATCCATTTATTAGCTAAAGCAATACGGACAATCTTTTTAAAATTGTTGACATATTTTAAAGCGGAATTATGATTACAATTTCTCTTGGTTTTAAGAAAATGTTCGAATTTAATTATAAAGTTATGGTCAATGTCTCTAAGCCTATAATCCTCTTCACCGTATTCTTCGTTAATGAATTGTTGAACGTGATTATGGCAAGTCCAATAGCGCTGTGCAGAAGAAGCAGAAATGTCTTTTCCAATTAATTGATCTATTTTCTCATTATGTTCTTTAAATACTTCCAGTGCCAATTTATTTTGTTGATTTTCTCCTTTTAATTCTTTAAGTAATGAATTGACGGTAATATGTTTATCGTGTTCAATAAAAGTTTGGTGTATTTGATTGAGCTTATGCCTCAAATTACTAATGTGTGTATTTATTTCTACAGCTTCACGGCTATTGCCCATTGCTTTTTCTTGACGTGAATTCCATTTTCTAGGATCAACTCTTCTAGAAATACTATGCTCTTTTCGTTTTCCGTCAACAGTCAATCGAAGATAAATTGGAGCTAGACCTCTTTTATTAACCTTCCTTTTAATAAGATGAAATAGTGCGTAATAATTATTTTTCATGACTTCAATTTTATGTAACTCCCGAACCTTCGTGGCAGGTAGGATATGAACCTTGATGTCAAATTAGTAAATGATTTTTTAGGGTCAAAAAACTTTAACTTTTGTAAAAAACTAAAAAAGAGGGTGTTATGAGCTTGGCGAGACCCCCTAAGCTCAATATTGGCGGGACCTGCCTAAAGGGTCCCGATTTTTTTTGCATTTAATCGATAATATATGATATTAAATAAAATTAAAAACCCTGTAAATCAATAATTTACAGGGTTTTTGAATGAGTTTGAAACTCAAAAAGTGGAGTCGGGCGGGTTCGAACCGCCGTCCAAACAGGCAACTCAATAGCTTTCTACACGTTTATTTGCCAATTGGTTTTCGTGCAACAGCCGGTCGGCAACTACCAACTGCTACCTTATTCTCGATTAAGTTTCACCTACTCATCAAAACCCTGAGCAGGCTATGTTTACTTTTTCGGTACCTCTTGATGAAACGCCGTAAACCAAGGCTTTTCAGAGGCATCATGGTCTCACACCTTGTGTGAGATTAAGATAACCGTACTATAATTCGGGTTATGCAGCCATGGCGTAGTTATTCTCGCCGTTTAAAAAGTGTGAAACCTGAGATTTACGAGCTATGTCCCAGCGCTCGACGTGCTTACTACTCAATTAGACCCGCTGTCAAAACCAAATCGACCCCATTGCTAGTAATCCTCAAAATTTGAGGGCTGCAAAGTTACTATTTTTTATTGATTTGCGCATCATCATTAAGTGCCTTTACGCTAATGTCTGGTTTGCCATAGACATTGATAATTGCTTTATCTTGAGCAAAAACAGATAGACTTTCTTCGGCACTAACAGCAGCATTAGAACGATCGCTCAATGTCGCCGAAGCATTCTTACTATCAAAGTCATCTCCTTTGTAGTCTGCTTTCCCGGTTAGGGCAAGATTTAAACTAGCCGTCTTACCACGTGGGTTAAATTCTGCCGAACCACCCATAGTTATTTGCGCAGATTGCGCGGTGAATTTCCCTCTAAGATCGGTACGATCACTCATTTTAACCTCTAGTTGCTCGGTACGAATGTTCAATTGTCCTTTAGCGTTTTCTCTTAAATTGATTTGAGATTTCGTCGTAGTTAGGTTTACATCAATTTCTGATGAAGATGCCGCAGTGACTGTAAACTCAGGAACTTCGATCTGCCCCGGAGTTTCAAGATCACTATCATTTTTTAGGATGACGTGCTTCGGGTTTTGCAGTTTTAAATACACCGTAAGCGCTTTGGCACTGGTCACTTCCATATTGGTGCTAATACGCAACACACTATCAGTCACTTTAAAATCAACCACACTTACCAGATTGCGGTCTGTGGTTAGAATATAATCGTTGCTTTGTGCCTGAACCAATTCCACCTGAATTTTATCATCTATTTCGATGGTATTGATTCCCGTTTGCAGTGTTCCGTTTACAGAAATCACATCGCGATCTCCTTTAATTTTAGATTTGTTTGCTCCACACGAGCTTAAGATCAGGGCGCATACGACACCCAAACCAACTAGTTTTTTCATAAAAATTCTTTTGTGAGAATATACCTCAAATTGCGCGCAAGATTAGCCAATGTCTTATTAAAGCTTTGCTAAGGACCTATTAAAGTTCAATTAAAATAGGTTGAAGATTCTCTTTGTAAAATTGTATTTTACACCAAATATTATTTTTATGGCTCCTCTAAAATTTGCTTTATTACGAGAACGTAAATCCCCGCCAGATCGTCGTGCGGTACTTTCGCCTATTGCCATGTCTAAGGCGCAAGAAGCTTTCCCCAAAGCCTCCTTCATCGTTGAAGCTTCACCAATACGAGTTTTTCCTGATGTGGCTTATGAGAAAGCAGAATTTGAGGTTAAAGAAGATATTTCTGAAGCCGATGTGATGTTGGGCGTTAAAGAGGTGCCTATTGAAGCATTGATCCCCAACAAGAAGTACTTTTTCTTCAGCCATACGATTAAAAAACAACCTTACAACCGCGACTTACTCAAAGCAGTTTTAGAGAAAAATATCGAACTCTACGATCACGAGGTGATTACCCGAAAAAGCGGACTGCGCCTGATAGGCTTCGGTCGCTATGCGGGGCTCGTAGGCGCTTACAATGCGTTTAGAGCGTATGGTAAAAGGCATAAACGTTTTGACTTGCCACCCGCCAACACACTTACCGATGTTAGCGCGTTGATCGCACAGCTGAAAAAAATTGAGCTTCCTGCGATTAAAATCTGCCTTTCCGGAAGTGGGAAAGTGGCCGGTGGCGCTCAGGAAATTCTGGATGCTATTGGTATTAAAAAAGTGACTATTGAAGAATACCTTACTAAGGACTTTAAAAAACCGGTGTATTGTAAAATCGGGGTGATGGATTACGCAAAGCGGAAAGATGGCGTAAAAGGCAGCCTTGCACAATTCATCAAAGATCCTACGGGTTACGAGACGAACTTTTTGCGTTTTGCTAAAGTAAGTCAGATGTTTATCGCTGGGCATTTTTATGGCGATGGTGCGCCGTACTTATTCACCCGGGGAGAAGCCAAGTCCGAAGATTTTAATATCGAGGTTATCGCTGATATTTCGTGCGACATTGATGGTCCCGTGGCTTCTACTTTACGTGCTTCTACGATTGCAGATCCTTTTTATGGCTACGATCCGCAAACGGAGAAAGAAGTCGCTTTTGATGCTCCGGGAGCCATTACCGTGATGGCGGTTGATAATCTGCCGTGTGAGTTGCCTAAAGATGCCAGTGAAGGTTTTGGCGAACTCTTTGTAGAACGGGTATTACCTGCATTTTTCAATGACGATAAAGACGGAATTCTCTACCGCGCACGAATGACCAAAGATGGTAAACTCACCAAACGCTTCAGTTATTTGCAGGATTATGTAGACGGGAAAGAATAGCGCTTATGCAGCACTACTTCTGTGATCCCGACACACGCGATTCCGAGTAGGTACATCAGTAAATCTAACCACGAGAACTGACTACCTAAAACTAAGGTGGCTAACTGTTTATATTCCTGCGGAAAAAATCTTGTTAGGTCAACCAATTGCAGTAGTTCTATCGCAAAAGCGATTGCCAGCGTAAGTACTAATCCCGTTTTTACCGAAGGTTTCAGGGTGCTCATCAACAAACTATACAACAAGATCACAACAAGAAAGTCGCCCAGATAAGCTCGAATAAAACCCGTTTTTAAAAAGTTTGCAATTGCGATTTCTACACCTAAAAGGAGAAGAAAAAGTAAGAAATAGATTCCGCGTTTAGGCATAGCTTAAATGGTGTATGATTTGGTTAGTAGCCTAATTTGTTTCCACATTTTAAATAGGAAAAAACTGAAGTTTAAAAAAATTCCAAATCCTATAGTGAATAACCAGACAGATATGTTTTCAATAGGGTTGATAAGATAGTGACCAATGGTGCTGAAAAGATCCAGCGGATTGGTGATCAGATCCCAAGAGTTGAAACGAACTACCCGCCCTAGATAAATCCCGAAACCACATAAGATCAAAACGCCTGCGGTGAAAATATTCAGCCTAGCTTCAGCTATTTCGGGTTTAAAAAGTTTACGCACTTCTATCAAGGATTGAAAGCCAAAATACAGACTTAAAAGCGCAAATACAGCAATTGTGATTCCGTCATAAATAAACCAATTTAACGGACTGTAAGCCAAATGAATTAAATCGGTAATCACATACTGTGCATTGGGAAGAAAAAGCAGCCAAAGCACAAGTAAAGCATATTTTAGAACTGAGTTGATGTGTGATTTTTTATGCTGTAAATACCACGAGATCCCTAACGGAACAAAAGCTAGGAATAGATTCCATATCAAAAAGAGGCCAAAGAAATCGTGTGTGGTTTTAATGCGAAAAACTAGCAAGCAAAAGCAAAGCAGTAAGGTACCAAAAAGGTATTTGAGCGTATCGTATTTAGTAATAATAAAGTCTTTCATACTATTTATTTAAGGAGAAGAAACAGGAGGATTTCCGTTGTTTTTGTTTTGATCAAATTCGGTAATACATTCTTCTAGCGGTTTACCTTGATTGTGAATGCAGTTGCAAAAGTCAAAGCTCGCTGCATTTTTTTCGAGCGTTTCCGGGAGGCGTGTTATGCAATCATTGTACGAATTGCGTGGCATAATCTCATAGATTCGGTTAGTGCTTAGCAGTGTCAAAATGGCGATCAACAGTACTATTCCTGCAAATACAAACGGAAATTTTTTACTGATCACCGGATTTTTAAAAGCAGCAATTCCGGGAGAGAATTGTAGCGGTTGTTCTGGAGCAATCGTGCTACGTTCAGAAATTTCACGTACATCAAGTGGCGGGGTATAGCGCAGTGCTTTGGACTGAAAAGGCAAAATAAATTTTAAGCGCTCGTAATTGTATAGCAGAATGTACACGTTCGCCAAGACCATTAAAGTTGAAGTAAATAGTGAACCTTCAAAACGTACCGCCCACGACAACACCCAAATATTGAGAATAATGGGGAAGTAGAGCAATCCGCCTAAAACAACCGTACGTGGAATGATTAACAGTATTCCCGCTATGATCTGAATAACTCCAATAAACGGATAGTAAAAGCCGGTATGGTGGAAGGCTTCCAAGTACGCGCCCATAGGATGTTTTATTGAAAGTCCGCTTGCAAAACGCTCGTCAATGATCTTTACGTAACCGGCAAGAATAAAGCCTAATGCCAATGTACATCTGCAAAACAAATAGAACAGCGCGTGCCAATAGTTTCGGCGCACGTGAATGTAAAAACGGGTAAAATAGCTTTTCATACTTCCGCGTAATTAGTAAGCGCAGCAACTTCCGGTAGGAGCCGCTGCGCCCAGTTTTGCTCTAAATTAGGAATTCCAATCAATTTTTCTGGAGGTGAACATCACCAGTGCCAGAATGGTAAACAGTCCCAGACTACCTACTAACAGTGCATATTGTTCAAGTTGAATGATCACATAGATAAAACCATAGAGTAGCGTCAGCGCTGCCGCGATAAACAGCGCAAATTTTAAATGTTTTAGAATACTATAGGTGTAAAGCGAAATGAGCACGATCACCATACTCCCCGAAATAAGGTAGGCGGTGAGAAAATTACTGTGTTCGGTCAGGGCAATAAGTAAGGTATAAAAGAGAACCAGCGCGATCCCGATCATTAAATACTGAAATGGGTGAATACCTATTTTACTCAAGGTTTGAATCATAAAGAAGATCAGAAAGGTCAAACCAATAACCAGAAAACCATACTTGGCCGTACGCTCACTTTTTTGATAATGATCAACAGGGATCATAAAATTCACACCAAAAGCATAAGCAGTAAGATTGGGCAGCGTATTGAAGAACTGTTGTGAAAAAGGTCTGTTGATGTCTAGAACATTCCATTTAGCATTAAAACCTTCTGCGGTAAATTTATCAGTGTTATGGGGTAAAAAATCGCCTATGAAACTGGCTGTTTTCCAAGTAGAAGTTATTGTTGCCGAGGTACTTTTACCTATGGGAACAAAGCGAATTTGCTCACTTCCGTTAATTTTTAAGTCCATTTGAAACGGAATTTTTCCTTCTTGCGGAACATCTTTGGTTTTGAGAAAAGCACTTTGCACCAAATGCAGCGGAACTTCATCAAGCGTTGTATGCGCAGCAGCACTATCATATTGCGAAACAAAATCATAGGCACTAGTTCCCATCTTAATTTTTACGGCTTCTGAAACACCTTTTAGGTTCGAAGTTTTAAGAATGATTCGGGCGTTCTCCCACTCAATATCTTCCGGTTGCACACCGGCTTCTGTAAAATTAGGCATACTAAAAGTGCCTTCAAGAGCGGCAGTGGCACTAAACACAGTGGTTTTATAAATACTGCGGTTACGCACTTCAGGATTCACGGCGCTCTTAATGTCTAATGTTTCCGGGAAGAAATAGGCATAATTGGTTTGGGTAACGGTTTCGGTGGTTAGGGTTTGTGTCTCGGTATTTTTAATCGCTTTTTCGGTATAGGATTTATACGGAATTTTAAGAATAGGCCCATACACCAGGAGTTCTTCGCCCCATTTGTCATTGATCTCAGCGATGACCTCTTGTTGACGCCGGGCGCGCTCTTGTATCAATTCTTGTACAAATACAAGCGGAATGATAAGAACTAAAGTTAGGAATCCAACCATCGCCATACGGGCTGTGATCGAAGTTTTGATCCACTGAACAATTTTGTTTGAAGATGTTTCTTGATGTTGCATAACTTTTGATTAAAGTACTTTGAAATTCAAAGTTGATTGATAAATAAAAAAGGTTAGGGATTGATTAATTTTTCTAAAGCTTCTATATGTTTTGAAAATGCCTCACGGCCTGCAGTTGTCGTACTGTACCGTGTATTGGGTTTTCGGTTAATGAATGATTTTTCGACCTTGATGTATGCTTCTTTTTCTAGCGCCTTGGTATGGCTAGCAATGTTACCGTCAGTAGCACCCAGTAATTCTTTCAGCATATTAAAATCGGCATATTCATTCACCATTAGAATGCTCATGATGCCTAATCGCACCCGATGATCAAAAGCTTTATTAATATGTTGAATGATATTTTTCAAGGCTGAAGCGCTTCTTTAAAAATTGAATTGATTTAAATCAAAAGGCGTCTGTTGCAATTACTTATCGTATTTGTTGTAAAGTATGATTCCGTAAATGATATGAAAAATTCCGAAGCCAAGCGCCCAAAAGTAAATACCGAAACCTATAAACTGCGTAGCCACTAAACCGATCAACAGATTGGCTAATCCCAAATATTTAATGTTTCCTACGGTAAATTTACTGGCATTTAGTAGCGCGAGACCGTAAAAAATGAGTGTAGTAGGCGCAACCAAACCTATAAATTCATATTGCAACAACACTAAGCAGAATAAACCACCTGCCACAAGCGGAACAGCAAAATTAAACAGCAATCGCTTAGAAACCGGATTCCATAATTGCTCGTTACGTTTTTTTGCTTTTTTAATCGTAAAAAAAGCTCCTGTCAAAAGGGCTAAGGCCAGCGTAAGCAGTGCTGCCAGCATAAGGTCACCAATCGCATCATAACTCAGTAAAAACCGACCGATGGCTTCACCAACATTGGAGTTCGCTGTATACGCACTTACTTCAGTAATTCTAAAATGGGCATAGGTTGCTGCTACCAGAGCATAGATTCCGGCGAGGATTCCTGAGAGACCGCTTAACGACATAAAACGAGAGGAACGGCTCATCATCGTTTTGATCTCAGAGATATCATTTAAATAGTCACGATCTTTCATATAAAGTACTTTGAAATACAAAGTAAATGTATTTTTTCAGATTACGCAGTAAAAAAACCTCTTGGATACAAGAGGTTTTTTTTGGAGTTGCTAAACCCTTATTTTTTCACACAGCTACTGAGATTTCTCAAAACTCAAAGTCTATTTTACCACCAGAAGCGGACAGCTGAGGTGTTCGTCAAACAGTTCTTCTGTAAGACTACCAATGAGTAGTGACGAGATATTATTACTGCCTTTATCAGATAGAATAAGCAAATCTGGTTTTTGCTTTTGAAGCTCTATTTGGAATTTATCCCCAACACTTTTATCTTTTGCAAAAAGCAACTGACTATGGTCAGGAGCAGGGGAGGTAGACTTTTTAAAGAATTTAGCAGACTTCTGCTCAAGATGCTTTTCAATCTTTTGCACCGCATCCTCATTGCTCACGTATGGCGAAAACTGCATCGGTACGTGGTAGATGTGCACAGCACTTAGTTGCGTAGAAGGTTGGTGACGTAAATTTTCAGCAAATGCAAACGACTTTTTAGATGGATTAGAAAAATCAGTACCTACCCACAATTTATCTAACTTCAGTGGTGCCGCTTCAGGAACACTCAGAATGCTGCTTTTTAACAAGCGAAGCAGTTTTGAGGTGACGACACCCGTCCCTTCTTTTGCCGGTTTATTACCCACAATAGTCAGGTCTATCTGGTATTTATTTACGATATAATGAATCAGCGATTCTGTGTTAGAATCTTCAGAGATCAACACTTCCCAGCTCATACTGCCGGTAAAGCGTTCTTCAATTTTATCATTCAACTCATCACCGATGAGTTGGTCAAGATTAAGTTTGCTCAACTCTTCTTCAAAAAGGGCTGAGATTTCATATTTCTTGATATTATGAACGAAATAGACGTGCTCAGCGTTTAGTTTTTCGGCTAAAAACGCACTGTATTCAATAAGGTGATTGTCTAGTGCTGAAAGGTCAAGAGCGACCAGTATGTTCTTAATACGATCCATAATTATTCGGTTTTATTTCTGCGTGCAACAATCTCTTTAACGACTTCTTCATAATCATCCATTTGTTTTTCAGATTTTTTCTTTTCCAGTTTCTGGAGATCTTCCCGAAGTCCTTTATACAGCGAATAGCACATAATGAGCAGGATGATGGCAAAAGGCAAGCCGGTCACAATAGTAGCTGTTTGTAAGGCTTCGAGTCCGCCGCCAATTAAAAGCACGGCGGCTACGGTGCCCTCGGTTACCGCCCAAAAAATGCGTTGCCCTACCGGAGCTTCAATTTTTCCGCCTGAAGTTAAACTGTCAACTACCAGCGATCCGGAGTCTGATGAGGTGATGAAGAATCCTGCGATAAGAATAACAGCTACAATGTTTATGATCATCGAGAGCGGGTAATCTTCAAAGAATACAAAAAGTGCGGTTGCGATATCATCTTTCACCGCTGAAACAATTGTCATATCACCGCCTAAAGCTTGCTGGATAGCAACACTACCAAAAGACGACATCCAGAAGAAGGTCACTAACGAAGGAACTAGCAAAACGCCGAGAATGAATTCACGTATAGTTCTTCCTTTAGAAATACGTGCGATAAACATCCCCACAAAAGGTGACCAGCCAATCCACCAGCCCCAATAAAAAACGGTCCAGTCGTTTTGCCAAGAGGTTCCGCTAAAGGTTTCACTCCAGGTAGAGATCTTCAAGAAATTAAAGAGATAGCTTCCGGTGTTTTCCACAAAAGATCTAAAAATAAAGAGCGTGGGCCCTAAGATTAGCGCGAGAAGTAATAATACTACTGCTACGCGCATATTCCATTCACTCAGAATACGTACCCCTTTATCAACACCAAGAACTACAGATGTGGTGGCAACCAATGTGATACCGGCAATTAAAAGCACTTGCGTAAGTATTCCGTCAGGGAGACCAAAAACGTGGTTGAGTCCGCTCGCGATCTGCTGCACTCCAAAACCTAAACTTGTGGCTAAACCAAAAAGCGTAGCGAGTACCGCAAAAACGTCAATAGCATCGCCTATTTTTCCGTGGATCTTATCTCCTAAAAATGGATAAAAGATTGACCGGATGGTTAACGGCAAGCCGCGAGAATACGTGAAGTACGAGAGGGCAAGACCTACCAGCGCATACACTGCCCAAGCGTGAAATCCCCAATGTAAAAAGGTAAAATTCATTGCTTCTTGAGCTGCTGCGACTGTGTTGGGTTCAGCCGTAGGCGGACTCATTAAATGCTTGACAGGTTCTGCAACGCCAAAGAATAACAGGCCAATCCCCATCCCTGCGCTAAAGAGCATCGCAAACCAAGACATCGTCTTAAATTCGGGTTTTGCCTTTTGCCCACCAATTCTGAGTTTACCGTATTTTCCTAAAGCCAGATAGACCAGAAAAATGAGAAACAAGTTGATGGTAAGAATAAAAAACCAGTCGGCTTTTTCAGCAACTGCGTGCTGGATGTCTGCAAATATTTTTTCGGCTTTCTTCTCATAAATAAGCGTCAATGCAATACTTATGATGATAAAAATAGCCGAAGTAAAAAACACTGGTCCGTTGACTTCGAGTCCAAAAATTGATTTCTTTTCGTCGCTTCGCGTAATTTTTTTTGCCATAAAATGATTCGGTTAAAAGTAGTATCCAATATTTATATTAAAACGGGCTTCCCATTTTGCGTCGGGATTTCCGGTAGAAAAATCATCGATAAAGTTTCCGCCCAACCAAGAGTGATTGTAGCCGGCAGCATAATCAATGTAGGTGTACACCTGACCTGCGGTAACTAAAACGCCGGTCACATTTTGAAAAGAGTCTGTAAACTCTTGTTCTTTTTTCTGCATATACCCAAAGTCGTTATAAATCTCAAGCTGCGAAATAGGTCCCCAATTGACCTTAAAGGTTTTTGAGAGCGCCGCCGTGTACATATTAAAATCGGCTGCTACCTCATACGGTGTTCCGTAGGCTCCCATTTGTACAATGGCATTAGATTGCCCTGTTTCGTTCTCAGGATTATGCGCTACGGTAATCGCTTCGGTTTTAAGATTCCACGAATTGTAATCTACCTCATAATGCAACGCCAGCGCATAGTGATTTCCGTTAGTGTCAGTATCTATATTATACAAACTTCCGTATTGACCAGAAAATCCAATGCGGTGTTTAGCGGCATTACCTAGTTTGCGCACAAGTTTCAGGTTAAACTGATTGGTCTCTTTATTTCTGCCTACGATGTCGTACGAGTACCTGCTGGAACTGTTTTCTACATCACCACCAAAGTTGAGCTCTTCGGCATTTTTAAGAAACGCAACGGCGTAGTCCCAGTTTGCTCCGGTATGCACATATTTTAAACCCATATCGTGATCATCCTCAAGACCTGCGTAATAAGTAATATTGAAAAACCAGTTGTGTGAATTGTACTGCTTGATCCCAAAAGGCACATAAACCAGACCGGCGTGTACTTCGTCTTTTTCAGAGAATTTGTAGCCCACCCAACCTTGTTTCAGGAAGCCGCCGCCAAAAGCATCAGAATACAAGCGGTATTCGGCATTGAGAAAAACCTTTTTATAAGAAGCTTTAGCGTTTATGCGGAACATATCGTAACCCAGTTCGCCACCTTTTGTTTTTTGTTCTTCCTTCCAAGAAGAATAGATATAATTAAAGCGTAATGCACCTCCCAGTTCTAGTTTTGGTTTATCTTTATTTTGACCAAAACTCAAAAACGGAAACATAAAAGTGCAAAGCAGACTTGAATAGATGTAGTTTTTAATCATTCACAATTGGATTAGGGATTTTTGTAGAATTGGAAAAATAGACGGAAATTTTAGAAAAGACCGTCCAAAATCACCTAATTAATAGTTTTTTAATGTTTTTGAAAGATTTTTTTAAGGTTTTCACAAGTTTTAAAATCCAGATGGTATGAATCCGGCAGCGCATTATATTCTTTCTAAACCAGAACCTTTTAAAAGTATTTTACTGCAATTGCAGTTACTTGTAGAACATACGGTGCCAGAAGCAGAACTGCTGTATAAATGGCATTTGCCATTTTATTATTTGAATGGAAAAATGTTCTGTTTCCTGAATTTTAGAAAGCGTTTTGTGGACCTGAGTTTTATCTACGGAAACGAATTAATCGACCCAGAAAAACATTTGGTCGCCGGTGAGGGGAGAAAAAGATTACGCTCGCTGCGTTTTGATACCACCGAAGCTATTGATGCGGAAGTGGTGATTTCATTTTTAGAACAAGCTAAAAAGCTACGCTAAATACAGCCAGCGCCACAAATACTACCGAAACATTTTTAACAAAGACTTCGTGACATTTGTCAAAGGCTAAGCCTGATTTTTACGGTAGTTTTGCGCTACCTAAAACTGACTTATGACCCCTGAAAATGCTTTAAACGCCAAAAGCAAACGTATACACGCAATAGACATACTACGAGGTTTGGTAATTCTCCTGATGCTGGTAGATCATACCAGAGAACGTTTTTTTCTGCACGAGCAAGTGACCGATCCTATGCAAATTGATGCGACAAGTACTTCGTTATTCTTTACGAGATTGACTGCGCATTTTTGCGCTCCCATTTTTGTATTTCTAACCGGATTATCCGCGTGGTTGTATGCGCATCCGCGTCAAAAACCACAGCGCTCTGCAAGTGGCTTTCTTTTTAAACGGGGCCTGTTTTTAATTCTACTAGAAGTTACGCTCATTAATTTTTCTTGGTTTGGTAGCTACCAAGCTTTGTATTTACAGGTGATGTGGGCGATAGGCTTAAGTATGATCGCTTTAGCACTCCTTGTCAAAATGCCGCGTTATTTCATAGGAGTTTTAGGTTTACTAATAGTTTTTGGTCACAACGCTTTGACACCCATTAGCTTCACGCCAGAAGAGTGGATGTATCCTATTTGGACAATTTTACACGACCGCGGTTATTTGATTCAAGATGCGTTGATACCGGTAAAAATATCATATCCTTTATTACCGTGGATCGGTGTGATCGCGGTGGGTTATTTCGCCGGCCCCGTTTATGATGCTGCATTACAGGTACAGCAACGCTATAAGTGGCTTTTAAGTGTAGGAGTTTCAAGCTTGATCTTGCTGCTCATTCTGAGAGGTTTTAATATTTATGGTGAAACGCTCCCTTGGGAGCAACAGCAAACTGTTTTAGAAACTGTAAGCTCTTTTCTCAACTTTACTAAATACCCACCTTCGTTAGATTTTATTCTTCTTACGCTAGGAGTAGGGGCTTTACTGCTTTATGTATTTGAGCGTTTTGAGCATCGCTGGATGCTTGTGCTAAAAACCTTTGGTTCGGTACCGATGTTTTTTTACATAGTGCATTTGTATGTGTTGTTACTTATATATGCTGTAGGAGTACAATTTTTTGGTACAAATAAGGGCGATTATCTGGGCGTTGATCACGTCTGGATGGTTTGGGCGATCGCTGCTGTATTAGCCCTTTTACTGTACTGGCCTACCAAATGGTTTTCAGCATACAAAAAAGCGAGTAGCGCTACGTGGATCAAATATTTTTAAAATGGAAACCCCGGTGCAAATAGCTTTTGTACCGGGATTTATTGGTAGCATAGGGTAATATGTTCTAAGGTAATTACCTGTAAGTGTGATTAATAAGTTGTTGCTTACTGCCCACTAGCTAGTGCGATCATCATATCAAGTTCTTCAACCAGACCGTCTGTATTGCCGTCAAATCCTACGGCTTTAAACTTGATTTTTCCGTCTGGGCCTAGCACAAATTTCGTTGGGATTCCGTCAACTTCGTAAGCGGAAACCACATCATATTCCCGGCTTCCTTCTTCTTTAGGCGTATCCATAAGCACGTTAAAGGTGTATGCATTAGAAGCGATAAAATCAGAAACTCCTTTTTCACGAGCCTCGCCGCTGGTGCTTTCCCAAGTATCGATGAATAAAAATTCAACCTGATCGTTATCAGCATATTTAGTCACCGCTTTTTGCATTCCCGGGAACGAGATTTTACACGGTCCGCACCAGGTTGCCCAGAAGTCAAGCACCACGGTTTTTCCTTTGAGATCAGCCAGTGCAATTTCTTCACCATTTAAATTCTTCAGGTTAAAGGTTGGTGCTTCTTCATCAAGCATTTCTTTTTTCAATTCGGCTAAAGCATTATCGTGCGCAATTTTTTCGAGTCCGCTCAAATAGCTTTCAAAGTCTTCTTCTTGTTCTGTGGCTGTATATGCGGTCTTTAAATATTCTTTTGTAGCACTAGTTCCGTTGCCGTCTTTGATGTACTCTGTAGCTTTTTCCACCACTTTATCATATTGCTCATCAGCAGTCAAGAATTGTAAATAGCGCTCAGTCACGTCTGCGGTTGCGCGGTCTGCAACGGCTACTTCCTGAGCAGCGATTGCTTCTTTAACCTTTCCTTGTTTGAATAAAATCAGGCCGTAGGTGTCAGAATACATCGCTTTAGTAGAAGCTAAGCTCTTTTCAAACTGCTTTGCAGTATAATAATCAGGTTTATCTGATTTTTGGGCATCGATGATGTCTAGAGATTGCTTTGACATTGTTTCCGCAACTTCTAATTCTTCACCATTTTCGGCACGTTCCCAAGCTAGATTATTCAAGATGGAAGCCTTAGACATATCATCAGAGGCCTTATCCATATACTCTTTATACGCTTCAATATTCCCATTTTCTAAAAATGTGGTCGCAATCGTACGATATAAAAAGTCTTTCTGAGTCCCATCGGCTCCGGAGTTTTCATTAAAATCATCTAAAATTTCTAACTGTTCATCCACACTTTTTGCCTGACGCATTTGAGTAACATAATTGTTGAGAACCCAAGTGTTTTTAGGATATTCTGTTTTTAAAATAGCTAATAACGAATCTTGAGCCGGTTGATCTTTTTTAAATTGAGCCAGTCTAAAAAGGGTTGTATAATCCTTTTCGGTAAGTGTTTTTCCAGAATACGAATCAATAGTTTTTTGAGCTAGCGTATTTGCTTGTTCAGCATTAGAACGGCTCATTAAATAGATTTGTGGCAACAGCCAGTCTTCACTGCTAGCGGCGTCATTTTCCAAAGCTTGAGTGTAAGCTGCTAAGGTTGAATCAGATTCCGTTTTGATTCCGTAATAACTTCCTCGGCCAGAAATATAATGTGCAATGGCCACTTTTGAGGAAGGAAGCATTTCGCCCTCAGCATTATAAAGATTTACCGTATACCCCTTTTCGTCATTTGCCTCATATTTCTCTCCAACCTTAAAATTGAAGATCAAACCATCGGCAGAATCCGGAATTTTGATAGCGTCGGTAAAACGCTCACCATCCTTAATCAAATTCAGATCTACAGGATATGCATAAGATTTTACGGTATACACGTAAAAAGCTTCAGGGGCTAAAGAATCTTTTAAAGTATAGGAAACTTTTAAACTATCACCCGGTGAAGGTTTGGTTTCTGAAAGTTCAAGATTACCAATGGTAAGCGGAGTTTCTTTAGGTTCGTCTGAACAAGAAAAAAGGCTTAAAGCAGTAAAGGCCAAAATTGCCGAAAGGCGTAAGTGTTTCATAATAATGTCTTTTGATTGTACTTAAATGTACTAAGAATTTAGTTTACTGCTGATTTTCTAAATTTTTAATTTTCAATACCTAATGCCGAAAGGCCTTGGATTTTTAGAATTTGGCAAAATAGGACCGAAAAAATAAAGGTTCTACAAAAGCAGAGCTTTTGAGAACCTTTTAATTATTAAATATGAATTATGTTAAAACCGAAACTTTTTAATCGATCACAACTTTGCGTATCGCAACGAGCTTAGTTAACAGGCCTTCCAATAAACTTAGGTCAAGCATATTAGCACCATCACTTTTTGCGTTTTTAGGATCAAAATGCGTCTCGATAAACAAACCGTCAACTCCGGCAGCGATACCCGCTTTGGCCATTGTACCGATTAATTCCGGGCGACCGCCGGTTACGCCACTACTTTGGTTAGGTTGTTGCAAACTGTGTGTTACGTCAAGCACGGTAGGTGCATAACTTTTCATAGTAGGAATTCCTCTAAAATCAACAATGAGATCTTGATAGCCAAACATCGTTCCGCGGTCTGTGATCCAGACATTTTCATTGCCGGTATCAGTCACTTTGGTTACAGCGTGTTTCATTGCTTCCGGACTCATAAATTGTCCTTTTTTTAAGTTGACGACTTTTCCGGTTTCTGCGGCTGCGACCACCAGATCAGTTTGACGTACTAAGAATGCAGGGATTTGTAGCACATCTACATATTCTGCAGCCATTGCAGCGTCTTCATTCACGTGAATATCGGTAACGGTAGGAACATCAAAAGTCTCTGAAACTTTGCGTAAGATCTTCAGTGCTTTTTCATCGCCAATTCCGGTAAAGCTGTCAATTCGGCTCCGATTAGCTTTTTTAAAACTTCCTTTGAATACGTAAGGGATTTTCAGTTTATCGGTAATACTCACGATCTCTTCAGCGATGCGAAGTGCCATATCTTCGCCTTCTATTGCGCAAGGCCCTGCAAGCAGAAAAAAGTTGTTACCGTCAGTGTGTTTTATTTTGGGAATATTTGAAAGTTTCATCAGTATAAATTTAAGCGGCAAAGATACGGCTTTGTAGAAGATTATGTTTTTGTTGAAAATGCATTTCGGCAGGTCTCTTTTACAAGTGAGAAGTAGTGCTTGAAGATTAAAGGGATAAAACAAGTTAAGTCAGTATTAAAAAATGGTTGTATTTTAACCTTGAAAATCAAAATATTAGCACTTTTTTGAAGCTTTTTTAGGACCTCAAAACATTATAGGAATAAGTCGCTTATAATCCATTAATTACCACTATATTTGCGCCCTTAAAATAAGGCCTCTATGGATATTAAAAACATTGCGATTATCGCGCACGTTGACCACGGTAAGACTACTTTGGTAGACAAAATTATGTACCATTGCCAGTTGTTTCGTGAAAACGAAAACACCGGTGACCTCATTCTTGATAACAATGATCTTGAGCGTGAACGTGGTATTACCATTACTTCAAAGAACGTTTCTGTAACCTATAAGGATACTAAGATCAATATTATTGATACTCCTGGTCACGCCGACTTTGGTGGTGAGGTAGAGCGTGTTTTAAATATGGCAGACGGGGTTTTACTACTTGTAGATGCCTTTGAAGGTCCTATGCCACAAACGCGTTTTGTACTTCAAAAAGCGATTGACTTAGGGTTGAAGCCTTGTGTGGTGATCAACAAAGTTGATAAAGAAAACTGTACGCCAGACGAAGTGCACGAGAAAGTTTTTGACTTGATGTTTGAGTTGGGTGCAGAAGAGTGGCAGCTGGATTTCCCTGCAGTTTATGGTTCTGCAAAGAACAACTGGATGAGCGAAGACTGGCAAAAGCAAACTGAAAATATTGAGCCGCTTCTTGATATGGTAATGGAGCATATTCCTTCGCCAAAAATTGAAGAAGGTACGGTGCAAATGTTGATCACTTCTTTAGATTACTCTTCATTCACCGGTCGTATCGCGATTGGTCGTTTGCAGCGCGGTACGTTAAAAGAAGGAATGCAGGTTTCACTTGTGAAGCGTGACGGAAGCATTAAAAAATCACGTATTAAAGAATTACACACTTTTGAAGGTCTAGGTCGAATTAAAGTGGCTGAAGTTCAGGCAGGAGATATTTGTGCGCTAGTAGGTCTTGAAGGTTTTGAAATTGGCGATACTGTTGCCGATTTTGAAAATCCTGAAGCGCTTAAAACCATCGCGATAGATGAGCCTACGATGAGTATGTTGTTTACGATCAACGATTCGCCTTTCTTCGGGAAAGACGGAAAGTTTGTGACTTCACGTCATATCAAAGATCGTTTGACTAAAGAATTAGAGAAAAACCTTGCATTACGTGTAGAGGAGACAGACAGCGCCGATAAATTTATGGTTTACGGTCGTGGGGTATTGCACTTATCTGTTTTGATCGAGACGATGCGTCGTGAAGGATACGAATTGCAAATCGGTCAGCCACAGGTAATCATTAAAGAGATCGATGGTGTTAAATGTGAGCCGGTTGAAGAATTAACGATTGACTTACCGGAGAATGTTTCTGGTAAAGCGGTTGAATTCGTAACCTTGAGAAAAGGGGAGATGTTGAGTATGGAAGCTAAAGGGGACCGTATGGTTTGTGAGTTTATCATTCCATCGCGTGGTATCATTGGTTTACGTAATCAATTATTGACTGCAACCGCTGGTGAGGCAATTATGGCGCACCGTTATAAAGAATATCAGCCTTTAAAAGGAGGTATTCCTGAGCGTTTGAATGGTTCATTAGTTTCTATGGAAAAAGGTACAGCAATCCCTTATTCTATTGACAAACTTCAGGATCGTGGTCGTTTCTTCGTTGATCCGGGTGAAGATATTTATGAAGGTCAGGTAATTGGTGAAAACTCACGTCAGGATGATATGACCGTGAACATCACGAAAACCAAAAAACTTTCTAACGTACGTTCTTCGGGAGCAGATGACAAGGCAAAAATTGTTCCTGCAATTAAATTTAGCTTAGAAGAAGCTTTAGAATATATTCAAAAAGATGAGTACGTTGAAGTAACGCCAAATCACTTACGTTTACGTAAAATTTTGCTTACTGAAAACGAGCGCAAGCGTAATAAAGCGATCTAAGCGCAAACAAATAGATAATAGAAAAGCACTTCCGTAATTGGAGGTGCTTTTTGTTTTTACAGCATATTGTGTGTCAGAACGCAACCTTTTACGTAGTTTATCATCTAGTTTATGAACAACAAACCAGAACAGATGAAATTTAATTTTTTTGCAGTACTCACTACTGTTTTAATACTAAGTGCTTGTAATACTGATGATACGGGGATTACCACGACAACTGCAGCGCTTCAAGTTGCAATAAATGATACGCTGATTGTCGCGCAGCGTGATTCAGCACCTATAGAAAGTGGTCGCGAAGTAAGCGTTCAACCGGAACACGGCGAGGTTTTGCTTGATGCTTTTACTATTAAATATGTTCCCGGTGTTGATTTTACAGGAGAAGATTATCTTGAAGTGACCAATAAAGCATCTAACGGAGATGCTAATTTTTACATCACTTCCATAGATAAATATACCATCACAGTTACCGAGTAGTAAAAACTATTATATACACGTAAAGCACCTTTTAAAAGGTGCTTTTTTGTTTGCTTCAAACGGAGGTTATTTTTGTATTTTCCCTTAAAATTTCATGTTGTCAAAGTATCAGATTATACCATATTCCCGGGAATATAAATCGCGCTGGGATCGCTTTGTAGCTTCTTTAAACGGAACCTATAAAGGCTCAAAAAATACTTCTTTTTTGTTTCAGCGGGATTTTATGGAATATCATCAAGACCGCTTTGAAGATTTCAATTTATTGATTTTTAAAGAGGAAAAACTACGTGCTGTTTTGCCTGCAAATAGAGTAGGAGCTACGCTTTATTCGCATCAAGGTTTGACATATGGGGGACTCGTTTTAGATGCTGAGATTAGACTGAGAGAAGTCTTGGAGATATTTAAAGAACTCCTCATTTATCTTTCGCAAAGCGGAATCGAAGAGCTCGAACTTAAAATGCTACCGCAATTTTATCAGGAGTTGCCGGGAGACGAACTGGATTACCTTCTTTTTCTCACGGAAGCTAAACTCATTAAGGCAGAAACCGCAGCGGTGATCGATTACCGCAATCGTATTCCGTTGAATAGTTCGCGAAAAAATGCGGTGAATCAAGCTATAAAAGCCGGATTCACCATTCAAAAAACTACTGGCTTTGAACCCTTCTGGAATCAAGTGCTCATCCCAAATCTCGAATCACAGCACGACGCCGAACCCACACATTCTTTAGAAGAAATTACAACGCTTGCAAAGCGTTTCAAATACAATATTCATCAATTTGAAGTGCGAGATGCGCAGCAGCAACTTTTAGCAGGCGCGACCATTTTTGAAACGCAAGTGGTGGCGCACGTGCAATATATTTCAGCAACTCCTGATGGTAAAAAACAAGGCGCTTTAGACTTCTTATTTCAGCAGTTGATAGAGGAGCGGTTTTCCCATAAATGGTATTTCGATTTTGGTACTTCAAATGAGCAAGCGGGAACCAAACTCAATGCTGGCTTACAGTTTTGGAAGGAAACCTTTGGCGCACGCACCAGAATTCAGCGCACCTATAGGTTGCAGACGAAGAATAGCTTTAAACTTGAAAATGTTTTGTTATGATTCCATTTTTAGATTTAAAGAAACTCAATGCGCCTTATAAAGAAGTGCTCACTGCTGCTTTTAAAAATACGCTGCACAAAGGAGACTATATTCTTGGCGATGCAGTAACCCGCTTCGAAAATGAGTTCGCAGACTATTGTGGTACAGAATATTGTATAGGAACGGGCAATGGTCTTGATGCGCTTCAATTGATTTTTGAAGGCTATAAGTACTTAGGGAAACTGAATGAAGGAGACGAAGTTTTGCTGGCGGCCAATTCGTATATCGCAACTGTTCTGGCTGTAATGCATGCGGGTTTAAGACCGGTTTTTGTAGAGATTGAAACCTCCACCTTCAATATGGATCTAGAGCAGCTACCCGAGCCTAATTCTTCTGTAAAAGCAATCTTGATCACGCATTTATATGGACAACTAGGCCCGGTAACAGTTGTTGCGGCTTATGCTCAAAAGCACAATTTATTGTTTATCGAAGATGCGGCTCAAGCGCACGGAGCTACTTTGGATACCAAGAAAGCAGGAAGTTTTGGCGATGCGGCAGCGTTCAGTTTTTACCCTACTAAAAACCTGGGTGCATTGGGAGACGGCGGAGCAGTAACTTCTAATGACGAAACTTTGATAACTCTTATTAAAAGCTTGCGCAATTATGGAAGAACCTCTTTTGCTGAAAATAGTTATGCCGGTTTTAATTCGCGTCTTGATACTTTACAAGCGGCTTTTTTAAGTGAAAAACTGAAAAACTTGAATGCAGAAAATCTGCAACGCAGAGCGATCGCAACACGTTACCTAGCAGAGATCACCAATCCGAAAATCACTTTGCCGTTTTGGGATACTTCAGCGCAGCACGTTTTTCATCTCTTTGTCATTCTGGTAGAAAACCGAGATCATTTCCTCAGTTATTTAAAAAAATCTGAAGTCGGTTTTGGAGTGCATTATGCGATTCCGCCGTATCAACAAAAAGCTTTGAAAGCCTATAATCATTTGAACTTTCCGCTAGCCGAAAAGGTGGCTCAAACCTGCGTGAGTATTCCTTTGAATCCAACTTTAAATGCTGAAGAAGTAACTCAAATCATCAGCATTTTAAATCTGTATAATGCTTAAGTTTTTACGCCAACTTATCACACAAAACGTATTGCTTAAAGTCAGTTCGTTTAATGCTATGGGTGTTGGTGTACGCTTGGTTTGCGGACTAGTATCTTCAAAACTAATCGCTTTTTATTTGGGGGCCTCCGGGATGGCGGTGCTGGGCGATTTACGCAATTTTATAAGTTCGTTGCAAAGCATCGGGCAATTGGGCATCAGCAACGGTGTGATCAAATACAGCGCCGAATTCAAAACAGATAAAACCCGGTTACAAAAACTGATAAGTACGGTTTTGAAAGTCGGTTTTCTAGCTTCGGTATTTTTGGGTGTTTTGCTATTTTTTACGGCTTCAGTCATCAATACCCAAGTTTTTAATGCTGAAATAAATTACACCACGATCATTAAGGTATTTGCAGTGGTGCTGCCGTTTTTTACACTCAATGCCTTAATGCTTAACATCATCAACGGCATTGGCAATTACAAAAAGGTAATTCTGATCAACAGTATCACCAACGTGGCTGGTGTAGCACTTAGCGCAATTTTAATTATTAACTATCAGCTTTATGGGGCGATGCTCGCCGTGGTGCTAAGCGCGGGTATTGGTTTACTCATTACCCTAAGCACTGTTTTGAAAAAGCGAAGTCTTTTTAGGGAATTGCTTCAAGAACAGATTGATGGCTCTATGCTTAGAAGATTAGCTTCTTACGGCGGAATGACCCTGTTTTCTGCAATTGTTTCTCCTTGGGTGTACATTGCGATTCGCCAAGAAATCATTGCAGTTGACGGACTAGCCAATGCTGGTTATTGGGATGCGATGCTCCGGTTGTCTGATTATTATTTGATGTTTGCGACTACCTTGCTTACACTTTACATTTTACCGAAACTGTCTGCTGCGATATCAAAAAAGGAATTCAGAGCTGAAGTATTTCGGTTCTACAAGACGTTTTTACCACTATTTGGAGCGGGATTGATCGTTCTGTTCTTTATAAAAACCTGGATTATCCGGTTGGTTTACAGCCCTTCTTTCTTAGGTATGCAGCCTGTTTTTATCTGGCAGTTGGCGGGTGATTTCTTTAGAGTCGCAAGTTTGGTGATCGCCTACCAAATGCTGGCAAAAAATAAATTCTGGCTTTTTATAGGTACACAAGTGCTCTCGCTGAGTATTATTTATTTTAGTAGCGTCTTCTTTATTCAGGATTACGGTTTTGTGGGCGCAGCAATGGGGCATTTGCTGAGCTATGTGCTTTATTTACTGGTATTATTGTTTATTTTTCGAAACGCTTTATTCGGTAAGTTGTGTTAAAATCTCTGGCCTCATTACGATTTGTTTTCGCTTTTTTGGTGTTTTTACATCATATAGACGTGCTGCAGGATGCATTAGGTCACGCCTTTTTTTACGCGTTAAGTGGTTTTATCCTGTCTTATGTGTATGCCGAACGCTTCGCGGAACAGAAAATCAGTTTAAGCCGGTTTTTAAAATTGCGCTTAAGCAGATTATATCCGCTTTATGTGTTGACTTTGTTGGCTGCGGTTCCGTTGAGTTTGGGATTTTTAGCGAGTAATGCAGAACAGTGGATGCTTCAGTTTGTGGCAAATTTGTTTATGTTGCAAAGCTTTATCCCAAATGCCGAATATTACTTTGCATTCAACAGCTTGGGATGGAGTATTTCAGACCTATTCTTTTTTTATACGCTGTTTCCTGTGTTGTTATGGGGATTCCGAAAATATACACATCGAAGCATTTGTGGCGTTTTTAGCTTATTTTTTCTACTCATTTTAAGTTTGATGTGTGTTATTCCTCAAGAACTGCAGCATTGGTTTTTCTATATTAATCCGTTGCTGCGACTTTTTGATTTTGCTTTAGGAATGTTGTTGTATCAGTTATTAAACAAAGCCTCCTTCGGAAGGTTCGATTCTAGATTTACTTGGTATGAAATTGGCTCTCTCATACTACTCGTGATCTTTTATACTTCCGCAGCTCTTTTTCCGAAGGTCCTAAGATATTCTGTGTATTACTGGTTGCCGATGTTGGCTGTGATCGGAGTATTTGCGAAGCAGAAAGGTGCGTTGTCAAAACTGCTTTCAAAACCGGTGTTTCTTTTTTTAGGAAATTTGAGCTTTGGATTTTACCTCTGGCATCAACTCATTTTGAGATACGCACGACGCGCTGTGAACCATTTTGAAATCGCAATGGCCGATTGGCAATTCTACAGTTTGATTTTTATGCTCATTCTGTTGGTTTGCTATTTTTCGTACCGCTTTTTTGAGCTTCCGATGAAACAGAAACTGCGCAGTTATTTTTAATACTATTCCATGCGGTAACATAATGTTCAGCGACTTCTAAATGGTTATGATGTTCTTGAACAAAACGTCTGGCATTAGTTCCTATTTCAGCAATTCGTAGGGGATTTAGAATAAGTTCTTCCAAGTCTTGAGCGATTTTTTCAGCATCCGGAATGGTGTGAATCGCTACGCTGTTGGGCGCTACTTGGTAACGCTCACAAAACGAAGCTCCGGCGCCGGTGAATACCACTTTGCCTTGAGCCATTGCCTCCAAAGCGTTATAGCCCTGATCTTCGGCATAGGTTTGATCAAGTATGATATCTGCTTTGCGGTAAGACTCTAAATACTGTGCATAAGGTAAACTAGTTACGCAAATGATTTTAATGCGATCACTGAATTTTTGCCGAATGATGCACAAAGCCGAATCAAAATAATAATTACCCTTTTTATAGTAATTACTTCGATTAACCCCATGAAAAATAACGATGCGGTTTTGCTTTTCCGGTTGGGTATTATTGAAGTTATCCAGATTTACGGGATTTGGAATCAAACCATAATAATCTGTTCGACCTTTATAAATAGGGTGATAATCCAGATCTGTGCTGATGACCAAATCTTTTAGTTCAAATACCAGTTCGTGGTATTTTTTATGTGTCGCAGTCAAGTATTTTTCGCTGTACGGAAAGTCGATATCCGGGTGTTGTAAAATAGGGTGATGCGCTAGTTGCTCGATGTTATTCAAGTAAATGTAATCATCACCACAGGCCAAAACAACGAGCTTTGGTGTAAGCTGCCGTAAGCGTTTTACGATGCGTTTTTCAATAAAATACGGTGTTTTAAAAGGATATTCATTGATAAGCTGAATAACGTCATACTGGCTTTGGTCTACCAGCCAATCGAGCGCACGATAACCTATTTCTAGTGTGGCAAGATCAAATTTGGTCAGTTTAAAAATTCCTTTTCTAAGTGTTTGCAGTATTCGACTTTCCTCAATGCGCTTGGCCTGGATAAGCACATCTGAAGGAAGTTTTTTAAACGCATCGCCAGTACTTATGAGTGTGACTTCGTGCCCATTTGCGAGCAAGCCGGCCTTCAGACTGTTATGCAAATTGCTGTATTCTCCTACTAAAAGAATTCTCATAAATGCGCTACATTTAAAGCGAAAAGATACACAAACTCTGAAATCAAAACCTCAAAATATATGTATTCTCGTTGAATCACTCGCCGGCGGTGGTGCAGAACGTTCGGCGGCTTTGTTGACGCAAATGCTTACTGTAGCAGGTTATGCTGTACACCTGGTCACAATTACCAATAAAATTGGTTATGAGTTTTCAGGTAGGCTTTTCAATCTGGGGAAATATAAGAATGCAACTAACGGCATCTTCAATAAATTAAAACGGTTTCAGCATTTTAAAAAATACCTGCACGAGCAGAATGTTGATATTGTTCTCGACTTTAGAATGCGGCGTAATGCGTTAAAGGAATATTGCATTCAGCGGTATTTGTATCCGGGATTTAAAGTTGTGTTTATGGTACGCAGTTCACATTTGAACTATTATTTTCCGAAGCCCGACTTTGCTGCCAAGAGACTATTTAAAGAAGCGGGAATCTGTGTGCTTACTGAGGCTATGAAGCAGTCTATTGAGCAGCGTTTCGGTTTTCAAAAAATTAAGGTGATTCCCAATGCGATTGATTTATCAACTTATCAGCAGGATTTTGCTTTTCCGAAAGATGTGCTTCGGCCTTATATTTTAGCAAGTGGTAGGTTACAAAAAGGGGTAAAGCAATTTGATAAACTCATAATAACCTACGCAAAAAGTGAACTGCCAAAACTAGGTATTGACCTGTATATTTTGGGACACGGTGAAATGCGTGAAGAGCTTCAACAACTTGCTGAAGATTTGAAGATTGCTGAAAAGGTTATTTTTAAAGGCTTTATAAAACATCCCGAACCTTATGTAGCCCAAGCGCTTTTTACGGTTTTGTGCAGTGCTTTTGAAGGTTTTCCGCGGGTGATCTTAGAAAGTCTCGCATGCGGAACTCCGGTAATTGCAACTGATTGTCCTACCGGTCCGCGTGAACTTCTTGATGGGACTAATGGGATTCTGGTTCCGTATCAAGATTTTGAAGCTTTAAAGGAGGCGATGAACAGGATGGCGCTTGATCAACCCACAAGAAACCGATTTAAAGCTGCTAGCCAAAAGAGTATTCGTAAGTTTGACATCACACAAGTGACCCCGCAATGGCAAAGCTATCTCAACGCGCTGTATGATGATTGAACGCATAAAACTCCCTAAAATAGAAGATCGAAGAGGTAATCTTTCGGTGCTGGAAAAAGACATATTGCCTTTTGAGTTCAAGCGGGTGTACTATTTATATGATGTGCCCAGTGGTGCTTCTCGTGGCGGTCACGCACACCGGGAGCAGAGCGAGTTTTTGATCGCACTCTCCGGAAGTTTTGATGTGCTTATTCACGATGGAAATAAAAAACAAACTTACACGCTCAATAAACCCGATGAAGGATTGTTGATTCCTAATGGATACTGGCGCGAATTGGACAACTTCTCGAGTGGCGGTATTTGTCTCGTGCTCGCAAGTGCTGTTTTTGTCGAAGCAGATTATATACGGGATTTCGCTGAATTTCTTCAGTTTAAAAAGTAGTAATTCTAAATCCTTTTTTAAGTAAAAAGGCTTTTGTTTTTCTGATACTGATCAACAGGAAGCGCGGTGCATTTAGCAAAAAACGTTGCTTACTATTCAATATGGATGGGTCTAGTTTTGCTTTAAGTTTTTTAAACAGATCCAGACGACCTTCAGTTTTATAAAAAATACACAGGAAATAACGTTTGGTATGAATGTAAATATGTAAGGATTGATGATCGGGATGTGCCCTTAAGAGTTGCCCAAACTTTGGAACTTGCAGATCACTTTTGTTCAAACTACTGATTTGCCCCGCGACTCCCGTGCGGTAATGACAGGTTACTTTAGGATCATAAGCCATTTTAAATTGAAGGTTAGCCCTGATCAAAAAATCAACATCTTCAGAATAGGTCGTTGCTTCATTAAAACCACCAAGATGTGTGAAACTCATTTTAGTAAATGCGAGTGTACTGGGAATCACCAAGGGTTGATACAGACTTTCGGTAAAAAAATCAGTGATTTGGTAAGGCTGTTGTTCAGTAGTATTTATTTTCGGCTTTACCGTTTTTCCGGAGTTGAAAAGTTCGTTGTAACCGGTTGCAAAAAGCTGCGCATCCGGAAACTTTTCGGAGAGTTTTACAAGGTGCTCCAGATGATCGGGCAACCAAAGATCGTCAGCATCAAGAAGTGCGATGAGTTCATTTTTGGCTTCCGCTACTCCGCAATTTCGGGTTTTTGATAGTCCGTGGTTTTCCTGATTAATGATGCGTATGCGTGAATCATTAAAGCGCTGCATAACCTTCAGACTGTCATCGGTAGAACCATCATTAATTAGAATAAGTTCAAAATGCGTGTAGGTTTGCTTCAGTACAGAAGTAATGGTTTCCGCCAGATAAGCTTCCTTGTTAAAAACCGGAATGATGATGCTAATTGCTCTCATCTTTCAAAGTTAGCTTTAAATAATAGCAAAGGCGGTACAGGTCAAAAAGTCTCAGACTGGGATAGTTTCCGCAGAGGTTTTTGAGAATATGATGCTCGTACGTTTTAAAAAGGCGCAGTATTTTATGCTGAAGGTTTCGTTTTACTACCTGCTGGGCTACACGTTGTAAAGGCCGATAGTTTTTAGGCATTTTTTCTTCGTGCTCTAAACGCACCAAGGTTTGTAAAGCTTGATGTGTTTTTAATAAATAAGAAGCCGAAGTTTCTAAACCAAAATGCGTTGTAGGGTTGTTTATATGTAAAACCGAAACCTGTTGCTGCTCCAGACGGTGAGCAAAATAAGGATCTAAGCCATAAGCGTTTTCTTCGACTGGATTACATTTTAAAAAAACCGATTTTTCGATCAATAAATGCTGACTAACCAGCGATAAGTAGGGCTTTTTTTTGCGCTTGGAAACCGACCGGCCTTCGCGGATTTTTCCGTAAGTGTAGTGGAGTGCGCGTTCGGGATCGGGTAGAATTTTGGGATACGCGATTCCGCCAAAAATCACTTGCGCACGGCCTAGGTTTTGCTCAAAGATTTGGAGAAAGTCAGGTTTTGTGGGAAGTACATCTGCGTCTAAAAAAAGCAAATTATCGTACAACGCATTTTCCGCAAGAAAATGCCGTGTTGCCGTTCTACCACGGTTTTCGTGGAATACGGTATAAATGCACTGATTTTGTTCAGCCAGAAGCGCATTTGCTTTCAGAATTTCAGCATCTGTAGAAGCATCATCAGCAATACGAACCTCAAAGGCAATCTGTAATTTTTCGGTCTGGGGGATCAGGCGCTTGATCAAAGCGTTTAGCGCAACATTATAGACGGGTATGAGAATGGAAAGTGCGATAGTCTTAATGTGCTTGAACGAGGTCTTCAGTTAACTTCCAGACCCAGCTTTTAGAATATTCACCCAAGCCGCTTTTATAATGCCCTGAAGGATGCACAACGGTAAAACTTCCGCAGGGATAATGGTATTTAAAAAACAGCCGCTCAATGATTTGATTTTTATCTTCTGTCCAATTGGCTTTTCTCCATTTCTTTAAACCCTCATCGTTTTTATAAATGTAAACAGTATTAATATCAGCTATACGATTGAGTTTACGTTCCATTTCTTTGTACCATAATTTTCTAGTGGAAAGTGTAGCGGTACCCGTTGAATTGCATTTATCAAGTCCGGGGTGATAAATAATAACAATCATTTTATCACGCTCTAAAGTCTGCCTCGTAATTTCTTCAAGATGCGCGTAGAGATTTTCAACTTGTTGCAGCGTGTCTTCTTGTGTTCTTAAAATGAGTTTAGTAACGTTAGGAATCGAGGTTTCAATAGCAAAATAGTTTCTGCCTTTGTAACGTTGTTTAAGATCACGCTCTGAAATGAGTTGATTGTTATAATCCATATACTTTTGCTGCGCTGTTGCAGTCAGGCAAAACAAGATCAGTATGGACAATACAATCTTGGGCATAGGCGCTAAATCGTCTTTTGTACGACTTCAAAGATTTTATTGCCGTCGCATTTGAGGGTTTTGGAAGGGTATTTTAAAAGCAATGCATAGTCGTGCGTCGCCATTAGAATGGTATTTCCGTTTTTGTTGATTTCTTGCAAAACGCCCATTACTTCTACAGAGGTTTGCGGATCGAGGTTTCCGGTTGGCTCATCGGCAAGAATTAATTCCGGGTCGTTCAAAAGCGCACGCGCGATAGCCACACGTTGCTGCTCACCACCAGAAAGTTGGTAAGGATATTTAAAGCCTTTGGTTTTCATTCCTACTTTATCCAGCACCTTATCGATCTTGTCATCCATCTCGCTTTGGTTTTTCCAGCCGGTAGCTTTTAAAACAAACTTGAGGTTCTCTTTTACAGTGCGATCATTTAGCAGTTTAAAGTCTTGAAATACAACGCCTAGCTTTCTGCGTAGATACGGAATTTGCTTTTCTTTTAAAGTAGTCAGGTCAAAGTCTACAATGGTTCCCTGACCTTGCTGTAATGGAAGATCACCATACAGGGTTTTCATAAAACTACTTTTACCGCTTCCGGTTTTACCTATGAGGTACACAAATTCGCCTTTATTGATCGTGAGGCTCACTTCAGAAAGAATAAGGCTTTCACGTTGAAAAATCGAGGCGTTTTGAAGTTGCAATACCGGTGTAGACATAAAAAAGCTTCTAATATTTGACAATTAGCTAACGTCAAAAGTACAATAACTATTTCATTTGTATAGTAGCTTTAGAGTCTATTGAATTGGCAGGTGAATTTCCTAAAAGGAAGTTCTTTTTAAGAAGGCTACTGTAGATATAATTATCCTAGTTTTGTAACGTTATTAACAGTAGTCACTTGTTAAAAAACCTACTTTTGACCGTGCTGCTTTTGCAACTTAACTTAGAAAATATGATCAAGAAATATGCCTGTATAGGGCTCCTCACGCTGCTGACCTTGCCGGTTCTCACGGCACAGCAGTCTGCCGCATTTACTAACGATCTGGCAAAATACAACAAAGCGCTCTCGCTGTATAACAGCAAACAATACCTCGCTGCGCAAACACTTTTCAACGAAATAAAACAGGAAGCTAAAGACCCCACGATCAAGGGAGATTGTGCCTATTATATCGCAAATGCTGCCGTGCGTCTCAACCAAAGTGGTGCCGATGCCGCGATGCAAAAATTTGTTGAAGAATACCCTACGAGTACCAAACGTAATTCTGCTTACAAAGATGTTGCGGATTACTACTACGAGAATGGGAAATATTCGGTAGCTAAGCGCTGGTATGAGCAAGTAGACCTGTCAAGATTGAATTGGAGCGAATTGGAGCGTTTCAATTTTAATATGGGTTACATTCATCTTAAAACCAACCGCCCGGAAGAGGCTAAAGTTTATTTCAGTCGTGTGCGTAATTCTGAAAAGTACGGAGCGCAGGCGAAGTATTATGAAGGTTTTATGGCATATGAAAATGATGATTATGAAGAGGCAAGTCAGCTTTTTGAAGAAGTTGAAGCCGAAGAAGGAACCCGTGAAGATCTGAGCTATTTTAAAGCCGACTTGAATTTTAAGCAAGGTAATTTTGAAGAAGCGATCAAGCTGGCTAAAGAACAACTGCCTACCGCAAACCGTCTTGATCAGTCGGAGTTGAATAAGATCATTGGAGAGAGTTATTTCAATTTAGGACAATTTGATGAAGCGCTTCCATATTTAAAAGAGTATCGTGGAAAACGCGGAAAATGGACGAATACCGATTATTATCAATTAGGTTATGCCTATTACAAGCAAGGGGATTATGACAGCGCAATTGGGGAGTTCAATAAAATTATTGATGGAAAAAACAGCGTTGCGCAAAATGCCTATTACCATCTTGCCGATGCGTATTTACAAACCGGAAAAAAGCAGGAAGCTTTAAATGCGTTTAGAAATGCTTATCAAATGGATTTTGAGCCGAAGATCAAAGAAGATAGCGGACTCAATTATGCCAAGTTGAGTTATGAGATCGGGAATGCGTATGAGCCGGCTCCACAAGCCATTGGTAACTATTTAGAGCAATATCCAGACACTCCTGAGCGTCAGCAATTGCAAACCTTATTGATCGACTCGTACATCACTTCTAAGAATTATGAAGGAGCGATGGAACTCATTGAGAACAATCGCAATTTTGAAGATAAAGTAGCCTATCAAAAAGTGGCTTTTTACCGCGGAATCGAACTTTATAATGACGGCGATTATCAAGAGGCCATCATCAATTTTGAAAAATCTTTAAGTGAACCACGCACTCCGGAGTTCACCGCACGCGCATTATATTGGAAAGCCGAAAGCGAGTACACCATCAACCGTATTGATGATGCGCTCTTGACGTTTAAGCAGTTTGAGCAAAATAGTGCGGCGCGAGCATTGCCAGAATATGACAACCTCGCTTATAATTTAGGCTATGCCTATTTCAAGAAGAAAAACTACAATCAGGCGACAAAATATTTTAGTCAGTTTACCACTTCGGGAACCGATGATAATGTGAGAAAAATGGATGCTTTTATGCGTTTGGGTGATAGTCACTTTATCGAAAGTGAATACTGGCCTGCGATGGAAGCTTACAATGCCGCTATCGCAATGCCAGGTGGAAATAAAGACTATGCTACCTTTCAGAAGTCTATAAGCTACGGTTTTGTAGATCGCAACGCTCAAAAGATCGAAGGCTTAAGCAATTTTGCTAATATGTTTCCGCAGTCGAGCTACAGAGATGATGCTTTGTATGAATTAGGAAACACCTATGTTGCTACGGGCGATAACGAGCGCGGTATTCAAGCTTATGATCGCTTAGTGCGCGAGATTCCCAAAAGTAAGTTCGCTGCAAAAGCTCAGCTTAAAAAAGCCCTTATTTATGACAATACCGGTAGAAGTGATCAGGCGTTGAATTTATTCAAGCGCGTGGCTCAAGATTATCCGGGAACGCCAGAGGGTGTGCAGGCAGTAGCTTCGGCAAAACTTATTTATATAGACAAAGGTCAGGTTGATGAATACGGAAGATGGGCCAATACCTTAGATTATATTTCGGTTGAAGATTCAGAATTAGACGATGCAGCTTTCTCTTCAGCAGAGCAGCAATTGGTAGGAAGCAATAATGCACAGGCAATTCAGAATTTTGAAAAATACCTGAGAGAATATCCTAACGGGCAACGTGCGATGGAAGCGCATTTTTATCTTGGTCAACTTTATTTTGGTCAGAATGAATATGCAAAAACAAAGTCGCACTATAAATATGTGATCGACAAAGAACGTAGCGAGTTTACCGAACAAGCCTTGGCACGTTTAGGTCAGGTGTATTTAAGTGAAAGCAATTATGCTGATGCGGTTCCTGTTTTAAAACGCTTGGAGACTGAAGCTGATAGTGCGCAGAATGTGATTTTTGCGCAAAGCAACTTGATGAAATCCTATTACGAATTGCAGCAATATGCCAATGCAGTAAGTTATGCTGATAAAGTATTAGCAAATTCAAAAATCGATAACAAAGTAAAAAGTGACGCACAGGTAATTATCGCGCGTAGCGCGATGCAAACCGGTGATGAAAGCAAAGCAGCAACCGCTTATGCTGAGGTTTCAAAAATTGCAACCGGAGCACTAGCAGCAGAGGCTTTATACTACGATGCTTATTTTAAAAATAAGAATGGCGATTATGCCGGTTCTAATACTTCGGTACAAAAATTAGCTAAAGATTATAGCGGTTATAAAGAGTATGGCGCTAAAGGTTTAGTCCTGATGGCTAAAAACTTTTATGAGTTGAATGACGCCTACCAAGCGACTTACATTTTAGATAATGTGATCACCAATTTTACCGATTATCCGCAAGTTGTGGCTGAAGCGCAACAGGAACTTAAGCGCATTAAAGCAGCAGAGTCTAAAACCAACTCTTCTTTAGAGGAAGGTAATTAATTCTGTAGCTATGCGTAATCAACCTATAATTAGAAAATCAGTTATGATTCAAAAGATAAAATCAATTTTTACATTCAGTTTTGTGCTTGCCGGAATCGGGTTTGTACACGCTCAGGAAAAAGACAATCTGGGCACCGAAGTAGTAAATGTTGTAAAACCCTACACGCCAGAAATTGGTGATGCGTTTAAAGTTAAAGCAACGCCGGCACTTAATGATTCGGTAAATACGGCAAAGAAAAAAGTGACCTATGGTATTTTTTCGGTGCCTGTAGCTTCAACATTTACCCCAGCAAAAGGTAAAGCTGCTCAAGTAGAAAAGGCAAAACCGGTGAAATTGTATGATAATTATGTGCGCTTAGGTTTTGGTACCTATACCACCGCTTTGGCCGAATTTTACAGCAATTTTGAGATTGATCGCGATTCTAATTTCGGAATCTATTTGAATCATAACTCTTCTCAAGGAGATATTGATGGTGTGGTGCTGGATAACCAGTTTTATGACACTGATCTGAACCTGAACTATACCTCACGAAACCGTGACTTTAATTGGTACACTGATCTTGACTTGGGGCATAAATTGTACAATTGGTATGGGCTTGACGAGTTTGTTGCGGCGTCACCAACTTTGGTTCAAAATATTGATCCGGTGCACAGCTATTTTCAGGCAGGATTAAGTGGAGGTATTGAGTTTAATGAAGGTTTTTTTGAGGGCGCAACCGCTCGTGTAGGATACTTTGGAGATTCTTACGAGTCAAACGAAATCAGAGCAGTAATTGCTCCGGAGTTTATGATCCCGATTACCGATCAGAAAATTAGTATTGATCTTAATCTTGATTATTTAAATGGAAGTTTTGACCGCAATTACCAGAATTCTGAAGCTATCGAGTATACACACCTTATTGCAAGTGCAAATCCCAGTTTGCAGATTTTTTTAGATGATCTTACGCTTGACCTTGGGGTAAATGTAGCTGCAGATCTTAATCCGGATGCAGATGAGACTGATATTAATATTTATCCTAGTGTGCAGGCTTCTTACAATGTAGTTGACGAGTATTTTATCGCTTACGGTGGTCTTGAAGGTGGCTTGATCCAAAACAGCTATCAAGAGCTTGCTACTGCAAATCCTTTTGTTTCACCCACTTTAGATTCCCTTTCTCCAACAGATCAGAAATATGATCTTTTTGCCGGAATTAAAGGGAAATTAAGCAGCGCAATGAGCTATAACTTGCGCGCAAGTTATTTAGCGGAAGATAACCGTTTGCTCTATAAAAACAATTACAGGTCAGTAAGTGAAGCAACGCTGGCCGGCGCCGAAAATTACCAGTATGGCAATTCATTTGGCATCGTAAATGAAAACCTCAAAACGCTTTCGATTTTTGGAGAACTCAATTTTGATGTCAATAGCAATTTAAAAATGCGCATCAACGGGGAGGCTTTTAGTTATTCTACAGATCTAGAGGAAGAAGCCTGGAATTTACCTGATTTTCAAGCCTCATTCTTTGCAGATTATCAGATTGATGAACACTGGTTTGCCGGTGTAACTTTATTCTATGTTGGTGCTCGTAAAGACCAGGTCGATGTCCAAACAAGCTCGATAAGCTCTAATCCACAGTTGGTTGAATTAGAAAGTTACTTTGATGCCAATGCACACGCCGGTTATCGTGTGAACGATCAACTTTCCTTTTTTGCGCGGGTTAATAACGCTTTGGGCAACAACTACCAGCGCTGGGTAAACTATCCGGTGCAAGGGCTGCAAGGTATGGCGGGCGCTACGTACCGTTTTGACTGGTAATATCTTTAGGACTTATAAATTTTTAAAAAACTCCCTTTTAGGGAGTTTTTTTGTTTTACAAGATGATGTCTTAATTTGTACATTCGCCAAAAATTTGACTATGCGCGCTATACTTTTAGGTTTTACCATTTTTACTTTATTGCTGAGTTGTGATCAAAAACCGATTGATAAAATGGAAGTAGATTCTATTTTTTACAACGGAACGGTTTACACCGTAAATACTGATTTTTCTAAGGCGGAAGCTTTTGCGGTTAAAGACGGGAAGTTTGTCGCAGTAGGGCTAACAGATTCTATTCAGGCAAAGTATAATGCAAAAGAAACGGTTGACCTCAAGGGTAAAATCGTGCTTCCGGGATTGATTGATGCGCATTGTCATTTTTATCGTTTTGGTGAAAGTCTTCAGAATGCAGATTTGGTGGGAACTACAAGTTACCAAGAGATCCTAGAACGCCTAGTAGCTTTTCACGAGAAAAAACCTTCCTCTTTTATTTTTGGTCGTGGTTGGGATCAAAACGATTGGGCGGTTAAGGATTTTCCGAATAAATCAAAGCTAGATTCTGTTTTTCCTAATACACCTGTTGCTTTACAGCGTATAGATGGCCACGCGCTTTTGGTGAATCAAAAGGCATTGGAGCTGGCTAAAATAGATAAGAATACGCAAATTGAAGGCGGTGAGATCATCAAAGAAAATGGTAAAGTAAGCGGCGTACTCATTGATAATGCAATGGATTTAGTTTACGCAGTAATGCCAAAATTAAGTCGGGAGCAAAGCATTCAGGCCTTAAAAGATGCGCAACGTTATTGCTTTGATTATGGTTTGACCACAGTGAACGACGCAGGACTTGATCGTGCCACCATAATGTTGATCGATAGTCTTCAGCAGGCAGATGCCTTGAGTATGCGTATGTATGTGATGATCAGTAACAGTCCGGAAGATGTGGATTACTTTATAGAAAACGGAATTTTAAAAACCGAAAAGCTCAACGTACGCTCGGTAAAGGTGTATGGTGATGGTGCTTTAGGTTCGCGTGGTGCCGCGTTACGCGCGCCGTATTCTGACCGCCACGATCACTATGGAGCGATGGTTACTCCGGTAGAAGATATCAAAGCCTTGGCAAAAAAGCTTGCGACAACAGATTTCCAGATGAATACACACGCGATTGGAGATTCTGCAAACACAGTTATTTTAAACGCCTATGCCGAAGCTTTAGAAGGTCAATCTGATCGCCGCTGGAAGGTAGAGCACGCGCAAGTTATTTCACCGGATGATTTTAATTATTTCGATGATAATATTTTACCATCTGTACAGCCTACGCACGCAACCAGTGATATGTATTGGGCAAAAGACCGTTTAGGAGAGCGCAGAATGAAAGGAGCATACGCCTATAAAAAACTGCTTGACGAAGCCGGAATGATCGCCTTAGGTACCGACTTTCCTGTAGAGCAGGTAAATCCATTTTACACGTTTTATGCCGCTGTAGCCCGAAAGGATCTAGAGCATTACCCGCAAGACGGATTTCAGAAAAAAGATGCGCTTTCGCGTGAAGAAACCCTGCGCGGTATGACGATTTGGGCTGCTTATTCTAATTTTGAAGAGAAGGAAAAAGGCAGCATCGAAGCCGGTAAGTTTGCAGATTTCATCGTGATGGATCAAGATATCATGACCATCGAAGAAGACGCTATTCCTGATTTGGAAGTGAATCAGACTTGGTTAGGCGGAAAGCAGGTAAAATAAGTATTAGATGCAGCTATTTTTAGCGTAGGAGTAAACAGCTCTGTCTAACTCAGTAATTTCACCATCTACATCAATACGCAAATGAACTTGGTCACTTTGGTATGGAAGACAGCCACTTACAAGTTCAGAAACCAAAAGTTCAAAGTGATCATCAGTTGCCTTTATAGCTCCTATTTCTTTTATGTCTAAACTGTGAAAATAACCGTTAGCGTTAGCCCAAAGTATTGCCTCAGAACGGGTGTCTATCGTGCCTAGAAATGTCAATAATTGTTCCGGCGTATTTAGGATAGTGTTGTTATCGTCTTGTTGAAGTTTAATGTATAAAAAACAATAGGAAGGCAGGCAGCTTCCGGCGAAACCAAACGGAGTTTCGAGCGTGTTGAAGGATTCAATACACGCATCAGTATTTGACGCATTCACACAAAGACTTCCCTCAGAAACTATGAGCTCTTCATTTCCGGGGGTATCAAAAGAGTACAACAGCTCATAGTAATCGTAATCAATATTTACAGTAAGATCGGCATAGGGGAAACGCTCAGTAATCGTTTCAAACTGAGACAGATCAACGTTTATAGCTTCGTCTTTACTGCATCCTAAGTTTATCAAAAGAATTAACAAGAAGAGATAATTGTAGATTTTTTTCATAAGTAGACATTTTCAATCATATCAAAATTTGCGCTTATTTATATGATGTTCAGTTGCTTAAATGGTTGCGCCGCTAATGTGATTTACTCAATAATACGGATTAAAAACTCAAAAGGCTTCCTGCGGAATTTTATTAAACTGAAAAAAAATACTACTTCAGTACAGAATAAACAAAAGTGAAAACGTAGCAATAAAGATCCATAATACTAAAGCTAACGCCACAGGTTTGAGTCCGATGGTTTTAAAATCTTTCAACGAAATGTTGATACCTATCAATAGTAGCGATACAAGCAATAATCGTTTGGATAGCAACACTAATCCTTCGGCCCAACTTTCGGGTAGGAGGTGATAGCTGTGCGCTAAAATGGCTAGTACGAAGAAAATGATAAAATAAGGTATGCGTACGCGTTCGTTTTTCGTCTTAAAATAAAACATTGAGAACACCGCCATTGGGATGATCCACAACGTACGGGTAAGTTTTACAGTGGTTGCAATTTTGAGCGCCTCTTCGCCATATTGCAAGGCTGCACCAACTACAGAACTAGTATCGTGTATCGCCACTGCGCACCAGATACCAAATTGCTCTTGACTCAAATGAAATGCGTGACCCAACACCGGGAAGATAAATAACGCCATAGCATTCAGCATAAAAACTATCGTCAGTGAAACGCTTATGGTTTTTGCATTGGCTTTGATCGCGGGACTGATCGCGGCGATCGCGCTTCCGCCGCAGATAGCCGTACCTGAGGTGATCAAATGGCCCAGACGCAAATCTATTTTTAAATATTTGGTCAATATAAATCCCAGAAAGACCGTAAGAACGATGGTACTCAACGTTAGACTGAAACCTTTGCTTCCGGTGGCGATGGTTTCAGAAATAAACATACCAAAGCCCAGCCCGATCACTGCAAATTTGAGCAAGTAATTTATAGCCAGATGCTGCTGTTGCCGGTAGGGTGTTTTGAAAAATAGATTGAATAGGAAACCGGCAATTAAAGCTAATGGACTTGTAAATACTCCACTTAAGGCCAGTAGTATCAGAGCAAAGAATATAAGTTTAGAATAACGACTTTTCATATCAATAATTTGATACAAAAATACTCTGACGGAAATGCTTTTGAGGAATCTTATTTGTTCTTCTAGATAACTAAAAGTTATTCCTATTTTGAATGAAGCGCTCCAGATAATCTATATTTTTAGAAAGATAACCCGTGCGCCGTACAAAGTAGAACCAGCGCTCAATACTGAAGTTTTTAATATCTATGATTTTGAGACGGTTATTCTTTAAATCGTCTGCCACCGAATGAATAGAGAGCAGCGCAAAGTGTTCAGAATGGTATAAAAAGTTTTTAATGGCTTCAGTGCTGTTAAACAAAATATTGCGATCAATAGACTTGATCTGGTGTTGTTGTAAGAATGAATCAATAACCTCCCGTGTTCCAGAGCCTGATTCGCGTGAGACCAACGGTAAATCTTTTAATTTTTTCAATGCGATCGCATTTTCTTTAACGCTGGTATTTGCGGCATTGGTCACCAACACGATCTCGTCCTTTAAAAATTTAGTGTACGATAATTTGTTGTTGTTGGTATTGCCTTCGGTTATGCCAAAATGAATTTCTTCATCTAAAATAAGCTTCTCAATATGTTCAGTATTAGCAGCTCGAATACTAAACTTTGTTTTGGGAAATCTTAAGTTGAATTGAGCGATCACTTGGGGAATCACATAGTCAGACAATGTGGTGCTCACTCCCATATCTATGGCCTCAGGAAAGGCTTCATTTTTATGCGTGAATTGCTCATCCATTTCCGCATAAATGCTCAGGATCTTTTGCGTATGAATGAGAAATGCTTTGCCTTCTGCGGTAAGTTCAATGGCATTGCGTTTGCGTACAAAAAGTGTGGTCTTAAATTCTTCTTCAAGGCTTTTGATCGCTTTAGAAACTGCCGGTTGCGAGAGATAAAGTTGTTCGGCGGCCTTTGTAAAACTCAAATGCTTTGCCACCACTTTAAAGATCTGAAGTTTTGTACGCATATTTTTTCAGATTGCTAAACGACCCAACTTTTTCCAACAAGCATCCAAGAGATCAACGTTTGTTTTTTACCTGTTTGGGAATCTATTTTATGAATTCGCGGTGTTAAGAATACAGTGATTACCGCGCATGTTGCAGCTTTAACTGCGCCCTCAAAACTTGGAAATAACCATTGTAGCGTATACCAAATTCCTATGTAGCAGATAAAAGATGCAAGTAAGCTTAGAAATATAACCGTAAAACGATTCATGGTTGTAAAATTTTGTTTCAGATAAGATAAAAAATAGATCTAATCAAACAAAATACACACAGGTTTAGGAGCAGCAATTTCAGAAGCATACGTCAATAATCCGGTTTCAGGATCTCTGGTATAGGATACCAAATTATTGCTGTTTTGATTCGCCACGATCACAAAATTTTGATCTGGTGTAATCTGAAAGTTTCTAGGATCTTTTCCTTTGGTAGGCTCGTTAGCGATTAATGAGAGCGCTCCTTGATCATCAACTTCCAAAATAGCGATACTGTCGTGTCCGCGATTTGAAGCATAAATAAACCTACCGTCATCGCTGATGTGAATATCTGCTGCTTTGCTGTATTCGGAAAATCCTTCGGGTAATATTGAAGTAACTGCTAAAACGCTGTATTCACCGTTTTCTTTACCCACCTGCGCAATGGTGTTGTCTAGTTCGTTCAAAACATAGATAAATCCGTTGGAAGGATGAAAAACCAAATGTCTTGGGCCCGCACCTTCCGGGAAGTCTAGCTTCTGATGTTCTGCGGGTTCTAGTTTTTGAGTTTCATTATTGATCTTAGAAAACCATAATTGATTGGTTCCTAAATCAGCCGAAACAATTCCGCTTCCGTCAGGTAAAAACCATACAGAATGTGCGTGTGGACCTTCTTGACGATCGGTGTTTCCTTGACCTTCGTGTTGTTCTATATCTAAAAGCGCAGAAAGGCTGCCGTCTCTTTCATTCAGTTTTAAAAGGCCTAAGTTACCGCCACTATAATTGGCTACCAGAACATCATTATTCTCATTGAGCGTCACAAAACAAGGGTGTGCACCGCCCGTTTCGGTTTGCGATAGTTGAACCAAACTGTCATTTTTAACCTCGAACGAAGTGATCATTCCGGGGTCGTCTTCATTAACAGCAAGCAGCGTATGCTTAGTAGCACTCAAAGCCAAAAAAGATGGATTAGAAGTCGTTGCGACCAGTACAGGTTTTGTAAAGGTGCCGTCCTCTTCTAAACCGGCTTTGTAAATCCCTTGACTTTCACCATCAGTATAAGTGCCTAGATAAAAGGTTGTGCGCGGGGTTGCGGCGGTATCAGTCATATCAGTTTCAGATTTCTTTTCGGTGTTTTTACAAGAAAGAAGGGTACACAAACTCAGTCCCAACAGTGCTGCTTTCATAAAGAATAGTGCTTTTAGTACGTGCGTAATTGCATTTTAAAAGTACTGTTTTTACGGGGCAAATTCATATTAACCTGCAAATAACACGTGTTTGGTATTACAATTTTTTTGGCCTTGCCAAAAGATATTATGCTCGAGGCGTTAATTGAGGTCGTTTACTCGATAGTTGGTACTAAAAACTTTTCCGTCTATATATTTTTATAAGCGGGCTTTCTTCCATTCTCTATGATTCTACATTGTTCAAAATCCATTTCGGGATAAGCTTCATTTGCCCAATCACTTAACATTCTTAAAACAGGTAAAAGTCCAAGTGCTTTTTCGGTTAATGAATATTCAACTCTTGGTGGAGTTTCTGCAAAAGATTGTCTCAAAAGTAATCCATCGGTTTCTAATTCTTTCAGCTGATTAGTCAGCACCTTTTTTGAGATTGTAGGTATTAGCGTATTCAGCATTCCAAATCGCATAGAACCATTTGATAATAAGTATAAAATAATCGGTTTCCATTTGTTGCCAATTACGTTCATCGTATGCACAAGGGAACAAGCATTTGGGTTATCTATATATTTTCTTGCCATTAGTTACTTTTTAGTTACCACTATTTATCCAAATTCAAACACGTTAGTTTCAAATATGAACTAATAATAGTTTCTTTGTGAAACAAATGTAATTAAAATTTCAAAATGAAAAATATTTTTATCATCAATGGTCATCAGAAATATCCATTTTCTGAAGGGAAATTAAATGCAACTTTAACTGAAAAAGCAGAAAGCTACTTTAAAAGTAATGGTTACATCATCAAGAAAACTACAATGGAAGACAATTATGATGTCAATGAAGAAATTGAAAAGTTCAAATGGGCAGATGTGGTCTTTTTTCAAACACCATTAAACTGGATGGGTGTAAGTTGGTCGTTTAAAAAATACATTGATGAAGTATTTTCGATGGGTATGATGGGCGAAATGTCTGCTGGTGATGGCAGAAGTAAAGAAGCCCCCAAGAAGAATTATGGATTGGGAGGAAAGTTAAACGGAAAGTACATGATGTCAGTAACCGCTAATGCACCAAAAGAAGCTTTTAACAATCCAGAGGAAACATTTTTTAATGGAATAAGCGAAGATGAACTTTTAAAGCCAATGCATCTCAATTTTAAGTGGTTTGGTTTTGAACAATTACCAACATTTATGGCATACGATGTAATGAAAAATCCAGAAATAGAGAATGATTTCATTCGATTTGAAAATCATTTAAAAGCAAACTTTTAAAACTTTGACAATGAACAGACCAACACCAAAGCATACAGCACCAGATTTAAAGTTTCCATTATTAGATGGAAATCAATGGCATTTAGCAGACCAAAGTCCGGATAATTTTACTTTAGTTGTTTTTTACCGAGGCTTACATTGTCCATTGTGTAAAAATTACTTACAACAACTACAAGAGTTGTTACCCGAATTTGAACAAAGAGGTGTTAATGTATTAGCAGTAAGTATGGATACCGAAAAGAGAGCTAGACTTTCTCGTCAAAAGTGGGAATTGTCTAATCTTACTTTGGGCTATGGTTTATCTGAAAAATCAGCAAGAGATTGGACTTTGTATTTAAGTGCAGGTGTAAAAGATGGTGAACCAAGTGAGTTTAGTGAACCAGGATTATTTTTAATAGACAATAGTAATCAAATTTATTATTCAGCTATTAACAGTAATCCTTGGGGAAGACCATATTTACCATCTTTTGTAAAAGCAGTAGATTATATTGTTCAGTCAGGCTATCCAGCAAGAGGTGAAATGCTTTAGTTCTCAAGTGTGTTGATAAAGGAAAATCGATAAAAATGGCAGAAAAAAATCCCAACGTGTTGCATTGGGATTTTTATTTTTTTTAGGATTTACTCGGCTCCGTTGGGATACCAATCTAAAATGATCACTTCTGTGCCCACATCAGCAGAATCTACAATACCTTTAAATTGATCTACATCGCTCAAACCATTTTGACCTCTAAAATGATACGGGTAAGCTTCTTTGGGTTTAAAATCTATGACCGCATCAGCGGCGCTAGTGACCGGCATCGTGTACGGAAGATTCATACAAATAAACGCTTTGTCAATATCTTTCAAATTGCGCATTTCTGGGATGTCTTCAGTATCCCCCGAAAAATAGACGCGCATTCCATCTTTTTCAATAAGATAACCATTTCCGCGGCCTTTGGTATGAAATTGCTTGGCTTCCTCTCTGAGGTTATACATTGGGATCGCGGTAAGCGTGTAGCCATCCCAGGTTTGTGTTTCGTCATTAGCGATCACGGTCACTTGCTCTTTGATAGCACCATTTAATTGGTCAACTACTGCTTGTGGTGCAAAAATAGTCGTGTTACTATCAGCAACAGCGGTTAAGGTTTCTTCGTTAAGGTGATCGCCGTGAATATCAGTGATCAGGATCACCTGAGGTTTTGGCTTGTTTTCAAAAGCTTTGGCACCACCCACAGGATCAATGTAAAACACATCTTCGCCAAAATCAAAAATAGCAGTGGCGTGTTCAATGGGTGTTATATTAAACTCAGCTTCGGTGGTTGCTTCAGTGGTCATCGTGGCTTCTTCTGAAGCTAATGAAGACTCATCTTCCGCTTTATTTTGATTCTTACAACTGTATAGTGTGGTTATTGCTAATGCAACTAAAACTAGATTTTTCATAATAGGTATTATAGGTTTCTACCTAAAGGAAAAAAGAATCAAGCTGAATTTGTATTAAAGAATTTATAAACTTTAAAGCTGAATCTCCATTTTAATGTCGGCACGGGCGTAGGGATTGGGATGCTCTAGCGGAATTTCTTCAAAACCAAATTTACGATAGAGGTAGATCGCATTTTCAAGTTTTCGGTTAGAATATAATAGGAGCCGGTCTAAGCCTTTTTGTTGTGCAAAGTCAAGCGTATAGCGCAACAATTGCTGACCTATTTTTTGACCGCGAAAGTTGGCATCTACTGCCATTTTAGTCATCTCAAAAATGCCGTGTTCATCGGGCATAAGGGCAACCACCCCAACAACTTTTTGATCTTGAAGCGCAACAAGAATTTCTCCACCGGGTTGAATTATAAAGCGATCGGGATCACTCAAAACCTCGTCGTCGTGCGGTTCTACCACAAAAAACTGCTCCAACCAATGTAAATTAAGCTGTTTGAAAGCTTGGGCATAGTTAGGCTGATAAGTATCAAAAATTAGTTTCATAGGATAATTTAGGAGCGCAAAGGTACTACAGAAGCACATGCTGACTGCATTTTTAAAACGAATTCAAGCCTACACCTCCAATTGTTCAATAGGCTTTTTGTAAATTCGAAGCAGACAAAATAACCCTATTATGGCCGATCGAAAATTAGGTTTAAATACCATTTGCACTCACGTGGGTGAGGTTGAAGATACACAGTTTAAAGGAGCGATCTCTCCAATTTATATGTCTACATCGTATGCATATGAAGATGTTGAAGTCAAACGTTATCCGCGTTATTTCAATACCCCTAACCAAGAAATGTTGGGCAAAAAAATTGCTGCATTAGAAAGCACAGAAGCAGGAATGATCTTTGGCAGCGGAATGGCGGCAGTAAGTACCATATTGCTTGCTTTTTTAAGTGCTGGCGATCATATTGTGCTGCAAAAAACGCTTTACGGCGGAACGTTTAACCTTGTGGAAGAAGAATTCTCTAAAATGGGAATCGAATATACCTTCACTTCGGGTCTCGAGCAGGCAGATTTTGAGGCTGCTATTCAAGATAACACTAAGGTGATTTATATTGAAACGCCATCAAACCCCTTGATGACTGTCACTGACATGCAAATGGTTGCAGATCTGGCCAAGGCTAAGGGAATCGTTACGATGATAGATAATACGTTTGCCTCTCCGGTGAATCAGAATCCGGCAGATTTTGGGATCGATATTATGATTCATAGCGCTACAAAGTATATGGGCGGACATAGCGATATTCTTGCCGGTGCGGTCGCTTGTTCAGAAGTGCATATGGATAAGATCTGGAATAAAGCTAAAAATCTGGGTGGAAGCTTAAGCGATTTTTCGGTATGGATGTTAGAGCGTAGCTTAAAAACCTTGGTGCTACGCGTAAAGCAGCAGAATAAAAATGCGAAGAAACTGGCCAAATGGCTTGATCAAAACGGACACGTGAAAGCGGTTTATTATCCCGGATTAAAAACACATCCTGATCACGCTTTGGCCAAAAAACAAATGCGAGGCTATGGCGGAATGCTTTCTTTTGAACTTTCAGATGAGTTAGATGCTGCTGCGTTTATGAAAGAATTAAAACTGATCAAACCTTCCATGAGTTTAGCGGGAGTAGAGTCGACCATTCTTTCGCCTACGCAAACTTCTCACGCCTTGTTGAGTGCTGAAGAGCGCGAAAATCAAGGTATCGCAGATGGTTTATTGCGTTTTTCGGTGGGGATTGAAGAAAAAGAAGATCTGATCACAGACCTTAAGCAGGCTTTGGAGAAAGTGGTGAAAGACAGTTTGAATTTTAGCATATAAGTTAGGTTCGCTTCAGCGCATCGACAGATTAGGGATCATTATTAAAAGCAACACAATTGAAATTAGATATACTTGCCATTGGCGCGCATCCTGACGATGTAGAACTGTCGTGCAGTGGTGTTCTTGCAAAAGAGGCCAGTCGCGGAAAGAAAACAGGAATTCTTGATCTTACGCGTGGCGAATTGGGCACACGAGGTTCGGCAGAAATACGAGATCAGGAAGCTGCAGCGGCAGCTAAGATCTTAGGTTTAAGCGTACGCGAAAACATTGCTTTAGCTGATGGTTTCTTTACAAATGATAAAGAATCGCAGCTGCGCATTATTGAGATCATACGTAAATACCGTCCGGAGATTGTGCTGTGCAATGCTATTGATGATCGACATATTGATCACGGTAAAGGGAGCAAATTAGCGAGCGACGCCTGCTTTTTAAGTGGTTTGAAAAAGATTGAAACCCGTCTAGATGGTAAAGCTCAGGAAGCTTGGAGGCCTAAACACGTGTATCATTATATTCAATGGAAAAACTTGCAACCTGATGTTGTGGTAGACATCAGCGGCTTTATGGATGTTAAGATGAAATCTGTTCTTGCGTATGCGTCACAATTTTATGATCCTAATAATCCAGATAATAATACGCCTATATCAAGCAAGAACTTTCAAGATAGTGTAAAGTACAGAGCGCAAGACTTAGGCAGACTTATTGGCACTGACTATGCCGAAGGTTTTACTGTGGAACGCTATCCTGCTGTAGATTCAATTTTTGATTTGATCTAAAATTTTTTAAATAAATGTATTGCTCATAATGCGGATTTGCATTACATTTGCACCCGCATAAATCGCTAGCGAAATATGCATTTAAATGGTGGTTGTAGCTCAGTTGGTTAGAGCGCCTGATTGTGGTTCAGGAGGTCGTCGGTTCGAGACCGATCTTCCACCCGAAAGTAAAGATCCTCACAGCAATGTGGGGATTTTTTCGTTTAGGGCGGTTTTAGATTTCTTCAATTACTTTCTCAAAAACTTCAAAGTGATGTTTATCTGATCTCAGCTCAATACTAAGTTCTTCATTTTGCATACTTACCTCATAGAGTTCTTCAGAAGAAAATAAGCATTGTAAGCTGCTTAAAATTTTAGTGTAAAGATTGGGGAGTTCATTTCCGTATTCGACAATATATTTAGGATAGTTTTCTACCCTTTTTAATTTTGTATTGAATAGCAGTTTCATGCCATCAGTAGCTATTTGCTTTCTAATCTTAAAGTTATTCGCTTCTCGTGAAACATATTTTGTTTTCCATTCAGCAGCGACCAGTAAACTCTCATGCTCTGAAGAGAGGAATAAGTTTCCTGTAGATGTGAATGTTGCTTTTTTGTAGACTAACGTCCACAATTTTGTATGAGCAATCTCTCCAAAAATCAAATAGGACGAGGCATTAAAGACGCCTTTAACCTTTCCATTTTTATTGACTATAAAATGTTCAAAATGCTTACAGAATTCTTCGTTGGCCTTAAAAAAGGGAGAACTCGTCTCTTGAGGAGAAGCGTTTGATTTGATTATCATCGGTTAAATTAAAGTTCTACAATGCATTAGTAATACTTAAACAGATTTCGTTACTATTAATATGCTTGTAATAACTCACTCAACTTCATCACCGTTTTCCAGTTCCGAGTGGTGGCGCTGACTTTAAGTTTTTTCTCAAACAGGGCGTTAGAGAGTTTGGTCTTATGGTATTTTCCGGAAATGTTTAAATAAATGAATGTGTTTTGGAGATGGAATTGATCTGGAGAAAGATCAATTTCTTGTAAGGCTTCGGCAAGCGATTTCTCAGGTACTTTATTTAAAAAGCCAAGATGTAATTGTGTTAGGGGAGTAGATTCGGTAGCAAACGGATTATTCTTTACAGCGTGTTGAAGCGTTTCTGCTGTCAAGCAAATCACAGGAACTTCAAAACCAAAACGTTCTAAAATGCCATTCTTAATTTTTTCTGCAAGTTTCGCAGTATCTTCTAAATCAGCATCAAAAATGATATTTCCGCTTTGAATATAGGTTTTAACCTGCTCAAAGCCCAGATCTGTCATCAATTGGCGTAGCTCGGCCATTGGGACTTTTCGGTGACCGCCTACGTTTATTCCGCGTAATAATGCAATTTTTGTTGAGCTCATAAGCCTGAATTATAGGTAAGCATTTTGTAGTCTAAATTTTTCTTGACGCCGTGCCATTCTGAATTAGTTATAGAAAACACAACCGTGTCTCTGTAACTTCCATCTGTATTAATACGGTGATTGCGCAACACACCATCCTGTTTTGCCCCCAGTCTGGCGATGGCAGCGCGTGATCTAAGATTAAACCAGTCGGTTACTATTTGTACGGCAATACAGTGCATTTGTTCAAAGGCATAAGCAAGTAATAAGCGTTTGCAGGCGGTATTGACGCCGGTGCGCTGAACACTTTTTGCATACCAAGTGTAGCCAATCTCCAGTCGTTTATGCTGCGGTTGCATCCCGTAGAAGCGTGTACATCCTATGATTTTTCCGCTTTGCGCATCAATTACGCTAAAAGGATATTCATCCCCTTTTTCTTGTTGTTTAAGCGCAGTAGCGATATACGCATCTATGGTTTCAGCAGAAGGCACCGAAGTGTACCACAACTCCCATAAACTTCCGTCAGATGCTGCGGCGAGCAAGCCTTCGCGATGCTCACGTTTCAATGGTACAAGTTTAACTGTGTAATCTTCTAATTCTAACGGATGGGCAATCCATTTCTGCATAACCTGTGGGTTTTGATTCTAGTTATAAAATTACTTCATAAGCATAAAAAAAGCCTCTAATAAGAGGCTTTTGTATCTGGTAGTGCTTTGTAATTATGGTGCTTTATCAACGATGATGCGATCTTCGCGATTCGCCAGTTCCCAAGCGGTTAAGAAAACGAGCTGTGCGCGTTTTGCCAGCATTGGGTAATTGATCTTATCTGGTGTGTCAGTCACCTTATGGTAATCCTCGTGGGTTCCGTTAAAATAGAAGATAATAGGTACACCTTGCTTAGCAAAGTTGTAGTGATCAGAACGGTAATAAAAACGATTAGGATCGTTCTCATCATTGTAAGTATAATCAAGATCGATGTTCATATATTTATTATTCACGGCAGTAGAAATACTATCTAACTGCGTACTTAACTTATCTGAACCTATTAAATAAATGTAATTTTCGTTGTCTTTGTGTGCATCATCAACACGGCCAATCATATCAATATTTAAGTCAGCCACAGTATTTTCAATAGGGAAAATTGGGTTTTCTGCATAATAGCGCGAACCGTAAAGTCCTTTTTCTTCTCCGGTTACGTGCAAGAAAACAATAGAGCGCTGTGGTCTGTAACCTGCTTCAACAGCTTTGTTAAATGCTTCGGCGATCTCCAGAACGCCAACTGTTCCAGAACCATCATCATCAGCACCGTTAAAGACTTCACCATCATCACGTACACCTACGTGATCTAAATGTGCAGAAATAACAATATATTCTTCAGGTTTAGTACTTCCTTTGATATACGCCACTACATTTTCTGAAGCTTTGATCCCGCTTCCGGCTCTGAAAAAACTTTCAGGAACAATCTGAAAATACGAGTCTTCTAGCGCAGATGGAATATCCTGATCGATATAGTAGTCTTTAAGATAAGCTACCGCCTTCTTTTGTCCCGGTTCACCGGTGTTACGACCTTCAAATTCATCTGAAGCATAAACATAAAGCATTTCTTTTAACTCATCTGCAGTAATACTTTCGGCATACGGCATTGGGTCAACATCGGTAAGGGTGACCTCTTTACCAGAATGATTTGAAGATTCGGTCATTTTTGGGCCGCAATTTACCAGCATAACACTGGCAAGAACGCCGGCCATATAAACAATTTGTTTCATAGGTACTTTTAATTAAAGCGTTAAAAATACGCTTTTAGTAAGGTTGTTTTTATTTAAATGAAAAGATTTTACAACGAGTAGCGCTGATATTTTTAGTTTCTTTAAAACTGAAGGTAAAATGCACCATCATCTGACTTTGTAAGTTGAATGTTTTTATAATCGGTCATAAAGTGTTGAATCTTAGAAGTACGCTCAAACTCGTCAGGAGTATGCGTGGTATTTAAGATCACCGATTGTGCGTTTCCGTTGGCGGCTGCCTGAGCTCCGGTAGGACTGTCTTCAAAGATCACACAGTCTTTAAGATCAACCTGAAGCTGCGCTGCAACCATCTCAAATACTTGCGGATCCGGCTTCCCGCGATCTACCATATCAGAGTGCACCACGGTTTGAAAATACGACTCCAACTGTAGCGCTTCAACGGCAAATTCGGCATTTTCTTTAGGAGCTGCAGTACCAATTCCCATTGGGATTTTTAATGCTTTTGCAGCATCTAAAAATTGCTGCAACCCGGGAAGCATTCTGATTTGATCTGCATAGATCTCGCGGTAGGCAGCTTCTTTATCCCAAGCGATCTGCGCAATTTCTTCCGCATTAAAACGGTCACCAAAAAGGCGCTTTATGATCTCGTTGTTCACGCCGTGAATGTTACGCTTTACTTCGTCTAGTGTCATTTCTAGACCTAGCTCTTTGAGTTTCTTTTGCCAAGCGCGATGGTGAATCATCATATTATCGATCATCGTCCCATCCATATCAAAAATGAGTGCTTTGACCGCTACTTTATCTGGGGTTTTGGTGGTTTTCAAAGTTTATATTTTTAGTAATGCGCTTCAAAGATAATGAGAATGAAAGAACTCTAGTTGCTACTGCATTTCCCCCTATGGCTCAGGGGTGTTTGCCCCTAAATTCAATGGCTAAGTTTTTGGCTATTAGGCTTTTGTTACATTTATAATACACTTAAAACTAACGTATTATGATCAAGGCCGTAGTTTATGGGACAGAGAGCGCTCCCGCCCAAAAGCAACTTTCAGGTATTTATGCTGAATTTGAAATTGTAAAAAGTGTCGAATTGGCTAAAAATAGGGCATCGGGCAAGGCGATTCCTTTAGACCTTGATGATGATGCAATCATTCAATTCACTTTTTCAGACGATACCGAATGGATAGGTAATGCGTTAGATGTTCAAGAAATTTACAATACACCTTTGAATACCTCGCGCTCTGGTGAGGCACTGGTTTTTGAAGCCAAACTTGTTGAAACAAGTGCGTCACGCGGAATTGTAAGCGAGGTGATCATTAAAGCGCTGCACCTGCTCAAACCTAAAGCAGCAGCGATCGCCGCTGAGGAAACAGCAGCAGTATTGGCCGAAGCTTATGATAAAAAGGTAATGCCGCAACCCGCTGTTTTTAAGATGGATGCTACATTTCAATATCTGCCTATTACTAAAGTTGATAAGCAAACTACACCATATTTACTTCTAATTCACGGCACACTTTCTAACACCTTTGCTGCATTTTCTGATCTGCGAATAGGCGCCAATCCTATCTGGAATCAACTGTTGCAAGAATATGCCTCCGGAATTTTAGCCTTAGAGCATCGTACGCTTTCGGTTAGTCCTATTCAGAATGCGATAGACTTTTTAGAGTCGGTAGAAAAAGGGATTGATCTGGATATTTTAAGTCATTCCCGCGGCGGACTCGTTGCTGATATTCTCGCTAAATGCGATCGTCGTAATCAGATTATTGGGTTTAGCGATCTCGAGTTGGGAATGATGCTCAGAGAGGATGACAGCACGCATAAATTGATGGTGAAGCTGAATAAGCTTGCTCAAAAAAAACAAATTCAAATACATAAAGTAATACGCGTTGCTGCGCCGGCAAGCGGGACGACCATCTTATCCAGACGACTAGATCACTTTTTAAATGTGATTATGAACGCAATGGGCCTCGCAATAGGTGCGCAAGCTAATGTGCTTTACACTACTGTACGCTTGTTTTTGCTAGAGGTGGTTAAACAAAAGGCCAATCCTGAAGCTATGGCGGGTTTGTATAGTATGGTTCCTGATAGTGCATTTCAAAAAATGCTCAATTACTCCGCTAATCCTGTAGAAAGCGATCTTTATGTGATCGCAGGGGATGCAGAGGCAGGTGGATCTTTAGTAGATACGCTTAAAGTGATTTTGGCCAATCTGTTTTATTGGAAAGCTAATGATCTGGTGGTAGATTCCAACCGAATGGAGCAAGGTGCACCGCGCTTAAACGGCATCAACTACTTTCTTTCTAAAAATGCAGCAACCAATCACTTTAATTATTTCAGAAATCAAAATACGTGTGATGCTATTCTGCAGGCAGCGATCACGCCACCGGGTGAACTTGCAAATTTCTTTATTAAAAAACGCAATACTTCGGGGAGCAGGGGCGTACTGCTGGGCTTGCTTTCTATGAAAGGTGTGCATTATGAAAAGATTAGCGGAACAAAACCAATCGCACTGTTACTCCCGGGAATTATGGGATCTAGTCTTGATCATAATGGAAATCCTCAATGGATTGATTTTAGAGAACTGAATCGCGGCGCAATCAAAGATGATTTAAGTATTAAAACCGAAGATGTTTCCGCAAGTGGCGTGATCAAAAAATATTATGATGATTTTGCGCAGCATTTGGGTAAAACACACGATGTGATCACGTTTCCTTTTGATTGGCGGAAAAGTGTAAAACACGCAGCACAGCTTCTGGCAGAAAAAATAGAGCAGTTGCTCGTTGAGCAAACGCAGCCTATTCAGATCATTGCGCATTCTATGGGTGGTCTGGTCGTGAGACAAGTAATGATCGATTTCCCTGAATTGTGGAAAAAGCTCATTGATAAACCTTCAACCAAATTTATCATGCTGGGAACTCCTTGGTTGGGTTCGTATCTAATAATGGAAGTGCTCACAGGGCACAGCAGTAGGGTTAAACAACTCGCGATGATGGACTTTAAAAACACTAAAAGAGATCTCTTGTATGTGTTTAGAGAATACCCTGGCATATTTGAATTACTCCCCATTGAAAACAATCAAAAGCGAAAATTCTGGGAGACTGATTTTTGGAAAAAGATAAAAGAGGAATGTGATGATGCCATGGTTATTCCACTTAAAAAAGAGCTGGATGCATTTAAGAAATACCGCGAAAAGGTGCTGGATTTTGTGACGAAGATCAAAGAAGAAGATCTAAAAAACGTGTACTATATTGCCGGGCACGCGGAGCAAACCGTTTACGATTATACCTCAAAGTCCAGATTTCTGTCTAAAAAGAAAAAGTTAGTGTATCTGGCTACAACGCACGGTGACAGTAGTGTAACTTGGGCAACCGGTATTCCGTCAAGATTGCCGGAAACCAATTTGTACTACACCGAAACTTCGCACGGTGAATTGGCTAATGACCCAAAATTATTCGACGGAATCGTAGAACTCTTACAAGAGGGGAAAACGCAACTTTTGTCTAAAACAAAACCGGTGAGCAGGGCAGGAGAAGTCATCACTGAAATGCACGGCGTACCACAACCATTTAGCAATCAGCAGGAAGCAGCAGATGCACTTTTCGGGATTACGCCAGTGCAACAAGCAACTGCAATACAACAGCCCAAAGTTAAGGTTGAAGTGATCAATGCAGACCTTAAAGTGGCGCGCTACCCGGTGATGGTGGGACACTTTAATAATGACGGCGTGCATAGTGCAGAAAAAGCCCTTAACCGCTGTTTGGGCGGTAGGTTGATGCAGCGTTACGATATGGGCTATTATCCCGGCAAAATTGGAGAAAGTGAAGTCTTTTTTAATCTGAATACAAACCCGCGGGGAGCTATCGTTTGTGGATTGGGCAATACGCAGGAACTCACGCATTACCTGCTGGCAAAAACTACAGAAATGGCGACTTTAAAATACGCCATGTTTATGCGCGATAATTACACGCTAGCGCGAGCTAAATCTTTTGCTGAAGGGATCTCGTTCATTTTTATAGGAACCGGCTACGGAAGGTTGCAGGTAGAAGATTCGCTCAAAGGAATTTTGTTAGGGGTGAGTAATGCCAATGCCTACATCCGTCAACATCAAGACGGCTTAATGCCCATTACCGAAATTGAGTTGATCAATCATTATGAGTCTTTGTCAAGTCAGGCGTATTGGGGCTTAAGCAGATTACAACACGCAGATAACCGCTTTAGTTTTGAGTTGGTTAAAGGAGTGAAAAGTAAAGAAGGCGCCAAAAAGAAACGAGCATTCATCAGCGATCGTGATGATTGGTGGCATCAATTTAATATTGAAAGTTTGCTCACCAAAGAATGTATCAAAGGGTTTGCATTCAATTCATCAAGCGGTTTGGCACGTATTGAAGAAGAAGAGGTACATAACGGGTTAGACCAGGTTGAGGTTCTGCTAGAACGTATGTCGCACAGTGCTGCTTGGGATAAACGCTTGTCAAAGGCGTTGTTTGAGCTGCTCATTCCCAATCGGTTTAAAGATATAATTCGAAATCAAAACAATATTTTACTTAAGTTAGATCTTGAAGCAGCACAATTTCCGTGGGAAATGTTTCACGATTTTGATTCAGATGAGACTCCGGCTGCCGTTAACAGCGGACTCATTCGTCAATTGCTCACTTCAGAATACGAAAGCCTTCCGTTACGAGCTTCTAGCAACTCGGCGCTCATTATTGGCGATCCACTTTATAATGAAGAAAATTTGCCGCAGCTGCCAGCAGCAAAAAAAGAAGCTCAGGATGTCAATGCAAAGTTAGAGCAGGCTGCATTTGAAACCTTTTCCCTCATTAACGCAGAACCGGCAGAAATTATGCTGGAGCTCTATACGCGTCCTTATAAGATCCTGCATTTTGCCGGTCATGGTCTTTATGATTTAGCAAACGAGCGCGTGGGGATTGCAATCGGAGATAGTATTTGTATCAATCCCGCAATGATCAAGCAACTGAGTTACGTGCCGGAATTCGTTTTTATCAATTGCTGTTATTCGGGAACCTTAGATGCTAAGGATTCGGCATACACACAGTCCCGATTTAAACTCGCCGCCAATGTGGGAACGCAGTTGATCAATATGGGAGTTAAAGCCATTGTGATAACCGGTTGGGCAGTAGATGATGCGGCAGCGGCAACTTTCTCGGAGCATTTCTACAAGCGCATGCTTATGGGTTATGAATTTGGCGAAGCGGTGCAAATGGCGCGTAAAATGTGTTATCAAAATCACGGGCATACCAATACGTGGGGAGCGTATCAATGCTACGGAAATCAGCATTACAAGTTTTTTGACCTTAGCAAGGCACAAGATGATGACTACGATTATGTGTTGAGTTCGCAAGTTTACATTGATCTTGAGAATCTCTATTCAGAAGTAAAGCATAATGCAACTAAGAAGAAACAAGGTCAAAAGCGCTTGGAAACGATTCTGAACAATGCGGCGAGTAATAATTTGATCGATGGTGTCATTCGCGAAAAAGAGGCCCTTATTTATGATGAATTGAATGAGCCGCTAAAGGCGTTAGAAACCTTTGGTGCAGTACTTACGCTGGAAGATGCCAACTTTTCTCTGAAAGTGCTGGAGCATTTTTGTTTGTTGCGTTCTCATAATTTTTCGGAAGATGCCGAAAAACGTTTGGCAGAATTAGATCAGGTGACCAAACTCGCTATGATAGGCAAAACCACTTTACGACTGGGTGTGGTAGGTAATGCCTATAAATTTGCTTCGGCCTATGAGCAGCCAAAAAAGCGAGATTTGTACCTCAAATTTGCACTGGATTATTACACCGAAGCTTTTATGATCAACAGCGATCTCTATGATGGCAACAGTCTGGATGCTTTTTCAAATATGGTGTTTATTGCGTATTTGCTAGAAGGTTATGGTCACGGAAGTCTTAAAGCCTTGTTTGAACGGTTTACGACTAAAGATCCGCTGACCTATCTGAGGGATTTTCATAAGCAACTGGACGATGTAGATCCGGAAGATTTAGATATTTCGGTGCTTCTCGGGATGACAGAAGTAAGCTTTTGTCTACTTCTATTAGATAAAGACGAAACTCAAGAAGAGCAGCTTTTTGCAGAGATTAATAAGCGTTTTAATGAAACCTTTAGATTGCTTCATAGCGCTCGGCAAATACGTATTGAGATTGCTCAGATTGAATTTTTAACGAAGCATTCAGCTATTATTTCCGAGAAAAAAATCAATATTTTAAACAAGATTAAGCGCGCGCTTGAAGAGAAGAATAAAAGCTAAAAAAGAACCTTCAAGTCTGCCAAGAATCGCTCATTTTTTTGACTTATAATATTCTTTTAAAACACTTTTACGGCCTATGGTTGCGGTGATGATATCTTTTTCTAGATCCCAGCCTCGGGCCGGACTGTACTGTCGACCATACCATATAATTTGTAGGTGCAGTTCATTCCAAAGATCTTTCGGAAAAAGACGTTTAGCATCTTTTTCGGTTTGAACTACGTTTTTTCCATTAGTTAAATTCCACCGGTACATCAAACGGTGAATGTGCGTATCTACAGGAAATGCCGGAATGTTAAACGCCTGAGAAACCACTACGCTTGCCGTTTTGTGACCTACCGCAGGGAGCTGCTCTAATGCTTCGATACTTTCAGGAACTTTTCCATCGTATTTATCGATAAGTATATGAGAAAGACCGTGAATACCTTTTGCCTTCATCGGCGATAAACCCACCGGCTTGATGATCTCCCGTATTTCTTCCACAGAGAGTTTGACCATATCATAAGGGTTATCGGCGACTTCAAAAAGAAGCGGCGTGATCTGATTTACCTTGACATCAGTACTCTGCGCACTCATCAAAACCGCGATAAGCAGGGTGTACGGATCTTTATGATCTAACGGAATGGGAATCTGAGGATAAAGTTGCTTTAACGTATCTATAACAAAGGTTACCTTCTCGGCTTTAGTCATTATCTGTAATTTTGAAAACGAAAATACAAAGAAGGGATTTTTTGAAACCTTAAAAAGAATCAATTCTACACATTAAAATATAGAAAATCATGAATATGCTAAAAGAAGGAGATCAAGTACCTGCATTCACCACTAAGGATCAGGACGGAAACGAAGTACAATGGAGCGATTATGCAGACAAAAAAGTTGTTGTGTTTTTCTACCCAAAAGCGTCAACACCGGGATGTACTGCCGAAGCTTGTAACTTGAGAGATAATTACAAAGAATTACAAGCAGAAGGCTACGAACTACTAGGCGTGAGTGCAGATTCAGAACGTCGTCAAACCAATTTTAGAAATAAGTATGAGTTTCCTTTTCCGCTTTTAGCAGATGAAGATAAAACCGTCATCAACGCTTTTGGTGTTTGGGGACCAAAAAAGTTTATGGGCAAAGAATATGATGGCATTCATCGTACCACCTTTATTGTAGAAAACGGAACGGTAACCCGGGTTATAGGAAAGGTAAAAACCAAAGACCACGCCGCCCAAATTTTAACCGAAGCATAAAACGTTTCAAGACATACCATTAGAAATCCGCTCCTGCAGCGGATTTTTTTTGCAACCTATTGAAGGTGAATTTTCTATTGGTTTGCATTTAAAGCAGCTACCTCGCAATCTTCAATTTTACCCTCAAATGAGCTTCTTAACATAAAGCCTTAGAACAATTTTAAATAGTAATGTTGAGGTAACTTTTTTAACCTTCAATTGATTTAAAATTAATTCAAGCACGATACTGAGTTAACGCCGAAAAATGCTGGCCTAGATAGATTTGTTTCCAACTAAAAATCAAATTTCTATTAAACATGACTACATTAAAAAAACTTTTATTCAACCTTATGATGCTTGCATCTGTGGGTGTGGTATTTATTGCTTGTGAGGGTGAAGATGGCCTTGATGGGGCAGACGGCGTTGATGGCGTTGACGGTACCGATGGTGTTGACGGCCAGGATGGTGAAGATGGAGAAGACTTTACTCCAACCGCTGAGCTTTTTGCAAACAAATCAAGTTTAGAGCCGCTAGTACAAATGTCGCCGGCTTTCAACTTTGTAAAGCCTTATTCGTTGATCAGTACTTCTGATGTGATCGGGGAGACCAATTTTCAAATGGCAGGTTCTGCAGACGGTGCAGGTTTCTTAAAAGATCCTAATAGCGACGGATATATTTATGTAGTTAATAACGAAGATCACTATGCGGTATCTCGTATTTTCTTAGACGAGAACTTGATTCCTGTTAAAGGAGATTACTTATTGAATTCAGGTGTGGCAGATTGGGCACGCCAATGTAGTGCTACAATGTGGGAAGCAGATATTCACGGAGGTAGCGAAGATATTTTCTTATCAGCTTCAGAGAGCTATAGCTATAAAGTAAAAGCGATTGATCCTTATGTAGAGACTCCAACTCCTACAGCAGATTTTGGTCTGCCAGCATTGGGCGAGTTCTCTTGGGAAAACGCGGTTCCGTTACCTAAAGATGCTTACACCGGAAAAACGGTGATTATAGGTGGTGATGACGATTCGAGCGGTTCTGAAGGCCAAGTTGTTCTGTATTATTCAGAAAACGGCGACGCAGATCTTGAAGGAGGTAAAGTTTATGTTTTAAAACTGAAGCAAATCTCTGACGGAAACGGTGGCGTAATCGCTGCTGAAGAAGGCCAGATCTACAACGAAGGTGATCTTGATTTCAAAGCAACTTATGATGTAGAATTTGTTGAAATTCCTGACGCTGCAAACCTAAGCGCAAGCGAGATGGAAGATGCTTGTATTGAAGTTGGTGCTTCGGCATTTATGCGTGTTGAAGATGTAGATTATCAGAAAGGTTCTGATGCTAACGGTCGCAATGTGTATTTTGCTGTAACCGGTAGAGGTCCCGGAGCAGGAACATATAACGACTGGGGAACCGTTTACAAATTAGAACTTGATGCAGATGCTCCGTTAACCGGAAAGCTTACCCAAGTAGTAAGCGGAAACACAGATACTAACAATATGGACGGGAACCTTGCAAGCTTGCAGAGCCCTGACAACATTTGTGTGACTGAGAACTATGTATACTTTCAAGAAGATCCAAATTCATTCAACAGAAATCACAATTCATACATCTATCAGAGTGATTTAAATGGAGATAATATCGAAGTTGTATTGCGCTTACGCGTTGACCAGAACTTAGCTGAAGATCCAGGTGTGGTTTACAACGGAGAGTTTGGTTCTTTGATTGATATTTCAGATAAAATAGGGGTAGACGGTACTTTTGTTCTAGCGCTTCAGCCTCATTACTGGACTGATGATTTCTTCCAAGGATTAGATGGTCACATCATTTCTGGTCGTGAAAACAGACAAGGTTCTCAAGTAATTTTATTACAAGGCTTACCAAGATAACAACCAACCATTATAGTCTTTAAACCTCCACAAATTCTTGTGGAGGTTTTGTCGTAAATACCTAGTACCTGTTTCTATGAAATTACTTACCCGGCTCGGCCTGATTGTTTTACTGTGTTTTTCGGCTTGTAAAAACGATAAAAAGGCTGATGAAACGCTTACCGCTTTAGTAGACTGGCAACCTACTCAGAACTATTATAAAATGCATTTAACCGAAGCGATGCAGTACTTAGATTCTTTAGCGGTCACCCCCGCTGAAAGCGCTAAGGCCAAAATCTATTTTAGTAAAGCACGTGTGGCTTTTAAAAAAGCCGAACCCTACGCTTCGTACATCAATCCTGTGGTAGGGCATCGCGCTAATGGTCCGGCGCTGCCATTTTTAACCGATGATTCTCAAAAGGTTTTGGAGCCCGTGGGACTTCAAAAAATTGAAGAATCTATTTATGAGGGAATTGAGAACGAGACTGCTTATCAAAAAGAACTGCGTCTCACCAAAGGTTTACTAGAAATTTTAAAAGGAAATATTGCAGAGCGCGAACTCAACGCTGAACGGTTCTTTATCGCAACACATCAACAGTTGATGCGTATAGTGAGTCTTGCGATTGCTGGTTTTGATACACCCGTAAGCGGATTAGGTTTAGGAGAAACTCAAGAGTCCTTACAAAGTCTCAGAGATGTTTATGCATTGAGCATACAAGAGCGTGTAAAGGCTGCTGATGCTGAATTAGATCTTCAATTTCAAGATCAGGTTGAGAAGGCTATTGCATTTATCGCGACCAATAAAGATTTTGCAACTTTTGATCGCTACACATTTATTCGGGAATATTTTAATCCCATTACGCGCAGTTGGGTGGCGATACGCAAAGCTTCAGACGTATGGGAGCCGGTGACTAATAAACCCTATAATTTTGATGCACCTACCTTTTTTGAAGAGGATTCTTTTAATGTGGAATATTTCAGAGAGATCACAAATCGTAATCCTTCTGAAGCTCAAATCGCATTAGGTAAACGTCTGTTTTTTGACAAAAATCTTTCAAAAGGAAAAGATATGGCTTGTGTTACCTGCCACGATCCCAAACTAGCCTACACAGATGGGAAGGTGACCAATATGAATAATACCGGTTCGCCGTTAAAACGGAATTCTCCCACCTTGATCAATTCGGTTTTTCAACGCGCATTTTTCTGGGATGGCAGAGCCGAAACCTTGCTTGCTCAGATTTCAGGGGTATTTACCAATAAAGAAGAATTCAACAGTACAGTACACGAATTTTCTGAAGAAGTGTTAACCGATTCCACCTATTACGAAGCTTTCAAAGAAGTATTCGGTACGCGCAGAAGCTGGACAAACGACGAAACCATCAAAGCACTTTCGGCATACATCAGTACGCTTAATGGTTTCAGTTCAAAGTTCGATAAAAATATGCGTGGAGAAGAAAACACATTTACTCCTGAAGAAAAACAGGGGTTAAACTTATTTATGGGAAAAGCGCTTTGTGCTACCTGTCATTTTATGCCGCTCACCAGTGGGACAGTGCCTCCCTTTTTTACCGATACTGAAAAGGAAGTAATTGGTGTTCCGGAAACTGCTGCAAATAAAGAGCTTGACGACGATCTGGGCTTTTACTTTATGTACGAAGAGCCCATACAATTGGGAATGTTCAAGACGCCAACTGTACGTAACGCGTCACTTACCGCGCCCTATATGCACAACGGTGTGTATGAAAGTTTAGAAGAAGTTATTGACTTTTATAATAAAGGCGGCGGCGGTGGCCTTGGCTTTGATCTGCCGCATCAAACACTACCGTTTGACAACCTCGAACTTACCGCTGAAGAACAGCAAGCTTTGGTAGCTTTCTTAAAAACCCTTTCTGATGTACCCGAAGAGGTCGTTTATTAAGCGTTTGGGGTTTCATTAAATTATTTAAATTTTAGCAGCAACTTAACAGGTTGCTGCTTTACCTTTGTGCCTAATATGAAGGCATTTGTAAAATCTGTTTTTCTCTTCTTGCTGCTCCTTTTGGGAGCTGGGGAGTTTTCTTTTGGAGTAACTCCGGCAGATACTTTTGCGCCAGCTGTGCCGGGAGAACACCGTGCATCTGTTCAAGAGGGCAATGACAAGGCGGTTGCAGTGGAACAACTTCTGCTTACTGCTCCTGAGGTTTCTTTGCATCAGCAAAAGGATCATTCTCTTAGTGGTTCTGATTTTTGGGCAGGTCTTGCTTCAGAGTCTACTGCGCTACTTACGACACTAAACCTTCAGTATTTGACGCTGTGTGAACGTATTACCCCTTCGCTCAGTCGGCTAGATCTCATTTTTCCTTTTCATTTATTTCCGTAAAGAGTTTTAATTTTTTGACTTTAAAAGTCGGGCTTATCCTTTTAAGCTTCGGCTTAGATGCGCTTTATGCATCAAATGTATTCGGCATCGCTAAAGATGTTAATACGCAGTCCCGATAGCTACTGGGACGCTTAAAAATTAAACAATTCTTTATATTATGAAATTAAATATGATTTTGGTTTTTGCCGTTGTGGTGGGAGCCGTAGCAGTACCCTATATTCTTTTTATCCTTTTTGGATCAAACAATAAAAAACTCAGTACTTTTTTTAAAACCCAAGCAACAAAACAAAACCTCGCTTTTGATAAAACAGAGCAGTGGGCTTCGCGCATCATTGGTATTGATCTTAAAAATAATGTGCTATTTTACGCACAGTTAGTACAAGAGCAAATCGTGCACAAAGCGGTTGATCTTTCTACAATTTCTCGCGTGAATCTTCTTGAGGATCTACAAACTAAACGCATTGACGGAAAAGTAAGTAGCACTCTAGAGAATCTTACGTTAGAACTGATACCACAAAACAGTGGAGCTCCAATACTTCTAAATTTTTATGACTCGCTTATAGATTCAGCTCAGAATTTTGAGATGAAGCGTGCAAGTGCCTGGAAGTCTGATATTCAAAACGCATTAATTGCAAAGCAAGCTGCTGTTGTAGCTGCTTAATTTTGTCTTTTACCCCTTAATTGACAAAAAAACCTCGGCTGAGAAGCCGAGGTTTTATTTTTTAACAAGATAGCTTCTTGAAGCTTACTTTTTATTATGCTCAAAAAGGTAATTCGTGAGCAAGGTATATAAATGTCTTCGGGTATTCATTCCCTCATAAATACCGTGGGAGCGGTTAGGATAAGACATCATCGTAAACTGTTTGTTTTGTTTGATGAGTTCGTTTACCAGATACTCCATATTTTGGTAATGCACATTATCGTCGCCTGTACCGTGAACCACCAGTAAATTTCCTTCTAAATTTTTAGCATAGGTTACCGGAGAACCTTCAATAAAATCTTCAAGATTTTCCTGCGGAAGTCCCATATAACGCTCTTGATATACATTATCATAAAACAGCTGATTGGCCACTGCGGCTACCGCCATTCCGGTTTGATAAATTTCAGGATAGCGGAATAAAAGATTTAATGTCATTGAGCCACCGCCGCTCCAGCCCCAGACTGAAACCCGATTTTCATCAAGAAAACTCCATTTTTCTAGTAAAGCTTTAGTCGCCATCGCTTGATCACGCGAATTCACAACGCCAACCTTGCGGTAGATCGATTTACGCCAAGAGCTACCTTTTAAAGATGGCGTGCCGCGGTTATCCATATTGATGATCACAAAGCCTTGCTGCGCTAAAAAGATATCGTACAAACCAATAAAATTGTCGGTGGCCATTTGTCCCCAAGGTTCGCCATAAACATGGAAAAGCACAGGGTATTCTTGAGATTCATCAAAATCTACAGGCTTGGTGATTCTACCTTCAACCAGAATACCGTCTTCGGTTTCTACTTGAAAAAATTCAGTTTCCGGAAGCGCCAAGCTGCTTAGTTTCTCTTTTAAACCGGCATTGTCAACCAAGACTTTGATGGTCTTGTGATTAGGCAGACTTATCAAGCGTACGGTCGTTGGTTCATCAACACTTGTGTGCGAATGAATCGCATACTTTCCGTTTGGTGCGATTTGATAGGTATTGATCCCTTCAAATTCGTCTGGCGTAAGGCGTTTGGGAGTGCCTTTTCCTTTTAATGAAGTCGAGAACAAATAACGCTGCGCAGGATCTTCCGGCGAAGCCGAAAAGAATACTTCCTTAGCTGTTGCGGTATAAAAAGCCGCCACATCATAGTCGCCCGGAGTTAATAACGTACGCTTGCCGGTTTCTAAACTTACTTTGTAAATATGCCGCCACGCATCATTTTCGGTCATTCTTAAGAACTCAGACTTATCTGGTGTTAAGAGCAAATCATTTTTACCCCATTGGTTGGCAGAAACATCGGGGTAATCGAGATCTACCCAGGTTTCTTCGGTTTCAGTATATACTTCTTTTAGCGCCTTAGAAGAAGGTACATAGGTGTAGATCTTCAGTGTATTTTGCTTGCGGTTCAATTGCTGAATCAACAAAAGATCTTCGTCAATCCACTGTAAAGCGGGCAAATAATGCTGAATAGGATCACCTGGAACCGGAATCCAAGTAGTCTCTTTGGTCTTAGTATTTACAATGCCCACCTTAGTCGAAGAAGGATCGTAACCCACTTTGGGGTACTGCAACGAAATAGGCTTAGCATACACAGAATCAGTGGTGTTGATCATATAAAACGTTCCGATTTCTGAAGCGTCCAGCTGCCAGTAGGCGATGTGTTTTCCGTCAGGATTCCATCTAAAACCATCACGTGCACCAAATTCTTCTTCATAAACCCAGTCAAAAGTTCCGTTGATGATATCGCCCGTTCCGTCTGTTGTAAGTTGGGTTACTTCGCCGGTTTTAAAATTCTCTTCATAAAGATTGAAACCTGAAACATAGGCTACGTTTTCATTAGAATCAGAGAACTTAGCAAACATCAGTGACGACGAAGGAAGCGCCGCGCCCAATTGCTTCAAAGATTTGGTATCCAGATCATACACCCAATAGTCACCTTTGGTATTTGAGCGCCAAACCCGACTGGTATTGGTAAAAATGAGCACCTTGCTTTCATCGTTAGAAAGACTGAAATCGGCTATTTGAAGCGCTTGATCTTCACCCGAAGGCGTAAGGGCTGCTGCGCTTAAAAAGACTTCTTGAGCATTAGATTTACTTGCATACTTGATGAGTTGGTCTTGACCGTCTTCGGTTTGTTCGATGGTGACAAAGGCGTCTCCATCGTTGATCCAACTAATTGCTCGTGCGCTCTCGCCACTAAATTCAGAGGAATAAATTCGATCTAATGTTAATTGAGAGGCGTCTTGAGCATTTGCTGTACTATTTACTGCGATAGTAAACAAGCAAAGCAGGCCTAGTTTTATGGCTTTCATAGGTTAGTTATTTCTAAGTTTTTCGATGGCTTCAGGTGTTTTGGCAAGTGGTTCACCTAATAGTTTGCTTCCGTCTTTAGTTATGACAAAATCTTCTTCTACGCGTATTCCGCCAAAAGATTTAAATTTTTCCACTTCGTCATAATTCACAAAGTCCATATACTTTTTCTGCGCTCTGCGCTCATCGATCAAGAACGGATTGAAATACAAACCGGGTTCTACGGTAAGTACAAAATCTTCCTGTAGTTCTTTACCTAGACGCAACGACTTGAGACCAAATTCAGTACTTTTATTCAGCTCAGGAGTATAACCTACATATTGCTCGCCCAGATTTTCCATGTCGTGAATGTCTAAGCCCATCATATGACCCAAACCGCATTGAAAGAAAAGCGTATGTGCTCCGGCAGCAACGGCTTCGTCAGCGTCACCTTTCATCAGGCCAAGATCAGTAAGACCTTCTACGAGCTTCTTGGAAGCCAGCAAGTGAATGTCTTTAAAACGCGTGCCCGGCTTTAAGGCAGCAATGGCACTTTCGTGCGCACTAAGCACGATATTGTAAACATCCTTCTGCAACGGACTGAACGTTTTTCCGGCAGGGAAGGTGCGCGTCATATCACCACCGTAGCCCATCGTGTTATACGCGCCGCAATCGCAAAGTACCAGATCACCTTCATTCAACACCGCTGTGGTTGCGTGGTTGTGCAGGTATTGGCCATCTTTGGTTAGAATAATGGGGAAGGCGAGTCCGCCGCCACCGCTTACTGCAATACCGTTAAGCGTACCTGCCATTTGCATTTCGGTCATTCCCGCTTTAGTATTGATGATGGCATACTCGTGCATTTTGCGGGTAATATTCACAGCTTCTTCAAGTTGTACCAATTCTTCAGCCGATTTGCGCTCGCGCTGAGCAACGATTGCCTGAATCAAGGCTACAGATTTGTTAGCTTCTACCTCCCGGAGCGGAATATCTAAAAGTTCGCTGATCGCAATTTTTTGAGCCGAACGATAGGGCGGAAGGTAATGTACTTGTTGTCCTTTGGCTAACTGCGCTTTTAAATAAGACGCTACCTGATCTAAAGGTTTTACGGTGCTGAAGCCTGACTTTTCAGCAAAGCTTTCTAATTTTTCAGCAGAACCGATCCATACTTTTTCTTCCGGAGTGGCATTGTTTCCGAAGAGGATTTCTTCCCCGGTGTCGATGTTGATCAAGAAGTATAAATTAGGAATATGGTCGATTCCGGTGTAATATAAAAAGCTGCTATCCTGCTTAAAAGGATACCAGTTATCGGCATAATTCATCGAGCTTTCGCCATTTCCTGGAAAGAGGATGATGCCACTTTTTAAGGTTTGTTTTAAAATATTTCGTCTATTGACGTATGTGCTTTTAGGGAACATAAAGTGAATTAAATTTTGTGAGTTTTATGGTTTATAGGAAACTTTAAAACCGCTAATGGCTGCTAAATTACCGAAACCTCTTTAGAAAGAATAACCGGCGATTGCCCTATTGTATGCATTTATTAGCATTCTGAATGCAAAAAGAGGCGCTAAAAGCCTCTTTTTGTGCAAACAATTCTATTTGTGATAGACCTTATCTGTCTTCCAAACGGTCTTTTACATATTCAACTTTTGTTTTTCCGTGGGGTTTGGCATTTCCGTTTTCATCTAAGCCAACCATCACGATCTTGTCGATGGTGATGATGGTCTCGCGGGTCATTTTGTTACGTACCTCACATTTTAAGGTTAGGGAAGCGGTACCAAATTTTACCGGTTCGATACCAATTTCAACGATATCCCCTTCACGAGCGCTAGACTTAAAATCAATCTCAGAAATATATTTAGTTACCGTACGCGGATTCTCTAATTGTATGATGGCATAAAGCGCCGCCTCCTCATCGATCCATTCTAAAAGTCGGCCTCCAAAGAGCGAACGATTGGGATTAAGGTCTTGCGGTTTGATCCATTTTCTAGTGTGAAAATTCATAGTTTTTCTCTTAAAAATTCTACTGTAAATTTAAGACTTATAATGCCGAAAAGCTCCCCAATCACTACGGTTTCCTCTATGGTATGATAACCAATTTATATAGGATTATACGATTTTTAGACTGCTATATCCCTGCCCATTTTGCGTAAGTTGGATCTGCGTTGCAATACGCTCTTTTAAACTATCTACGTGGCTGATCACTCCGATCATTTTTGAAGATTCGGCTTGCAGCACCTCAAGCGTGTCCAACGTTTGATCTAGAGTTTCAGGGTCAAGAGTTCCAAAACCTTCGTCAATAAACAGGCTGTTGATCTCAATATTGCGTGATGCGAGATCAGATAGTGCCAAGGCTAGCGCCAGACTTAAAATAAAAGTCTCGCCGCCGCTCAGCGTTTTAATCGAGCGACGTTGCCCGCCCATATGCTCATCAATCGCAACCAGACTGTCGTCCTCATCATCTGCCGGTTGGTCTATTTGATAACGGTCGGTAAGATGTTTTAGGCACTTGTTTGCCAGCTGTAGCAATTGCGCTAGTGTAAGATCTTGTGCAAAATCATTAAACTTATTCCCATTCGCATCACCAATCAACTTATTGAGAATCAACCAATGTTCACCATCTTTAAGTTCCTGATCGATCTGTTTCTGAAGTTTTCTAATCTGCTCTAAATTATCCTTGTGATTTAAAAGTTGGCGCGATAGATCAGAGGCTAAATGTTCATTTTGTTGAAGCGTTTCTGTTTGTTCCTGATGCTGTTCTTGAAGTTTTTCAAGTGGTGCCTCACTCGCCGAATCCGTTAGGATTTGAATTTCTTCAATGAGTTTGTTAAGCAAGGTTTTTAAACGTAAAGCATCCTCGTTGATCTTTTCTAATTCTTGTTTCCAAGTTTGAGCGGTTGCGGCATTCAAACGCTTTTGTAATGCATCTTCAATAGAAGCGTAGCCTTTATCTTTTAATTGATCTAACAAGCTAACAGTGAGATGTTTTAAAGATTTAGTAAGATCACGTTCTGCTTCTTTAGCGGCTTTGAGCAGCTGTTGTTGCTGATTGGCAGTTTGTTCGTTACGGTTCCAGGAGGTTTCAATCTGACTAACCTCTTGCTCAAAATTCTTGATTGCAGGATATAGTTCAGCAATGGCCATCGCTTTCTCTTTACCTTCTGAGAGCAGCACTTTTAAGTCGATGGTTTGCTGCTGAATTTGCGCAAGTATCTTAATGTTTTGCTGAAGTTTTTCAGCGGAATTTAGTTCCTGTTCTTGCTGTTCCAGTTGAAGCTCCAATTCGTTAAACGGAGCGCTGCCCTTAGATTGCATCAAGTTTTTGAATTGGGCATCAAAAGTGGTTTGCTGAGCACTCAGTTCTTCATCGAGAACTTTTATACGCTCTTCAAACTGCTGGGTTTGTTGCGTTAATTGCTGAAGCGAACTTTCTTTAGTTACGAGTTCTTTGTTCAGCGTTTTTAATTCGTGTTCTAATTGAAGCACCGCAGCTTTAAGTCCGTTTTCTTCTTGCGGAATATGGGCTGCAAAAGGGTGATCAAGCGAACCACAAAGCGGACAAGGTTCATTATTTTGTAGGTCTTTGCGGTAATCCTCAAGTTGTTTTTGCAGTTGGGCTACTTCCAGCGTTTTTTGCTTAGCCGTGTACTGTGCTTCTTTTAACTCGATCTGCTGTTTCAGTTGTTTGATCTCTTCCGGTAGAGGGGCTTGTTGCTTTTGAAGAGAAACGTATTCTTCATTACGTTCTTTAAGCTGACTTCTCAAAGTGCTTAAAGCCGTATGCGCTTTTTCCGCTGCGCGGATGTTTTTCAGTTTGGATTGAATTGTTGCCAGACGTTCTGCTACCGAAGCATTTTTGAGATCAAAGCGGTTTTCTAAAGCTGCATACGCTGTTTTGGTCTTTGTAAATTTTTCCTGCAAAGCAGCTTCAAAACCTTTAAGATCTTTAAGGTCTAAATGTAAATCGAAGTCTTTTGCTGCTGTTTGCAACGGGTTTTTACTGGTTTCAAAAGCGGTGCGTAAAGCATTGCGCTCATCGATCAAGGCACGGACTTCCGCTTTATAACGTTCCATTTTTTCCGAAAAATCAGTTGGCGTGACCGTGAGTTTAAATTGCTCGCTAATTTGTTGCGTTAATCGTTCTCGTTGGGCTTTTGCTGTTTCTAAAGCTTCCGAAGCCTTGGTGATTTCTGCTTGTTTTTCCTTTTGCTTTTCCTGTAAACTTTGCCATTGATTGAGTTCTTCTGCAAAAAGTTGAATTGCCTCGTGATGCTTCAGTGCATCTCCTTTTTCTTTTTCGAAGTTTTCCTGAAGCGCGACTACTTCGCTTAATTCTTTCTGTGTTTTTTGCAGTTCGCGTTCTTCGGCTTGTAGTTTCTTTTTGAGCTCGATCTCTTTAGTAAGTTGTTCGATCGTATGCTTTAATTGTTGTTGTGTTTCGGATAAAGTTTCAGCTTCTTTTTGCTTTGCTGTGAACGTATCTTCTTCCAGCAATTGCTCCCTGAAAGTCTCAATTTTAGCGCGTTTAGCATCAATTTCCTTGGCACGCTCTTTATTCCGAAGAAACACTTCTATCCCAATTCTGCGATAGATATCTGTACCCGTGATTTTTTCAAGAAGTGCACCGCGTTCCTTTTTGGGCACTTGTAAAAACTTGGCAAATTCGCCCTGTGCCAATACAACCGACTTGATAAACTGATCATAATTCAAACCGATCAGCTCCTCATTTTTACCCGGCACATCCGATTTTTTTAAATCGAGAATTTCGTTGCTTACTGTGTTTATAAGCTCCATATGATAATCACGCAGATTACCATTACGGTTGGTCGAAATTTCCCAGCGCGAGGTAAAAATCCCTTGATTGCATTGATAGGTGATTTGCGCATTCGCATCTTCCTGATTGCGGGTAAGAATGGCTCCTTTTTTTAGCACCTCGTTAGTACTCATCTTCCCTAAACGTGGCACGTGATTGAATAACGCCAGGGAGATCACATCAAGAATCGTGGTTTTTCCGCTTCCGGTTGGGCCCGTGATCGCAAAAAGGCTGTTTTGCAAAAAGGGTTCTTGAGTAAAATCAATCTCGTGCTCACCACGCAGCGAGTTGATGTTTTTAAAAGCAATTTTTAATATTTTCATGTTAAGCGGGATCTGCGGTGTTGAGGTGTTCTACAAGTTCCTGAAATGCCAAAGCTACTTTCGCCTTTGTTTCTGCGTCATACGAGTTCTGCTCTAACATTTTAGTAAAAACTTCAAGCGGTTTGAGATCTTCTAGATGTTGCTGCGCATCAAACAATTTCCCGGTTGCTTTTAGTCGGTTTTTAAAAGTCGCCCGATGTTTAACGATCTCCAGACCAGGCGTGTTAAATTCGGTAACCAGCTTGTCGAGCTGTGCAATGCGGTTGGCATCAAAGTTTTCTTCGATCAACTCTACTTCGATGAGGTTGGTGAGTTCGCCTTCAGATGTTAATGCTTGCAATTTGCTTTGTATACGCTCCAGATCGCCACTCACTTTGTTCAACTTTCTAAACGTAGGAATTGCAATGCTTTTGGGTTCAAAACCCGTTGAAGTATCTAAGATCAGCACCCGTTTTTCATCGGTACGCTCGCTGAAAGAAAGCGGTAAAGGCGAACCGCTATAAAATGCGGGAATTGCAGCACTCACGCGTTGGGGTTTATGTATATGCCCCAGCGCCACATAACTGAAATAATCACCAAACTGACTCGCCTGAAAGGCAGCCTGATTACCGATTTGAATGTCGCGTTCGCTCTCTGAAGATTCGATACCCGCTGCATACAAATGCCCCATAGCGATCACCGGTAGTCCGGGAAATTTATGCTTACAAAGCTCTGCTGCCTGAGTAAAGACCGCTTCAATACCTTTTTTTATGGCTTCAATGCGATTTTCATAGGTAACGCCAGATTCTGCAGCACGTATATCTCCATCTCGTAAAAACGGAATTGCAGCAACGACAAGCTCGTCATTCTCCTTTTTCCCCTGCACAGGAATCAAGCAATCTGCCGGATTTTCGGGCATTCCGCCAAGGATATGCACATTAAGTGCTTCTAGTATTTCGCGTGGCGCATCAAGCATCGACGGCGAATCGTGGTTTCCACCGGTGATGATGAGTTTACAATTGAGGTTGCTTAACTGTTTTAAAGCTTTGTAGTATTGTTTACGCGCTTCGGCGGAAGGATTAGCAAGGTCAAAAACATCTCCGGAGACCAAAACGAGTTCGATAGCTTCCTTTTGAATAACCGCAATCAGCCAAGAAATAAAGCGTTCAAAATCGGTGTATAAATAGTGTTTGTGCAGTTTTTTGCCAATGTGCCAGTCGGCCGTATGCAGGATTTTCATGACTTTGGATTTAATCGCGTAGGAGGAGGCGTGAAGTTACGAAAATTGAGAGGTTTGTACGGAATTACAATTTTAATTATTGCGGACAATAAAGAGCCTTTGGTTTATATATTTTCGAAGAAAAATATACCAAATAATATTTTGTATTACTAAATGTAATTAATGTTACTTTGCATTAAACCATTTCTTTATGCAAAAAATCTACTTCTTCTTAATTTTATTTTCATCAGCAATAGCTTTTTCGCAGTGCCCTCCTCAAACACTTTATATATATTCACAAGAGGATGTAGACGCATTTAAAATTGATTATCCTAATTGTACAACATTAGATTATGATTTGGTATTAATGAATAATAATGGCTCTATTGAGAATTTGGATGCTTTCTCAAACCTGACCGCAGTCAATGGGACTTTGACTTTTCAATTCTTCGACGGGACTATAAATATTGATGGCTTAAATAATTTAGAAACCATATCTGGTAGCTTATTAATTTCCAATATCACAGTTGATCAACTTGTAGGTTTTAAAAGTATAGTTTCAATAGGAGATGATTTATCCTATACCTACAACACAAATAATGAGGTATCTATATTAGATAATCTAGAGTCTGTTGGTGGAGATTTTATTTTTAGTAGTACTGGCGATGCGGAGGTTTTAAATTCAATCAATGCATTACAAACTATAGGAGGAAATGTCGATATAGCTTATACGCGAATACCTGAATTTTCAGGTTTTTCTTCAATAAAGGAGATCGAGGGGAGTTTACAATTAAGACAAAACGAAAGTCATTTGATTAACGGATTTGACGAACTAGAGAGGCTAGGGGGTGATCTCACAATCGAGAATAATACTCAGCTAAATGACGTACAGGGATTTGAAAAATTAGCGACTGTAGAAGGGAACCTTACGATCAGTGATTGCGAAAATCTTGTGAATTTTGATGGATTTAGTTCTCTAAGTCACTTAGCAGGAAATTTACATATAAGCTATAATCATGCTTTAAGTTCCTTAGGTGCTTTTGAAACGATTAAAAACATTTTAGGCTCTGTTAGGATAATACACAATCGATCAGAGAGAATCGAAGGTTTTGAAAACTTAGAAAACGTTGAAGGTAATTTAGAATTCGAAGGGAATGGAGTAGCAATACTTGGTTTTAATAAACTACAAAGTATAGGAGGTTATTTAAGTTTTGAAGATAATAGGACTTTGGAACAAGTGGTTGGATTTGAAGAAATCGAAACAATAGGAGATGGGTTGTCTTTTTATAAGAATGAAGAATTACTAAGAATAGAGGGGTTTAATAACTTAAGAAAAATTGAGGGGAACTTGTCTTTTATGTATAATTCTAAACTCAACTCTTTGAGTCAATTCGAGCAATTAGAAAGTATACAAGGAGAATTTATGCTATTCCTACATGCCTTAGAAAATATAGATGGTTTTAATGCACTAACCCTTGGGGTCTCTAACCTTTCGATTAGATCAGGTTACAATTTGAGAGCAGTAGACGGTTTTGATAAACTTCAAGAAGTATCAGGAGATTTCAGGATTTGGGATAATGAATTTTTGATGGGGCTATCCGGATTTAATCAATTGAGAATTCTGCGAGGAGGTCTGGAAATTGAGAATAATCCTGTTTTAAAAACGATTAAAGGCTTCAGTACAATTGATAGGATTGAAGGTGATTTAAGGTTAAGTGAAAATGCACTCGAAGATATTAGTGGGTTTAACAGTCTCGTACACCTAGGATCAATGTCTATATCATACAATACCGGGGTTATCAATTTAGGAGGGTTAAATAATCTTGAAGGTTATATGGGAGATTTTTCAACCTATAAAGTAAGTATCTCCGAGTTCAGTGGCTTTAACAAATTAACTTCTATACGATGGATACGTATAAATAACACAAGTGTTCAAAACTTTACCGGGTTTGATGCTTTGGAAGATATTGAAGTAAGTTTTGAGATGTCATATTCTCACATTAATGAGTTTAAGGGCTTTTCTAATTTGACTGTCATAGGGGAGAATCTAGATATAAATATTAATGAAGGATTTGAGCGAATTGAAGGATTTCAGAATTTAAAAAGTATAGGCGATCGTTTTTATTTAGGGAACAACAAAAATTTAGATTACATAGGTTCTTTAGATAATATTGAAGAAGTTGGTAGTTCAATAGGAATTTATAACAATCCCAATCTAAGCACTTGTAATTTAAAGATCATTTGTGAATTTTTAGAAGAGGACAAAATTATTTCTTTCGGTTACAATAAAGAAGGCTGCTCGAGTAAAGAAGAAGTTTTAGAACAATGTAGGGCAGGGTTAAGTATAGAAGACCCTGATCTAATTTCTCTAAGTTTCTATCCCAATCCGACAAGTGATTTTTTAAACATTCAATATCCAAATGAACTCCCTGAAAAAATAGAGTTATTTGATTTAAGTGGGAGGTATCTTAGAGAAATAGAATCAAAGAAAAGTATTGATTTGAGTAGCTTAAATACAGGGATCTATTTAATCCGATTGATTTTTGAGCATACGGTAGTAACAAAAAAGATCAATAAAGCTTAATCTGGGTTTCAAAAAGAAACTCTGCTAGGGAAACTAGCATCATTGCTATGCAGCAATACACATAAAATTTCCCATAGCTTTTGTGAATAGCCCTGAGCTCTTTCACTTTCTCAAGTTCCCCAAATTGCTTTAAGGATTTTAACTCTTTATCTTGTTTTTTATTAAGTCGATCAGTATAGTTATGCCGAAAACCGGTAAAAACAACTTCAATAGGAGTGAGGTAATATCCTAGTTTTTCAGTTCTAGCTAGTTTTTTATTCATAGACAAACTTTAAAACACCGTATGCACAATTTACAGACTAAATATAGTCTTTCGGTATTTTAAAACTACGCTAACTTGATTGGTAGTTGTTTAAATAGAGGGATGTATTTTAGGTTAACATCGTATCAGCTCTTGCGAATAATTAGGGATAAACGGCAACTATGTTTCGACATACATTGAGTAATTTCACAGGCACAATTAATTCCCATTTATGATTCTACGTGTTTATTTGGCTTGTGTTATTCTTCTGATTTCCGAAACTCTTTTCGCGCAAAAAGGCGATCCACAAATGCAGTATCAACTATCCTTTCCTCAGGCAAAAGGGCATTATGTTGAAGTTACCGTACGTATTGATCAGCAAGACACTACCAAAACCACACTTGTTTTGCCGGTTTGGACTCCGGGATATTACAAGATTCTCGACAACCCGGCGCATATTATTGATTTTAAGGTGCAGGCTTCTAAAGGTGTTGCAATAGACTGGAAGAAAACTTCTAAAAATAAATGGACGATCACGCATCCTAAAGAAACCGAATTAGAAGTTGCATACAGGGTTTATGCCAATCGTACTTCGGTAGCAGAATCTAATGTAAAGGATAGTCGGGCTTTTCTCGCGAATACTGATATTTTTATGTTTCCCGAAGGGCAAAAAGAAGCTCCCATTTCAGTGACCTTTCAACTTCCGGAAACTTGGGAGCACATTGCGACCGGACTAGAAAAAATAAATCAAACCACTTTTTACGCTGCATCAGCAGACGTGCTTTACGACAGTCCGTTTTATCTGGGAAATCAGAAAATGATCGAGTTTCAGCAATTGGGTAAAGAGTTTACGCTGGCTATCGCAACACCAGAGGGATTAGATGAGCAGCAATTTGTAGCAGATTTGCGAGAGATCATTTTGCGTACGACCGATTTAATGCAGCACATTCCTTTTGAGGAATATGCTTTCATTATGATGGAACCCGGCGGAGGCGGACTAGAACACGCCAACTCGCAAGCGGTATTCACCTATGGAAGTTTTGATTTTAAAACCGATTCTGACTACAAGGCCTTTCTCAATTTTATCACGCACGAATATTTTCACCTGTATAATGTAAAAGCTTTACGGCCTATTGAATTGGGACCGTTTGACTATAGCAAAGAAAATTACACGACGATGCTCTGGGTGGCTGAAGGTTTTACGGTGTATTACGAATATCTCATTATGCGTGATGCAGATTTGATCACTGAAGAAGATATGCTGCAGTATTTAAGCAGTCATTTTCAGGCGATCGAAAATAAAGAGGGGAAAGAGCATATGTCTTTAGAACGCTCCAGTTATGATGTTTGGAATCATTTCTTGAACAACGATGCTGTTTCAGATGCCACAACGATTTCCTATTATCATAAAGGCCCAATAATAGGGCTGTTGCTTGATCTTGCCATCCGCCACGAGAGTGAAAATGAAAAGTCATTAGACGATGTGATGCGAGCGATGTATAAAACTTATTTTCGTGAGCAACAGCGCGGCTATACCGAAGAAGAGTTTTGGGAAACGGTCGCTCAAATGGCGGGTAAACCTTTAGACGAATTGCGCCATTACGTTGAAACTACAGAGACCCCAGATTATGAGAAGTATTTAAGCTACGGAGCGCTGGAGCTTGATCTGACAGAGAACGACGATCCGTCAACTGAGCGTGTAGAACGCGCTTATCAATTAAAGCGAAAAACTCCTGAAAATAAATTGCAAGAAGAAATTAGTAAGGCGCTCTTCAGAAATTATTTTTAGTAGTGGGCAAGGGGTTGAATAGCCAAAAGCTTATTAAATTATTGTCTGAAAATTTTTGGTCAATTAGAACTAAAAAGCTTCTCCTATACTCAGATAAAAGTTATTTCCATCTTTGGTAAACGCATAATCAAAGCGAATAAAAATATCTTTTTCTCTAAAGATCAGAAAGCGTGCACCGGCACCGGCAGACCATTTGATCTTATTCATCTCCAGCTCGTTCCAATCGTCAAAAACTTCGCCTACACCGGTAAAAACAGTTGCTCCTAAACGGTCAGTAAAACCCATTTTAAGCGGTAGAAAGCGATATTCTACTTGTGCAGCAACTTGATTGCGATCTCTAAACCTTCCGCTAAAATAACCACGCATAATATTCTCACCGCCTAAGTACGAGAGCTGGTTAAAGGGCACTTCGCCACCAAAACTAAACTGACCAATTACCTGTGCTGCCAGTACATCTCGTTTGCCTATGGGTGTAAAAAACCGGTTGTCTGTGGTGATGGTCTGGTATTTTACATCGCTTTTCCAAAACGGATTGTAATTGAGGTAAGCCAATTCGCTAAAGAAGGCGTTGCGTTCATTCAATACATTGTGTCGGGCATCGTAAACAAGACCGGCACCCATACCAAAATTGGTCGTTCCTTCTGCTCCAAAGGGAAGCTCAATATCTAAAGCTTCCTGGCTATCTTCTGGAGCATCAAAAGAAACATTAGACAGACTTCTAAAATCGGTTTCGAGACCTACATAAAAGTTCTTCAAAACCTTGCGCAACACCCGTTCTTTGATCTGAATTTGCGTAGCATCTACCAGTGCAATATTGTCTTTAGGAACATCATTTCCTATCCCGTAATATTTCAGCGGAAAACGTTCTGCATCTAAATCACCTAAGAAAAACCATTTGTCTTGATCAGAATAAACGGCGTGGTTGATACGTATACCGTACTGCCCATTAAAGGTGAAAAACGCGTAAGTATTAATTTCACTAAGTCGGTTATTAGTGTCCTCATTGGCATAGAACACAAAGAGTGGCGCAACGGCAAATTCCAGACCTGTTTCAGGCCGAATACCCAAAACCGGATAGATCAAGAATTGTGGTTTTTCTTGAGAGACGGTATCGTTAAAAACCCTGTTGAGGTAGCGGGAAATAAATCCTTTTTTGGGAGTTTCGTTGGGAATTGAAGTGTCTTGCGCTTGCAATTGAATACCTAAAAGCAAGAGGGGCAGACCCAATAAAAGCGCACGTAAGTTTCTCGGCATTGTTGATTTTCAGGCAAAAGTAGCCCTTTAACAGCGGATAAAATCAGCTCAAATTGTAAGGAAATGCTAATTTTTTAAAGGCTTCTAGCTTAAGATTTGGTTTGAAAAGTATAAGTGGCGCACGTTTAAAATAAGTAACTTTAAAGCATTGCGCTTTTATATTGCGCTCAATTACAGATGTTTCACAAAAATAATGCGCTATGCCACAGTATTCCCTAATGATTAACGAGCAAGAACATCAAGTAGATGTCGCCGCAAATACTCCCGTTCTTTGGGTGTTGCGAGACCATCTTAAAATGGTAGGAACCAAGTACGGCTGTGGTATTGGCCAATGTGGAGCCTGCACCATTCACTTAAACGGAAACGCCGTGCGCTCGTGTTCGCTGCCTGTGAGTGCCATTGCAAATGCTTCGATGAAGATTACTACGATAGAAGGACTTTCGGAAACCGGTGATCATCCGGTACAAAAAGCCTGGGTAGAAGTTGACGTTCCGCAATGCGGATATTGTCAGGCTGGCCAAATTATGAGCGCAGCCGCTTTGCTCAATCGCAATGCAACTCCTTCTGAAGATGAGATCAAAAACGCAATGAGCGGTAACCTTTGCCGCTGCGGAACCTATACCCGAATCAATAAAGCTGTGGCTCTTGCAGCAACAAAAAAATAATCGATTATGGCACTTATTAAGACAAAACACAACCGTAGATCGTTTTTAAAAGTTTCTGCTGCCGGCGGCGCGGGACTGCTTCTGCAATTCAGTTGGTTTTCAGGCTTGGCTCAAAGTGATGCGCAACCAGAAGATATTGCCTTTGATCTTAATGCGTACATACGCATTAATGGTAACGGTACAGTAACCATTTTTTCACCTAATCCTGAAATAGGCCAGAATGTAAAAACCTCGATGCCGCTTATCGTGGCTGAAGAACTCGACGTGGCTTGGGATCAGGTAACGGTAGAACAGGCACCTTTAGATACTAAAAAGTTCAGTCGTCAAATCGCCGGTGGAAGTCAGTCTATTCGTGCCGGTTGGGACGGCTTGCGTATGGCAGGCGCCACTGCGCGGTATTTATTCTTGAATGCAGCTGCAAAACTGTGGAATATTCCTGCGGAAGATCTGGTGACCGAAGAAGGAATGGTTAAGCATTTACCTACCAATAAAACTATTGCGTACAAAGAACTGATCGATGAGGCTTCAAAAATTGAAATACCGGAAGAAGTTCCGCTGAAAGCTCCTAAAGATTTTAAACTTATTGGGACTGCGGTAAAAAACGTAGACGGCGTTAAGATCGCTACAGGAAAACCCTTATTCGGATTAGATTATATGGAAGAGGGCGCAGCGATTGCTATGCTCATTCACGCACCCGCTTTTGGAATGAAACTCAAAAGTTTTGATGCTACCGAAGCGAAAGCGATGCCGGGAATCAAAGACGTATTTACCGTAGATACTTCATTACAAAACCCAAGTTGGGCAGATGTAAATGCGTTTAACGAACTTATCGTTGTAGTGGGAGAAAGTACCTGGCAGGTGATGCAGGCTAAAAAGACGGTACAAGCCGAATGGGAAACCGAAGCAACTGCGGAAAGTACTGCTGCGCATTTAGAGCAATTTGCCTCAGTATTTTCTAACGGAAAAGGAGAAGTAGCTCGCCAGGACGGAGATCCTGATGCAGCTTTTGCCAATGCCGATACCGTGATCGAACGCACGTATTTCGGGTCGTTTTTAGCGCATAATACGTTAGAGCCGATGAACTTTTTTGCCGATGTCAAAGCAGATTCGGCACGCTTGATCGGGCCTATTCAAACGCCTGAAGCTTTACGCGGTTCAGCTGCTGCATTGCTCAATATTCCTGAAGATAACATTCTCGTAGATATGACACGTATGGGAGGCGGTTTTGGGCGCAGATTATATGGAAATTTCGGTCTTGAGGCTGCTGCCATTTCGCAGAAACTAGGAGCTCCGGTAAAACTCATTTACACTCGAGAAGATGATATGACGCAGGGAACCTATCGTCCTTCGTACACTTTAAAATATAAAGCTGCATTAGATGCTAATAAAAACCTGACGGCTTTTGAGGTGCAGGGCAGCGGTATTCCATCAAGTCCGGTGTTTGCAGATCGTTATCCGGCAGGAACACTAGCCAACTATCGTGCTGAGAATTTTGGTATTGACACCAATATTTCAACAGGAGCCTGGCGTGCGCCGCGTTCTAATTTTACCGCAGGAGCAGAGCAATCCTTTATTGATGAGGTGGCCGAAGCAGCAGGTAAAGATCCTATTGCCTTTAGATTAGAACTTTTTGATAATGCGATCGCCAATCCGGTTGGGGAGCGTAACGATTATGATGCCGAGCGTTATGCCGGCGTTTTAAAACTTGTGCGTGAGAAGAGTAATTGGGGAACCGAGATCGACGGTGTTTACCGCGGTGTTTCGGCGTATTACTGTCACAATTCGTATGTGGCGCAGGTGATTGATCTGGTGATGGATGATCGTGGAAATCCGGTAGTGCAAAAAGTTTGGTGTGCGGTTGACTGCGGAATTGTAGTCAATAAAGAAGGCGCTTTAAATCAAATTGAAGGTGGAATTGTAGACGGACTAGGACACGCGATGTACAGTCAATTGACCTTTAAAGATGGGGCGCCTGAGCAACAGAATTTTGACCGCTACCGATTGATCAGAAACAACGAAGCTCCGCTGGAGATCGAAGTATTTTTGGCAGAAAACGAGATCGCACCCACGGGATTAGGCGAACCCGGTTTGCCTCCGGTAGCAGGAGCTCTGGCCAGTGCTTTGTATAAAGCGACGAGCAAGCGCTATTACCGTCAGCCGTATATGAGCTTGGAGCAAGAAACAGCTATTTTAGGATAATCAATATTATTATAAAAAGTGAAAAGCTATCTCGCGAGAGATAGCTTTTCTGGTTTAAGAACGCAAAGCACGAGCGTTCTAAAATTTATAATTAAAGCTGAGTCTAAAATTGCGACCCGGCTCACTTTGCCAATATACATACGAGCCATAATCAGCGCCGCTGTAGAGGTACTCATTCAACAGGTTGTTAAGGTTAAGCGCCACGCGGAATTTGTTGTTTTCCCAAGACAGTGCACCATCCATTCTAAAGTAATCAGGAAGGTCAGTTTCTCCATCAGCGCCCCAAGCCCAAGTAGAGCGATCTACGAGGTATTGATAGCCAAGTGAAACCCCAAAGCCTTCTAAAGCGCGTTCTTGAAACTTATAATTGAACCATCCGTTTGTGATGTGTTTAGAGAAACCTACGACTTTGTTTCCGTCTGCATCTTCTACATTAGTGTTGGCATAATTAAGCACAACACCCAGACCGGTAAAAAGCTCACCACGCAGGTCAAATTCAAACCCGCGAGAAGTCACATCACTATCAATCTGAATAGAATAATTGGGATCTGGACCGGGAACCAAGATTTTATCTTTGGTAATGTTGAAGTATCCTGCGGCTACATTCCACTTTCCATCGCCAAATTCATATTTGATTCCTCCCTCGATATCTTCGGCAGTAACGGGATCAAAAGAATTCCCTTCGGCATCTGCACCTTGCGTTGGTAAAAATGACTGATCAAACATAGCATAAGCGCTCAAATTGTCTAAAATAGAGTAGGAAGCTGCGACACGCGGGGTGAACACTTTATCTGTAGAGGTAGAACCGTAACTGTTGGTCTTCATTTCGGTGTACCTTCCGGCAAGGGTAAGGCGTAAATCATCATTAAAAAAGCCCAATTCATCTTGTGCGTAATAGGCCAGATACTCATAAGTGATATAACCTACGGCACGCTGAGTAAGGGGAGTAGAACGGTCAAAAACAGGAGCGATCGCCGCCGGTTGCGGATTGTAAATATTAAACGGATTTTCTTCGGTATCAATATTAATTCCGGTAGACCAATCTGCGATATACGAACTATTTCCAAAATCAAGTCCGCCCAAAATTTTATGACTCACGCCACCGGTTTGTGCGGTTCCGTTTACGAAAGCCTGCCCCAGTTTTTTCTCTTCTTTGGCATCCCAAATGCTCACGGTACGAATTAAATCGCCATTGGCTTGAACACCAAAACTACCATCTAACCAAAGGCTAGAGCCTTCGTGCTGGTAATTAAGATACGCGAGTTGCGCGCTAACTGACCAGTTGTTGCTAAGCTTATGCTCAAAATTTACAAGTCCGTAATGTTCTTTCATAATTGACGGGCCTAACTTAGGATCGTTTAAAGTAAAATCTCTGTCGAGGCTAGCGTATTCTTCAGGAGCAAAAACATAAGCAGAACCTATTAAACGGGTTTTGTAATACTGAAACGTGTATTGCGCAGTAACTGAAGTTTTATCGTCAATCAAGTATTTTACCGAAGGAGCAAACGTATAGCGATTTTGGTCTTCGTACGCGCGGTGTGCTTCTTGCGTAGTACCGGCACCCACAAAGCGGTATTGTAATTTATTATCATCGCTAAGCTTGCCTTCTACATCTAAGGTGGCTCTCAAGGTGTTATAACTACCGGTAACTAAGCCAACTTCGCCGTGAGAAACGCCGGTAGGTTTTTTAGTGACCACGTTATAAAGTCCGCCGGGTTCGCCGCTTGATAGCATAAATGCAGACGGACCTTTAACCACTTCGATGCGTTCTACAAGCGCCATATCTTCGGCGAGGGGTCCCCAAGTAGACAACACATTTTGTCCATTTCTAAACGGCGGAATTCTAAATCCACGCATATTGATACGCGCAAAGTTTCCCCAATGCTCAATCATCTGCGCACCACTCACGTTACGGGTAATGTTTTCCATCATACTAATGGCTTGCTGATCTTTGATCACGTCTGCGCTAATCACCTGTATGTTCTGCGGAATTTTATTAAGATCCTGTTGCAGGCGTAAAGAAGCCGAAGGGTTGCGTTCTACATATTCAGATTTTCCGGCACCTGAGATGATCACGTCGTCCAGCGCGCTCACATCTTCCTGAAGTTTCACATTAAGCGTTACTGCACCATTGATCGTGATCGCTTTTGAAGTGAAGGTTTTGAAACCCATTTCAGAAACTATAAGCACATAAGTACCGTTACTGATATTGCTTATTTGATAAAAACCATCTTCATTAGAAGAGGTGCCATAATTGGTGTTCTCAAGATATACATTAGCATTGGGCAATGCATTTCCATTTTGGTCGACTACCGTACCGCTAATAGCATTTCCTTGTTGTGCAAACATTGAAAAACTTAGAAGCGTTAGGGCGAGCAGTGTAGTTAGTTGTTTCATCTGCGTCGTTATTTTGAATAGTTATTAAAGGTTAAAATTTACGATGCGAATGTATAAAATGTTTTTATTTAGAATAAATAAAAATAACAAAATTTAAAAATGACACCTTTGCCAACCTTTAAAAAGGTTCAGTTATTCTGAACGAACGGGTAGGTGATATACCTTAAAAAAAATGTTTTTTTTGATGGCGCTTTTAAGGAAATATAGTCAGTGAGGCTAGTACTCTAGTAGTTTTTTTTGATTTAGTTGAATCTGTATAAAATCAGTCGATTCAATACCAATAGATATCGAATTAAGCCTAGCAAATGAATACTATTAGATTTTAGTTTGAGTGTCTTGCCTGCCAATGATGGTCATAATCTCCACCGTATTTTTATTGATTCTGTAATAAATACTGTCTACTCCGCAAACGCAACGTCTGTATCCTATTTTAATAAAATCAACTGCTTCAAAAGCATATGGATTTTCGGCAATGCGATCAAAATATAGAAAGAAGTTCTCAAAATACTGCTCAGCCTGAGCGCTGCCAAATTTGTAAACGCCGTATTTGTAAATGCGAATTAAATCTTCTTTAGCGGTATTGCTAAGCCGGTAATTCATTTTAAAGAAGACTTAGCCTGAGCTAAAATTTCTTGTTTGCTTTCGCTTGTAAAGCCGCTTTGTTCGGCGTTGTCGAGTTTTGTGCGTATCCAGTCTATCTCAGCCTGCTGTTTGCGCGCTTGCCTAACAAGATCATTGATCAATTCACTTTTACTGGTGTATTCTTGAGAGTCTACCTGTTCTTTTAACCAATCATCATTGGGTTTTGTAAAGGAAATACTTTGACGTGCCATAAGATACTATTTGGTGTAAATATACACCAATTTAGCATCAGTTATTTGAAGTTTTTTATGCGATACAATTCCCTATATGCGTTGGGACAGGCAGCTCGGTAAGATAGGAGTCTAACCAAAGTTTAGATTTGGAAATAGGATGATTTTTGGTTTTACCACGCGATACAATCGCGCGGTAACGGTATCTATTCTTTAAAGGTAGTTTTTTCTAGGTTTTTGCTCCTGCGCGATTGCATCGCGCAGAGGTAGCAACTTATACTATATGATTTATTATTCGTTTATTCTGTGTAATTGATTTTAGTTAGAGTAATTCTAACCTTTTACCACGCGATACGATCTCACGGCAACTGGGCTTTCTTTCTTTCTTTTCCAGGAGGCAGCGCGGTAACGGTTTCTAATCTTTAAAGCTAGTTTTTTCTAATATTTCTGCTCCTGCGCGATTGTATCGCGCAGTTCCTCACTATAGAACACAAAATATATTTCTAGTTTATCCAAAATATTGAAATACTACTACGTCTAGCAAACCTTTTTCGTCTACATAGTTTTTGGCACTGCTGTAGGTATAATCTTCCGGGCTTTCAACCAAACCTGCTTTTACCGGATTATTATGGACATAGTTGATCTTTTGCCATATCACTTCATTACTCCAGAGTTCAATAGGATGGTTGTCGTGTTGCCAAAATTGATAATTATTGACATTTGATGATTTCTGAGCTGCCTTTTGAAAGTGCTTTAGAAGAAACTCCTTTCGGTTCTCTTCAGCGTTTTCTTGAATTGCTCTGACTAGCGCTTTGCTGGTATGTCTTTTAAAATCTCCGAGGAGTAATTCTGGCTTTTGTCCGGAACAACTTCTATAAATCAGATGCACGTGATTGGTCATTATGCACCAGGCTATAAGTTCCATTCCCTTATTTGATTGGCAGTATATTAAACTGTCTACAAGAATATCTTTATAGTAATCTCTTTTAAAAATATCAAGCCATTCTACAACAGCAAAACTTACAAAATACAAACCCTCAGGATTATGGAATTTATAGTTTCTGCTCATTTTAGATCGGTTTATTTAAACTAAAAAAGCTGCTCAAGCGCGAGTATCGCGTGGCTCGTTGTAGCTTACCACGCGATACAATCGCGCGGCAACGGTGTCTATTCTTAAAAGGTAGTCCTTTTCTAGTTTTTATTACTGCGCGATTGTATCGCGCTGCTTGGGATTAATTGTTTACCTAAAATACTAGAAACTAGAGCAGTTTTGCAAATAGGCCAGCCTCTTTTATAATTTGAACATTTTACCACTCGATACAATCGCGCGGTAACGGAGCTTTCTTCCTTTCCCCTATACGCTATAAGAGAGGCAGCGCGGCAACGGGATCTATTCTTTAAAGGTAGTTTTTTTCTAGTTTTTCTGCTCCTGCGCGATTGCATTGCGCAACAACAAAAACAACGCCTACATCAAAAGATATAGGCGTTGCTGCGTTCTGGTTGGTTGTTAGTAATTCTCTGAAATTTTGAAGACTAACTTTCTTCTTCACCCACTTCTTCGGCTTGGGTGGTGACCGAGCCGGTGCTGGCATTCCCATAAACCGGCGTTTCGTTTCTAAGGATGTCGATGACGCGGGCAAAATTTTCTGCGGTCATATACGGCGTTTCTTCGCGTTTTCCTTGAAAGGTGGTAAAATAGAATTTACCCAGATCGATCTTAGGATCCCAAAGCGCTTGATAGCCGTTTAATTTGGTCCATCCTGAAGTTCCTTGTGCATAATGTGGCATAACTTAAGTTTTTTGGATTCGTTTGATACAAACTTAACTAGGCTATACGTCACATTATCAGAGCGGTTGACCCTTTTTAAAAAGGAAATCGCTCTTATTTTTTTACAGGAAATTACCCTGAAGGTTGCGGGTAGAATTTTCCCACGCGATGCAATTCCCTATATGCATTGGGTCAGGCAGCGCGGTAACATGAGATTAGTGAGTTTTTTATGTTGCGCTGCTCCTGCGCGATTGCATCGCGCAGAGGTTATTCTAGCTTCTTAAGAATTAAATAATCGTGCTGTCAATAGGGGGGATTACTAAATTACAGATGTCATTACCGTTCAAAAATAGCATCAATATCACCCTCATTACTGTAGCTGGCTGAATAATCCTCATTTTGTGAAATGTCATAATCTTGATAACGTTCTAGGTAAGATATAGCCATATAATCTATGTCTTGATTTGAAACAATATCAGAGACGTTTAATCCAATTTTATTTAGAACAGTTTCGCTAAATTCTAGAAGGTAATATTCGATTTTATCATGTATTTCTTGAGTAATTGAATTTATATCAATATCAATATCTGGAGTTCCATCAGGATAATATATTTGATTGATATGAGCTTTAAAATCAATATCTATATCGTTTCTATTAATCATTTCATCAATATTCTCATTTAAATAATCTTCTATAATTGAAAGTATATGACTATCATTTACGTCATATTTCTCAACAAAATTCATTAAAGCTTTAAGGGTGTCTTCATCTATAAATGAATTTAGAAATCCGTAAAGAAAAAAGTAATTTTCAATTTCAATTTCTGGCTCAAACTCCTCTATAATAAACAACAATTCAGTTAAATTCGATCCTTCTGAATTATTTGAGGCCACCAATTCTAAAAGAATTTTTCTAATATATTCTTTTAATTCTAAATTATTTACGTTCAAATAGATTAAAAGGATAAGGAAATCCCATTTGTACTTTTTAAAACTCTTTATTAAAAAATGATTAAATAATTCGTTTTGAATTTTATCAAGGCAGCTAATGCTTATTTTACGATTAGAGCAAAGGGTTTTGATATATCGTAAGGAATCTTCTGATTCTAGAGATTTCAAAACATTAGCAATTAAATCTGTTTCTTGAGAATATGAGTTAATTATAAAATCCGCTATAGATGGATTAAAAAGCTCATATTCATAACTATTCTTAAGTATTTGATTTCTATTTAGTAATGATTTAATCCCTAATTTTCTTACAGCTTCAAAACTTTTATCTGATTGATCACCTAGATTTATTGGATGAATTTTAATAAATTCATTATAGGATTTTCTAAGCTTATTTTCAAATATTTTGCCGTGATTGAAAACGGTTAAATATACTAGAGATCTAACTGAATCATCTGTTTGGTTTTGAAAATAATCTGCCCAAATATCTTCTGGCACTTCTAAGTTTTTAATAATATACCTCCAATAATTATCAGAAGTGATATTGCCAACTCTAAAACTATCAGTCACAAACTCTATAATTCTAGGGTTAAAATTGCGATGATTTATTATTTGTTTATATCTTCTATTTGTGTAAATCTCATCTATATAATTACTATCCAAACTTGAGTGGTAAATATGATTATACAATATTTGAGCTTTATCAATTTCGGTTAAATTTTCAATCTTAAGTAAGAATTCATTATCTCTAATTCTTTCATTTTGAAATTTGTGACTTAATCTATATGCCTTGTTTAAAATATTCGTTCTAGATGTTAGAATAAATTTTTTAGAATTGTCTTTTGAAACCCTTTTGATGAACTTAACAATGTGAGAATCCTTTTTGTTGTTAATAGCATCGTATAAATGACTACCTAAAAAGTCATCACAATAAAAAAGGATTTTCTTTTTTTCGCTTTGTCTGAATACGCTTTCGGCTTCACTTATATTATCCTCGATATCATAAAAATCATAACCTTTAATTGTGTAATACAATGATAAATTGTCCGCAAGTGTAGTCTTACCAATTCCTGGTTCTCCAGTTAAGATAATAACATTACCTTTTTCCAAAAGTTCTATACCTCTCTTGTGATTTTCAGTTATTGCATATTTGTATGCATTTTCCTCAATATCTCGTATAGTATTTTCACTTCTTCCTTTTATTGCATTATTATATATAATATCTAGAACTGATGCACTAGTTATCCATAATTTAAAATTTTGTTCAACGACATCTTGATTATTTTTATTAGATAAAAAATGATTTAAATCTTCTTTACCGAATATGTCAGATTCACAATTTATAAATGGATCAAAAATCTTTTTTATTTTTTGTTTATCCTGTCGAGATAGTTCTTTTGAGGTAATTAAGATATAACGCGAAGGATTAAGCTTAGCAACTTTAACGACTTCTTCATTTTTCAACTTAGAAAAAAGTTTACTAAGTGGTGTCTTAGTATAATGTTTGCATTGTAAAATTCCTTCCCTGTTTTTTCCAAGCCAGAATCTTCCGTCTACCCCTCCATCTCTGCCAGGCTTGAAAGTTTCAACACGTTGATTTAATATTTTGGTAATGATCGAAGCTCCTAAAAGTTCAAACTCTCTATCATTTAGTTTTGAGTAATCATATTGCATAAGCCTGAAGTTTCCAATTTTCTATAAAACTATCCATTTAAAAACCCACAACTACCACACAATCAATATTGTTATTAATAATTTATTAACGAAATAGGATCATTTTCGCCTCTACATCAAACAAAAAAAGCGACATCACTACGATGTCGCTTTGGGTTTATACGAGCAGTGCTCTTCAGTCATTCTCTACCAGATCGCTTTGGTTACGAAACACGAGTTCGTCATCAAACGCATCAAGTAAAATGATACTGTCTGTGGTGACTTTTCCGCCTAAGATCTCTTTAGACAGTTTGTTCAACACTTCTTTCTGTATGGTACGTTTTACAGGACGTGCCCCAAACTCCGGTTGAAAACCGCGGTCTGCCAAAAACTTGATGGCTTCGGCCGTAGCATCTAGCGTAATGCCTTGTTTTGCCAGCATACGCGTCACGCCTTTGAGTTGTAAACTCACGACCTGCTCGATGTCTTTTCGCGTAAGCGGGGTAAACATTACGATATCGTCGATACGGTTGATGAACTCAGGACGTATGGTTTGTTTTAGCATCCCGAGCACTTCGGTTTTTGCACCTTCCATCGCGGTCTCAGGATCTTTGATGGTCTCAAATTTCTCCTGTATGATATGACTTCCCATATTTGAGGTCATAATGATGATGGTGTTCTTAAAGTCGGCAAGACGGCCTTTGTTGTCTGTAAGTCTACCTTCATCAAGCACCTGTAACAGGATATTAAAAGTGTCTGGGTGTGCTTTCTCGATCTCGTCAAGCAAGATCACACTGTACGGCTTGCGACGTACGGCTTCGGTCAACTGCCCGCCTTCATCATACCCCACATATCCCGGAGGCGCACCTACCAGACGGCTCACGCTGTGACGCTCCTGGTATTCGCTCATATCTATACGGGTGATGTTGTTCTCATCGTCAAACAGGTATTCTGCCAGCGCTTTTGCGAGTTCGGTTTTACCCACTCCGGTAGTCCCGAGGAATAAGAACGAACCTATAGGTCGTTTTTGATCCTGCAGGCCGGCGCGGCTTCTGCGCACCGCATCACTCACGGCGATGATCGCTTCTTCCTGACCTACCACACGTTTGTGCAGTTCGCCCTCGAGGTGTAGCAATTTCTCGCGCTCGCTTTGCAGCATTTTGGTAACGGGGATTCCCGTCCATTTAGCTACGACTTCGGCAATGTCTTCGCTGGTGACCTCCTCTTTAATGAGGCTGTTATCGGCTTGTGCGGCCAATTGCTCCTGCAATTTCTCGAGCTCTTCCTGAGCTTGTTTGATCTTACCGTAGCGTAACTCGGCTACCAGACCATAATTGCCTTCGCGCTCGGCACGCTCGGCTTCCAGCTTAAAGTTCTCTATATCCTGCTTGGCGTTCTGGATGTTGTCTACCACATCTTTCTCGCTCTTCCACTTGGCGTTGATCTCGTTGCGCTCTTCTTTAAGATTGGCAAGATCGGCGCGTAAGGACTTGAGTTTGTTCTCATCCTGCTCGCGTTTGATCGCCTCGATCTCGATCTCGAGTTGCATAATCTTACGGTCGAGTACATCAAGCTCTTCGGGCTTGGAGTTGATCTCCATACGCATTTTTGAAGCTGCCTCATCCATCAGGTCGATCGCCTTATCGGGTAAAAAGCGGTTGGTGATATAGCGTTGCGAAAGCTCTACCGCTGCAATGATCGCATTGTCCTTGATACGCACCTTGTGGTGGGTTTCATACTTTTCTTTGATCCCACGTAAGATAGAAATCGCAGACTCGGTATCCGGCTCAAAAACACTCACTTTCTGGAAGCGGCGCTCTAAAGCTTTATCCTGCTCAAAGTATTTTTGATACTCATCTAGCGTGGTTGCACCTATGGCACGTAATTCGCCACGAGCCAGAGCAGGCTTGAGGATGTTTGCAGCATCCATTGCACCCTGACCGCCACCGGCACCTACAAGGGTGTGGATCTCGTCTATAAACAAGACGATATCACCGGCACTGGTAGTTACTTCTTTGATCACGGCTTTCAGACGCTCTTCAAACTCTCCTTTATATTTTGCACCTGCGATCAAGGCTCCCATATCCAGCGCCCAGATCTGCTTCTCCTGAAGGTTTTCAGGCACATCGCCATCGATGATTCGGTGGGCGAGCCCTTCGGCAATTGCGGTTTTACCGGTACCGGGTTCACCAACCAAAATCGGGTTGTTCTTGGTTCGACGTGAAAGAATTTGCAGAATTCTGCGTATTTCTTCATCACGACCAATCACCGGATCCAGCTTCCCGTCGCGGGCGAGTTGATTGAGGTTCTTGGCGTATTTGCTTAACGAGTTGTAAGTTTCTTCAGCGCTTTGTGAAGTCACGCGATCGCCTTTACGCAATTCTTCAATGGCAGCTTTGAGGTGTTTTTCGGTAACGCCCTGATCTTTTAAGATCTGTGCGATCTTACTGCTCGATTTAAAGATCGCCAGAATTAAATGTTCTAAGGAAACGTACTCATCATTCATTTTTTTGGCGATGTTGCTGGCTTCGGTTACCGTTTTACTGGCTTCACGAGACAGCATAATATCGCCGCCGCTTACTTTAGGAAAACTGGTAAGCGTGCTCTCTAAAATCTGTTTTAACAGATTTACATTCACATCCAGTTTCTGGAGCAGAAACGGAGTAACGTTCTCATCAACTTCAAGAATGGCTTTAAAAATATGCTCATTCTCGATTTGCTGATGGCCATACCCTTGCGCAAGCGCCTGGGCTTGCTGTATGGCTTCTTGTGATTTTATGGTGAAATTATTAAAGTTCATCGTGTTTGTATTTCGTTGTTGATATGGCAATTGCTGTACCATTTGTTAAAACCGACGTTTAGTCAGTTATAGCACAGAATTAGCTGTCTTTTTGTCGGTTGAAGGCTTTGGATTTTCTTAATACAATAGCCGGTTTAGTTTCCTTAAATTTACAACCGCTTAGGAATTACGAGCGTTAACAAACTTTAAAAAGAAAAGACTATGGGACTTTTTGATATGTTTAAAAGTCAGCGAGATATTGCGAAGGAAGAGATAAAGGAAATGAACTGGATCCCACTCGAGCGTATGGAACAGCTTGATGAAATTGTAGAGATCTCTAATGCGGTGCCGGTGCTAATCTTTAAGCATAGTACCACCTGCGGAATCAGTAGAATGGTATTGCGTAGTTTTGAGAAAGCATACGATTATGACAAAAAGCAATTAGAGCCTTATTTTTTGGATCTTAAAGCGCATCGCGACATCAGTAATGCAATTGCAACAAAGTTCAATGTACAGCACGAGAGTCCGCAATTGTTATTGATCAAAAATGGGACGGTTACTTATCATACTTCCCACGGCGCTATAGAGGCCGAAAACTTGCTGGAGAAGCTCTAAAAGAGAAAACATTTTTAAAATTGAAAACCCGGAGCAGGCGCTCCGGGTTTTTTTTACCCATTAATTGGTTATTCGTCTGTAGAAGGCTAACTCTAATAAACAATAACCGTATGTTTTAATAGGTTGATTGATTATATGTTACCAAATATTCAATTCTATTACAATTATAATAAAAAAATTAAAATTATGTTAAAATAATCCACCGCCGTCTTTTTCATTGTCATCACGGTTTTTGCGTTTCTTCGCTCTGAACTTACTATCGCCAAAACGATAGTTAAATCCTACGTATATCGTGTTGCTTTCCCAATTGAACTGACCCTCTACGCGATACGGACTCACTGCCGTAAAGCGCGCTTTCATCGTATTAAAAATGTCATTGTAGTTTAAGCTGAAGGTCCCTTTACCGTCAAAAATGCTATAACGGGCGCCAACATTGGTCATAAACATCGACTTGTTTCTAAACTGAATGCTTTCCGCAGGACCTCTAAACATCGCAAACGCGGTAAAGGTAAGTCGCTGAGTAGCCGTAAAATTATTGATAATACGGGTGTTAAATATAGAATTGGTCACCTCACGTTCCGTAAGCATAATATCTGCTGCTGTTGGATTCTCAATGTCTGGATCTAAGGATTCAGAAATACCGGTCTGCGTCTGGCTAAACAGATCAAGACTTGCATTCAAGCTCCACCATTCGGTAGGTTTATAATTGGCACTTACTTCAAAACCATATGCAGTGGTTGAATCAAAATTATCGTTGGTCAAAACCATTCGGTCCAGATTGAAGCGATCTACATAAACCGCCTGATTGATCTGATCTTCAATGATGCGGTAAAACACACCTGCGGTGATGCTTCCCTTATCCAGAGAACGTGTATAATTGGCTTCTAGCGAATTAGTAAACTGCGGACGTAAATTCACGTTTCCGTACTCGGTTACCAGCGGTGAACTCCATTCTCTAATAGGATTGACCTGCCCAACGCCCGGGCGATCAATTCTTCGGCTATAACTTACCTGATACTGATTTTTTTCCGAAGGATTAAAGGTTACATAAGCCGAAGGATACAACTCAAAATAGTCGTTGGTAAATGCGCGAACGCTATTAGTATCTGCAGCTACGTTCACCTGCTCTGCGCGCACCCCGGCTTGATATGACCACTTCTCGTAGTTTTTTCCATAAGTCACATATGCCGAATAAATATCCCTACTGTAGTCAAAAAGCGTGTTGGGCGTAGGAACCAGATTGCCCTCTGAGTTATAAGATTGTCCGGTGCTGCTGTAACCAATATCGGTATTAAACAGGATGGCCTGTAAACCAACTTCCAGTTTTTCACTTTCAGAAAGCGGATTTACATAATCTAAATTCAATGTAGTACGATCACGCTTGGTATCTACAAAATCTTCATAATCGGGTAGAGGGGTAGCGCCTGTAAAATCGAAGAAGGTATCTTCATCAGCATCAAATGTGTTGTAATCGGCTTCAAACTCGATGTTGTGTCCTTCTTTTTCAAAATCAAGCTTGTAGTCAAAGTTGTACTGCTGCGAGTAATTGTCCATATCTGCGCCAAAATCCTGCATCAGATTGCGGGTCATATCATCAGCGTAAACAATGTTTATATTTCCGCCGGGAGTGCCTTTAAAGCTATTTTGAGACGTGAAAACGGAAAGCGTATTCTTATCATTAAGATACACGTCAAGACCAACTTTAAGCAGGTGCGAATTCTGGTCATTCAGCATATCAAAAAATTGTGTCGAATTATCGCCTTCGCGAAAGATCGTTCCGTAATTGGCACGTTTTGCGATGGTGTTACTGTAATTAGAATACAGGTTGAATTTACCGTTGCGGTAGTTCAAATTCAAACCACTGTTAAACTGCGGATTTTTCTCATAAGCCAGACCGGCGCTTACATCACCGTTAAAGCCAATGTTCACATTTTTGTGCAATACAATATTGATAATCCCGCTCATTCCGTCCGGGTTGTATTTGGCTGAAGGATTGGTGATCAATTCGATCTTTTTGATCGAGTTAGACGGAAGCTGTTTTAATAATTGATCTGCAGGAATGTTGGATAATTTTCCGTCAACCATCACTTGTACGTTGCTGTTTCCGCGTAGCGTAAGAGCCCCGGACTGCTGGTCTAAATTCACCGAAGGGATATTGTTCATGATATCTGCTGCCGAAGCTCCTGCAGTAGTCAGATCTTTCCCGACGTTGATCACCTTGCGGTCAATTTTTTGCTCGATCGTCGTGCGTTCTGCGACGATGTTCACGGCATCTAATTCCGCCGGAACAGCGCTAAGATTTAGGTTGCCCATATCGTGCTTGCGATGGTCACGATCGATTTTTAAATCGCGTTCAAAAGCTTCATACCCTATAAATTGAACCCTAAGCGTGTAAATCCCTTCCGGAATTTTGTTGATTTCAAAAGCCCCATCGTCGTTGGTGATCCCACCGGTTATTGTTTGTTCTCCCGAAGTAATAATTACGGTAGCGTAGGGAATAGGCTGGTTTAGGTCGGCGTCAAGTACAACACCACTTACAGAGCCGGTAACTACCTCATTGGGTTTTGGCTGAGCAAAAAGCAGCGTGGTACATAGCGTGAAGAGCAGGCATAAAAGCCCATGGTTAGATTTCATAACTGTTCGATTTTGTTGATTGATAAAACATAATACTTTGCAATGCATAATAGCTAAAACAAAGTACCCCGTGATTAGCGGTTTATAAATAGACGAACGTGTTTTAAATCTGTTACAGTAAAAGTTACATTTATTCTGTAAACCCTAATTTAAACGCGCTAGTTTGCTGAATTTAAAGCGGTTGTAAGCGGAATAAATTTGATATACTAGAATAAAAGAAAACCCGAGACCGCTAAATCTCGGGTTTTCAAGCTTGAACGCTAGAAATTAACACTAACCATCAAAACTAATTTATAAACGATTCAAACTTGGAAGTCGACTTCTATTACATAGACTAGTCTTAAAAGCTATTGTTACAGCTGCAGGAAACCTTTAACTTTGATTTATGAAAGCAAAGAAAACCTTGGTGCTTGGCGCCTCTCTTAAACCTATACGCTACTCGTATATGGCGATACATAAATTGGTGAAAAATAACCAACCTGTGGTGGCAATCGGTTTAAGGGAAGGGGAAGTCGCCGGGGTAACCATAGACACCGGTATGCCCGAATATGAGCATATAGATACGGTTACGCTCTATCTCAATGCGCAGCGCCAAGCGGCATATTATGACTATATCATAGGATTGCAACCTAAACGTGTGATCTTTAATCCGGGGACTGAGAATCCGGAGTTTTATAAACTCCTGCAAGCCGCAGATGTCGAAGTAGATCCTGCGTGTACGTTAGTGCTTTTGAGTACGAATAGCTACTAAGCCCAAAAAGGTTAGGAGTCCGTTTAAGATCAAGATAAAGAAACCAAATTCAAAATTAAGGTAGGTCAAGGTCAACTGACTGATGATGTATCCTAAAATCGGAGAAGCTACGGCAGCGACCGGGACAAGCCTGTCTTTGACTTGCCATTTTGTAAATAATCCGAAAGCGTATAAACCTAATAAGGGCCCGTAGGTGTAGCCTGCAAAAACAAACAATCTGGCGATCACGCTTTCATCAGCGATCAGGTATTTAAAACCAATGATCACAAGGATTAAAAGCAAAGAAGCTGCAACGTGTATTTTTTTACGAATGGCGATCTGCTTCGCCTGATCATACTTTTTCTCGATCCCTAAAATATCAATACTGAACGAGGTTGTGAGCGAAGTCAATGCGCTGTCTGCGCTCGAATAGGCTGCAGCGATCAAGCCTAAAATAAAACAGATGGCGATCCCAAAGCCCAATCCGCTTTTTGTTGCGATGTATGGGAAAAGGTCGTCTTTTGAAGCTTCGATCCCATTTTTCTGTGCATAAACGGTAAGCAAAACTCCAAGTGCGAGAAAAACAAAATTCACCACGGTGAGTACGATCGTGAACCAAAACATATTTTTTTGAGCGTCTTTAAGGCTTCGGCAGGTGAGGTTTTTTTGCATCATATCCTGATCGAGACCGGTCATCACAATTGCGATAAACGCCCCGCTGATGAATTGCTTAAAGAAGAAATCTTCGCTTTTCCAATTATCAAAAAAGAACATTTGTGACATGTCGCTTTCCGCAATAAAATTAAAAATCCCGCCGGGCTGAAGGCCTAAATCGGTTGAGACAAAATAGATCGCAACACCCAGTGCGGTAAGCATAAAAAGTGTTTGCAGCGTGTCTGTCCATACAATGGTTTTGATACCGCTCTTAAACGTGTAGAGCCAAATGAGCAAAATGGTGATGGTCACTGTCACCCAAAACGGAACTTGCATACTGTCAAAAACCAAGAGTTGTAGCACATTTGCCACGAGGTATAATCTAAAACTCGCACCAACCACACGGCTGAGTAGAAAAAAGGATGCGCCGGTTTTATAACTAGCGACACCAAAACGCCCTTCAAGATAAGTGTAGATTGAAGTTAGATTCAATCGGTAATACAGCGGAAGCAACACGAGACTGATAACGGCATACCCTACGGTATATCCTAAAACCACCTGAAAGTAGCTAAACTGTGACGCTTCAACCCAACCGGGCACCGAAATAAACGTTACTCCCGAAAGAGAAGCTCCGATCATTCCAAAAGCGACCAGATACCACGGCGATTGTTTACTCGCTTTGAAAAAATCTTCATTAGAGCCACCTTTTCCGGTGAAATAGGAGATCAGCATCAAAGTGATAAAATAGCCAGCAATTAATTGGAGTATAGTTATGGGTTGCATAGCGCTTGAGGGTTTATAGAATTGGGCACGAAGATACGGTATAAAATTGCAACAATGTGGCGTCGCTATTTTGAGAACTTAGGGCTAGGGCGGGCTTTTAAGGCGGTTGTCTTTAGGAAACTTACCTTTGCTCAGAATAATGCAATTTTCGGCGGGCTTTTAAATTAAATGTTAGTTGAGATGCCTAAATTTGCCGACCGTTTTATCAAGACGTTAAACTTAAATTTCATTTATGGAGCTTCCTAAATTTATATTGGGCGATAACACTGATTACCCAGAATCCATCTTTGTGATTCACACTGATTTTCCGCGGTTTATCATTGACCTTAAAACTGACGATGTGGAGTGGCTGGAGGATTTTGATAAAAATGATGAAGAAGAACTCGCTACCGAAGCCGAAGGATTAATTCAAGCGGCAACTGATTTTTACGATAGAGAAGTAGCACGCTACGAAGAAGATTAAATGAATCAATTAAAAGAACTGGATTATGAGTTGTATCTCTTCCTCAATAATTTGGGGTCAGAGACTTGGGATCCATTCTGGTTATTTTTGACCAATAAATGGTCGAGCATTCCGCTGTATGCGTTGTTGCTGTTTTTGATTTTTAAGAAATTCGGTTTAAAAGGTACACTGTATACGCTAGTGACTGTTACCCTTTTGATCACGGCTACAGACCAGTTGGCCAATGTTTTTAAACATGGTTTTGAGCGTTTGCGTCCGTGCGGGCAAGAAGGAATTATGGAGCAGGCACGTTTTATCGCAGTGCGCTGCGGAAGCTACGGGTATTTTTCGGCACACGCTGCAAGTACGATGGCACTGGCCATTTTTGTAGGCTTGCTTTTACGCTCAAGTTTTAAATGGATTTTTCCGCTTTTAATCGTGTGGGCGCTGCTTGTAGGATACAGTCGAATTTACGTTGGTGTGCATTATCCCGGCGACGTGCTCACCGGATTTATTATTGGCGGCCTCATTGGTTTACTGATGCAGTGGCTGCATCGTTTTGGCTATGCCAAAATTTTTAAAGAAACATATTAGTATGAAAATATTGGTAACCGGAGCTGCCGGTTTTATAGGATCACATTGCGCCGAACGTTTACAGGCGATGAATCACGAAGTAACAGGGATAGACAATTTCTCTCCTTATTACAGTCCGGATTTAAAAGATCGAAATGCCAAAGCGCTGGAGCGTGCGGGAATCCCAATTCTTATTGTAGATCTTAGAACGCCTAAAGATTTTGAAAAGCTTCCTACAGATTTTGATTATATCTTTCACTTTGCCGCACAGCCCGGTATTGCAGCGACTTCAAGCTTTGAAGATTATTTGATGAACAACCTGGTGGCGACTAAAAACCTGATCGATTTTGCGTTAAAATGTGAAGGTCTTAAACTGTTTACTAATATTTCTACTTCGTCTATTTACGGTTTAAGAGCGACCTTGACCGAAGATGCGGCCCCAGAACCTGCATCTTTCTATGGCGTGACCAAACTTGCAGCAGAGCAAATCGTACTCTCTAAAACCAGAGAGCAAAAAATGAATACCTGCTCGTTGCGTTTATTTTCGGTTTATGGCCCGCGTGAGCGTCCAGAAAAGTTATACACTAAATTAATTGGCTGTGGCTTCTTCCATCAAGAATTTCCGCTGTTTGAAGGTAGCGAGGATCACGTGCGTAGTTTTACGTTTGTAGATGATATCATTGATGGTGTAGTTAGTGTTATCGGAAAAGAAGATGTGGTGCGCGGCGAAGTGATCAATCTTGGTACCGAACAAGAACACACCACCGGAGAAGGTATTGCGATTGTTGAAGAACTTCTGAATACTAAAATTCGCAAGGATATTGTACCGAAACGTGGCGGGGATCAGATGTTTACCAAAGCCAATATTGAGAAGGCGCGTCGTTTGCTGAATTACAATCCTTCAACGACCCTAAAAGAAGGTCTTCAGAAACAAATAGAATGGTACCGTCAAGAATTTGTAGACTAATTATTTGAGATGCGACTAGATCCTAAAGACCGAAAATTTTTAACCGACTGGAAAGAAAAGCGAGAGGCTAAATTCCAATTTATTCTCGGGGTTACGCTACAGGTTATTTTAGGAGCGCTCACCTATAAATTGGTGATCACTTATTTTATGGGGGGTATTTTTGATACTACAGATTTTATACTTTTTGGTATAATTGGTTTGGTTTTAGGGGTTGTCGTAGGCTTTTTAAAATACCGAAAGAACGAAAAACGGTATGCACGTTTAAAATCCTGATCAAGTTTGATCTTTAGTTTTTAGGTGTCGCTCATCGATAGAATTACCAGAGGTAGCTTTTTTGAAGTTTTTCAAGAGTTCTTGTGCCGCCTGAAACGCCGAAACCTTACCTGTGTTTATGGTGTCTAATAGTTGCGGTAATTGCTGTTTAACCGTTTCATCTTTATAAAATCGGTCTTTTAAAGTATTCACAACAGTAGCTTGTAACCAGTATTTATTTTGATCTTGACGATTGCTTTCAAAAAAGCCATTAGCTTTTGTGTGCGCTTCAAATTCTAGAAGCGTCTGCCAGATCTCATCAATGCCTGTTTCTTTGAGTGCGCTGCACAACATGATTTTTGGTTGCCAGGCGCTGGCTTTAGGTCGGTATAAATGAAGCGCTCTTGAAAATTCGGTTTTAGCATGTTTGGCCGCTGTGGTATTTGTACCGTCTGCCTTGTTGATAACGATCGCATCGGCCATTTCAATAATTCCACGTTTAATACCTTGCAATTCATCTCCCGCTCCGGCAAGCTTCAGCAGTAAGAAAAAATCAGTCATTTGATGCACGGCTGTTTCACTTTGACCCACGCCCACCGTTTCAATAAAAATGAGGTCAAAGCCTGCCGCTTCACAAAGGCTAATGGCTTCCCGGGTTTTACGAGCCACACCGCCCAAAGCGTCACCTGCCGGTGAAGGCCTTATAAAAGCGTTGGCATCAGCCGTAAGTCGTTCCATTCTGGTTTTATCGCCCAGGATGCTTCCTTGAGAAATAGAGCTGCTGGGATCTACGGCAAGAACAGCAACTTTTTTTCCTTGTGCGATGGCGAGCATTCCTAGCGCTTCTATAAAGGTACTTTTACCAACACCCGGAACACCGGTGATCCCTACGCGCAATGCATTTTTTGTGTGCGGAAGACAGGCCGCCAGAATTTCTTGAGCAGTTTCCTGATGTGCTGAGGTTGTACTTTCGATCAGCGTGATCGCCCGGCTGAGTGCAATAGTATTTCCTGCTAAAATTTCAGCGCTTAACACTTGAGGATCAATAGGGCGCTTTCTGTTTTTAATCAGTTTTTGAGCTGCAGTAAGGTCTATATGCTTATTCTTCGGTGTTTTCAAGTCTTCTATTCTGGATTGTTAAAGGTAAAAGAAAACCTTACCGATACCGCTCTTACCGTTCAAAAATCTTGGCTCAAAATCCGGCTTGCGGATTTTTGTGAAATCTTTAAGAATCTTGCGTTGATTCCTCTCTAAAGGAATGGTATATTCAAAATATTAATCAACGAAAATTTTATTATGAAAGCTTTATATAAGGCAAAGGCTACCGCCACAGGTGGTCGTGACAGTAGTGTTTCAACAGATGACGGAACTCTTGATCTTGATTTGAGTGTGCCTAAAGGACTGGGTGGAGCCGGTGGTGAAGGTACTAATCCAGAGCAATTGTTTGCGGCGGGATATTCGGCGTGTTTTGGTAGTGCATTGGCGCACGTAGCACGTGGAAAAAAGGTAGATCTTGGCGATTATACGGTGACTGCTACGGTAAAGATCGGTAAGAATGAAGAAGATATGTTTCAGCTTGCAGTAGTGCTTGATTGCTATTTACCTACTGTGGATGTTGAAGAAGGAGAGGCTTTAGTAAATGAGGCTCACGAGGTTTGCCCATATTCTAGAGCTACAATGGACAATATTGATGTCACGTTAAACTTATTGTTAGACGACGAGTAACTCATACTTACTTACTTTAAAGATTGAGACCCGCTTTTTAAGCGGGTTTTTTTTTGCTTGTAATTGAGTTTTAGTAGATAGTTTTAAGCAGACGAAAAAAAATGTTGCACTTTGCAACGCAGACGAAAAAACTTCGTCTTTAGAAAAGGAATTAGCAACTAACCATTTACCATTTTGCAAATTACCGAAATACTTGAACGATGTAAGCAAAACGACCGGCGTGCGCAAATGCAACTTTATAATAAGTATAGCGAGGGCATGTATTATGTTGCTTTTAGGTTTTTAAAGAATTCTTTTGAAGCCGAAGAAGCGATGCAGGAAGGTTTTGTAAAAGCGTTTACTAAAATGCATCAATACAACGGAGAGGTGACTTTTGGGGCTTGGTTAAAGCGTATCGTTATCAATAAAAGTATTGATATGCTGAAGGCTAAAAAACTAGAGCTGGTCGCCATTAATGAGCAAGTATTGGGTACGGTAGATGAGCATAATGACTGGTCTGTAGATGATGGGATTACGCTAGATCAAATCAAAGCAGCTATTGAAGAATTACCAGAGCGGTATCGCTATGCGGTGATGCTCTTTTTAATAGAGGGATACGACCACCAGGAAATATCAGAAATATTAGAAATAACTGAGGTTGCATCGCGTACACTGGTGCACCGCGGAAAGAAAAAATTGCAGGAGAAACTTAAAACTAAATATCATGGCACAGGATATTAGAGAAATGTTTAAAAATGATTTGAGCATTCCTGATGAGGGGCTTAAACGAGGGCACGAAGCGCGATTTAATGCGCGTCTGGATGCGCACTTCGGGAAGGAGGCAAAAGCCAAAACCGAAGGATATCTCTGGATGAAAATAGCAGCCGTTTTGGTGGTGCTGATCGCAATTAGTGGGCTGTTGCTAAACAATCCATTGAGTACCGGCACTCAGGCTGAGCAAACTGTAGAGGCTAACTCGCTTGCGACCACCCAGCCGGTAAAAGTGCAGCTAAGCGACTTCTCTCCAGAGTACAAGCAAATTGAAGATAGTTATCTGGCAACCATTCATATGGAATTGGCACAACTTAACGTCACCGATGATAACAAAGCCATTGTTGATGCTTATATGGGCCAGCTCGAAGAGTTGAATCAAGAGTATGATCGTCTTAACGCTGATCTGGTAGAAACAGGAGTGAACGATTACAATATTCAATCTTTGATTGATAACCTTCAGTTTAGATTGGATTTATTGAACAAATTGAAAGAGAAATTAAACGAATTACAAGTGTCTCAAAATAATGAGATACAAACCAATACCTTATAAATCGATGATGAGGATTATGAAGTGTTATGCGAAGCTGTTGGCGGTTTTGGTTTTTATTCCGCAGGCAAACGCACAAACTACAAACAGCAAGCTCAATGAGCGCTTTGCTACTAATGCGAACGTGGCCATCCTTACCGAGTCACAGTACGCTGACATTGTTTTTGAAGATTGGAATAAAAATGAAGTCGAAGTCGAAGCTGTTATTGAGTCTGAAGATTTAAGTAAAGAAGAGATCAATCAGCTGCTTAAGGGCTGGCAAGTTAACGTTCAGGGTAATAGTAAAGCTGTGCGTATTATTAGCAGTGGTGCGCCTTCGACGGCCAGTATAGCTTTAGGCGATACCCAAGTACGTGGCATCAATGACTTGATCACTGCATCTATGCAGCAAATGATTCAGCCGGTGATGCAGCAACCTAATGTTTCACCCATTTTGCAGCAGTTTGCATCTATGCAGATTCCTGCTGAATTCTACAAGGGGATGAATGCTGTTTCATTTGACTACCAGGCGTATAAACGTGACGGGGCTAAATATTTAGAGCAGTATAAGCGCAAGATTGAGCAGAATCTTGGAGAAGATTTTGATGTGGTAATGAAAAAATGGGAGCAGAATAATAAAAAGCGAGTTGCCGCAGGGCAAGGTCTTGCCGGAAGCAGTCTGCTTGGGATGCCAAAATCACCTTTTGGAAAAGATATGAGTTTTGACAGCGCTGCTTTTAATCGTGATAAGAAAGCCTATGTTGCCGCGATGAATAAAAAATACGGAACCAATGTAAGTGTTTCTCAAGTAGATCAGTGGCGTAGTGCTATTGAAGAATGGGGCGATGAGTTTAGTGCAGATATGAAGGCTTGGGGAGAGCGTTTTGGTAAGCAGCTGGGCGGTTCTACCGAGGCTTTGGGAGCTACCTTTGGCCGTGCTATTGAAAGTGATATGGCGGCTTTAGGGCAAAATGTTGAAAAGGCGATGCAAAGCTGGAGTAATGACTTTGCAAAGAAATTAGAGCAAATGGCCGAAGCCCAAGGCGGAAGTCTTAAAAAAACGGTTACTACAGATGCTAACGGAAATGTGAGCACACAAATGACCTATAGCTATTCGGGGACTCCTTCCGGGGCTGCTATCGCAGTGAAGCCTAAAGGCACATTTTCTCGTAAAATTATTGTGCATATGCCTAAAGCGGCACAGCTAGACCTTAACGTTCGCCACGGTAATGTTAAGATCTCTGAGGCTACTAATGCTCGAGTAACGCTTGCGCACGGAGATTTTATGGCGAATACCATTTCTGGTGAAAAAACCTTGATCAACGTTGCGTACAGTCCCGTTGATGTGACTACGTGGGATTACGGTACATTACGCGCCAATTATATTAAGAACTGTGTGATTGATAAAGCAAAAAGCATTAATGTAGATTCTAGAGCAAGCAGTATCGTGATCAACGAACTTGAAGATGCTGCGGTGATTACGGGAAGCTTCGGCGAACTTTCAATCCCAAAATTGGGTAAGAATTTTAAAACCTTAAATATCAGTGTAGAGAACAGCGATGTGGTGCTCAACCTGCCGGAAACCCCTTTCCATTTTAATTTTAATGGTGTGCGCAGTCGTCTAAATTATCCGAGAAAGATCGAGGCTAAAGTTATGGAAGGCTACAACAGCAGTATGGTTAACGGCTTCTATAAATCAAGAAATACAGACAGTATTATAGCGATTTCATCTAAGTATAGTGATATCGTCCTTAATTGAGTTTTTTAGTTTAATTGTTGTAAAAAGTCCGTTCCTGCCAGAACGGACTTTTTTGTTTTAGACTGCAGAGAGAATTGTATTTTTGGCGCGATGGAACATAGCCTTTTTTTAAACCGAATTGCACAATGTACTGCCCAATTCACACCGGTGGTAGATGCGGCATATGTGGCTTCAGATTACCGATTTTTGGATCTTTCTACGACTAACGAGATCCTAAAGGAAGTAGATACAAGTTCTTCGGAAGCGATTCAGCTTTATATCAATACATTTCTTGCTAAAACCGGTGGGCGTGTCGCATATGGCGGTTATCTAGAAAAACGTAGTATTTATGACCGAAGCCTTTATTTTAATAATGATGATCCCGAACTTAAGCGCAACATCCATCTGGGATTAGATGTTTGGGTTCCCGCCGGAACAGCGATTTTGGCGCCGGTAGCTGGTACTGTTCATAGTTTTAAAGACAACACAAACTATGGGGATTACGGTCCGTGTATTGTTTTGGAACACCGTTTTGAAGATTTCCATTTTTATACACTGTATGGTCACTTGTCTAGATCCTCTTTAACGGCTATGACCGAGGGACAGAAGATCTCGGCGGGTCAAACCTTTGCGCATCTGGGAACCTCAGAAGAAAATGGCGATTACGGGCCGCACTTGCACTTTCAAATCATAAAGGATATGCAAGAGTTTAAAGGCGATTATCCCGGAGTTTCCACGCATAAAAACCTGGATTTTTATAAGAATAATTGCCCTGATCCTAATCTATTGCTCAAGATCTCTTAAGCTACGTGCAGGCGGTATTGTGACGGTGTAGTATGCTTTAATTCTTTAAACTTTCGGTTGAAATTGGCTATGTTCTGAAATCCGCACAGTTCAGAAATGGCGGCTACAGAAAGCTCTTTTTCTTTGTACAAAAGTTTGCACGCGTGCTCGATACGCAGTTCGATCAAAAACTGTAAAAACGTCTTATTGGTACGCCGTTTAAAATAACGACAGAACGCGTTTTTGGTCATATTGGCGATTTCTGCGATAGTGTCAAGCGTAATATTTTCTTGAAAATGATCAAGCGTGTATTGATACACATCACTCATACGTTTCCCTTCGATATCTGTGTATTTTTTATGGTAAACAAAGGATGAAAGTGGAGTTTTGTCTGACTGCTGAATCAAATCAAGAATTTGAAGAAATGAAGCCAGGCGTTCAATACGGCTTTGATGTTTCAACTTAGAAAATTTTCTGATGAGAGATTCGGTATTCGTTTCGATCTTCATTCCGTATTCGGCTTCATCAAAAAAACTATCGATCCCTGACATTTCAGTAAGCTTGAAAAACTCTTTTCCGAAGGAATTCTTAGTAAAAAACAGCGTGTACATAACAGATTTATCGATCGCGTTATCATCGCTTCTAAAAACGTGAGGAACGTGTTCTCCAATGACCAGAATATCGCCTTCACGATAATCATTGATCGTATCGCCAAGAATTAAATTTCCCGAACCTTTTGCAATATAACTAATCTGGATCTCCTCGTGCTCGTGAAGTTTGTCGTAAAATTTGAGTTCGTGATCTTCTTGGTAAACAAGCGCTTCTTTACCGGGCTTGGGTATTTTAAAAGGAAGAACTTTCATAGGGGTAAGGGTGACTATTTGTTTGTGCTTGCTATAAAATTGGCATTAAAAAATGATTCATGTCAAGTTTAGGGATAATATAGTATCAACATAGGTTACTTATTCATCATAAAAAAGGGACTTTAACATTTGGACTTAACTTGAAATGCATAAAACGTTTTATTTGGGCGATATTTCATCAGTATTAGTACTTGATTAACTATAACGGTATAGTAAAAACTGTATTTCAGTTAATATGCTATTATCTTTCGCTAACTTTAACAAATAAGGTCTTGGTGAATTACATTTATTTTAGTCAGACCTTTTTTCTGTTATTTTAAGACTTCTTCCAGGTATGAATTTCACGACTAATTCGCTTCACGCTGTATATAAAATCAATTTTATAGGTATTCTGTTTGTGTTGGTTTCTGGTTGCGCTCCAACCGAAGATCAACCATCTACGGAGCTCTTATCGCCAGATAAAAACCTTGCATTCAAAGATGCCGGATGGGAAACAGAATATTGGAGCAATCAAGAGAATTATTCAGACAGTATTTTTAAGGATACCGATGCTAAAGTATTAGTGATCACGCACGATAGCCTTCAAACCGGACGTATTTTTAAGAAAGTAAACGTAAAGCCCTATGCTCAATATAAGGTTAGCGGATTTATTAAAACAGAGAATGTTTCGACTGAAAAATCCAATGCTGGAGCGGGATTCGGTTTAGGTAAGTTTTCTTCAAGAGCCGATACAGTATTCACAGGAACCACAGCCTGGACACCGGTCGAAATGACATTTAATACAGAAGGAGACGACAGTTTTATTATAGAATGTCTATTAGGGAAAAATGCGCCTGCTTCCGGAACCGCTTATTTTAAGGATATTAAGCTTGAAGAGCTTTCGTCGCAAACTCTTGAGCCCAAAGTTAGCATTGATCTGGAAGCGCAAAAGGAGCCGATGTCACCGTATATCTATGGGCAGTTTATTGAGCATATGGGAAAATCTATTTACGGCGGACTTTGGGCTGAAATGCTTACCGACCGTAAATTTTACCACAAACCCGGTACTTCAGCTTCTCCTTGGGAAGCTTCAGTAGACAGTACAGCGATAACTTTAGATGCAAAAAATGGCTTCTCAGAACAGGCATTGCCAGTTTTTAAATTGGATGAGAATCAAATTTTCTTGAAACAAGACTCAATCGCTGTTAAACCAAATACGAATTATCTAGGCCGAATTGTTTACAAAACTAAAGGACCTTTTAAAGAGGTTAGTATTGGTTTGGAGGCGCTCAATTCTAAAAATACGGTTGGTTTCAGTATTCCGGAATCGGAAGCATTTGTTACCAAAGAATTTGAATTGCATACAGGGGAGAATTCAGGAAGTTTAGCAAGTCTAGAGATCTCTTTTGAAGGAAAGGGTACGGTTACGCTCGCCGCAATTTCCTTAATGCCGGAAGATAATATTGAAGGTTTTCGCCCGGATGTGATCGCCTTGTTGAAAGAATTAGATTCTCCAATTTACCGCTGGCCCGGTGGAAATTTTGTCTCGGGATATGATTGGAAAGATGGTATTGGCAATCCCGATGCACGACCTACCCGATATGAGCGCGCATGGAATGGCTTAGAATATAACGATGTGGGAATTCACGAGTTTATGCAACTCTGCGAAATTCTAGATGCCGAAGCCAATATTGCTGTGAATACCGGCTTGGGTGATGCAGCATTGGCAGCAAACGAAGTGGAGTACTTTAACGGTGCTGCCACTACGCCTATGGGAAAACGCCGAGCGGCAAATGGTCATCCTGAGCCGTATGATGTTCAACTTTGGGCGGTGGGAAATGAGATGTTTGGCGACTGGCAATTAGGCCATATGCCAATCAAAGAGTATGTAAAAAAGCATAACAAAGTAGCCGAAGCAATGTGGGCAGTAGATCCCGATATAGATCTCATCGCTGTGGGTTATCCCGGGGAATGGAATGATATGATGTATCAAAATACTGCTGAGAATATGACCTACATCAGCGAGCATTTTTACCGTCAGGATTGGCAAGCAGGCGGTTTGCTTACGCACGTAAAACAAATGCCGGATGCGATTAGAGAAATCGCAGAAGAGCATCGCCGGGCACGTAGGGAGATTCCGGAGATCGCAGATCGAAATATAAAAATTGCGCTTGACGAATGGAATTATTGGTACGGTCCGCACGAGTTTGGATTGTTGGGTACACGTTATTTCTTGCGCGATGCTTTAGGAATTGCTGCAGGTTTGAATGAATTCTCACGCCAGTCTGAGATGTATTATATGGCTAATTATGCGCAAACGGTGAATGTGATCGGAGCGATAAAAACAACATCAACCGACAGCTGGCTTGAAGGAACCGGTTTGGTTTTAAAAACGTACCGAAAAGAATTTGGGACAATTCCTGTCACGGTTTCAGGTGCTCCAGAGCCTTTGGATGTTGCAGCTACATTAACCGAAGATGGAAACTATTTAACGCTTTCGGTTATTAATGCTACGCATCAGGAGTATCACTTAGCGCTTGACTTTATTACAAAGGACATTCCAACACAAGGAACAGCTTTTATGATCACAGGAGCCAACGATATGGTGTATAATGGCGTGATGCACAAAAACAGTATTTACCTCGAAGAAATTCCTTTTGAATTGGAGCAAAACAGCTTACAGGTCGCTAAGGAGTCGGCAGGAATCTATAAATTCAAACTAAACTAGAAATCAACGTATATGAACACGTATAAAAATGCATTAAGGTTTTTTGTCCTTCTTTTTATGGGCATTGCCGCCGGAGCACAAGCCCAGGAATATTGGGATAAGGTGAAAGAGCGCCAAGCGACTCTAGGTCTAGAATCAGGCTTTGAAACCTTAGAAACCGATCAATTTATACTGAAGTTGGTCAAGGCTTCACAAACTGTGGCTTCCTTAGCTCCAAAATCAGATCCTGGATTTGATTTTACTCCCGGTGACCGCTTGGAGATCAGAGCCGGCAACGGACTCTACCATTTGGGAGATATCAATTTTAGATACCGCTTAGAAGGTTCAAATGAATGGAATACGGTCTCAACCGCGACTGCCAGAAAACCTGTGGAAGCGATAGCTAAAGAAGGCGCTTTGGCTGCTGCAAATTTAGCCAATACGTTGCCGGAAGAGCTTCTGCTTAGTATTACACGGTATTATGCGGAAGCCGATGGAGACTTGATCTTGGCTTTTGATTTTCAGAATAAAACCGATCAACCGATCGAGTTAGGAGCGTTGGGAATCCCGATGATCTTCAATAATATCTTGGAAGGAAATTCGCTGGAAGAAGCACACGCTACAAATGTATTTTTTGATCCGTACATTGGGCTGGATGCAGGCTATCTTGAAGTAAAACGCTTAGACGGAAAAGGCAAAACTTTACTCGTTCTTCCTGAGAACAATATGCCTTTTGAAGCCTATCGCCCGTTGCTTGACGATCCTTCACCGCGCAGCATTGTGTTTGAAGGGTTTCACGAGTGGATGGCCAATAGCAAGGCTTATGCTTCAGACGAATGGGAAGGCGTAAAGCATTGGAATACGCCAACGTCAAGTTTCTTAAAACCGGGCGAACTCAAAACATTTTCTGTACGATTAACGCTTGCTCCAGAAATCAAAAAAGTACAGCAACAACTGACCGAAAAAGATATGCCGGTGGCTGTTGGGGTACCGGGATATGTGCTTCCGCAGGATGTACAAGGAAAACTGTTTTTAAAATATAATTCTGATGTAAGCAGTATCAAGGTGACTCCTGAAGGTGCACTTTCGGTTGAGAAAGATGCAGATAAGAATGCATATGATGTGTACACCGTTACCGGAAATCAGTGGGGAAGAGCCCGAGTTGAGATCAAGTACACGAACGGAAAAACGCAAAGCATCAACTATAAAGTGATTAAGCCCGAAAGCGAACTGGTTGCCGACTTTGGGAATTTCTTGTTCGATAATCAGTGGTTTGATGACGATGAAGACCTGTTCAACAGAGCACCTTCATTGATTTCTTATGATTATCAGAACAAGCGTCAGGTGACGCAAGACGGAAGGGTTTGGATCGCCGGTTTGAGTGATGAAGGTGGCGCCGGAAGCTGGCTAGGCGGAATGATGAAACAATACCTTCAGCCAAATCAGGAACAGGTTTCAAAACTGGAAGATTTTGTAAACCAAACCGTTTGGGGCGTATTACAAAATGCTGAGGGCGAACATAAATACGGTGTGCGTAAAAGTGTGTTGTATTATGAACCGGAAGAATTTCCGGCAGACACGTATAACGACACGATAAATTGGAATACCTGGGCGGCCTGGAATAAAGAAGGAGCTGCAGATCCCGGTAGATCGTACAACTATCCGCACGTGGTTGCTGCATATTGGACGCTCTACCGCTTGTCACGCTATCACGATAATCTGGTCACTCAAAAAGACTGGAAATGGTATCTGGAACAGGCGTATCAAACCACACTGGCAATGACTACTCAGGCGCCGTATTATGCGCAGTTTGGTCAGATGGAAGGAAGTATTTTTCTGCACGTACTCCAGGATTTAAAACGCGAGCAACTTACAGCCGAAGCCACAAAGCTTGAAGCCGAAATGAAAAAACGTGCTGACCATTGGGAGTCGCTGGCGTACCCTTTTGGTAGCGAGATGCCGTGGGATTCTACAGGGCAGGAAGAGGTGTATATGTGGTCTGATTATTTTGGTTACGACGCCAAAGCTGCGGTGACTTTAAGCGCTATTTTAGCTTATATGCCAACAATGCCGCACTGGGCTTATAATGGGAATGCCCGCCGCTATTGGGATTTTCTTTATGGTGGTAAACTATCGCGTGTAGAACGCCAGATTCATCATTACGGTTCCGGGCTTAATGCGATTCCTGTGTTGGACAATTATCGAGAGAATCCTGAGGATTTACATTTGTTGAAAGTTGGTTATGGTGGCTTGCTTGGCGCGGTTTCTAATATTACGGAAGATGGTTTTGGAGCGGCAGCTTTTCACAGTTGGCCTTCAACGCTGGAGATCGATTACCTGTCGGGCGATTATGGTTCTAATTTCTATGGCTATGCGATCAATTCTTCGGCATATTTGGTTGAAGATGCAGAATTGGGCTTTTTAGCCTTCGGCGGAAATCTTACAGAAGAAAGGAATTCAGTTACGATGCACTTGACGACCGCTGCTAAAAATGCCGTGTTTGTTCAGCCTTTAGCTTTGTGGATCACTTTAGATGCCGGAGCAGTTCAGCAAGTTAGCTTTGATAAGAAAACGAAAGAGGTTCAACTTACATTAGCGCCTAAAACTGAAATCACTCCGTTTGCTTATGTAAACCTTCCGGAAGAATATGCACTAGATTATGAGAAGGTGCGCGGTGCCTATAAAATTCCGCTTCAAGCAAAACCGATCACACTTACTTTAAAACACTAAACATTGGATAGAAAAGTCATTTTGCCGATAATTTTGGGACTTATTTTGAGTCTTTCTGTCGCAGCACAAGAATTTACAAGAGCCGATAGTTTGCGCGGAAGCATTACTCCACAACGGGCGTGGTGGGATGTGATGCGCTACGATATTGAGGTGCAACCCGATTATGATAAGCAGTTTACTTCTGGGGCTAATCAAATTACTTATAAAGTAGTTCAGGAAAAGCATCCTGATGTGATGCAGATTGATTTGCAAGAACCGCTGGTGATCGACCGCATTCTTTTTGACGATGCAACCGAACTACAATTTAAAAGAGAAGGCAATGTGTATTGGGTCAATACGCTTCCGCAGGAATTAGATTCTGAGCATACCGTAAAGATCTTTTTCAGTGGAAATCCGCACGTGGCGGTGCGACCACCTTGGGATGGCGGCTGGTCGTTTTCTAAAGATGCAGAAGGCCGACCATTGATGACTGTTACATGTCAAGGTTTGGGCGCTTCTATCTGGTATCCTAATAAGGATCATCAAAGCGACGAACCCGATCGTGGCGCTTCGTTAACGATGCGTGTTCCTGATGCGTTGACTGCCGTGGCTAACGGTCGCTTACTCGATAAAACCGAACATAAAGATGGTACCACGAGTTATAAATGGGGCGTTGAAAACCCGATAAGTAATTATACGATCATTCCGTATATCGGGCATTACGAGAATTTTAAAGAGGTGTATCCCGGTGTCAAAGGCGATCTTGATCTCAATTATTGGGTGTTGGATTACAACCTGGAAAAAGCCAAAGAGTATATGCCTAAGGAAGTGCATAATATGCTGAATGCCTTTGAATATTGGTTTGGGCCGTATCCGTTTTACGAGGATGGTTACAAGTTGATAGAAGTAGACAATACCGGGATGGAGCATCAATCGGCGGTTTCTTACGGAAATTACTACGCCGGTGGCTATCGCGGTCGTGACGGCTCAGGCACCGGATTGGGCTTGACTTGGGATTTTATTATCATTCACGAAAGCGGTCACGAGTGGTTTGGCAACAACATCACCACAAACGATCTTGCCGATATGTATGTTCACGAGAGCTTTACCAATTACAGCGAGACCCTTTTTATAGATTATAACTACGGTCCCGAAGCTGCAAATGAATACAATTATGGTATTCGACAAGGGATTGGCAATAAAACGCCTATTATTCCGGCGTATGGCGTGAACGCTCAGGGAAGTGGTGATATGTACCCCAAAGGCGGAAATATGCTACACAGCATTCGGCACAGCATCAACAACGACCAATTGTTCAGAAACATTTTGGCCGGTTTGAATCAGACTTTTCATAATAAAACCGTTGATGGGAGTGAGGTACAGGATTATATTTCGCGCAAAGCCGGCTTTGATTATTCTAAAGTTTTTGAGCAGTATTTGACTACGACCGAGATTCCAACTTTAGAACTTTTTGTAGATGCTGAAAATAGCCAGATCAAATACCGCTATGTCAACTGTATTGAAGGTTTTGATTTGCCCTTAAGTCTGGTAGGAACGCACGAAGAGCTGAAAATCTTTCCCGTAGCGAATACCTGGAAAACGGTAGATATTACGATGAAAAATCAATACTTGCTAACGCCAGATCGTATTGAAAAAATGTATTACCTCAATGTAGTTTTGGTTAAAGAACTTTAGGCTAATGCCCTTCAGGTCCTCGTATTCCCGCTTTAATTTCTAGTTTTAGATCATTGGCTTCAGGTGGAATTGGACACGAATAATTAGGGCTATATGCACAAAAGGGATTATATGCTTTGTTGAAATCAATTACAATCGTGTTGCCTTCGGGAATTCTAAGATCTATGTAGCGCCCGGCGCCGTAGGTTTCCACACCGCTGGTGTAATCAGTAAAGGGTAAAAAGAGATAATCTTTGTATTCCTCCATTTTACGTAGCGCATGACTTTGATAAATGGGTAATTGATAGGTATTCCCTTCCAATTCAAAAATAGCCAGGGCATAGGTATCATAGGTTTTGATCGCGCCCGATGAGGTTGGAAATTGAATTTCCTCCGGATCTTCTATTTTGTGAAATTGCGCCACAACCCTATAAGTCGAATCAATGGGGTAGAAGCTATGTCCTTTAAATTCTTTTTGCTCTTGCGGAGTTAAGGGTGATTCTTCCGGATTTTTATATTCAGCGTTTAAGTCGTTTTGAAACTGAAGAATTTCGGCATTGTATGTGGTTTGCGAAAAGCAATAAAGACTGGTAAACAGTAAAATTACGGTTTGAAATAGGTTTTTCATAGCTATAAAAAACGGGTGTTTTTGTTGGTGTCGTCCAAAGTTGTTTTACTCAACTTGGCTACTTTACCAGAACAAAAACACCCGATATGAATTTAATTTTTAGTTTTATCCGGATATTCCGGAGTAGTGAGTGACTTCGGTGGATTGTCTTCAAGCTGCTGCAAGATGATCTCGATCGCTTTTTCTAACTGTGGATCTTTACCGGCGATCACGTCTTTTGGAGTTTGCTCCACTTCAACATCTGGTGGTGTGCCTACATTTTCAATTCCGAAGCCTTCTTCATTGTAAAAGGCCACGTTAGGCGCAGTCACATAACCGCCATCGATGAATTCAGGATAGCCTAAAACGCCTACGAGTCCGCCCCAGGTACGTTTTCCTACCAGTGTACCCAGATTATTTCTTCGGAATAAATAGGGTAAATAATCTCCTCCCGAACCTGCAGTTTCATCAATAAGCATCACTTTTGGTCCCTGAATAGAAGCGCTAGGTGCTTTCATATCCTTACCATATCTGAAATTCCAATAACTCTGCATCGGCTTATTTAACAGGTCGATGACATAATCTGCCAGTTGACCACCACCATTAAAGCGCTCGTCAACAATGATGGCTTTTTTGTCTGCCTGCGGATAGAAATAGCGTTTAAAATACTCGTGGCCTGCTGTTGCGGTATTTGGCACATAAACATAAGCGACCTGGCCGTCTGTGGCTTCGTTTACTTTTTTGATATTACCTTCTACCCAATCGCGATTGCGCAATGCATGTTCTGAAGCGATCGTGGTTACTTCTTCGTCATGTGCATTGGTTCCATTGGCATTGCTAGACAAGGTAAGGGTCACAATATCTCCGGCTTTATTCTCAAAAAAGCGGTAGAGGTTATCTTCACCGGTTACTTCTTTTCCGTTTACCTTGATGATATAATCGCCTTCGCTGGCATTTACACCAGGTTCGGTAAGTGGAGAACGCAGATCTGGATTCCAATTGAGGCCGCCGTAGATTTTAGTGATCTGGTAACGGTTGTTTTTGATCTCAAAATCAGCACCTAGTAAACCTCCGTTGATGTTTTCTTTTTCTACGCGAGAATCACCTCGGTAGTCAAAACGATGATGCCCAACTGAAAGCTCGGCAAACATCCAACTCATCACGCGGTAGAGATCACTTTTTGCAGGCACATCAGGAAGGAATACGCTGTATTTTTCTTTCATCGCATCCCAGTCTACGCCGTGCATTCCCGGGTCATAGAAGTAATCGCGATTCACGCGCCAGGCTTCATTAAATATGTTTTCCCATTCTTGTTTAGGATCGATCTTAACCTTGATCCCATCAAAAGCCAACGGACCTTGATCTGATTTTTTCCCGGTGTCAGAAACAAACCAGCTTCCATTATTGTAATACATCATTTTCTCTCCGCTCGCTGAAATCTCAAAGGAATCTACCTCAAAAAGTTCTTCGTCTTTTTGTTCGCCTAAATTGTACAGATGCAACATCGCAGGAGCATCATAGGAAGGATAAGAAATGTAGTACAGCATTCCTTCTTTAGGAGCAGCAAGCGACATAAAATTGCCTGTGCCTACCGGTACCGAAACCATACGATCCATAATACCGTCCCAATCAATTTTTAAAGTTGGCACACTTTCCTCTTTTTTATCTTCCTTTCGTTCTTCTTCAGCTTCGGCGATTTTTTCTACATCATTTTCTTTGGCAAAAGGCGATTTCACCTCCTTTTGAAGCGTTATTAAATACAAAGCATTTGATGAGGTCATATCTTGATTAGACTGATCAAACCAGTTTACCACCGGGCCGGCATCGGTAGAAGCAGTGAGGTAGAGGTACTTTCCGCTTGGGTCAAAGTTAGGTTCGGTCACGTTAGATAAGCCGTCTGAAATGGGATAAGACTTGTTTTCGCTAAGCGAATACACATAAGCCTGTTCAAAGTTGGTGTTGGTGATCAAGGTGTAAGCGAGCCAATTTCCGTCTGCAGACCAGCTTCCGAATAAATCCCGGTAATCGCCCGGCTGATACAATACATCTTGAGCTATTTTTTGGGTTTTACCAGTCGCAATCGTGGTGATGTATAAGTTTCTACCGTTATCTACGTAAGCGATTTTTTCACTATCTGGAGACCAGTGCAGGTGCGCATAAAATCCGCTTCCTTCAAGGGCGATCGCTTTGGCAGCATCGGTGCTGTTTTGATCTTTTATATGCAGCGCATACTCGCCGCCGGCATCAGAAAAATAAGCAATATGCTTGCTATCTGGCGACCATTTAGGAAAGGTCTCGTGAACTCCGGGAGTTTGAGTAAGATTAACCATATCTCCCTTTTCTGAAGGAAGCGTTACAATTTCTCCTCTAAAATCAGCAACCACACGTGCTCCGGAAGGGGAAATACCGCCGCTTCGTACATAATAACTTCCGCTTACAAAACGCGGACGTAGCTCTAATAAATCGGTTGCTATTCCTATTTTGAGCTTGGTGATTTTTTGGGTGGAAGAATTAAAATTGTGCAAGTATCCGGCTTGCTCTAAAATCAACGTTCCATCGCTACTTGCTTCTAAATCTTCCAGACCAAAATCTTGAAAGTCGGTCAACTTACTCACTTGTTTTGAAGCCACATCATAAGCGTAGAGGTTGAATTCTCCATCACGATCGCTTCTAAAATAAACAGTATTCCCAACAAACTCCGGTTGCGCATCGTTGCTTCCTGCTGCCGGTTTTGGGATTTCTACCACCTCTTGCGTTGCAGTATCGTAGATATAAATACGGGTTTGCGTTCCGCCGCGGTAATGTTTCCATTGGTTGAATCGATCAGGAATTGGCGTATACGCAATGTACTTTCCATCATCAGAATAGCTTGCCCAATACGCATTAGGGATTTCTAATTCTGAAACCGGACCACCATCTAGAGCCACCGTAAACAGCGAAGTATAGCGATTGGTAAATAAGGTACGCTGCGAGGCAAAAACAACCTTTTTTCCGTCAGGTGTAAAATCCCGAGCGATATCCGGGTATGGATGATAGGTCAATCGAGTAGGGACACCACCGGTGACCGGCACGCTGAAAATATCCATATTGCCATCATATTCAGCACTGAAAGCAATCGTTTTACCGTCTGGTGAAAAAATAGGATTAGACTCTACGCCTTCGTCGATGGTCAGGCGTCTTGGTTGAGATCCATTACGATTAGCAACCCAAAGATCTTCGGCATAGATAAATGCGATATGGCTATCGCTAATGGCCGGTTCACTCATTAACCGGGTGTCTGTCTGATTGATCTGTGCCACCGCCGTGACTGAAACTGTCCCAACAATGAAGTTTAAAAAGTACTTTGTGATTTTCATGATTTGATTGATAAAATTTATTGGCGTCGCCAAAGGATATCAAACCCTTTGGCTTGCCTAACATTTAATAGTTGTTTCTAACGAATGCCTCGTAACTGCGTTTTATTTATTCTTTTACTACTCTAAAGCCCACGTGTTTACTGCTCACAGGTTTCTGATCATAAGGATCAGCAAAATCATAGGCGCTGTAATCGTAAGTTCCTGTGGCACTGTATTCGGCGACATTTCCTCCTAGATCATAGATTGTTGCATTGCCAACTTTTACACTCTTATTAGAACCCACCGACTTTAAAAGGGAATAGTTTAAGCTGTTAACTTTTTTAAGCAAAAGGTCAGCATCATCTGCGGTGAGGTCGTATCCCGCCCAAGTATTCAGGTTGTTTTGACCTTTAGAACTTTTTGCTGCTTTTTGCTGAAGCTTCTCAGCTTCTTTAGCATTGGGTAAGCGATAGTTGGTTCCGGTTTGTTGAGAAAGCCAAGTCACATAGTTTTCAGCTTCGGTTTTTGAAACCACGGCCGGATAATTATCTTTTCCGGCATCAAAAGAGAATGTGTTTTTAAAAGCTTTAAACTGCGAGTTAGTAACTTCAAAACGACCTAAACTGATGGAGTCTTCTTTAACTGAAACCGTTTCCGGAATCAACATTCCTTTATTTAAAACTCCATACAGTCCGTTTTCTTGTTGCGCTTTTTCAAGTTTGAATATTTCCGCCAGCGGACTATCTTCTTTAAAGGCTTCGTTATCTGTAGGTTTTTTATCAAAAAGGTAGGTATCAATCCACGCGATTTCTTCTTTCATTTTACGTAGTTGATGCGTGATCTTCCCTAAACCGTGAGGCTGACCGGGAAACCATAGAAATTTCACCGGAGTTTTGCCTACTTGCTGTAAGCCGCGGTAATATTCCCAACCCTGATCGCGTGGCACTGCGCGGTCTTCACTTCCGTGGAAAATTATAGTTGGTGTTTTAATCTTTTCAATTTCAAAAAGCGGCGATTTGATAAGATAGTTTTCGTTATAGGTTTTGCCGTTGGTATCATCCCAAGGCGCACCGCCAAAGTAACTCTGGTCAAAACTCACCCCAAACTGGCAAGTGCCAAAATCAGACGTCCAGTTCACATCGCCGGCGCCCGGCGCAGCAACTTTAAACATATCAGGATATTTGACTGTAAGCATCGTTGTGATGATCGCACCGTTAGACCAACCCATAGTTCCCATTTGATCCCGATCTACTTTGCCTTCGGCAACAAGTTTGTCGATCCCTTTGGTGATGTCTTCTAATTCTGGTTCGTAATAATTTCCTTTGATCGCCTCGACATATTCTAAACCATGATTGCTTGAGCCGTGATAATTGGGCATCAAGACAAACATATTCTTCTGCGTTAAAATCGAAGGATAATACGCCCAGCTGCCCGACCATTCATCGGTATCTTGACTTGATGGACCGCCGTGAATATTGAGCATCAATGGATATTTCTTTCCTTCTTGATAATCATTTGGATAGTATAAGATCCCGGTTACTTCATCACCGTTATAGCCCGTCCAGGTCATAATTTCGCTTTTAGGCATATATTTCTTTTCAAGCTTTTTGTTGAGCGTGATGAACGTTTCTTCGTTGCTAACTTTAGCTTTTTTTAGATCTGCGATCAGGTACTGCGGAAGTTTTGAAGCGGTAGAGTAGGAGTACATGATCTTAGAAGCATCGTCTGCAATTGCATTGAGACTTACGTGCTCGTTCTTGTCATCAAAATCCATTTCTGAGCGTGACCAGCTCGTTCCTTTTTTGGTGTAATAGGCAAGCTTCATTGTGGCTTTATTGGCTAATGAAACGATCACGTCATTTCCCGCCACGGTATAGCCACCACCTACACCAAGTTCCCAATCAAGATCAACTTTAGTCGCTTCAGCCGAAGCCAAATCGTAATAATACAGTTCGGTGATCCCGGCGCCATTCCATTCAGGATCTGAAGAAAAGCCGGTACCGAAATAAAAACCGCTATCATCAGCCGTGAATTGCACGTCATAAATGGGAAAATCAAAATCTTTTAAGATCTGCTTTTTGGCGTCTGTTTTAAGATTCACAAGATAGCTGTACGGATCTTTCTGTGCATCTGCGCCATAGCTTAAACTGCGTGTGATGGTATAATATAACCAGTTGCCATCGTGCGAAAGTTGATAGCTGCGTATGGGTTTTTCATTATCGGTGATTCTGGTAATTTGGTCTTCTTTAAGATCAAATGCATAAATGTGACTCGGTTGCCAGTGCAGCGAATCTTCAATGATTTGAACATCATCTTCTTTTTCTTCTGCTTCGAGATCGTATAATGTTTTTCCGTTTTTAGCAGTGAAGAACAAGGTGTTTTCATCTTTAAGCTGAATGCTCGATATACCGTTGTCAAATTCGTGGATTTCTTCAGCTTCGCCACCATAAAGGCTGAGTTTCCAAAGTTTTTTGCCTTTGTCTCGCGAACTCAAAAAATATAGTGATTTTCCGTCTTTAGAGAATATAGGGCTGTAATCGCTATCGTCACCGTATGTAAGTTGGGTAGTGAGAAAGGAATCGTCTTCTTTGATATTTAGACGCGTCAGATAAAGATCAGCAACAAAACGGTCTTTTTTCTTTACCGCCTTGCTTTTGCTCCAGACCACCATAGTACCGTCTGGTGAAAAAACAGGCGAGCGCATAGACTCGGTGTAAACAATATCTTCTGGAGTCCAGGCTTTAAGGTCTTTGTCGTCTTCTTGACTAAAAACCTGTGAGAGGCTTAAAATGCTAATACTTAGTAGCGTGAAAATGTTTTTCAGCATGAATTGAAATTCTATTGATGTGGAATGATTAAATCTTTGAAGTTACTAAAAACTCCTCTTTTTTAATGCTGAAAAGTCGCTGTTGCGCCATAAAAAAGTCCGTTGAAAACAATTTCAACGGACTTGTAGTATTTGCCAGTTATTTTTTAGAAAATCGAAAAATACAGGTGTTATAATTTGTTATTCTTCAGAATCCTGATTTTTTAGGATCTCTTGCTCTGCTTCAATTTTTTGTAATTCGGTTTTGATCTGATTTAAACGAGCAGCGATCTCTTCGTTATTGGCTTCCATATCCAATAGTTGTTGTTCCATTTGCTCCACCGAAATGCTGTCTGACATAAAGTAGCCCTTTACATCGGCGTGGCTTTCAATCAATTTTTTGAGTTTAGCGAGGCTGGTCGCTTGCGCTTTCAATTGCATTTGATGTTCCTGTACATCGGCCATTGCGATAGAGTCTGTGGCCTCAACATCTTTAAGTTTTTGGGCCAGCGTACGTGTATCTGCTTTTACAGCTTCGTGAGATACAACCATAGCTTCGTGCACGGTTTCAAGACTATCTGTATGCATTACAAATTCTAAGTATTCATCGTGCATTGCTTTACGGGTATCGTCGCAGGCGGTAAAAAGTATTGTAGCTAAAAAGCTAAATACAAGGTATTTTTTCATAATAAATAATCAATTAATTTACGCTTAAAGATAGCCAAGAATGCGATGGACTTGCTGTTAAATAATCGTTAGAATTTAAAGGAAAAGTTAGAAATCTAGAGTTATTTTTGCTGAAGGTGTAATTCTAGATCGAATAAAAAAATCCGTTCTAGAATTACTAAAACGGATTTCATTGATACTGTCAATCGCGTGGCATTTTCTGCACTCGTTACTCAGACTTTGGCTTGCTGCCAAAACGTTTGTTAGGCTTTCGGGCAGTCTGCTTTTTTGGTCCGTTGTTGTTCTGACCTTTAGATTTGTTGCGGTTTCGGTTGCGATTTCTAGAACGGTTACGATTGTTGCGTTTAGGCTGTTCTGGCGCATCACCACCTTTCACCTGGCCGGCTTCAGAAGCTTCATCGCTTAAAAATGGATGCTCTGCTACCACGTGCACTTTTTGTTTGATGAGTTTTTCAATATCCTTTAAATATGGGCGCTCATCGGTTGCGCAGAACGAAATTGCAATTCCACTGGCTTTAGCTCTTCCGGTACGGCCAATGCGGTGTACATAAGTTTCGGGCACATTAGGCAGATCATATTGAATAACGAGTTCGAGCTCAGAAACATCAATTCCGCGGGCAGCGATATCGGTAGCGACTAGAACGTGCAATTTTCCGTCTTTAAAATCATTCAATGCTTTTTGTCGCGCCCCTTGTGATTTATTTCCGTGAATCGCAGCTGATTGAATTCCGGCTTTATCCAGAACTTTAACGATTTTATTGGCACCGTGCTTGGTACGCGAAAAAACCAACAGCGACTGAGGTTTTTCGGTTTCAATAATAAATTTTAGCAGATTAGCTTTATTCCGTTTTCCTACAAAATATACCGCCTGATCTACACGTTCTGCGGTGGGTTTCTCCGGAGCGATGGTAACTTTTTCAAAATCGCCCAAAATCAGTTTAGAAAGGTCAACGATCTCTCTGGGCATAGTTGCCGAAAAGAACAAAGATTGACGCTTGTGCGGTACCAGTTTCAGAATTTTTTTAATGTCGTGAATAAAACCCATATCAAGCATCTGGTCTGCTTCATCAAGCACCAGATATTCAATACTTCCCAGATCTATAAACCCTTGTTTTACCAAATCTAATAAGCGACCTGGAGTAGCAGTGAGCACGTCAACGCCTTTGCGCATAGCCAAAACTTGTGAGGCTTGCTTAACGCCTCCAAAAATCACGGTACTTTTAATACCCGTGTATTTGCTGTACTCAGTGACATTGTCATCAATTTGGATAGCGAGTTCACGTGTAGGTGTAACGATAAGCGCTTTGAGCTTTCGTCCCCCTTTTTTAGCATCAATACCGTTATAAATTTGTTGCAGGATAGGAATGGTAAAGGCTGCGGTTTTTCCGGTACCGGTTTGCGCAGAACCCAAAAGATCTTTTCCTTTTAAAAGTATGGGTATCGCTTGCTGTTGAATTGGGGTAGGGTGGGTATATCCTTTGTCGGTCAATGCCTTAAGGATGGGGTCAATAAGACCTAAATCTTTAAATGTCATATAGTGTTATAAGCGGCAAAGATACGGTTATTCTTTTAGCCAAAATAACATTGTACATTTTGCTGATGGTAAGTGCTTCGGCCGGTATTAAAAACCAGGAAGTAGTTGCTTAAGCATATCCCAATTTGAAAACAGTGCATAGCCTAATAGAAAAGAGACCGCTAGCAAAAGCAATGATTTTTGTTTTTTAGTATTGGGTTGTTGATGTTGTGACGGCATCCGTTTTACTTTTTGAATTATAGTATATCGCGATCGCAGCAATGGTGATTAGTTGCGCAATGACAGCAATATACGAACCTTCAAAACCAAAAGCGCCTCCATTTAGCCCATTTGCCTGATCTACCTGAATTTTTACTACGGAATAGAATCCTTGACCGCTCACGTTAAACCCGAAGAGCGACTGAAAGAGATTCCAGCTGAGATGCAAAGCGATCGGAAACCAAAGATTTTTAGTGTGCACATACGAAAGGCCTAAGAGAATTCCCGCTAAAAAGATATTGAAAAGCGCAAAGCTGCTCACGTTAGGATTGAAGGCGTGCATCAAAGCAAAAACCAAAGCCGAAACACTCAACGCAATATATTTAGGCATTGAGAGCATTAAATTACGTAAGATGTAACCGCGGAAAATACTTTCTTCAACTACGGCGATAATACTGAAAAATACCACCGACTGTATTAATTTTGTAGCATCTAGATCTGTAGTGATAACTGTTATTTCGCTAGAAAAATACAAGATGCTATACCCCGTGAGCATAATCAGAGATCCAATGGCTATCCCCGTCCAGAATTCGCGCTGTCGTTTGTGTGTTTCAAATCCAAGAGCGACAAAAGGTTTTTTGTCTAGAAAGGTCATAAAAAAATATAAAACCAATAGTGTACCCACGAGATCAAAAACTCTAATGATGAGTTGATGATTAATACTCTTTGTAGGTTGAGGGTCAGAAATATCAAGGCCTGCAATCAAATACCCCGCATATTGAAAAAGACCTACTACAAACAAATAGGGAATAATGAATAGTAAAATACGTTGCCAACCTTTGTGGGAGTAGTTTTGTTCTTGCATTTAATGAGTCTTGGAAAGACAAATATGCATAAACTAATTGCAATATTTTGACCGGAGCGTTTTTGCTTCAGCATCACTTGAATAACCGTGTAGGAGTAGGCCTTCTGTGCAATTGATGCGACCTGCTTTAATTTGTTGGATTACAAATTCCTTATACCTACCGTGTGTTCTGAAACGTTCCGGGATGAGTTTAATAGCTCTTTTTGCATCTAACCTCGAAAATTTGTTAGTGGTTACCAAGTTTAAAAGGATTTGTTCTAGAAGTTCTTTACGCAGTTTATTTTCAAGTTTAAAGTAGCGCGTGAGTTTACCGGTTTCTGTTTTAAAGCTAATCGTATTCTTTAGGCCTAAACTTTTTTGTTCCGTTGGTGTTCGCATTGCCATATTTATCCTTTGCTCATAATAAGCATCAATATGAAGACTAAAATATTCGATAGCTGCATACTGAACAAGGACCTTATGATCGATGAGAATCCCTTCTTCCAAAATCGTAATTGAACCTCGGTCGTAAGTTTCTATTTTTTCATAATCAAAGAATTGATAGATATAAGAAATTGTATAAAATACCATTCCAATAAGAGCAATTATACTGATCCAAACAGTTAGTTGGTTGACTGGTGTTGTATTAGAATCAATAAAGAAAAGGAGTAAGGCAAATGCAATACAACCTAGACCGAGGTTAACAAGTTGCATAGTGTACGAACTTTGTTCTTTAATTTTTTTGAATGTTGTAGTCGAAAAATTTATTTCTTGTTTTGGAATTGGTAGCAATTTCTTATTTGAAAATTTTAATGATTATTTTGCTATTCGCTCATTAATATCAATTATCGGCCAGTCGTCATTATCCCAATGAATAGGAGTAATAATGAGTTTTGATTCTCCGTCGTCAGGTATAGAATACCCGTGTGCAAACAAGTAATCTTTACCATCGATCTCATAAACGGAATTGTGACCGAGCGCAGCAAACTGTTTTCCATCACCTACGGCAATCACGGTACTGTTGCCATCGAGCATGGTAAACCCGGCGCGATCAATATATGGACCAGTAAGTTCTTTTGAACGGCCTACTGCTATTTTATAATCACTGTTTATGCCGCGACAACACATATCTAGAGAAACAAAAAGGTAATAATAGTCATTATGTTTATATAAAAATGCAGCTTCTATCTGACTATCGGTCAATTCGTACTCATAAGGTTGTTGGGTACTAGGCCTTCTGGCTAAACTATGCCACTCTTGAGGCCAAGCCATTGCACTCATATCATCTTTTAATTTTACAAGTTTAATACCGTCCCAAAACGATCCAAAGGCCAACCAAGGAGTGCCGCTCTCATCAATAATTGCATTTGCATCAATCGCTTGCCAAGTGTCGCGACCCATTACGGATTGTACGATTTTCCCGTGGTCTGTCCATTTAAAATCGGAACTTTCTGGATCTAAAGTTGGAGTAGAAGCGTGGCCTATAGCAGCGTGAGGTTTGCCGGGCTTGGCATTACAGGAATAAAAAATGTGGTATCTGCCTTGATAAAAAATAATATCTGGAGCCCAAATATGATTGCTAAATCCCGGTAAAGCTTATTTAGTCCATTCAGGAACTTCCTCAAATATAGGTGATTCTTTTTTCCAGGTTTTTAAATCTTTAGAAGACATCACCGAAATACCAACTCCTGTTCCAAAAACATAATACGTATCACCATCTTTCGCCATTACCGGGTCGTGAACATAAGGATTATTGGGCTCAAAAGGAGGTTCGCCGTTTTCATTGGTTTGTACTTCTTGTGCGTTGCTTTCTAAATTAAAAGTGATAAGCGTAAAGAGCGATAGTAGTACTATTTTCATAAGTGTATATTTTATACTTAAATATACTAATAAAAGTACTTCGCTAACGATTTCGGAAAAAGCTATCCTATTTTAAATGAAAAGTAAGTTCAAGTGATCTCTTACGGCTAAGGATTTAGAAAAGTATCTGCTGCTTTAGCCGAAAGAATAAAATAAGGTAGTTGATACCAAATGTTCTTTGCTTAGCTTATTTGGGCTAGTGATTTTACCAATTCAGAGTGGAGGCATTTCTAAAGTCACGGCTCTAGCAGTTTGAAATACATCTATTAATCTAAAAAAGAGACTATGAATCGACCAACACCAAAACAATTTGCACCTGAATTAGAATTTCCAATTTTGGGAGCCAATTCGTGGAGTTTAAAAGCGCAACAGCCTAAAAATTTTACGTTGGTAGTATTTTACCGTGGCCTACATTGCCCAATTTGTAAAAAGTATTTACAAGAATTACAAAACTTGCTTCCTGACTTCAAAGAACGTGGAGTGGAAGTAGCTGCAGTTAGTATGGATGCTGAAGAGCGCGCCAGACTTTCCCGCCAAAAGTGGGAACTTGATGCGCTGACTTTAGGCTATGATTTACCTAAAGCAACCGCCAAACAATGGGGCTTATATTTAAGCGAAGGCATTAAAGAAGGCGAGCCTGAGTTGTTTAGTGAACCCGGTTTGTTTTTAATCGATAATGAACATAAAATTTACTATTCCTCGATCACCAGCAATCCTTGGGGAAGACCTTATTTACCTTCCTTTATTAAAGCTATTGACTTTATCTTAGAGAATGATTATCCCGCCAGAGGCGAAAAGTAGTATTTTTAGAATATGGATGCGATAACCAAAGAGCGACTGATCAAGTTGGCCGAAGAAGAGATACCTATTCATAAATTTCTAGGCTTAAAAGTAACCACGCTGGAACAAGATTTTATCAGAGTCGAAGTACCCTATCGAAGTGATTTTGTTGGCGACATACGCAAAAACCGTTGGCACGGAGGCATTATTGCCACCATAATGGACTCCGTTGGCGGGGCTATTGGTGTTGCCAATTTTAAAACGCCTGATGACAGTCTTGCGACCATTGATTTACGCATAGATTATCTGCGTGGCGCTAAAGCACAACCGCTCACAGTTGAAGGTAAACTTGTGCGTATGGGTAATCGTATTATGGTGACTAAAATGAAAGCATTTCAAGAAACCGTTTTGGTCGCAGAAGGTAAAGGTGTTTATAATTTTATCAGATCTTAGCTTGAAATATTCTAGGCGTAGCCCATAGATTGAAAATGCTGAGGCTTACCTCAATATCGCTTTGTAGCAATAACAACGAAATGCAACACCTTAATGGGGTTGCATTTTTTGCTTAAAAACCTCTTTGATCGTATTTACTTCTTCTTTGTATTGCAGGTCACTTCGGGTGGCAAAATATAAGGTGTTTGCACTTTCTTTAATCCCCTGCCAAACCAAGTGAATGCTTCCTTTAGCAATCGCTTCTTGCACCAAAAAATCAGGAACAATCGCAAAGCCGTTTCCAGCTTCTATACAGCGGATTATAGAGCCAATGTTCGGTAAAATGTAATTAGGTTTAAAGTCGGCTCGTGACTTAAAATTATCATACCAAAACCTCCTAAAATGATCCATATCATTAGATGCACTATACCAAATTTGCTGTTTTAAATGCGCAGACAAGGCTTTAAGATCTTGTTGCTCCAGAAGTTTGAGTACTTCGTTAAGCGGAGTTTTAGATCCCGCAACCAGCACGATGCGCTCTTTAGAAAATGCCTCATACTCCGCCAGTGTATTGGCGTGATTATTTTAGGTGTAATGACCAGATCTAGGAGGCCTTTGTTGAGGTCTTTGATCAAGTCTTGATGACCTCCAAACTTGGCGACAAGATTGAAGCGCAGTTTTGAAACTTCTGGCTCTAAAATGGTCTGAAATGTTTCTGTACACATTCCTATATGCAAAGAAGGCACTGTTTCTTTAGTGGATTTTTTAAAATGCTGCTCGGCTTGCTCTAAGCGCTCTAAGGCTTCCACAACAAAATTATAGAGTTGTTTTCCTTCTTCCGTAGGAATCATTTTACGTGACGTACGTTCAAAAAGCTTTTTGCCTACGTAAGCCTCTAAGGCATTGAGGTGGACGCTCACTCCGGGTTGCGAAGCATACAAGGCTTCCGCAGCACGCGTAAGGGTTTTCTTCTCAACAATTGCCCGAAAGGTGCGATACCATTCTAGATTTACCATTATCAAAAATTTTATACAAAGCTATTATTTATATTATTTTTATAATAGTCAGTCCCCGTCTAATTTTGTCCCGAATTAAAAAATCAATCTGATGAAAAATATTTTAATCCTCAACGGCGGACATCCATTTGCGCATTCTCCGGGAGCTTTTAATAAAACTCTTTTAGAAACCACCGAAGCTTTTTTTACAGCTAAAAAAGGGTATACGGTGCGAACCACGCAGGTTGCGGAAAGCTATGAGCTGCAGGAGGAAGTTGATAAATTTACTTGGGCAGATTTAATAATATATCACACCCCGATCTGGTGGTTTCAACTGCCGTTTGGTTTTAAAACCTACTTGGACAAGGTTCTAACCCACGGCCACCAGAATGGGATGTACGAGAGTGACGGAAGAACGCGTAAAAATCCTGCAATCAATTACGGAACGGGAGGTACTTTACACGGGAAAAAGTACATTATCACTACGAGCTGGAATGCTCCGGAAGAAGCTTTTACCTTAGCCGGCGAGTTTTTCGATCAAAAATCTGTTGATGACGGAGTGTTGTTTGGTTTTCATAAAATGAACCAATTTTTAGGAGTGGAACATTTAGATTCTAAGCACTTTCACGATGTAGAAAAGAATGCAGATGTGCCGAAAGCCTTACGAGACTATACCACTTTTCTCGAGCATCATTTTGAGGAAGTTTTACAAGACTGATCTCAATAACTGTTTACAGAAGTCAAAGACGTGCAGGCCCTTAACTTCAACTATTTTCTTAGAATAAGTTGATATTAATCTAGGGTTTGCAGGTCTTTTTTAAGATTTCTGTTTTAGAATTTTCACGACTCTGTTGTACATCACTTCTGAAAGATTCCAGTTGTAGCCTTCAAAATCTACAGTATTGGTAAACTGAATCACCACAGCATCGAGTTCGTTATGATATTTAGCGATAGTTTGATAGCCCGGGATTAAACCGGTGTGTTCAAATTCATAAAGTGAAGCATACAAATCCCGTTCCTCTTGGTTATGGAAGACGCTTCCGTCATTAAGGGCTCTAAGAAAATCGCCCAGATCTTGAGCTGTAGCCAGCATCAGATCGTTATCATCAGCTTTTAAATCTTGATCATAACCCACATAATAACCGCTCATTACACGATTCAGATCAACATCGTGTATAGAGCCGTAGGTGTTGTGTAGATCTAAAGGTTCGAGAATCTCTTTTTTGATAGTATAAAATGATGGCTCCCCGGTTACTTTTTTAATGAGTTCGTGCAAAAGTAAATAGTTGGTATTGCAATAGGCGTAATCAGTATCTGGCGCAAAATCTGCAGGTAAATCTAGTATTAAAGCCAGACGTTCTTCATTGTTGTCTTTAGGATGCGCCCAATACGAATTGATATCAGTAAAGTTTGGTATTCCGCTGCGGTGTTTTACCAACATCTTTATAGTGATTTCATCTGCGTATTCAATACGATGGGCCAATTTGGGAAAGTAATGCGCAAGCGATTGATCTAAATCTAATTGCCCTTTACTTGCTAATTTGGTAACAGCTAAAGCTGTGTATAATTTACTTACGCTGGCAATTTTAAATAACGCATCGGCACGCGCCGGTTCTTGCGTTTCCCTACTGTGCGTACCTGCAGTATACCAGGCAAAGGCTTTTCCTCCTTGGTCTATATAAACGATAATTCCGTCAAAACTATAATCCGGAGCTTTATCCACTTGCTCTTGAATGGTGTCTGGTAAGGGTTTGATCCACGCACTTACAATAGGCCAAGGAACAAAGTATAAGGAGATGAGCGTTGCTGAAAAAAGTAAAATTCTGATGATCGTGGTTGTACGTTTTGAAGCCATTGGGTAATTGCTGATTGTAACGTATATGTTTAAAAACCTTAGAATTAGTTACAATGTTAGGCGTATTTAAACGAAGAGAAATTAATTGAAGTTATCGTATTTGCATTAATCCCTTTAGACGACCTACATATTGATATACGAATAGGGTGTTTTTGAAACCACAATTTACATAAAAATGGCATCTACTGTTGTGAGGTTATAGGTAGAAGAGATTTGGTGAACTAATGAATTGTAAGGGGAGTAGCGTGTATGCTATTTTGAAATTAGATTTATAGCATTCCAAACATGTTCTTTACTAAATTCTCCGAAATAAGAAACATATTCTCCATCTGAAGAAATTACTACGAAACTTGAGCAGGGATAATGATATTTAAAAAACAGTTTTTCAGTTAGGCTATCAGGATCTTTATGCCAATGGAGTACTCCATTATATTTTTCTAAACCCTCTTTTTCCTTATACAGATAAATAGGAGCGTTAGCATTTAATTGTTGAACTCCATCTTCTAAAGTTTTATACCAATTTTTAAGTGTTTCTTTTGTAGCTGATCCTGACGAATTGCAAGCGTCTTTTCCTGGATGATAGATAATTACTAAAGGCTTAGTATCATCTAATTTTTCTGAGGTTTTATTGGAGACTAAGGTACGATATGCTTCAAAATTTTCGAATTTTCCGGTTTTAGTTCTCTCAACTAATTTTTTCTGATTCAAGGAATCAATCTGAATATCTAGATATTGATTTGTCGATCTCTTTTGTCTAAATTTTGATCTAGATATTTCTTTATTATCAATATCTAAATAAGTAAAATCTCTCTGTGAAGAGGAACAAGAATTGATAAGTATTCCGCTTATTATTAGAGTTAGAATTTTTCTCATAGGAGCTAAAACGGTTTTGTGTAAGTATTACTAAGTACAAGCAGCTAACATACTAGAAGTGAAACGAAACAGATGGAAATCTGCGACGATTTTCAGAATTAGGCGAAAACCTGCTGTGACTAACAACCTTTGCTGTGTAACGTTTTTAAGTTCAGTTGGCAATTCCAATTGCAGAAAACATCTTTTTTAATTCATTAAATTCTGATTGCGTTTTTATTTCATTCATGTCTCTGCTTTTTCCATCTTTTAATTGAATTGAAAATCTTCTTCTTCCGAAAACTGATTTTTCCTTTATTCGTTCAATTTTTTCAATAGGAATTTTTTCCAACGTTGATTTTTTATAGAAAAGACGGAATAGAATTAGTATTGAAGCAACTCCTAAAATGATCCAAACAATTTCAGTAAACCCCAATCCAGTTTTGTAAACATCATAAAGATTCAAAATTGCATTTAGCAAAGTCAAACTCATTGAGAGTTTCATTAATACAGAATAAGTCTTTATTCCGTCTGTTATTTCTATTGACTTATCAGCTTCGTTATAGTTTATTGTCATTACGAGATATTTTTGTCAAATGTTGCACAGCCTGATTGGTATTGGTTTCGTTGCGTAAAAACATCCGCTAGCGCAGAAGCTTCAGGAGGCTTATTTGAGTTCGTAATATCAAGTTTTACAGTCTTGTGCAACGGTTACCATTGTTAGCTATAGTGTTTTATTCAGTCAGCTTTAATTTATATCGTACATAATGTATACTTTTTATTGGCTTTCCATCTTTTAAAGCAGGGTCAAATTTTAATTTCGACATACTTTCTTTAACTTCTTTATCCAACCACATATTGTCAGAAACAGCAAATTTTATGTCCTTAACATTTCCTTTCTCATCAACAAATAAATAGTATCCATAAGACATTATATGGTCATCTCCATAAGCATCAAAAATTGATTTTTGAGCTTTAAAACTTTCAGCTATTTTTTGGTCATTTATTGGTAATGGTTGATTGTCGGGAATTACATAATCTTCGTAGTCTTTATAGCAACCATCGCATATTCTAGAAATAACACTTGTTTTGATTTTTGGGTTTTTAAACTTTGGGAACTTTTTAGTCGAAATAGCTGTGAGCATCCCCCCATTAGTAGGGCAGTTTTCAGCTTAAATTAAGTTCCGGTTATATTGATTAAGCTGCTTTTTGTTGTTTGTTTAAATACCTTTCCAGGGGTATTTCGTTTTCTATTCCCTGATGTC